>VFQO010000056.1_pt1 | contig 151597 bp, 133 predicted proteins | sample 3512331 | NCBI WGS metagenome assembly VFQO01 (sample SAMN10412371, study PRJNA504923) | tailings metagenome | isolation source: Replicate 3 from Balatoc abandoned mine | place: Philippines: Itogon, Benguet | collected 2017-08-28 | reverse complement strand
ACTTCACGCTCGGTGACTTCGGCCTTGTCGAACAGGAAGTCGACGACCTTGTCCTCATAGAGCGGCGCGCGCAGCTGGGCGGCGGCCATCGGCTCGGACTGGATGTACTGCACGAAGCGCTCGCGGTCCTCGGCACGGTACTGCATCGCCGCCTGCTGGATCAGCATGGACATTTCCTGCCCGGTCACTTCCACGCCATTGGCCTGGCCGATTTCCGACAGCAGCAGCCCGAGACGCACGCGGCGCTCGGCGATGGACTTGTATTCGTCCCTCTCGTCCTCGATCTGCTTCAGGGCATCTTCGGGGTTCTCGTCGCGCGCGGCTTCCTGCTGGAGCTGGGCCCAGATCTGCTGGAATTCGGCTTCCACCATGGTGCCGGGCACTTCGAAGCTGTGGCCCGCGGCGAGCTGATCGAGCAGCGCGCGCTTCATCTGGGTGCGGGTGAGGCCGGCGGTCTGCTGTTCGAGCTGCGCCTTCATGATCTCGCGCAGCTTGTCGAGGCTGTCGAGCCCGAGGCTCTTGGCGAAATCCTCGTCCAGCGTGGTCTCGGTTTCGACCTTCACCGCCTTCACGGTGATGTCGAAGGTCGCTTCCTTCCCGGCCAAATGCTCGGCCTGATATTCGGCCGGGAAGGTGACGGTGATGGTCTTTTCCTGACCGGTCTTCACGCCGACGAGCTGGTCTTCGAAACCGGGTATGAAGGTGTTCGAACCGAGCACCAGCGCCGCGTCCTCGGCCTTGCCGCCGTCGAATTCGACACCGTCAAGCTTGCCGACAAAGTCGATGATCAGCTGGTCGCCCTCGGCCGCCTTCTTGGTCTTGGCCGCGTCCTTGTAGCTCTTGTTCTGGCTGGCGATGTTGCCCAGCGCCTCGTCGATCTGGGCGTCCGTCACCGGCACCACCAGTCGTTCGAGCTTGAGCCCGTCAATGCTCGGCGCCTCGATCACGGGGAGCACTTCGAGGCTGACGGTGATCGCCGCGTCCTTGCCTTCCTCGTAATCCTCGTTGAGGCCGACTTCCGGCTGCATCGCCGGGCGCAGGGCTTCGTTGCGGATCAGCGTGTCGACCGATTCGCGGATCGTATCGTTGACCACCTGCCCGTGCAGCGCCTCGCCGTGCATCTTCTTGACGAGGTTGGCGGGCACCTTGCCCGGACGGAAGCCGGGCATGCGCACCTGCGGCGCCACCTTCTTGATCTCGGCATCGATCTTCGCGGCGATCTCGCCCGCGGTGATGGTGATCAGATAGGCGCGCTTGAGCCCTTCGTTGACGGTCTGCTGGGTCTGCATGGGAACTGGTCTGAAGCCTTCTTGCGAATAATTCCGTGAGCCGGGCCGAGAGGTGCGAATTTGGTGCGGGCGAAGGGACTCGAACCCCCACATCTTGCGATGCCAGAACCTAAATCTGGTGCGTCTACCAATTTCGCCACGCCCGCATGCCCGAACGAAGCCGCGCGGGAAGCGTGTGGCTCCCCGCGCGTATTAGCGGGTGCCCTTATCCCCGCTCGGCCAAAAGGGCAAGCGCAACACGCTTGAAGGCGCGCGGATTGCCGGATATGGGCCCGGGCCATGAGCGAAGACACCCCCGAAAGCGTGCCCGCAACCGCCGATGTTTCAGGCGGCGCAGATGTTCCGCCCGATCACCTGTCGGTCAATCCGCGCAGTCCATTCTTCGATGCGGAGAAGCTCCAGCGCGGGGTCGGCATCCGCTTCAAGGACCGGGTGCGCACCGATATCGAGGAATATTCGATCTCCGAAGGCTGGGTGCGGGTGCAGGCCGGCAAGGCGGTGGACCGCAAGGGCCAGCCGCTGACGATCAAGCTGACCGGCCCGGTCGAAGCCTGGTACGAAGACCTCGGCGAAAACCCGCCCGTCGCCAGGAAGGGCTGACACCTCAAGCCTTCGGGCCTCGCCGGGTTGCCATTTTGGGCATTTGCGCCCACTTGGCACGGCTATGTCCCTCCCCAAGAAGCCCGAAGTCGTCATCATCGGCCGCCCCAATGTGGGCAAGTCCACGCTGTTCAACCGGCTGGTGGGCAAGAAGCTCGCGCTGGTCGACGATCAGCCGGGGGTGACCCGTGACCGCCGGATGGGCGATGCGGTGATTGCGGGGCTGCACTTCACCGTCGTCGACACCGCCGGGTGGGAGGACGAGGATGCGCTCACCCTCCCCGGACGGATGAGGAAGCAGACCGAGGCGAGCCTTGCCGGCGCAGACGCCGCGGTGTTCGTCGTCGACGCGCGCGCGGGCCTGACCCCGCTCGACGAGGAAATCGCCCGCTACCTGCGCGAGCAGGAAGTGCCGGTGGTGGTGGTCGCCAACAAGGCTGAAGGCAATGCCGGTGAGGCTGGCGCGATGGAGGCCTATGCACTGGGCCTCGGCGAACCGCTCGCCATGTCGGCCGAACACGGCGAAGGCGTCGCCGATCTGTTCGGCGGGCTGTGGCCGATCATCGGCGCTGCCGCCGAGGAATGGGAAGAGGCCAACGACATCGCCCGCACCGAATGGCGCGAGATGGACGAGGAGGACCGCCCCTCCGGCCCGCTGAAGCTTGCCATCGTCGGGCGGCCCAATGCGGGCAAATCGACCCTCATCAACCGCCTGCTGGGCGAAGACCGCCTGCTGACCGGCCCGGAAGCCGGGATCACCCGCGATTCGATTGCGGTTGATTGGGAGTGGACCGACCCCAAGACGGGCGAGACCCGCGAGATTCGCCTGATCGACACAGCGGGGATGCGCAAAAAGAAGAACGTCACCGAGAAGCTCGAAAAGCTCTCCGTGGCAGACGCGCGCCGGGCGGTGGACTTTGCCGAAGTGGTCGTGCTGCTGCTCGATGCCACTCAAGGCCTCGAACATCAGGACTTGAAGATCGCCAGCCTCGTCCTCGAAGAAGGCCGCGCGCTGATGATCGCGATCAACAAGTGGGACGTGGCCGAGGACGCGAGCAAGCTGTTCAACGGCATCCGCGGCGCACTGGACGATGGCCTTGCGCAGGTGCGCGGGCTGCCGCTGTTCGCCGTCAGCGCCAAGACCGGCAAGGGCCTCGACCAGATGCTCGCCGGGGCTTTCGAAATCCGCGAGGCATGGTCGAAGCGCGTGCCGACCTCGGCCTTGAACCGCTGGTTCGACGATGCGCTCGAAGCCAACCCGCCGCCCGCGCCCGGCGGCAAGCGCATCAAGCTGCGCTACATCACCCAGGCCGGCACCCGCCCGCCGCGCTTCGTGATCTTCGGCACGCGGCTTGACCAGCTGCCAACCAGCTACGAACGCTACCTCGTCAACGGCATCCGCGCCAAGCTGGGGTTCGACGCGGTGCCGGTGCGCGTGACGCTCAAGACCAACAAGAACCCCTACGCCAAGGACGGGTGATGCTGCTCGACCTCCTGACCGCCGCCGCCGAAACGCGCGTGCCGTTCGGCTTCGAGATCCTCGAGCGCACCGCCTCCACCCCGCGCGTGCAGCAGGTGGTGCAGCTCTCGCTCGCCCCGGCTTTCCTGCTCTCAGGGATCGGGGCGATCATGAACGTCATCATGAGCCGGATGATCTGGATCGCCCAGCGCATCGAGAACATCGAGGACAAGAGTGAGGCGCACCGCACCCCCAAGCAGGCGCGCGAGATCGCCTGGCTGATGCGGCGGCGCAAGCTGATGCAGGGCGCGATCATGTTCTCGACCGCGGCCGCCGCGATGATCAGCCTGGTGATCGGCCTGCTGTTCGTCTCGGCCTATATCACCGCCCAGATCGGCACGGTGATCGCCGCGCTATGGGTGCTGACGATGGCGCTGCTGGTGATGGGCCTCGGCTTTTTCCTGTTCGAAACCCGGCTGGCGGCGCATGGACCGCAAGTGCCCAAGGATTAGGCTCGATCCTGCCGCGTCAGGCGACGCAAGCAAAAGGGGCAGGGTCCGCTTCCGGCCCCTGCCCCTTTTCTGTGCAGCCCTGGCGGGCGGCCCTTAGCCTGTTGGTCCTAGCTGTCGCCGGCAGGGGCGCTTTGCAGCTGCACATAATTGGGCAGCCCCATGCGCGCGATCATCTCGAACTGCTGTTCGATGAAGTCGACATGCTCTTCCTCGTTCTTGAGGATATAGGCGAACAGCTCGCGGCTGACATAGTCGCGCACGCTTTCGCAATATTCGATGGCATCGCGCAGCAGCGGGATCGCCTCGCCTTCCAGCGCGAGATCGGCGCGCAGGATTTCCTCGACGTTCTCGCCAACCTTGAGCTTGTGGATTGCCTGAAAGTTGGGCAGCGCTTCGAGGAACAGGATGCGCTCCGCCAGCTTGTCGGCGTGCTCCATCTCCTCGATGCTCTCGTGGCGTTCATAGGCGGCGAGCTTCTTGAGGCCCCAGTTGTCGAGCACGCGGTAGTGCAGCCAGTACTGGTTGATCGCGGTCAGCTCGTTGGTGAGCGCCTGATTGAGGAAGTCGATGACCTTCTGGTCGCCCTTCATGGGAAAATGTCCTTTGCGAATTGTCAAAGCCGGATGGCGGCCTTCGCGTCCATTCTAGACGCTGACCGTGGCTGTCTGCAAGGGGCTGTCAGGAAATATCTTTGCGAATCAGTCGCTTGCGATCCGTTCGCAATCGCGGGTCAGGCCGCTTCTACTGCGAGGAAATCGCAAGCGGCGGCGGCGCGCTCGGCATCGATGATTTCCTGCGCCTCATCAAGGCACTGGCCGCAATTGGGGCGTTTGCCGAGGCAGGCATAGGTCGCTTCTGCGTCCCCGTCGCAGGAGAGCGCGGCCTTGCGCAAATCAGTCTCACGAATGGCATTGCAAATGCAGATGTACATGAGCGTGCGAATCTTTCCTGCGAAGCGTTTGCAGGGCGCAAGATATGCGAACTACTCTCAATAACAAGTGGGTTTTTTGTCCGCATCGCCTCCGTGATACGAAATCCTCGCGCCTGCGGCGCTGCGGGCGGCCGTTCGGCCTTGCGGCGAGGCTTCGCGCTTTTTGTGTTCCGCATGCCCTCCGGCGTGCGAAATCCTCGCGCTTGCGGCGCTGCGGGCGCGCGTTCGCGCTTGCGGCGTGGCTTCGCCCGCCGATCACCGCCATACGCGAAGGTGGCGCATAGCGCGTGGTTCTACTTCTTCAGGGGGAAGAGTGTCCGATAGGTCAGGCAGCGCCACAGCCATTCAAGCGGGCCATAGCGATAACGGTCGAGCCACGGCTTCGCCCACGCCAGCATCACGGCCCACGAAAGCAGCATCACCCCGTAAAGCTGCGGGCGGTTCAGCGCGCCGAACAGCCCCAGCCCCCAGCCGTGAAAGACGATCATCATCACCACCGAGGTGCCGAGGTAATTGGTGAAGGCCGCCCTTCCCGCAGCGCGCACCCGCTCCCCCAGCCAGCCGGTCGCGGATGGCGCCCACACCACCAGCAGCGCGGCGAGCCCCAGCACCATCCACAGCCGCGGCAGCGGGCTGAGGCCGAGGAAGGCGGCGACCGCGCCGAAATAGCTGATCCCGCCCGCCTTCACCGCGAGTGCGATTCCCAAGTGCGCCGCTGCGCCCGCGATCACCCCGCACCAGCCCCACACCAGCATCCTCCCCCGGCCAAGGGCACCATGGAAGAACCCCAGCCGGTACAGCCCCATGCCGATCAGCATCAGCGGCAGCGTCTCCCACGCGAACATCAGCGCGTTGTGCAGAGGGCTGGCCCACTCCTCGGTGAGGCGATAGGTCACCAGCGCGCCGTAGTCGCCCGCCGCGATCATCTCGGCGGGGACCATGCCGCGCGCGACGGCCGCATCGACCGCCGCCGCGATGACGGCGCGCTGCTCGGCGGTGGACGGGACGAAAGCCGTGTCGGCGATCAGCCAGCCGGAGGTGTAGGCGAAGGCATAGTAGGCCACGCCGAAGCCATAGGCCCCAAGCCCGGCCGCGATCTGCGCCTGCGCGCTCCAGCCGACGCACGCCAGCGCAGCAAGGCCGAACAAGGCGTAGGAAAACAGGATGTCGCCGTTCCAGATCAGGAAGAAGTGGATCAGCCCGAACACCATGAGGATCGCCAGCCGCCACGCCTGAAGCCGCCATGTCGCGCCCCGCGCGCGGGCGCGCTCCATGAACAGGAACAGCCCCGCCCCGAACAGCAGGGTGAACAGCCCGCGCATCTTGCCGTCGATGGCCACGAACTGCGCGGTCCACAGCCAGCCGCCCGGATCGCCCGGATCGGTGAGGAAGGCGCGCGGGTAGATCCCCGCCTCGAAGGGTTGGCCGAAAGGAACGATGTTGGCGGCAAGGATGCCCATGACGGCGATGCCGCGAAGAAAATCGAGCGTGTCGATGCGCGCGCCCGGCTCGACCGGCGCGGGGTGCGCCGCGGCCCGATCATCGGTCGCGCGCGGCGCGGGTGCTTCGTTCATGTGGGTCCCCGGGCGTCCTGCGCCCGCGACACTAGCGGATCGGAGGCGCTTGGGAAGGCTCGCCGCGCGTGGCTCAGCCCTGTCCGGCAACCACGCAGGCCTGACCTTCGCGCTTGAGGCTGGCACAGGCGCGCGAGGCTTCGGCCTCGCTGGTGAAGCCGATCGCCATCAGGCGGGTGATACCGCCGCTCGGCACCAGTGCCTTGCGCGTTCCGGCGAGCGCGGTGTGGCTACCGACCTGGCCCCACAGCCTGTCGGCATTGGCGGCCACCCCGAAAGCGCCGAGCTGGACGCGCCACTTGCCTGCCCGGCGCGGCTGGAGCGCGGCGGGGACGGGGGTGACGGCGGGCTTGGCAGCGGCGGCCACCGCGGCCGGCGCAGGCGCAGGCGTGACCGGCTTGGGAGCGGGGGGCAGTCCCTGCGGCTTGGCCGCAGCGACAGCGGTCACCACTGGGACAGCGGCGGGTGCCTTTGCGACTGCGGGAGCTGGAGCGGGAGCGGCGGCCGGAACCGCCCTTGCGGCAGCCTGGCTGCCGAGTTCGACGGCGGCAAGTTCAGCCTGGCGCTGTGTCTTGGCACCTGCCTCCAGCTCGCGGGCCAAGGATTGCGCCTGCGCGCGCTGTGCGGGGGGCACGTACTTGTCCATCTGCGTCAGCGCACCCTGCGCCTGCGGCAGCCCCGCGCCATTCGCCAGCGTCATCAGCGCATAGGCGCGCACCCAGTCGCGCGAGGCATAATCGGCGTTGAAGTGCGACAGGCCCAACACATACTGCGCGCGCGGATCGCCGCGGTCGGCAGCGGCGCGAATCAACGGCATGGCCTTCTCCTGCTCGCCTTCCTGGAACAGCATCAGCCCATAGTTGTCGGCGGCCTTCACATGGCCGAGCCGCGCTGCATCCTCATACAGCCTGCGCGCGCGGGCATTGTCGATCTCGACCCCGCGCCCCAGCCGGTAGGCCTGTGCGAGGTTGAACAGCGCGTCGGGATCGCCGGCCGCGGCCGGGCCCTGCCATTCGACCACCGCGCGGGAGAAATCGCCGTTGCTCCAGGCATCGACCCCGGCCTTGACGTCCGCCAGTGCGGGCGCCGCCGCAGCGAGGACCAGTGCCGTGCCTGCCAGTTTTGCCGAGAAGGAGCCTGCCAAGAAGAACCGTGCCATCGTTCGAGTCTCGCCTGTTTGTGCTGATGCCGGTCGAATCATACATCAGCGGAAGCGGAAGAATCTGTGTCGGACAACACGCTAGCCGATCACGGTTAGCAAATGGTTGCCTGCCGCTCCGGCAGATCGCGGCGGTCCGGCGGACGGCCCGGGCTGCACAAACGACATTGCAAGCAGGCCCGGGTGTTAACCCTAAATTAGGGGTATCCTGCGATCCCGTCTCCATCCAACCGCTGTCAGGCCCTGCAATAGGGCAGGCCGCAGCGGTACTATGCATGGGGGACCCAGGCGTTGCGTGTACTCGCTTTGGCATCGCAGAAAGGTGGATCGGGCAAGACCACCCTGTCCGGACATCTCGCCGTTCAGGCCCAGCGCGCAGGCGCCGGGCCGGTCGTGCTGATCGACATCGATCCGCAAGGGAGCCTCGCCGACTGGTGGAACGAACGCGAGGCGGAATATCCCGCCTTCGCCCAGACCACCGTCGCCCGGCTCGCCAATGACCTGGCCGTGCTGCGTAGCCAGGGCTTCAAGCTCGCCGTCATCGATACCCCGCCCGCGATCACCATGGCGATCCAGTCGGTAATCTCGGTCGCCGAGCTGATCGTCGTCCCGACCCGCCCTTCCCCGCACGATCTGCGCGCCGTGGGCGCCACGGTCGACCTGTGCGAACGGGCCGGCAAGCCGCTGGTGTTCGTCGTCAATGCCGCCACCCCCAAGGCGAAGATCACCTCGGAAGCCGCGGTCGCGCTGTCGCAGCACGGCACCGTCGCCCCGATCACGCTCCACCACCGCACCGATTTCGCCGCCTCGATGATCGACGGCCGCACCGTGATGGAAGTCGATCCCGAAAGCCGCAGCGCCGCCGAGATCGCCGCCCTGTGGCGCTACATCGCGGATCGCCTCGAAAAGAACTTCCGCCGCACCGTCTTTGCCCCCGCCCCCAACGGGCACGCGCAGCAGCTTGGCGGCGTGCCGCGTCCGGCTGGTGGCTTCGGCCGCCGGGTGGCCCAGTAAGCACAGCTAGGGAAGGCCAGCGCCATGTCGGATTCCGGTTTCGCCTCGCTCGGTCCCTCGCTGCTCGCTCGCAAGGGCGGCGCGAAGCCCGCGATGCGTCCGCAGGTCGCGCCGCTGGTGGCCCCGCTCGATGCAGGCGAGCAAGCCGTGCCCGAGGAACAGCTGGAAGATCTCGGCTGGAACGACATGGGCCACGATTCGGATGATGACGCCGGCGCGGATATCGTGCCGATCAGCGCCGATATCGCCGCCGGGCCGACCACCGCCGGCCCCGGCCCGATCGTTCGCCGCCAGCAGCGCCGTCTCGAACAGCGCGTGCTCGCCGATGCGGTGATGACCGGCCCGGAAGACCGCGAACCCGAATATGACGAAGAGGGCGAGGAGGATTACGAATCGGCCGCGCTCTATGGCGAGGACGATGACGCCGCCGATGAGCCCGCGATCGTCTCGCCGCTCGCCGTCACACCCCTCGCTTCGCGCAAGGCAGCCAGTGTGCGCGTGCCCGCCATCCAGAGCGGCCGCCGCGCTGCCTTCACGCTGCGGCTCGATGCCGAACGGCACCTGAAACTGCGGCTGGCCGCGACCATGCAGGGTGTCAGCGCCCAGGCGCTCGTCACCGAGGCGCTCGACCGGCTGCTTGCCGAACATGACGAACTCGACGTGATTGCCAACCACCTGAAGCGCCATTGAGCGCCGACCGACCGAACCAACACACGCGAACCACCAGGATTGACGGGGGACTTTGACCATGGACCGCACCAACACGACCAGCCGCCCGACTGGCCCCAAGACTGGCAATCGCCTCGCGCTTGTCGCAACCACTGCGATCGCCGGGCTCGCGCTTGCCGGATGCACCACCACGACCGCGCCGCGCGCCGAGGTGTCCTTCGGCCAGGCCCAGACCGCGCTTGCCAAGGGTGAGGTCACCAAGGCGATCCAGCACGCCGAGGCCGCCGTGCTTGCCGAACCGCGCAATCCCGGCTTCCGCGCGCTGCTCGGCGCGGCCTATCTTGAGGCCGGGCGCTTCCAGGCCGCGGCGACCAGCTTCGGCGATGCGCTCGACCTCGGCGATGAAAACCCTCGCACCGTGCTGAGCTTCGCGCTCGCCAAGATCGCGCTGGGCGACAGCCGCGCGGCGGTGAGCGTGCTCGACGACAATGCGCAGATCATCGATCCTGCCGACCTTGGCCTTGCGCTGGCGCTGGCCGGCCAGCCGGAGCGCGGCGTCCACGTGCTCATCAACGCGGTGCGCAGCGCCGAGGAAGCCACGCCCAAGCTGCGCCAGAACCTCGCCTATACCTCTGCGCTCGCCGGCAACTGGCGCGCGGCGCGGGTGATGGCGGCCGAAGACGTGCCCGCCGACCAGCTCGAAGCGCGCCTTTCCCAGTGGGCGGCGATGAGCGCGCCCGACATGGCCCAGCAGCGCATCGCCAGCCTGCTCGATGTCCGCCCCGTCGCCGATGGCGGCCAGCCCCAGCACCTCGCCCTCGCCAACTTCCCCGAACAGGCGGTGATGGTCGCCGAAGCCGCCGCGCAGGGTGATAGCGGCTTCGACGTCGCCGGTGAGCCGGTCGAGGTCGCCTCTGCCCAGTCCTCGCCTGCCTTCAGCGCCGCCTTCGCCGCGCCGCAGGCTGCCCCTCAACCCGCGATCGAGACGGTGCCGGTGCCCGCTTCGACGGCGGCTGCGGGCCCCCGCTATGTCTCGAACCCGGTGGTGCAGCAGCTTTCCGGCGCAGCGCGGCCCCGCGTCGCTGCCGCGCCCGCAGCCACAGCCGCGCCGCGCGTCGCCGCCGCCTCGCAGCGCCGCATGGCCGCCCCGGCGACCGCTACACCCGCCGCTGCCCCTGCCCAGAAGGGCCCCGCGACGCACCTCGTCCAGCTCGGCTCCTACGACAACAAGGCCGAAGCGACCCGCGGCTGGAGCGCGCTTCAGGCGAAGTTCCCGCAATTGAAGGACCGCCAGCCGGTCATCACCGAAGCGGTGGTGAACGGCCGCACCTTCTGGCGCGTCGCCGCCGAAGGCTTCACGGCGCAGAGCGCCAAGGCGATGTGCGGGACGATCAAGTCACAGGGCCGCGGCTGCTTTGCCTATGCCGCCTCCAGCCCGCCCGCAGGTGCGGTCAAGCGCGACGTTCAGGTCGCCGCACGCAGCCGCTGACCGGGGTTTTTCCGGGTATTAGAATGAGCAAGCCTTGCTCCTGGACAGCAGCGCTGTCCGGGAGCTTTTCTTGCGGGCCCTCGCGGGCCTTTCCTACAAATCGGGCGGTGCGATAGGGTGTGCGGAGGGCGCTGAGGGCGGTTTTGGGCCGAACACGCCCGTGAAACATCGCCGCACAGGGCGGAAATGCCGGAATTGCGCGGAAAAAGCGGCCGAATTCCAACACCGGCCAGCACGTTTCAAAGCGCTCCAGACCCCGCCTAGACCCCCTCCAGACCCCCGCCAGAGTCCCATTTTCCGCAACGTTTCACGCTGCAGGTGCGGGCTTGCCCCGGGCTTGCTGCGTAGGATGGGGCCTAAAGCGCGATCCTGACGCCGCCCTTCCACAGGGCCAGAACGCGGCCCTGCGCCCCCTGCCGGTCGAAAGGGGTGTTGTCGGCCGTCGCCTCCATCTTGCGGCGGTCGATGATCCACGGCTGATCGGGGTCGACCAGGGCAAGGTCCGCCTCCAACCCCGGCGCAAGCGCCCCGGCGGGCACGCCGAGGATACGGGCGGGATTGGTCGCCAGCAGGGCAAATGCGCGAGGCATATCAATCACCTGATCACGCACCAGCCCCAGGGTCATGGCGAGCAGCGTCTCGGCCCCGGCCATGCCGGGCAGCGCATCGGCAAAGGGCAGGCGCTTGTCCTCGGGCCCGCGCGGATCGTGCCCGCTGGCGATCACGTCGATCGTGCCGTCGGCGATCGCGGCAAGGGCGGCCTGCCGGTCGGCCTCGGCCCGCAAGGGCGGCGAGAGGCGGGTGAAGGTGCGGAAGTCCGCGGTGGCGAGATCGGAGAGCATGAAGTGCGCAGGCGTGATCCCGCAAGTCACCGGAATGCGCCGCTTTTTCGCTTCCCGCACGAGGTCGAGGCCCTTGGCGGTCGTCACCTGCCGCACATGCAGCCGCGCGCCCGCCAGCTCGGCGAGCGCGATGTCCCGGGCGATGGCGAGCGCCTCGGCCTCGGCGGGCGCGGCGGGGAGGCCGAGGCGCGTCGCGATCTCGCCCGCGGTCGCGGCGGCCTCTCCGGCAAGGCCGCCATCCTCTGCATGGGTGACGACCACCAGATCGAGCATCGCGGCATATTGCAGCAGCCGCAGCATCACCCCCGAATCCGCAATCCAGCGCCGCCCGGTGGCGATGCCCTTGGCGCCCGCCTCCTGCATCAGCGCGAGTTCGGCGAGCTCCCGCCCCTCCAGCGCGCGGGTGGCGGCGGCGAGCGGGTGGACCCACAGGTCTGGCTTCCCGCTCTTGGCGATGAAGCCGACCCGGCTCGGCAGATCGAGCGGCGGGGACTGATCGGGCATCAGCGCCGCGCGGGTGATGCCGCCGAAGTGGAACGCGGGTTTGTCGACCGCGAACACGCCGAGATCGACGAGGCCGGGGGCGAGGATTTTTCCTCGCGCGTCAATGACTTCGTCGCCCACCTCGGGCGCCACATCGGCCCCGAGCTCAAGGATCACCCCATCCCCGCAGCGCAAGGCTCCGCGGGCGAGGCCGTCGGGCGTCACAAGTTGCGCATTGGTGATGGTGAGCGGCTGTGCCTGTCTCATGCCCAGCCCTCCAGCCCGCGCGCGCCGCGGGTCAGCACATCGAGGCAGGCCATGCGGATCGCGACGCCCATCTCGACCTGTCGGGTAATGAGCGAACGGCCGGCCAGGTCCGCAACCTCGCTGTCGATCTCGACCCCGCGGTTCATCGGGCCGGGGTGCATCACCAGAGCATCGGGCCGGGCGAGCGCAAGGCGCTTGGTCGTCAGCCCGTAGAGGTGGCGGTATTCGCGGGGGGAAGGGATGAACTGGCCGCTCATCCGCTCGGATTGCAGGCGCAGCATCATCACCACTTCTGCGCCCTCCAGCGCCGCATCGAAGCGGTGGTGGACCTCCACCCCCATCGCCTCGACGCACTGCGGCATCAGCGCAGGCGGCGCGCAGACGCGCACCTTCGCGCCCAGCGCGGTGAGGCACAGGATGTTCGATCGGGCCACCCGGCTGTGGAGGATATCGCCGCAGATTGTGACGGTGAGGCCCGTGAAATCCTCCGCGCCCTCCCCGCGCTCGGCCAGTGCGTGTCGCAAGGTCAGCGCATCCAGAAGCGCCTGTGTGGGATGTTCATGGCTGCCGTCACCGGCATTGAGCACCGGACAATCGACCTTGTCCGCGATCAGCCCGGTCGCGCCCGAGGACCCGTGGCGGATCACGATCGCGTCCGCGCGCATCGCGTTGAGCGTGATTGCAGTGTCGATCAGCGTCTCGCCCTTCTTCACCGAGCTTTGCGCGGCGTGCATGTTGACCACATCGGCACCCAGCCGCTTGCCCGCGATCTCGAAGGACAGCAGCGTGCGGGTGGAATTCTCGAAGAAGGCGTTGATGATCGTCAGGCCCGCCAGCAGATCGGTGTGTTTCGTGCTCTGCCGGTTCAATGCCACCCACTGCTCGGCCTGATCCAGCAGATAAAGGATCTCGTGGCGCGCAAGCTTGCCGATGCCGGTGAGATCGCGGTGCGGGAAAGCGAGCCTTCCGGGCGGAAAGCGGCCTTCGGGGGCGGAAAGATCGATGCTGGCCATTAAAGCCACGCCCTTAGCCCGCACACATCCGCCGCTCAACCCCGGCTCGTAAGCTTTCCGATAGTAGTTGGGGGGCAAAGACCCTACATCGCCCCCGCGCGTCCAGAAGGAATACGGCATGAGTTTCGTCGGCAAGGTGTGGAAGATCCTGGTGGGCATCAAGGACGGCCTCGTCCTGATGTTCATGCTGCTGTTCTTCGTCGGCCTGTTCGCGATCCTTTCGGCCCGGCCCAACCCGGGGCAGGTGCGCGAAGGGGCGCTGCTGATCGACCTGTCGGGCATCATCGTCGAAGAGAAGTCCGTGTTCGATCCCATCGAGGCGCTGCTCAGCCGCAGCGCGCCGGTGAGCGAGACCCGCGCGCGCGACGTGGTCCGCGCGCTCGACGAAGCCGCCACGGACGACCGAATCAAGGCGGTGGTGATCGACATGACCACCTTCCTCGGCGGCGGTCAGGTCCACCTTGCCGAGATCGGCGAAGCGATGGAAAGGGTGCGCAAGGCCAAGAAGCCGGTGCTGACCCATGCGCTCGCCTATGCCGACGATCACATGCTGATCGCCGCCCACGCCAGCGAGGTGTGGCTTGAACCGCGCGGCCTTGCCGTGATCGCCGGACCCGGGGGGAGCAACCTCTACTACGCCGGATTGCTGGAACGGCTCAGCATCAACGCGAGGGTCTACCGCGTGGGCGAGTTCAAGTCGGCGGTCGAGCCTTACTCGCGCACCTCCATGTCAGACGCGGCGCGCGCCAATTCGGCGGCGCTCTACGGCGCGCTGTGGGAGGAATACAAGGCGAGGGTCACCCGCGCGCGGCCCAAGCTGGCACTGGCGCGGGTGACGGCGGATCCGCAGGCCTGGATCGAAAGCTCGGGCGGCAACCTTGCGCAGGCGGCAGTTGCGGCCGGGCTGGTCGACCGGCTCGGCGACCGGGTCGCCTTCGGCGCGCGGGTTGCGGAACTGGCGGGCAAGGACCCGTGGAGCGACAAGCCCGGCAGCTTCGCCGCAAGCGACCTTGCCGCCTACCTTGCCGACCGCGGGGAGAGCCGCAAGGGCAAGGCGATCGGCGTGGTCACCATCGCCGGCGAGCTTGTCGACGGCGAGGCCGGGCCGGGCATCGCCGGGGGAAGGCGCATCGCCGACCTTCTCGACGAAGCGCAATCCCGCGATCTGGCGGCGCTGGTGGTGCGGGTCGATTCGCCGGGCGGCTCGGCCAACGCCTCGGAAGAAATCCGCCGTGCGATCCAGCGCTATCGCGATCGCAAGATCCCCGTCGCCGTCTCCTTCGCCAATGTCGCAGCGAGCGGCGGCTACTGGGCTGCAATGTCCAGCGACCGCATCTTCGCCGAGCCCGAGACCGTCACCGGCTCGATCGGGGTCTTCGCCGTTGTCCCGACCTTCGAGCGGGCGGCCGGACGGGTCGGGGTGACTTCGGACGGCTATCGCACCACGCCCCTGTCCGGCCAGCCCGACATCGTGGGCGGCTTCACCCCGGCGATGGACAGCCTGCTCCAGACCTCGATCGGCGGCACTTACGGCTATTTCCTCGAACTGGTTTCCAAGGCGCGGCGGCTCCCGGTGGAGCGGGTGGACGCGATTGCGCAAGGGCAGGTGTGGGACGGCGGGACGGCCCGCCAGATCGGCCTTGTCGACGAGTTCGGCGGCCTGCCCGAAGCGCTCGCCTGGGCGGCCGGGCGGGCCGGAGCCAAGGACGGCGAATGGCACGCCGTCTACCTCGGCGAGGATGCCGCGCCCTATGATTCGCTGATCCGCAAGATGGTCGCGGGCGAGGCGCAGGCGGCGCAAGGCGGCGGCGACATCTTCGCGATGACCGCGCTGCGCAGCGAGAACCTCGCGGCGCGGATCGCGCGCGATGTCGAGCGGTTGCTGAGCGCGCGCGGGGCGCAGGCCTTGTGCATCGCCTGTCCGGCCGGCACCGCCATCCCGATTGCACCGCGCCCCGCACCGCAGCGCGCCGAGGGGGTGCAGGCGCTGCTCGGCTGGCTGGCCGGCGGCTAAATCGCGGGACCCGTGCCGCGGGCGCTTGCCAAGCGCGCAAGGCCCCATTAAAGGCGCGCCCCTGTCCGGGCCATTGGGCCTGCCGGACGGGCGCGTAGCTCAGCGGTAGAGCACACCCTTCACACGGGTGGGGTCACAGGTTCAATCCCTGTCGCGCCCACCATTTTTCCCAAGGTTTCAGAGGCTTTTAGCCCTGTCGGGTAAAATGGCAGTTTCGATTTCTGCGGAACATCACGCGAAAATGCAGGCCGCTGCGCGCCGAATCCGTACAATTCCCGTACAGCGGTTCCGCCCATGTTCTGGAACAAGAGGGGCGCCATCGCGGTTGGCACCCCTCCCCATTCTGGCGCTACTGGGCGCCGGTTGTGTCAGCGGCTCTGATCCTCGTAGCCAACCAGATGTTGGCCGCCTTGGGAGAATTAGCCGTCGCCCAGTCTGATCCAGCCTTGAGCTCGATCACGGCCACTGCATCGTTTCGTTGCAGGGTTCGCATGACCAGAGAGCGGACGGTCGCCGCAGGGCCGACGAGATCCGCAAGCCACACTGAGTCCGCGATTCGGACGGCGCGCCATGCCTTCATCAGGTTGTAGAGTGCCTGATAGTTGCGCGGCGGCTTATTGTCGTAGGTGATGAGGTAGTGCGGCATCTCAGACCTCCAGCTTCACGGTGGAAGTCCAGCGGAACTGCTTTTTGGCCAGCTTCGCAGGCTTGAAGCCGTCGAAACCGCCACGCTTGAATCCTGTGGATAGAGCGGACGCAATGCCCGCTGTTGCTTCCTGAAGCATGTGGTCATTGACCGAATCGAGGACGTCCTCGAACCGGTCCGAAGCACCGCAACCCGCGCAGGTAACGAGATCGTCTGGGGCAGGGTTTTCGATCGACGTTGCGTCAGATCCACAGTTTCCGCACAAAACGCGGACATCTTGGTAACTCATTATTTTTGCTCCATAACTGGAGCGTGGGACCGCGTTGACGCGTGCAGCTCAAAAGTGTACTCCGATGTCGCTAGCACCCACAACCGGCCCCACGCCGGTTGTACTTCCAAACAAGCCCTCAGATGCCGCAAACATCTGAGGGCTTTGTTTTTACTGGTCCCCCGAAAACGAGTCGAGGGCGGGTGTTCCGATTCTGTTCGCGAGTCGTGGATAAGGGGACGCGGCTACCCCTCGATCCCCGTCATGCCACTTTCCGCTTTGCCTTCGGCGCAGCCGCGCTCAACTTGCCCCCTGCCCCGTCTGCCAGCGTAAACCCCGTCGCCGCCTCGGCGGCGCGCAGGCCAGCGTAGAACGCGCTGTGCACCTTGTCCTTCGTGTCCTCGGCGTGGGTGTAGGTGCGGCGCATCAGGTTGGTGTCGCTCCACCCGCCGAAAGCGGCAGCGGCTTTCTCGTCGAGGCCCTGGCGCACGTTCATTTCCTGGCCGAAGCCGTGTCGGCCGGCGCTGTGGAAGGGGATGAACTCGATGCCTGCATTCCGGCAGGCGGTCTCCCAGCCCTTCCTCGGCCCGCTCCTCGAGCTCCACCCGAAGACGCGCAGGTTTGCCGGCTTGCGTTCCCAGCCCCGCGGATAGAGCGGGGGCAGGTTCGCCAGTTCCACCACCAGCTCGGTCGGGATATCCAGCTCGCGATCGGGGGAACCCTTGGCGCCGGGGATGATCACCTTGCCGCGCTGGAGATCCAGGTGCTTGCCCGGGTGCATTTCGCACGCCTGGCTGATCCGCGCGCCCGTGCAGAACATCAGCAGCGCGAGCGCGCCATGGCGGTCGCTGGCGTGCTGGCGAAAGGCGAGCAGCCATTCCCAAGATCCGGGCGGATAGCGGCGGCGACCGGTGCAGCCCCGTGCCTTATCCTGCTGGACCTGCTCGAGCTTGGAGTAGCCCTTGATCCGGATCGGCGGGCACTTGCCCAGATCGTGGGCGTTGTTGATCACCGCGCGAACCGGGCTGATCACCTGCCGCGTCCAGGTGGCGGTGCCGCTGTCGGGGTAGAATTCGGCCCCCAGCTCGCGCACGAAGCGCGGGGTGATCCGGGTGACCAGCATCTCGCCGATCTTCTGGGTGATCGGAATCAGGTAATCGGCGGTCTTCGCGTCGGCGTCGTAGAGCAGCACCGCCTCGGCAAAGGTCAGCCCCGCTTCGTCCCCGAGAAGGTGACGACGGATCCGGCGGGCTTCCTCTTCGCGGATCCACGCCCTTGCGCCCTGTTCGTCAGATGCGCCAGTGCTGCAGCGGTAGTAGTCTGTGATCGGGGCGCCCTGGTGTTCGATCCGCCCGCGGACCCACCAAGTCGCGCCGCGCTGGTAGCATTCGAGTGGCATCGGGTCTGTTCCCCTTCTCCGCCCGCAAGGATCCTCTCCATCTGGGCGGGTGTGATCAGCATGGCACGCCCAATCTTGCAGCGCGCGCCGAGACGGTTGGCCCGCTCGCGCAGGGTGCGTTCGGAGATGGCGATTCCCCGCGAGGCGAGCAGCTCGATCCAATCGGCCGGGGTGCGGGCTTCGTCAAGCGTGGGGCAGCCGGTGGTCATTGGTCCGGTCCCTGACATTGGTTGGCGGGCCGCTTGAAGCGCACCTCGTGTTGAGGCCAACAGCCATGCGTCTGGCACGGCATCGATCCGGGATAGGGTGAGCCCCAAGGGCCGTAATCGCGGCACATGCCGACGACCCGTCCCTTGTGGTCGATCTCCCAAGCGGTTCCGACCTGCCAGCTACCGTCTTGCCAGAACCACGCGCGCTTGCCCTTGTCGCCGAATTCCTGCGGCGGCTGATCGCGCTCGGCGGTTCCGATTAGGTCAAGCTGAGCGGTCATTGCAGACCTGCCCGACGTAGCCATTCTGCAAGACGTCGCTCCACCTCGAGCTTCGCTTCTTCGACCGACTTACAAGCAAACCAGAATGCGCCGCTCTCGACCGACGCGAGGTTGAAGATCGCCGAGGTCTTCGCGCGGTGATGACCCTGACGAGAAGGGGAGACCCGGCCCACGATGACCTCTCCGAGGTAGAGGGCTTCCATCCCGCACCAAGGGCGCCATTCGGCTATCGACTTCTCGGAGGGGCGCACTGGCCGACCATAAAGGCGCGCCTCGGCCTCCGGTGTGCGCTTCGGAGGGTCAAGCAATGAGCGAACCATCACCCCTCCTCATCGCCGCCGGTTTCCGAACCGGCTTGGGCGAGCGCATTGCGAGCGTTGGCGGCCCAGCGCAGGAGCAAGTGCTCGCCCTTGTGGAAAGTGCAGCTGGCGGTGACGCCGCCGAGGCGCATCAGGTTGGTGTTCCCGTCGACAAAGGCCGCACCGATGTCGATCAGCGCGGCGCGCGTTTCGGTGGTGAGCATGTCCCAGGCGTCGGCGTCGTTGACATCAGCGATGATCTCAAGCCCGGCCTTGAGCTTTTGGCGGCGGGCGGGGGTCATTGCTTGCCTCCGGTCAGGTCCGGTAAGGCCTTGAGCGGCGTCACCTTGTCGCCGTGGCCGAGCGCGCGCAGGGCATCGGCATATTCTTCAGCCTTGGCGCGGGCGGCACGAGCGTCTGTTGCGATCAGGGCGGCTTCCTGTTCGAGCCGCTCTGCTTCGAGCTTGTTACGACGATAGTGCGCGAACAGGGTGTGCTGAGCAGTGCCCTTAGGAAAGGGATTGATGCGCTCGCGGGTCACCTCCGCAGCCTTTCGATCAGGCGTTCGAACCAGCTGGGCTGGGGCATCGGACGTAGCCGCCCGTAGTGGTGAAGGCGCTGGGCGTCATTCATCTGACGCGGGTTGCGAGCGTATTCGACGGGTTTCATTGCAGGCTCTCCAGCAAGAGGGCGAGAATCAATAGCGCGGCAAAGGCGCTGGCGACGGCGAGACCATCGCGCCAGGTGGCGCGGGCGAAGGTGATGATGTCGATCATGGAAAGGGCCTTCCGGCGAAGTCCCAGACGCCGTGCCCGCCGACCAGCGCGGCGAGGATCACGAGCATTATGATGGTGGCGACGAGGATGCGGGTTTCGGTTTCGGGGCGCAGGTTCATGCGGCGCGCTCCTTCCCGGGCGGCCTCGTCGGGGTCGGGTTATCGTGCTCGCCGCATCCCCGCCCGGTCTGGCTGCTGTCATGCTCGTTGGTGAAGTCCTGCCAGTGCACCCAGCCCTGCGGGCATTCGAAGCCCCATTCGCGGACCTTCGGGCCGGTGACGAAGAGGCTGATCGCGCTTTCGCCCGGCGTGACTTCGAGGCGGTGGAGCTGGTGCGAGCCGCGAACGACAAAGTCCCCGGCCTTGCGCTCGAACACGCCTTGCGGGGTGTGCTCGATGTAGCCACCCTCGATCAGGAAGCTCCAGTTCATCCACGGGTGATCGTGGAAGGCACGATCATCGTCGCTCTTGCGGATATCGTGGAGGTAGATGTTGAGCCACGGGTTGCGGGGTATGACCCACCAGCGGCGCAGGTAGTCATCGCCGATGATAAAATCGGCGGGGCGGGAGGCCATCAGCGCGCGGGCCCATTCCTGCATTTCCGGCAGGGTGGCATTGGGAATGACGAGGCCGCTCATGCCGCTTCCTTCCTTTCGAAGCTGGCGACGCTGGTCACCGGCGGGGCGCCGAGGACCTCGGCGAGGTGGGTGAGATCGAGCGCGCGCTGGATCAGGCGCTCGTTGCCAGAGCCTTCGGCCTTGGCGCGCGCAGCGTCGCGGGCGCGGGCGAGCTCCCCGAGGTATGCGTGGGGGTGGGCGATCTGATCGGCGCGCGGCAGGTAGCGCTTATCGTAGGGGTAGATCGCGCGGATCTCGATCATGGCGCAGACGTCGTTTGGCAGATCGCGGCCGACGCCCGCCGCCAGCGCGATCGCCAGCCAGAGGGTCGCGTTTTCGTTGGCGGCATCGCCGGGCCAATCGGCTGCGCCCTCGCGCGCCGCCTTGCGCCAAGCGGCGCGGCGGCGGGTGAATTCGTCGAGCGCGATGGCACGGATGCTGGGGGAGTTTCGGGTGAAATTTCCTGACATAGGTTGCTCCTCTGGATCGGAGACCTAATGCGGGATTTATCCCGCGTCAATCAGTTATACGGGATTTGTCCCGCTCGACGGAGGCGACGTCAGCGTTGCAGATTGCTCGCCGCGAGGTGCGGGGTGCCTTGCAAAGAGGGCGCAGCGGGATGATTTCAGAAGCAATCGGAGCTTTCCTTTCGGGCAAGCGCGTGGTGCCGCAGGTGCCGCCGGGCCGTGTTGTCGTGCTCGACGGAGACGAGGACGAGGCCCGCTCCGACGAGCGCAGCGGCATTTCACCGCTGGCACTGTTCATCGAGTACCGCGACTCCAAGGGCACGCTCAGCGCGCGCCGCATTGCCTGCCGAAGCTTCGATGTCTCAACCGGGCGGCTGACCGCTTGGTGCTTCGAACGGCAAGCACTTCGCGAATTCCGGTTTGACCGGATCGTGAGCGCCGCGTGTACCGAGACCGGTGAATTCCATGATGTTGCAGATCTCGCCGCCATGCTGCGCGAAGGTGGACTTCCGGTTCGCGACGGCGGCCTTAACCTCGTGCTACGCTTTCTCGTATTTCTGATGCGGTGCGATGGCACACATCGGCGCGAGATGGATGCGCTCGAGCAGGCTGTGATCAGCTACGCCTTGCGGTTCGATGGGGATGATGCGCTGGTCGACCGCGCGATGCGGCAAGCGAGATCGATGGCGCCGGATGAACAGGATTTTCTGGCGGGGCTCCACGTTCTGAGGAGGCATCCCGACCGGGCGCGCCTGGCGCCGTTCATCGCCCGGCAGGCCTGTGCAATAATCGACGCAGATGGCAGGATTTCGGACGAGGAGGGGCGGTTCGCGGCCGAGCTCGACGTTGTGCTGCGCCGGATCGGAGAGGACGCCTAGCCGAGCAGGACGTCGGTCGGCTGCATGATGCGATGCACCCGAGCGACCCGGGCGCGCGGCACGGTGAAGGTGGCAGGCGGGTTGAACTGCTGCAGCACCAGCTCGCGCGTGGTCGAACGAACTAGACGCTTGACCAGAACGCTGACCACTGCGTCGTCTTCGCCATCGGTCAGCTGCACGACGACGTAGTCGCCCGGCCCTGCCGGCCTGCTCGGATCCACCAGTCCGATTTCGCCGGGCTCGAAGCGCGGCATCATGCTCTCGCCGTGGAAGTAGATCGCGTAGAGATCGCGCGCCCCCTTGAGGGCCTGGGGGCGGTTGATCATCCTGACGGTGTGATCGGCATCGAAGCTGCACCGCTCGATTTCGAGCATGTTGCCCGTCTCGTCCTCGAACGCGATGCTGGCGCAGTCCCCGGTACCGACCAGCGGAATGCCTGGCAGATCGGTCGGCGCCCGCCACTGCAGCTTCTGATCCTTGATGCTGACTTCGCTGCGCACCGGATCGGGGTTGTTTACCGAGCCGAGCAGGTAATCGACGCTGGTCCCGAGTTCCTCGGCCAGACGGCGGATGTTGTCGGCCGTGGGCAGGTGGCCCTTACGCTTCACATCGCGCAGCAGGTCAGGCTTTCCGGTGATCGTCATCGATAACTGACGCAAGCTCACGCCTTGCGGGCGCAGGGCTTCGATGCGCGCAAAGAACTGCTCCGAAGTGGCGATGTCGCGCGGTTCGGCCATCCCCGGCTTATCGCCTGCGATGATGGTAGCGGACAGCGGGACAATTCCCGTTGACATAAGCGGGATATGTCCCGCATATGCTCCGATCATGGATCAAGGTTCACATCTTCGGCTGCGCGACACCTTGCTGCTGGCAGCAGAGCGCTGGGCGCTGGCAACGAGCCGGTCAACCGGCGCCCTTTCGAGCATCGTTGCCAACAACGGGCGTGCGCTGGAGCGGCTGCGCGATCCGGCGACCAGCGTGACCGATGCCACGCTCGAGAAGTTCGCCGGCTTCCTTGCCGATCCGGCCAACTGGCCCGGCGGGACGGTTCCGCAAGAGGCAATCGATCTGGCTCATCGTGTCGGTGTTAGCATCGCGGAGGCGCACAATCATGCGGCCTGACGTAGCCTCGAAGCACTATCTCGCCGAGCGGCTTGCCAATGTGCTGCGCCGGTTCGAGCACGAGGGCGGCGCGATCGAGGTGCTTGCGCGCGCCGTGGGCGAGACCCCGCGCGATCTCCGGCGCTGGGCCGAGGGGGTGACCCTGCCCGGCCATGTCGCCATCGCCCTGCTGGGCGAGCTGCCGCGCCATCTGGCCGACGAGCTGATCCGGCCGACCGGCCTCAGGCTTGTCGCGCGCGATCAGGACGACGGGGCCAATGCCCTGCTGGTCGCCGCCAAGCTCAACGAACTGGCCGGCACCATCGCCATCGCCTCGGCCGACGGGCGCATCGATCACCGCGAACGCGCTGCCATCGGCCAGCTGGCGCAGACGACGATCACCGAATTGCAGCCGCTGGCAGGAGAGTGACGATGAGCGAGAGCTATCACGATCGGATGATCAGGCCGCCGGCAGGCGTTGCCCCTGCGGTCACCTTCGTGCGCGAGCGTCACCGGCTCATCCCGATCCCGGTCGGCCCGGCCGCGATGTTGCCGGCTTCGCGGCAGGTCAAGCCCGATCAGGAGGGCGAATGATGGATTTCCTGGCCGGGTTCCTCGCCTGCTACCTGTTCGCGGCCGCGCTTGAGGCGCGGGGCATGAATTGCTTCAACAGGACCTATCCGGAGCCGATCGAAGGCTTCGAGCTCGTGATCCTCGCGCTCTGCTGGCCCTATTTCGCATGGCGCAACGGGGACCCCGACTGATGCTGCGCCGGGGGGATGAGATCTTGCGGTTCGCCGAAAGCGCCCTGCCGGGTGCGCAGGCGACTTATGGCCGGGGCGAGCGGCCACCGGCCGAGCTGGTGCAGGCGATGCGCAACCTCGTCGATGCCGGGGTGCTGACCCCGGTGCGCAAGCGCGAGGGGCGCGAGTTCCTGTTCCTGGTGCAGCGCACCGCCGCGCCCATGTCCGCCGCCGATCAGCGGCGCGCCGCGCGCGGCTATGCCCGGCGCCAGACGGTGCGCCGGTCGAGCCTGTCGCTGGTGCTGCAATGCATCACCGCCGCCGCCGTCAGCGGTCGGCCCTGCCCCAGCAACGAGCAGATCGCCAAGGCCTGCCATCTGAGCGGCAAGGATGCGGCCCGTTACCGGGTCGGGCTGCTGGTCCGCAAGGGCCGGATCGCGATCGAGGATCACGGGCCGAACCTGCCCCGGGTCGCGACGATCCTGACCGGCAAGCACGCTGGGATTTCCACGACGAGGAATGAGGTATGAGCAAGGTGAGGGTCGCGGCCGGCGATCTCGCGAAAGCGATGAAGCTGGCGGCACAGGTGGTCGAGAAACGCAATACAATACCCATCCTCACGAATGTGCTGATCGAGGTTGATGGCGACGGCCTGACGCTGACAGCGACCGACTTGGATCTGCAGTTTCGGCAAGACATTCCGGCCGCCGGCGATGGCAGGATGGCAGTGACCATCCCTGCGCACCGCCTTGCAGCGATCGTCGGAACGTTGGCGGCCGATGCCTCGCTGACCATTTCACTTGGCGAGGCTGGGCGCATCACCATGACGTCCGGTCGCAGTCGATGGGTGCTGGCGACGCTGCCGCGCGAGGATTTCCCGGTGATGCCCCTGCCCAAGGCCGATGCCGCGCTGACTGTAAGTCCGGCGGCGCTGGCGGCGTTGATCGCCCAGGTGCTGCCGTTCCGGTCGACCGAACAGACGCGCTACTACATCAACGGCCCGCTGCTTCACGGCGAGGCGGGCAAGGTCGCGCTGGCGGCGACCGACGGCCACCGGCTGATGCGCGCCGGGCTGGACCGCGAATGGCCGGATGATGCGCCAGAGATCATCCTAGCGCCCAAGGCCTGTCAGGTGCTGGCGCTGCTGGGCGAGGAAAAGTCCGATCTGCGCTTGTCCTGGGATGCATCGCGGATCGTCGCGAGTGTGGGCCGCGTCTCGATCATCGCCAAGGTGATCGAAGGTACCTTCCCGGATTATCGCCGGGTCATCGGGCAGGTGGTGGACAGCCCGCTGCGAGTTGATCCGGAGGAATTCCGTTCTGCTTTGACCCGGCTGCTGATCGCTGGCGACAAGCCCGACAGCGCCGTCCTGATCGATCCGACCACGGACGGCGTGACGCTGACAATGCGGTCTTCCGACACGCTCGCCGATGCGGCGGAAGACGTGCTCTGCGAGGTCGGCGACATGCCTGCGACGGCCTTCAATGCCCGATATCTGCAGCAGATCCTCGCTGCGCTGGGCGGCGACACGGTCGAATTTCACATGATCTATCCGGGCGCGCCGATGCGGGTTGTCCGCTCGGTCGACGACGGGGCGATCGCCACCGTCATGCCGATGCGGCGCTGAGAGGAGAAAGACGATGTTCGATTATGGCGACAAGTTCGATGAGCCCGAAGTGCCCGGCTCAGTGTTCGATGGCGAATTGTTCGAGCAACTGGCGGTTGCGGTGTTTGCGGGCGATCTCGGCAAGGCCGAAACCCTGCTGGCCGAGCTGCAGATGATCGGCGGCGAAGCGGTAAGCGACATGGTGCGTCGCGCCAAGCGCAAGGCGCGCCCCGGGCTTGCGATTAGCGCTGCACCCCCTGCCAAGCCTTGGCTGCTGCCGGTGCCCGGTCACTTACCTATGTCGACGCTGGGCAAACCGATCATGGCTGAAGACGGCGCGGTGCTCTGATGATGGCCGAGCACGCTTCCTGCCCAGCCCGGCGGCACTTCACTGCGGTGGCAATGCCCAATGGCGACACGCGGTTCGGTGTGGCCGGGCCGCTGGTCGAGATTATGCAGCGCGAGATCATGCCGCGGCACCGGATCGAGAAGGTCATGATCCTGACCCGAGCCGAGGCCGAGCAGCTGCTGGGCGAGCTGGCCGCGGCGCTGCGGGCGTTCGAACTCGCGCAGGATCTGGCGCAGGCCACCGCCGCGGCGATCGCCGAGCGCCCGCGCCCCTACACCGGGCCCTATCCGATCCGCGGGCTGACGCTGGCGGAGATCGATTCGGTCGCCGCCGGGGAGGCGGTCTGATGGGCGGGCGCGCCAAGACCTTCTCCCGCGAGGTGATGCGGCCTGTGCAGGGCACTCTTGCGGTGATGCAGTATTGCCTGCCCGACCAGCTCGAGATCGATCCGCGCTACCAGCGATCAATCGATAATCCCGAGAGCCAAGCGCTGATCGCCGAGATCGCGCTCAACTGGCACTGGGGCCGCGCCCAGGTGCTGGCCGTGTCGCGGCGCGAAGGGCGATTGTTCGTGGTCGACGGGCAGCACCGGCTCGCGGCGGCGCGCTTGCGCGGCGATATCCAGCAGCTGCCTTGCCTGATCGAAGAGTTCGCCGATGTCGCCGAAGAGGCGCAGCTGTTCAACGATCTCAACGACCGGCGCCGACCGGTTTCGGCGATCGACAAGTTCCGTGCGGCGCTGGTCGCGGGTGACGAAAGCTGCACCGCGATCGCGGGGGCGATGGAGCGTGCCGGTCTGACTTTGGCGCCGCACGGCAACCCCAATTTCTGGCAACCCGGCCAGATCGCCAATGTCGGCGGGATCCGGGGCGCCTGGAAGACCCATGGGCCGGCCGCGACCGAGCTGGCAATGACGTTGATGGCCGATGCCTTCAAGGGCGAGGTCCTGCACTATGCCGGCACGATTTTTCCCGGACTGGTCGCGGTGTGCGCCGGCAAGCCGGGCGAGGACACGATCGACGACGAGGGCCTGCAACGCCTGATCGCGGCGCTTGGCCGCAAGTCGCAGCTGCAATGGCGTGCGGCGGTGCTCAAGGAGATGGCCGCAACCGGCGTCGGCCGGGTGGTGGCGATGACGACGGCGCTGCTGCGCGAGGCGCTTGGCGGGGCTGGCGGGACGGCTCGCACGCCTGCCTCGGCCCCGGCACCGGTGAAGCCTGCTCCTTTGCCTGTGGCTGTGCCCGGCGGCGGCCTCGGGTTCGGGGCGGCATATGATCGGCGCGCGAAGGGCGATCAGTTCTGCGCGCAGTGCGACAAGCTCAAGTCGCCGGAAGCGGCGAGCCGCTGCCAGAGCGCCTGGTGCAAGCTGCGGGATGTTCCGGCCTCGAGCAGCGCAGCGCCAGGCCGCAAGGATGTGGCGGCGTGAGCGGGCAGAATCGGTCCGCAGCGGTGATGCAGCAGCGCAGCGAGCCGCACGCATCGCTCGATGATTTCCCGACACCGCCTTGGGCGACGCGGGCGCTGTGCGAATGGCTGATCGGAAAAGGTGAGGGACTCGAGGCTTTCACCTGCCGCGAACCGGCTGCCAATCGCGGGCACATGGTGCGCCCGCTGGCTGAGTACTTCCATCGCGTCGAAGCGGCAGATGTCCATGATTATGGCGCGGGCTTCGCGCAACGGGATTACCTGTTCGGCCCGGCGCCCGAGCCCGTGCACTGGACGATCACCAATCCGCCCTTTCGCCTGGCCGAGCAGTTCATCCACCGGATGGGCGAGACCAGCGAGTTCGGTTTCGCGGTGATCGTGCGCACCGCTTTCCTCGAGTCGGTCGGACGCTACCAGTCGCTGTTCAGCCGGAGCCCGCCCTCGCACGTCCTCCAGTTTGCCGAGCGGGTGGTGATGCACAAGGGGCGGCTCGCGCCTGAGGGATCGACGGCGACAGCCTATTGCTGGCTCGTCTGGTTCAATGATGGCGAGGAGGATCGCGAGACTTGCTTCGAGTGGCTGGCGCCCTGCCGCAAGCGGCTCGAACGCGCGTCGGATTACGAGACGCTGCCGTGACGGCAGTCTGGGAGGGGCTTGGCACTGGCCGGGCCGGAGAGTTCGGGGGTCTTCAGTGATTTCGCAAGCGTTCATCGATGAGGTGCAGGCGCGCGCCACGATGTCGCAGCTGGTCCGCTCGCGGGTCAAGCTGACGGCCAGCGGGCGCGAGTTCAAGGGCTGCTGCCCGGTCCACCAGGAGAAGACGCCGAGCTTCTACGTCAACGATGCCAAGGGTTTCGCCCATTGCTTCGGCTGCGGGTTTCATGCCGGGCCGATCCGCTGGCTGACCGAGGTCGAAGGGTTCGACTTCCTCGATGCCGTTCGCCACCTTGCCGAAGCGGCCGGGATGGCGATGCCCGAACGCACCGCGGCGGCGCAGGAGCGGGCGGTGCGTGTCGCCGGGATCCGGCCCGCGCTCGAGGCGGCGCAGGCGTTCTTTGCCGAGCACATCGGGTGGGACCCCGCATCGGTCGGTGCTGCGTCGCGGGCGGCGCGCGACTATCTGGCGAAGCGCGGGATCGCACGCGAGCTGGCCGAGGCTTTCGGTCTGGGTCTGGCGCCAGAAGGTCACAGCTATCTCGACCGGATCGGCATCGGCAACGCCGATGGCCTTGCTGCGGGCCTGATGTGGGAAAAGGACGGACGGACGGGGGCGCGGTTTCGCGGGCGGATCATGGTTCCGGTGCACGATGCGCGCGGCCGGATCGTGGGGTTTGGCGGGCGGGTGATGCCCGGTACGCCGGATGATGCCGCCAAGTACATCAACTCGCCCGATTCCGAGATCTTCGACAAGGGACGGCTGCTCTTCAACCTGCATCGCGCGGCGCCTGCTGTCCGGGCGGCCAAGCGCGTGCTGGTGGTCGAGGGGTATTTCGATGTCATCGCCCTTGCCGCGGTCGGCATTGCCGAAGCGGTGGCGCCGATGGGAACGGCCCTGACAGAAGCGCAGCTGGCGAGGCTCTGGCAGCTCACCCGCGCTCCGATCCTGATGTTCGACGGCGACGGCGCGGGGCGCAAGGCGGCGCGGCGGGCCTGCGAGCGCGCCCTGCCCGGCCTTGCGCCCGATCGCACGCTCAAGGTCGCGCTGCTGCCGGCGGGGCAGGATCCGGATGATCTGGCGCGGGTGCAGGGTGCAAGGGGTATCGAGCATGTGCTGGCCGAGGCGATGGGGCTCGATGCCTTTCTGTTCGCCGACGTGGCGAGCGGTCTGGGAGACGATCCCTCACCCGAGGAGCGCGCCGGGGTTTGGGAGGAGCTTTCGGCGCTGGCCGCGCAGATCGAGCACGAGGAACTGCGCGGCGAATATCTGGCGACCTGGCGGGCGCGATATGAACGGCTTGTCTCCGGCGTCGACCGGCCCGGTCGCGACATGGCCTTGCACACGGTCGCCCCCGGTGATCCCGCCACCAGCGCCATCACCGGCGACGAGTATCGCTGGCCCGAGCCCGAGGACGAAAGCGAGAAGCGCCTTGTCTGGGTGGTGCAGCGCCTGTTGCAGCTGCGCGCCGACGAGCGGGCAGCGCTGGAACCGATCCGCGAGGAGCGCAAGTTCGTGCGCGAGCTGGCGAAGCTTGCCGGGTTGCAACGCCCGCAGGTCGACGCGGTGGTGAAGATGATCGAGGCGGACATGCTCGAAGGGTCGAGCGCCGGGCGCCATGCGACCGAAAGCGTCCTGGTGCTTTATCGCCGGGTGCTGGGGATCGAGGGTCCGCTGACGGAGGCGCTGTTGCCGGTTGTGATCGATGCGAGCCGCCCGTCCAAGGCTGCCCCCGCCCAGATCGCGCCGCCGCGGGCCGCCAGTGCTCTGGCCTGGCATGATGCGGAGGTGCGCTGATGGCTTCCGCACATGACGCCCCCGACCCCGCCGGGGAAGGATCGGGAATTGCTCCGAACGGAACCAGCGCCGGTGCTGATCCGCAAAGTGGGCAGGGACGTCAGGCGGCGAAGGTCGTGGCGCTCCGGCCCAAGGCTGATGAAGCGCTCGATCGCATCTGCGCCAAATTTCCCATGACCGATCTGGGCAATGCCGAGCGCTTCGTTCACCGCTTCGGCAACGACTTCCGGTTTTGCGCCGAGCTGGGCTGGTTCCGTTGGGACGGCCGGCGGTGGCTGCTGCTCGGCGAGGAGCCGCGCGCTTTGCCGCCCGAGGTGATGCAGGCGCTGTTTGCCACGATGCGCGCGATCAAGAACGAGGCGCAGCTGGTGCGCGCCAGTGGCGTACGGCCCGAGACACCGCCCTATCCCGCCGGCGAGGCGTTGGCCGCCTGGGAGCGCGAGCACGCCGGGAAGATGGATTTCGCCGTCGACTGGAAGCGCAACGTGCCCGTCATGTACTCCGACAAGCTGGCGGAGTGGGCGCGGACCTCGGAAGCCGCGGGCAAGATCGCGGCAGCCGGGGCGCTCGCCAAGAGCATGGAGCGCCTCGTCGCGGCGGTGCAGGATTTCGACCGGGAGAGAATGGCGATCAATGTCCTGAACGGGACGCTCCGCTTGGAGCAGCGCCCGCGCAAACGCCCGCCTGAGGAGATCGCCGCGGGCAAGAGCACATTCCACACGGTATGGGTGCTCCGGCTCGACAAGCATGATCGCGACGACTTCATCACCAAGGTCGCCGACGTGGAGTACCACCCCAACGCCAAGGCACCGACCTATAAGACCTTCCTTGGCGTGGTGCAGCCCAAGCCCGAGATGCGGCGCTTTCTTGCCCAGTGGGGCGGGCTGAGCCTGACCGGCAACACCGGGGAGCAGAAGCTCGCCTTCTTCTACGGCGGGGGCTCCAACGGCAAGGGCACATGGGTGGAGACGATCGCGCGGATCGCGGGCGATTATGCCGGGTCGATCAAGATCCAGTCGCTGCTCGACCAGGGCAAGCAATCGGGCGATGCGGCTACGCCTGCCATCGCCAGCCTGCCCGGCGTGCGATTCCTGCGGGTGTCCGAGCCGAGCAAGGGCGCGGTGCTGGACGAAGGGCTGGTCAAGGAGCTGACCGGCGAGGACCCGGTCCGCGCCCGGCATCTGAACAAGGGCTTCTTCACCTTCTTCCCCGAGTTCAAGATCACCATCAGCGGCAACAACAAGCCGGTGATCAAGGACACCAGCGACGGGATCTGGCGACGGATGCAGCTGGTGCCCTGGGAGGCCGACATTCCTCCCGAGCAGCGCGACAAGGCGCTGAAGGACAAGCTGATGGCCGAGCGCGACGGGATCTTCGCCTGGCTGATGCGCGGCCTGCTGGACTGGAGGAAACACGGCCTGATCGAGCCCGAGGACGTCCGCCTTGCCACCAGTGAGTACCGCGACGATTCCGACACCATCGGGCGCTTCCTGCGCCAGACCTGCGAAATCGGCGAGGACACGCGCAAGCGACCTTGGCGGGTCCGATCGAGCGAGCTTTTCGAGCTGTATCAGGCATGGTGCCAGCAGACTGGCGCCTATGAGATGGCGAGCCGGGCGTTCTCGAAAGAGATGAAGGCCAAGCGCTTCAAGGATCATCACAGCAACGGCAACTGGTGGGTCGGGGTCAAGCCTACGGTTACGCTCGATGCGATGAAGGGCGGTTACTGGACGGCGGCCGACGAGCCCGATGAGGCAGAGGAAGAGACCCCGCCTGCATCGGTCTGGCCGACCGGAGACAGTGCCGACTGGGTGCCCGGTGACTGATCCCCGCACCCTGCGACGGCGCGAAATGGAGCGAATTGGCTCCATTTGCTGGCCGAATGGAGCTTCTCGAAAGCGATTTGGAGCCGGTTTTCGGCGGATTTCCGCGCGTCTGGAGAAATGGAGGGAAATTGTCAGCCCTCTCATGTGTGCGGGCGCGGGTGCGCGGGGGTGACTGTGATTTACGCTCCATTCCTCCATTTGCTCCAATTGAAGAGGATGGAGGAGGGATAACATATTCGTTTACCTTGAGTTTTTGAGGGTTTGGCAAATGGAGGCAAGGCGCAAGGCTTGCTCCACATGGCGGAGATAGGCGAGTGGCTCTGATGGATATCGATGCGGTCGAGTGGTGGAGCTTCGACCTGGTGCGCGAGGCGCTGGTCGAGACGACCGTGCTGTGGCGGCGCTCGCCGGGTGGAGGGCGCTGGCCGTTCGCGGCTGACGGGCCGTGGCATTTGATGAGCCGGGATGTGCAGTCGGATTATGACGCGCGCGGCGGTGATCTCAGCGAGGTTGCGCTCCGCCCGCTCCCGTTGTCGCGCGAGGAGGTGGCGCGCAGGGACATGGTCAGCGAGTGGCTGATGCTGATCCCGGCAGCGGCTGATCGCCGGCTGCTGGCGACGTGCCTCGAGTTCCATGCGCGCGGCTATGAGCAGCTGCCATGGTCGCGGATTATGCCGATGATGGGCCTGTCGCGCGGGAAGGACGGGCTGCAGAAGCGCTATCGCGCGTCGCTGCGTGCTATCGCCGAGGGTCTGAACAGCGCGGATTTCTGCAAGAGGAACGTGTCAAGGGGGGGAATGTGAGGCGCGCCCAAAATCTCCGGTCGCTGGTTGGGACGAAAAGGGCTATGCCTGACGGCACGCTGGACGCATGCGTTCGGGCGATGGTCCGACCGGCTCCGGCCAGCTGTCGCTCCGGGGTTTGGGTCCTTCCTGACGGCAAGGCGTGTACGGGAGCCGAAGGCTCGGCTTGGGCGAGAGTTCCGGGATTTTTCGAGGGCTCTGTTTTTTCTTCCGGTTTCGGTCATGGCTGAGGCGCTGATTGCCTCGTTGAGTGAGTTCGCGGCGATCCCCGGCGTGCCGTCGGAGCCCACGCTGCGGCGGCTGATCAAGGACAATCCGGACTTCCCAGCCAACCCGGGTACGAACGGGCAGGCCTATGAAATCGCAGTCGCCGACGCGATCGCTTGGTTGAAGGCACGCGACGCGAAGCGGGTCCAGACCGAGCGCGATCACGCCGAGCGCGTGCGGCAGCTGGGCCTCGAGCTGCTCGGCGAAGGGGCGGCTGCCGATGTGTCCCAGGCGGGGCTTTCGGCAGACGAACGGCGGAAGCTGCTCGAGGAAGAATTCTACGCGATCAAGGTCGCGGAAAAGCGCGGCGAGCTGATCCGCAAGGCGGACATCGAGGCCGCGATCTCGGACGTGCTGGTCGCTGATGCGCAGCGCCGGGCGAGTTTCATGACCCGGCTTGCCAAGCGGGTGAGCCTGTCGCGCGAGCAGATCGCCGCGGCCGAGGAGCTGATGGATCACGATCGCCGCCAGTTCGCGGCTGCACTGAAAGGGCTGGTGGAGAGCGACGATGCTGATGCAGCGGGTGGAGGCGCTGCCGCCGTTTGAAACCGGCGCGCAGCTGTTCGCCCGCCTCGCCTATCTCTACGTCCCCAAGGAGCGGCTGACCGTTTCGCAGTGGGCCGAGCGGTTCATGCCGCGTTACGATCCGCTCGCCCTGCCCTATCTCGCGGAGATCATGGATGCGCTCGGCGACCCGGAGACCCCGGAAGTCGGCGACATGGGACCGGCGCAGGCGGGCAAGTCGATGGTCGGCGAGGCCTGGATGGGATGGACGGTCGACCGATCGGCCGTGCCGTTCCTGATGGTCCAGCCCGACAAGGCGGCGGCCGAGGCCTTCGTCAAACTGCGGATCAACGAGCTGGTGCGATCGGTGCCGGTGCTGCGGAACGCGCTGCTGCCCGACAGCAGCGCCGACAACATGCACCTGAAGCTGTTCAAGGGCTGCTACGTCGGCGCCGCCTGGCCGGTGAAATCGCAGCTGCGGCAAAGGTCATACTGCAACACCTGGGCGGACGACTTCGACGCCATGCCCGAGGATATCGAGGGCGAAGGCGGGCTGCTCGGCCTGCTGCGCGGTCGCCAGACCACATTCGAGGGGCGCGAAACCACGCTGGTGTCGTCCAGTCCGGCGATCGAGGGTGGCGGCATCGAGGCATTCATCGCGGGCGGAACCGACGAGCGGTTGCATCCGCGCTGCCCGAGCTGCGGCGAGCGCTGGGAAATCGACATGCGCCGCGACCTGAAGTTTACGCGCGGCACGCCCGACGAGGCGGCGGCGAGCGCCCATGTGGTGTGCGGCGCCAATGGCTGCATCCTCGATCCGGAAGCGCGGTTCGAGGTGCTGCGCAGCCTGGCGGACCTGCCCAACCGCGGCTTCGTCGCGAGGAACGGCGGGGCGAGCAAGTATCGCCGGACGTTCCGGCGCGACGGATTGATGGGCTTTACCAGCTGGCAGAAGCTGGCGCGCGAGCAGCGCGAGGCCGAGATTGCCTGGGAGGACCGGCAGGACGAGAGCCTGCTGCGCACCTTCTGGAACGTGAAGGGCGGGAAGAATTACCGCTCGCAGCTGTCGGGCGAGCGCCCGATCGAGGCCAAGACACTCGCCCGCCGGCGCGAGCCGTGCTGGCGGATGGGCACTGTGCCGCGGGGCCCGAAGGTCCTGCTGGCGCAGGTCGACGTGCAGAACGACCGGTTCGAGGTCGCGATCCTCGGCTTTGCCGCGGGCCGCGAGACCTGGGTGATCGATCGCTTCGCGATCACGGTGCTCGATGACGGGATCACTGGCGTCCAGCCCTTCGTGCACAAGGAGCACTGGAAGGCGCTGCTGCCGCTGTTCGACCGGAAGGTGCCGATGGTCGAGGGGGCGCAGGTCCATGTCGAACGCGGCGAGGTGACCGATCCGGGCCGGATTGTCGGCCATGCGCCGATCATGGGCGTGGCGGTCGACACCGGCGGTTCGGACAAGGCCGGCGACCAGGCGACCGAAGGAGCGAAGTTCTTCTTTGCCGCGGCGCTGGCGCTGGGGGTGCACGAGCGGCGGATCACGCTGCTGAAAGGTGGTTCGAAGGTAACGGCGCCGCTGATGCCGGCGGGCCAGTTTGCCGACCAGAAGATCAAGGGCGGGGCCAAGCGGCGATCGGCGCGGCTGTGGATCCCCAACGTCCACAAGATCAAGAACATCATCGACGCGCGGCTGCGGCGGACGACGCCGGGGCCGGGCTATGTGCACCTGCCGGGCGATCTCGGGCTCGAATATGTCGAGGAGATCGCGGCCGAAGAACTGGTCGACGGCAAGTGGAAGAAGCGGCGGACCCGCAACGAGACGTGGGATCACCTCGTCTACGGCGAGGCGACGATGCTGCGGCCGGGCTATGCCCAGAGCCGTGTGGACATGCGCTGGGTGTGGAAGGGGTATTCGGTGATCTGGCCCAAGGCGGCCGGAGGGCCGGAGCCTGCTCCGGCCGAGCAGGGCACCCCGGTGCCCGAAACGAAACCGAAGGATGACCCGCCCCCAGCGGCTCCGCCACGCCGCCGCCGCAAGGCGCCAGCGCGGCGGGGCAATGGTTGGATGGGTCGCCTGAACTAGGAACAGTCATGAACCTCAGCCGGATGCCCGCATCGCTGATCGCGGGCGACAGCCTGCGCCTGTCGATCGCGGGCGGGGATTATCCGGCTGCCGAAGGCTGGTCGGTTGCGATGGTGCTGCAGGCGCTGGCCGGCGGCGCGCCGACGTCGGTGAATGCCACCGTCGAGGGCGGGGACTGGCTGCTGATGCTGACGTCGACCGCATCGGCGGCGCTGGCGCCGGGAAGCTATCGCTACCTGATCGCCGCCACCAACGAAGGCGATCGGCAGACGATCGATCACGGCGAGCTGCTGGTGAAGCCCGATCCGGCGAAGCCGGCAACCGACCAGCGCAGCGCAGCGCGCCGCGCGCTCGATGCGATCGATGCGGTTCTGGAAAGCCGGGCGAGCTCGGAAGACCTGAAGTACACCTTCGCCGACGGACGTGCGCTCGACAAGATCCCGCACGGCGACCTGCTCGCCCTGCGCAAGCACTACGCCCGGATCGTGGCGCGCGAGACCAACAAGGGCCGCGGGCCCAAGCGTGTGCTGGTGAGGCTCTGAGATGAAGATCCTCGGCTTCGACTTCGGGCGCGCGGCGCCTGACGATGACGTCGAGCTGGTGCCGGAACTGCCGCCGTTCATGCGCCTGCCCCGTCACCTGATGGCGCGGCAAGGGCATTCGCGCAGCTTCGAGGTCGGGCGGCAGGACCGTCTGACCGCCAGCTGGACCACCAACGACCAGAACGTCAACCAGGCGCTCTATCGCAACCTTAGGGTGATGCGGGCGCGCAGCCGCGACTTCTTCCGCAACAACGAATACGGGCGCAAGTTCGGCTCGCTGGTGCGCAGCAACGTGGTCGGCCCGGCCGGTTTCACGCTCAAGGTCGACGCCCGCCGGCAGGATGGCACCCGCGACGAGCAGGACAGTGCCCGGCTGCAGAAGGCCTATCTGCGCTGGGCGAAGAAGGGCCAGTACGATGTCACCGGCCAGCTGAGCGAGAACCTGTTCGATGCGCTGGCGATCGCGATGGTTGCGCGCGACGGCGAGGTGCTGATCCGCAAGGTCGCCGGCACCGATCGCGGCATCCATGGCTGCCAGCTGCAGCTGCTCGCCGGGCACCTGCTCGACGAGGATCTGAACCGGGAGCTGGCGAACGGCGTGCGCATCCGCATGGGGGTCGAGTTCGACGGCTTCATGAAGCCGGTCGCCTACTGGATCCGCAAGGAGACCAACACCGCCGACATCCACGGCAGCTGGGAGCGGCGCTACGATCGCATTCCGGCCGAGGAGATCATCCATCTCTTCGTGCCCGAGGAGGTCAACCAGTGGCGCGGCGTGCCCTGGGCCTATGCGGCGCTGCGCAGCGCCAAGATGCTAGACCAGTACCAGGAGGCGGCGCAGGTCGCGGCCAATGTCGGCGCGGCAAAGATGGGCTTCTTCCAGCAGAAGGACCCGGAGGCCGGCGCGCCGATGCGGGTCGACGAGGAAGGCGACGGCGAACCGCTCGACAGCTCGCAGGATTTCATCAGCGAGGCAGCCCCTGGCCAGTTCGACGTGATCCCCGACGGTTACGAGCTGGCCGAATGGGACCCGGACTATCCGCACGCGAATTACGACCCGTTCGTGAAGGCGTTGTCGCGCACGATCGCGACGGGGTGCCTGGTCAGCTATCACGGGCTGACCGGCGATCTGACGCAGGTGAACTTCTCCTCGATCCGGGCGGGCACGCTCGACGAGCGGGAGATGTGGAAGCAGCTGCAGGGCTGGTACATCGAGAGCGTCAAGGTGCCGGTCTATGAATGGTGGCTGGCCCACGCGCTGATCTACGACGCGGATCTGCGCCGCCTGCCTTACGCCCAGTTCGACAAGTTCAACGCGCCGCTGTTTTTCGGGCGGCGCTGGGAATGGGTCGATCCCAAGAGTGACATCGCCGCGCTGAAGGAAGCGGTCGGGCTCGGCATCAAGAGCCGGGCCGAGATCATCCGCGAGCGCGGCCGCGATCCCGAAGAGGTGTGGACCGAACTCGAGGCCGAAGAGAGCCGCGGCTTCACCTCGCCGACCGGCGGCGGGCAGGCCCCGGCTGCGCCGAACGCAAACCAGGAGTGACACGCATGAAGACCGAACTCAGGGCCAGCACGGCGCTGGTCACCCCGGCGCTTGCCCGCGATGGCGAGACCCTGCCCGCCGAGCAGCTTACCCGCGAACTCGCCTTCGAGGTCCGCGCCGACACGATCGACGAAGAGGCCCGCACCGTCGAGCTCAGCTTCTCCTCGGAAGAACCCTACGTCCGCTGGTGGGGCACCGAGGTTCTGGATCACAAGTCCTCCTCGATCAGGCTTGGCCGCCTGAACGCAGGGGGTGCCTTGCTGATGGACCACAACACCCGCGATCAGGTGGGGGTGGTTGAACGCGCCTGGATCAAGGGGCGCAAGGCCTACGCGGTTGTCCGGTTTGGTCGATCGGCGCGTGCGGAAGAGGTCTTTCGGGATGTCGTTGACGGCATCCGCAAGCTGGTGAGCGTTGGCTACCGGATCCACGAGCTGGTCCTCGAAAAGGTCAGCAACGGGGACGAGGTCTACCGCGCCACCGACTGGGAACCCTACGAAATCAGCCTCGTGGCTGTCCCTGCCGATCCGTCGGTCGGGGTCGGCCGCGACGGCGAACCTGCGGGTTTCGACCCGCGCACGCTTCTCCAACCCGAAGAGGAAGACGACATGAGTGCAACCCGTAATGCCGGCGGGGGCACTGCGCCCGCCAACCCCGCCGCCGTCGCCGTCAATGGCGTTCCGGCCACCGAAACCCGCGAGGCCGCCCCGGCGCCTGCAACCGCCGTCCCGGCGGCCCCTGCCGGTCCGAGCGCCGACCAGATCCTGCGCGACGAGCGTGCCCGCGCCGCCAACATCCGCGCGATGGGCGAGCGGCTCAATTGCCGCGAGCTGGCCGAGACGGCGATCGGCGACGGGCGCAGCCTCGAGCAGTTCATTCAGGACTATCAGGCGCGAACCGGCCCGGCCTCGCAGATCCGCACGCCCGAAAGCCCGGAGATCGGGATGACGGCGCGCGAAGCGCGCAACTTCAGCTTCATCCGGCTGCTCAACGCGCTCGCCAACCCGAATGACGTCGCCGCGCGCGAAGCGGCCGCGTTCGAGTTCGAAGCCTCGGAAGCTGCACGCCAGCGGTCGGGGCGCGACAATCGCGGCAACGCCACCGTCCCAATCGACGTGATCCGCGCCGCTTTGATCGAAGGCCAGCGCGATCTCACCGTCGGCACGGCGACTGAAGGCGGCAACACCGTCGCCACCGACCTGATGGCTTCGGCCTTCATCGATCTGCTGCGCAACCAGCTGGCGCTGAACCAGATGGGCATCCGGATGATGACCGATCTGGTCGGCAACCTCGCGATCCCGCGCCAGACCGGCGGAGCGACCGCCTTCTGGGTGGCAGAAAACGCTGCCCCGACCGAAAGCCAGCAGAGCTTCGGCCAGGTGCCGCTCACGCCGAAGACCGTCGCCGCCTTCACCGACATCAGCCGCCGCCTCCTGCTGCAGAGCTCGATCGATGTCGAAGCCTTCGTCCGCATGGACCTGGCAATGGTGCTGGCGCTGGCGATCGACGCGGCGGGCGTCAACGGCTCGGGCGCGTCGAACCAGCCCCGCGGCATCCTCAACACCGCAGGAATCGGCGCGGTGGTCGGCGGCACCAACGGTGCGGCGCTGACTTATGGACACCTCGTCGACCTCGAAACGCAGGTCGCCGTCGCCAATGCCGACATCAACAACCTTGGCTACCTGGTCAACGCCCGCACCCGCGGCCACATGAAGAAGACCGTCAAGTTCGGATCTGGCACCGAAATGCCGATCTGGGACGGCGGTTCGGAGCCCGTCAACGGCTACCGCGCCGGTGTGTCGAATCAGGTGCCGGGTAACCTCACGAAGGGCACCTCTTCGGGCAACTGCTCGGCGGTGATCTTCGGCAACTTCTCGGACCTGATCCTCGGCATGTGGAGCGGGCTCGATCTGCTGGTGAACCCCTACACCGGCGCCGATGCGGGCACCGTCCGCATCCATGCCTACCAGGACGTGGACTTCGCGGTGCGCAACGCCGCGAGCTTCGCGGCGATGGTCGACGCGCTGACCCCGGCCGCCTGATCGTCACCGTGAACATCCGGGGGCGGCGGCGCCTTGCCGCCCCCGGACTTCTGGCCTGCCCCGCCTCCTCCTCTCTCTCCCCCCTCCGACGATAGGGCGGGGCAGACCAGAAGTCACAGCCGAGGAACTGTTCCATGACCACGAAGAAGAAAACCGCGCCGGCCGATCCGCTGGTGGCGGCGACAACGATCCTCATCAACGGCAAGGCCTTCGAGGCAGGCGAGCGCATCAGCGGTGTGCCTGCCGACGAGGTGACCCGCGCCGTCGGCGATCGCCGCGTCGTCAAGAAAAGCGTCTTCGACCAGATCGCCGAGGGCACGCCTGCACCCGAGCTGACCGGCCGCGATGCCGAAGGCGATGAGCCCGAGACGGGTGAAGGCAAAGAACCTGAGACGGGTGAAGGCAAAGAACCTGAGACGGGTGAAGGCCAAGGCGAAGGCACCGGCGAATGAAGGCCATCCTCCTCCACACCGCCGCCGCCGACAATGGCGGCCAGCGCCGCGAGGCGGGCGAGACGCTGGCGATCGGCGAGGCCGAGGCCGAGATCGCGCCCGATCGCGGCGAGGCGCTGGTCGCGGCCGGCAGCGCCATCGCCGCAACCGCCATGCGCGCGCGCGGCCGGGTCCAGCCCGACTCCTCGTCGGACGAAGCGGAATAGATCATGACCGACCTCCCCGGCGGCGATGCCGCAGCCCGCGCCATCCACCACGCGATGGGCAAGCGGGTGCGCTATACCGGCGCCGGGGTGGTCTCGAAGTCGATCATTGCTGTCCGCACCCACGGCCCGGCCGGGGCGCTGATGACGGATGAAGGCGCGCGCCAGCTGTCCTTCGAGATCCGCAAGGAAGACCTCGCCGGCACCCCGCGTCAAGGCGATATCCTGATCGAAGGGAACGGCGCGGGCGCGATCTGGAACGTGATCGAGTTTGCCGATCTCGACGATGTCGACGCCTTCCGCGTGACGGTGAAATCGGCATGACCGCGATCCGGGAGCAGATCTTCGCCGCCATCGAAACGCGGCTGCTGGCGATCGCCAGCCCGGCCGTCGCCGAAGTCCGGCGCATGCCGGGCGGCGACCCGACGCGGCTGCCGGCGCTGTTCATCTTCGACCAGGGCGACCAAATCGCCGAGGACGAGGACGAAACCGACACCATGGCCTTCCTCATGTCGGTCGGGATCGACGGCTTCGTCGCCGGGGACGCGCCGCACACCGACGCCAACGCGCTCTATGCCGCAGTGATCGAGGCGCTGTTCCCGCAACCGGTGCTGGGCGGCCTTGCCACCGAGATCCGGATTGTCCGGCTCGACATGGCGGTGGCCGAGCGCGCCAAGGATCACCGGCTCGGCTTCGGGCTCGAGCTCGCCCTTCATTACCACACGCGGTTCGGTGAGCCCCGAGAACCCGCCTAACAACCTGCCTGAGGAGACCCAAATGTCCAGAATTCGCCACGGCAATGTTGCCATGCGGTTCAAGATCGAGACCACCGAAGGGTTGGACTCGGTCCCCGATGCGACTGACGCCTTCCCGTTCGAAGTCGATAGCGTCGAGTACAACTCGCCCTATCGCCCCGAAGCCTCGCAGGAGGCCAACGGTTCGCTGGCGGCCTCGGCGGCGCTGATCGTCGGCCAGCCTGCTGAAATCAGCTTCCGGGTGCGGATCAAGGGCGCAGGCGCGGGTTCCACCTATTCGGCAAGCGTTCGCCCGCCGCACCACGCGCTGCTGCAGGCTTGCGGCCTTCGCGGCTTCTTCTCGGCGGCGGTCGCGGCAACCGCGCTGACCGCGGGTACCGTCAACAGCGCCACGCTCGCCGCCCCCTTCGCCGCCACCGCCCAGCTCTATCGGGGCATGCCGCTGCAGCTCGCCGCGGGCAACTCGGGCGGCCGCCTGGTGCATGTCAGCGATTACACCGCCGGCCGCGTGGCCAGCCTTGCCGAAAGCTTCGGCGCGGCGCTGAACACGCTGGTGACCGCCGCTCTGCCGGCCAACTGGACCTATGCCCCGACCAGCCCTGGCGACATTACCGCGCGCGGCACCGACCATCCCTCGGGCACGCTCTACCTTTACGAAGACGGGGTCCTGCGCCGCTTCGCGGGCCTTCGCGGCATGGTCGATTTCGCGGGGGAAAGCGCACGCCCCGGGTTCATGACCTTCCGCTTCATGGGCACCTATCTCGGCAAGTCCGACGTGGCGCGCCCCTCGGACAGCGTACCCCAGCATTCGGCCCCGACGCTCGCCAACGGGTCGGGCGGCGTCAACAACTCGGTGCTGGTCAACCGCCTGCCGCTGGCGATCCGCAACTGGGCACTGGCGATGAATCAGGCGCTCGAGGTGATCGACGATCCCAACACCACCTTCGGCTTCGGCCCGGCCGACATCGCGCGGCGCGACGCGATGCTGACGCTGGACCCCGCCGACACGCTCGTTTCGGTGCGCAACGTCATCGCCGAGATCGAGGGCGGCACGCGCTACCCGGCGGTGATCCGGTGCGGCAGCGTTGCCGGCAACCGCTGGTCGCTGACCCTGCCATTGAACCAGCCCGTCCAGGCAACGCCGGGACGGCGCGGGATCTACCGCACCGAGGAGCTGAGCCTCAACGCGCTCAACTCGGGGATCGATCCGCAGACCCGCGACAGCGACGCTGTCCTGTGCTTCTACTGAGACGCGGCCGATGCAGGATCATGTCTGGTATCGGCCGGGGGCAGCCCCGGCCGATGGCGAAAAGGACACCCGCCCCGGCTTCCGGATCCGGATGGCAAGCCTGATCGAACGTGGTGAGTTCGACGCCGAGCTCGAAGGCCGGTACCAGGCCGGATCTGTCCCCGCCTTCGTGATGCTCGACACCGCGATTGCCGGGATCCACGGGCTGCTCGGCGAGGAAGCGGGCGAGATCGAGGAGCTTTTGCGCAGCTTCCACGGCGGCGAGGCCGACCGTGCCGAAGCCAGCCAGGAGGAGCGCGCCCAGATCGCCGCAATCGAAGAGATCCTGTTCAAGGGCTGGCCACCCTATCGCCAGCTGGTCGAACAGAACGCGCGCTATCGCAATCTGATGCCGTTGCTCGCTTTCCAGCGCTTCGTCGACGGGTGGGACAATGTCGAGGGAATCGACGGCAAGCCGGTCGAATATGCGCGCGACAAGTCCGGCGCCGTCCCCGACGCGGTCCTGCGCCGCATCCACCCCGCCCTGATCTACGCTGCGGGCAACCGCGCCTACAACTTCCAGTACGCGGCGGGAGAGGAAAAAAACTGAGAGCCGCCTTCGCGCTGTTCACCGTGCCGGCCGATTTCCGGCTGCCGAGGAGCGTCGAAGGCGGTTGGGAAATCGGGGGCCATGCCTTCGCCGAGAACCCGCGCTTCACCTGCCCGGCCTGGGCACTGGCGCTGGTCCAGACCTGGGCGCGGCTGCGCGCTGCGCGCGGGGGCGGGATGGCGGGCCTCGGCCCGATGGTGCTGCCGCGCGGCGGCGGCTTTGCCGATCAGCCCGCACTGGCGATGGAGGCCTTCGCGCTGTTCGATCTGTGGATGAACGAGGGACGGGATCATGAGCGTCAAGGTTGAACTGCCCAATGCGAAGGCGATCAGCTACGAGCTGCGCGGCGAGATCTACCTTGCCGGGGTCCGGGCGGTACAGCGCGCGACCCGCCAGCTGGAACAGGACCTCGAGGCGCAGACGCGGGCGGTGGTGCGCGGGAATGCATGGCGCGCGTGGAAAAGCGTAACCTATCCGAACAGCGCCCGCCCTGCGAAAGACCCGGTCGGCTTCGTCTTCGGCAACGGCGGACGGCGCACGAAGGGGATGCTCGAATACTGGTCCACGCCGGGCTTCAACCGCTCGTCCGCTGGGTTCTGGCGTGCCATCCCGACCGCTGCGGCGGGCTCGCGCGGGCAGGATCGCAACCTGACGCCCGGGGAATGGGAACGCCGCACCGGCATCCGGTTGCAGATGGTTGTGCCGAAAAAGGCAAGAGGCCGTTACGCGCTGCTGGTGGCGTCGGGCACCTTGGCCAAAAACAAGTCGGGCGTGCTGCGGAAGTACACCGAACGGCGGGAAGCGCAGGGCAGAGAAGAGGTCACGGTGCCGATCTTCGTCCTGATCCCGGAACAGGCACACGCCAACCGGGTGTCGATCGCCAGTGCCGGTGACCGGGCCTATCGGCGGATGATCGACGAGCATGCGAAGGGAATTGCGGCGCTTGCTTAGTTGTCCGGAATTGCAGGAGGTGAAGTGATTGAAAACCCGCCATCTCGGCAAGAGTTAAAAAGCGTTACGCTCACGGCATCATTACCATCGAAGAAAGAAGGACTGCTTAACGTTCTGAATGTGCCATCGTCTAACTTGATGTACATAACAGCGAAGGGAACCCACCCGCTGTAAGCGCCGAAGGAGTTCTTTGAGTTTACCCATCCACAGTAGACAGTCAGGCTGACTGGTTGCTGGAGCCTATACCTTGCTGTTGTGTCGTCCTTGAGCTGCGTCCCGACCTGCGCCTTGATCGTAGCGAAGTCAGTCTTGTTAAATGGTAAGATGGGCGGCGCAGCGGCGGCAAGTGCCAAGGCGAGAAGCATATCATTCCCCGAAGAAGTCAGAGAGGATGCGTCTCACAGCTTCAGGGCGTGATGGCAAGTCCGGCTGCGCATCGCACCATTGGTCAAGTGCATCGAGCATGGCCCGTTCCATGCGGACATTGACAGCTTCGCTGTCCACACGCGGTCTGCCCAGCTTCTTTTTAGCGCCATATTCGCTTGACATGACGGGTTTGTAGCGCCAAAAAAGACAGGCGGCAAGGGTGTTCCAGCACCCAAGCCGCCCTAATCATCGGCAAGGAGTTAGCCATGCCTCAGACTATCGAGACCATTACCGTCCATCTGGCCGAACCGCCAGTGGGCATATTCCGTGACGCGCTGGAACAGCGCGAGATCGATATCGTCGGGCAGGTGCTGACCCGGCTTCAACAGATCAGCGCGCTGCTGACGATCATGAAGTACAGCGAAGACCTGCATCCCTTCGTTGCGAACGCGGTGGGCGGGGTGGAAACGCTGGTGGACGATACCCGTGCCCTGCTGACGGTGATCCCGTCGCGAGGTGTGGCATGAACGCGCCTGCCGCGATGCTGAGCTTTGTCTTTCCGCCAACTGGAGCGGAGCTGCGCGGCTTCGAGCATGAAGGCGACCCATGGTTCATGGCGCAGGACGTTTGCGCGATGCTGGGCTACACGAATACCAGCCTTGCGGTCTCGAAGCTGGATGACGACGAAAAGGGTATATACTCAGCATATACCGCTGGCGGTGCCCAGAACGTGTTGATCGTTTCGGAGAGCGGCCTCTGGTATCTGGTGATCCGCAGCCGTCGAGAGGAAGCGAAGAAAATCCGCCGATGGATCACCGAAGTCGTGCTGCCCACAATCCGGAAGACCGGGCGCTTCGATATGGCTTCGAACGATGTGGAGGAAGAAGGTTCCAAGGGAGTCGGTATTGCCGACACCCTTGGCCTCGAAGGTCCTGACGACATCGAGCGGATGCGGGTCAAGATCGGGCTGATCCGGGAGGCGCGGCACGTTTACGGGCCGAAATCGGCGCGCGGCCTTTGGGAAGCCATCGGCCTGCCGATTCCCGAAGCGCTCGAACAGGTGCTTGTCCCGCCGCCGCCATGGGGCCGGGTGTGCCTCGATCATCTTGATCCCACGATCCGGGATTGGATGGAGGCGCGGTGCGACCTGCAGCCGGGGTGGCGAACGCGGGGCAAGGCGCTGCACAATGATTACACCGAATGGTGCGAAGCACAGGACAGGGAAGCCTGTGGCCTCGGCACCTTCGGACGGCAGCTTGAGAGAGCTGGTCTGCGGGCGTTCCATTCCAACGGGACGTGGCGCAAGGGCATCCGCCTGAAAGATTGATCGAATAACCGAAGTTAACCCCCTGAGGCCGCGCGGCAATGCTGCGCGGCCCCATCGTCATTGGAGCAAGGCATGGCAAACCGCGACATCATCGTGAAGCTGCGCCTTGCGGGCGAAGAGTTCGACCGCGACTTCAAGATCAAGTTTCAGGACCTCACCGACGCTGCCGAAAAGTCGTCGGCGCAGGCCGGCACTCGCGCGGGTAGCAGCTTCGGCAAGGGCTTCGCCGCTGCGGCGGGTGCGGCGGGCGCCGCGATGGGCCTCGCGATCAACAAGGCGGCCAATCTCGGAGCGGAAATCGCCAGCACCTCGCGCCAGTTCAACATCGGCGTCGAGAACCTGCAGATATGGCGGCAGGCGGCTGCCAATGCCGGAGTGTCCGCAGGCAATCTTGGCAGTGGTCTCGCGGCGCTCACGCAAAAGATCGGGGAGGCGAACAGCGGTAACAAGCAGGCCCAGCAGGGCTTCGTCGGCCTCGGCGTGTCGTTCAAGACGGCGGCGGGCGACGCGCGCGCCACCGATGCAGTGATGCTCGATCTCGCGAAGCGTATCGCCGAGATCAAGGACCCGTCCGAGAGGGTGCGGGTCGGAACCCAGCTGCTCGGCGACGAGTTTAAGACGCTCTACCCGCTGCTGCTCGACGGGGCGCAGGGCTTCAATCAAGCCGCCAAGGACCTCGACGGCTTCGGAGCAATGCTGTCGCAGAGAGAAATTCAGGAACTCGAAAAGACCAACGCGAAGATCGAGCAGATGAAGACGGCGCTTTCGATCAGCGTCGCCAAGATCGTTGCCGAGAATGCCGATGCGATCATCGGCCTGGCAAACTCCATCGCAACCCTGACAGGCTCTATGGCCAAGTACGCCACGGAGTATCCGAGATTTGCGGGAGCTCTCGCAGGTGCGGCTGCGGGCTATCGGGCGGCGGGCCCGATCGGCGCGGCAGCGGGTACACTGGGGGGCCTTTACGTCGGTCAGGAGATCGCCCGCGATCAGGCCGATGCCAACATGGACGTGAAATTCCGCGTAGCGCAGCTGAAGACTGCACAGCAGCGGGTTCAGGCGACGAACCGGGGGACTGTCGATCGCAGCAATGACCCTGTCGCGAAGAGGGCGCAGGCCGAACTCAACCGGCAAACCGAACTGTTCCATCAGGCCAGCAAGCTGGCCAACGCCGCGAAGCGTCAGTCGACGTTGGCTGAAACGCTTCTCGCACCGAAACTGACTGCCGATGGAAGCTCGCGTCGTACCGGCGGCGGCGGCGCGCGTCCTCGCTCTGCCACACAGAGCGCCGCCGAGCGCGAGGCCGAACGCGCCGCCAAGGAAGCGATCCGCAACGAGGAGAATCTCCGCGATGCAATCGCCCGCACCCTGCGCGCGCAGGAAGACAGCGCCGAAGTCGCGCGGATTCGCGCTGATCAGGGCGAGGAAGCCGCCGCCCGCGCCGAAGCCGAGCTGGCCTTCCTGCGCCAGCACCCGCTGGCCGTGAACGACACCGTCGAGGCGCTGGCCAACGCGCTCGGCATCACCAAGGAACTCACCAAGGCCGACCGCGACCGGCTGCAACTGCTGATCGATCAGGGCAACGCGGCGCAGAGCGCGACCGGCGATGCCGCTGCCGCCAAGGCCCGCGAGGCACAGGAGCGCGAGGCGGCCAAGCAGGAGGAACGCAACGCCGAGATCGCCCGGCGCGAGGCCGAGCGCTGGGCGGCCGAGTACGAACGGGCCATCCTCGATGTCGCCGACATCTACGAGACCGCCTTCCGCGGCGGCACCAAGGATCTGTGGCGCGCCTTCAAGGACGAAGGCACGCGGATGATCGCCGAGATCGCCGCGCAGTGGACGCTGGCGATGATCGCAGGGCAGCCGTTCAACCTCAACGCGGCGGCCGGTGCCGCCTTCGGCCGCTCGCCGCTGTCGAGCATTTTCTTCGGCGCGGGCGGTCGGTTCGGCGCGGCCAACGACAACGGTCTGCTCGGCGGCGCGACCACCACCGGCTTTGGCGGCGGGGTCTTCCCGCTCGGCGGCGGCAGGACCGGCAACTGGCGGCAGGCGAGCGGAAAAGGCTGGGGCATGGGCGGCGCGGGACTGACCCTTGCGCAGAACAAGGCCTCGTTCCTCCAAGCGCCCGAGTTCGCGCTGGGACTCGGCACGTTGGCCGGCTCGCTGGTCGGCGGCAGCTCGACGCTCGGCCAGATCGGCGGTCTCGCCGGTTCGATCGGCGGGCAGGCGCTGGGGGCCAGCATCGGTGCGATTGGCGGACCGATAGGCGCCGTGGTTGGCGCGGTGGCCGGCAAGCTGCTGGGCGGCCTGCTCAGCGGCACGCCCCGGGGCGCGGCCAACCTTACCGGGGCAGGCCAGTTCACCCTTAGCGGCAACAACAAGGGTGGCGCGCAGGATACGGCCGGCACGCTGGCCGGGCAGGTGTCCGACACCCTGCGCAACATCGCCGACCAGCTCGGCGGCAACGTCGGCCGGTTCGCGGTCTCGATCGGGGTCAGCGGCGACAGCTATCACGTCGACCCGACCGGTCAGGGGCGCCTCAAGAAGTCGCAGGGCGGCAGGGACTTCAATCAGGATTCCGCCGCTGCCATCGCCTTCGCCGTCGCCGATGCGATCAAGGACGGGGCGATCACCGGGATCAGCCAGGCCAGCCAGAACCTGCTGCGCAAGGGCGGCGACTTCGAAAAGCAGATCGAGAAGGCGCTGCTGATCGAGCAGATCCCCAAGCTGCTGCGCCAGCGGTTCGACCCGCTCGGCGTGGCGCTCGACGATCTCTACGACAAGTTCCGCAAGGTCAACGACGCCCTTCGCGAAGGCAGCGCCAGCGCCGATCAGATCGCCCAGGCGCGCCAGCTGTGGGAGCTGGAAAAGGCCGACGCCATTGCCAGCATCGGCGCGGCGAGCCAGCAGCTGAAGGACTTCCTCGCCAGCCTCAATGTCGGTGCGGGTTCGCCTCTGTCCCTGCGCGAACAGCGCGAGGAAGCCGAACGGCAGCTTTCGCCCTTCATTGCCCAGATCACCGCCGCCGAGAACGCGCGAGCCGAGGTCCAGCGGCTGCGCAGCAGCGGTGGCAGCGCCGCCGAGATCGCCGCCGCCGAGGAGCGCGCGCGCGCCGCGGCGAGCGCGATCAACCAGCAGGGGTTCACCGAGGCGAGCCAGTTGCTCCTGTCGATCAGCCGGCAGGCCAACGCCAGTTCAGGCGCGTTCTTCTCGGACTTCGACAGGATCCGCGCGCTCACCGGGCAGGCGATCGGCTTTGTCGATCAGGCAGCCGCGCGGCCTCAGGACACCCGCGATCCGTTCAGCCAAGCGATCGCCGCCAACACCGCCGATGCGGCCGCGATCCTGTCCGAGCACACCCGTCTTCTGCAAGCGATGAACGACAACATCGCCGCGCTTAACGGGGGCCGGCTCCCGATCGACTTCATCCGCGCCCCGCGCGCTTTCACCGGGTTCTGACGCCGATGCCTGCCCTGCCCGCCGAGATCGTCCGCGCGACCCGCCGGGCGCGGATCGTCACGCGTGAAGATGCCGCGATCCGCACCCGCTTTCCCGCCGCCGGAGATCAGGCCGCCGCGCCCGAGCCGGGCTTCTTCGAGACCGCCGCCCACGCCGCGGCCGTGCTGGAGATCAAGGCCAGCCTGACCGGCACCTTCCGCCGCCGCTTCGCGGTGCTGGTCGACGGGCTGGTCTGGATCGATCCGACGCTGGGCGTTCCGACCCTGACGCTGGTCGATTCCGAGCTCGGCTTCGACGGGCCGGTGATCGTGACGCGCTGGCGGATCGACCTGAATGAAGAACGCACCGAGCTCGAGGTGATCGGCTGATGAATGCCTTCCTGATGCGGCCGCTGCTTTGGTCCGCGATTGCCGCCAGCAACACCGCCAGCGGCTTTGCGGCGGCCAACCTCGCGCCCGCGCCTGTCCCGCGCATGGGGCGGGTCTGGCGCAGCGAGGCGGGCAGCGCGACCCGGTCGATCACGATCGATCTGGGGTCCGATCAGCCGGTCGACACGATCGCGCTGTTCGGCATCGGCGATGGCAACGGCGCGCCCTCTGGGAGCTGGAACTGGTCGGTCGATCTGGCGACAACGGCGCAGGGTGCCTTCACCGGGGCCTTCTGGGCCGGATCGGTTGAAACCCTGCTGGCCGGATCGGTGCTGCCGGTCTCCGGGCGCGGGAAGGCCCTGTGGATGGCGCCAGCGGGCGTGCCAGCGGCGGCGCGGCATGTCCGGCTCAACTTCTCAGTCCTGGGCACCGCCGCGCTGCAGATCGCGCTGGTGGCGGTCGGCCAGCGCTTTCAGCCGGCGCGCAACTATGCCTATGGCGCGGCCTTCGGAGTGCGCGATCTCGGGGTGATCGACTATTCGCCGCGCGGGGTGGTTCTGCGCCGTCCGGGGGCCAAGCTGCGGGGCATGGGCCTGACCTTCCAGGCGCTGCGCCGCGAGGAGGTCGAGGACAGCCTCCAGCGCCTGTTCGAGACCGTCGGCAACACCGAACCGGTGGTGCTTGTCAGCCATCCAGCTGCCCATCCCCAGCGGCAGAACCGCATGGGGATCGGGCACCTCACCGGCAATCTCGGCACCATCCACCGGGTGCCCGGCGCCTACCAGGCCGAAGTGAACTTCGTGGCGGTCGACTAAGATGCCAGATCCCCTCAACGTGACCCTGGTCCGGATCGACGCGCAGGACGCGGCCGGAACGGCAATGCCCGTGCGCCTGTCCAGCCACGACCTGCCCGAGGCCTGCCATCTGGGCGGCGAGCAGTGGGAGCCCGAGCTGGCACAGCTCCCGGCGTTCGCGCTCGATTTCTTCGGCGGGTCCTTCGACAGCCAGATCACCGCCCCGCGAACCGGTTTTGCGGTAGCCACCATCGGCCTTGCCGCCTTCGCCGAGACGTCCGCCAACCGCGCCCGCTTTGCCGAGGCGCGGGTGCGGATCTGGAGCGGCGACATCACCAGCCCGGCGACTGCCGACCTCGGCCCGCTGACCTTGCGCTTCGACGGCCGGATCGCCGCCGAGCCCGAGATCGACGAGGCGACCCGCACCGCCCGCTTCGAGGCCTCGGTGCAGGATGGCTGGGCCGATCAGCCGCTGCTGGCGCTGTTTGCCGGGACGGGCGGGATCGAGGGACCGGCCGACCTCGCCGGCCAGCCCAAGCCGCTGGTGCTCGGCAATGCGCTGTTCGCCGGCGGCGTGCTGATCGACCGGATCGACAATATCTGGATGGTCTCGAACGGGCCGATCGCGGGGGTGAGCGCGGCCTATGACCGGATCGCCAGCCTCGGCGCCAGCGCGGGCGACTTCGCCAGTCTGGCCGCGCTCAAGGCGGCGAGCATCCCAAACGGCGCATGGGCGACCTGTCTGGCGCTCGGGCTGGTGCGGTTTGGCGCACCGCCCGACGGGCGGGTCAGCTTCCACGTTTCGGGCAGCAACAGCGGCACCGGAGGACTGGTGCGCCGTCCGGGGGCAATGATCCGGCGGATTGCTGATCTCGCCGGCGGAACGGTCGACGCGGGGAGCCTTGCCACGCTTGATGCAGAGCGGCCTCATGATTTGCACCTGCAGCTGCGCGAGCAGGTGACGGCGCGCGAGGTGATCGCCCGGATCGCCGACAGCGTTGCCGCGGTGGCCGGGGTGTCGCTGACCGGCGAACTCTTCGCGCAGCCGCTGGCGATCGACCCGGGAATGGCCTTCGTGCTGCTCGAGAGCGGATCGCGCATGCTGCTGGAGACCGGATCGCGCCTGGCGCTCGAGGCGGCCGGGCTGTCGGCCCTGACCTCCGACGGGACGGGCGATGAGCGGGTCGCCGCGATCGAGGAGCTGGCCAAGGCCGCACCGCGCTGGCGGCTCGCGACTGAGGCCGAGCTGACCTTCGAGGTGCACGGCCCCGACGAGGCGGCGTTCTCCTATCGCTGGCAGGGCGAGTATTCGGCAACCCGGGTCTACCGGATTGACGATGTGGTGACCGGGCCGGATGGCGCGGCCTGGGCCTATGTTAACGCCACGCCGTCGGCCGGACAGGCGCTGCCGGTGTTTCCGGATACCTCGAATGCCTGGTGGCAAACCTTCCAGCGTGCCGCGGCGCCTATCCCGTCGGGCCTGCTGGCGGCGCGCCCGGCGTCAGGTCGGTTCATCGGCGATCAGTTTGCGGCGAGTGACACCCTCGAGCTCTTCCGCTGGAACGGGACGACGTGGGACATCGCATCGGACGTCACCACCACGGCACAGCGCACCATCGAACCACAGTTTCCGGTGATCGAAATCAAGCAGGGTGAAGCGGGGCACACCGGCACGCGGACGGTCACTCACGTCGCCAAGCGCGGGACGACGACCCTGACCGGGGGCACATGGTCGCGGCCTGCGATTTCGCTCACCGGAGCAACGGTCACGATCAATTCGTCGACCGGTGTCATCTCGATCTCGGGTGTCACGCAATCCGGCTCCTATACCGTCCGCTACAGCCATACCGACTGGGTTGTGACCGAGCTGGTGGTCAACGTGACCTATGTTGCGCCGCCAGCTTCCCTGGTTCCGATCATCAACCAGACTGCGCGACACATCACCACCATCGGCACTGCCGTTGCCAGCTACTCGCTTCTCAATACCGGGATAGTCACGGCCACCGGCAGATTGGATATGGCGTGGATCAACCCCCAGACCGGCATGAGTGACTTCGAGGTGCGGGCCACTGTCACCAGCGGCGCTCTGAGCGCGGGCACGGTCGGCAGCTGGCTGCCGCTTTCGACGAACCGCATCTGGAGCGTCTCGCGCGCGACCGTTGGCGACAACTTCGCCGGAATCGAAGTGCAGATCAGGCGCATCGGCGGAACGACTGTGCTGACCTCGGCGCAGATCAACCTCGAAGCCAGCAGGCGATGATTTTCCTTAACCTTTCCAGAAAGGAGCCGACATGAAAACGCTGATTGCTATCGCCACGCTTGCCGCACTTGCGGCCTGCAATGGGCCCCTTCCGGCGGGGGATGCGCCGGGGGGCGACCTGAGCGAACACCGTCCAAGTCCCGACAAGCGCAAGTCGCCCGCCCAAGGCGAATGATGCGTCGGCCCGATCGCGTCATTCGCTGTTGCCGGGCCCGAGCAGAAACCACCCACGTCCGCTTGCCCGCAAACGCCGGGGCTGCCTGACGCAACCAGAGAACGACGATGACCGACAGAAAAATCAGTGATCTGACAGCGGCAACCCTGCCGCTGGCGGGAACCGAACAGGTCCCGGTGGTGCAAGGCGGCGAAAGCCGCCGGGCGCCGGCATCGGCGCTGGGGCTGCTGCCCGCGCGGGTCGATGTCTTCACCGCTTCGGGGACCTGGAGCAAGCCTGCCGGTGCGCGGCTGCTGCGGGTGATCTGCATTGGCGGCGGAGGGGGTGGCGGTTCGGGGCGCAAGGGCGCTGCCGGTACGGTGCGCTGCGGCGGCGGCGGCGGTGGGGGCGGATCCTACACCGAAGTCCTGCTCGGCGCAGACGCGGTGGCGGCGACCGAGACGGTCACGGTCGGCGCGGGCGCCACGGGAGGCGCAGCGGTTGCGACCAACAGCACGAACGGCAATCCAGGCGGGACCGGCGGCAATAGCAGTTTTGGGACGCACGTTTTTGCGCGCGGAGGAAACAACGCGCAGGGCGGCAGCGATACGGCAGGTTCTGGCGGCAGCGGCGCTGCGGGGCAAAGCCCGGGAGGGGCGGGTGGCGCAGCGTCTGGAACGGGCGGTGCTGGCGCAGTCGGTCAACGTGCTGCGACCGGAGGCGGCGGCGGCGGTGCGGGCGGTGGCATTACGATCGGCAACGCCGCAAGCGCTGGTGGCGCGGCCTTCAACGGCACTCTTACAAGCAGCGGGGGTGGGACGACTAACGGTGCACCACAGGCTGATGGCGGCACAATCGGATCCGACGGCGTGTCTCCAACAAATCTCGGCGTGAATGTGTGGCGCGGTAACGGCGGGGGATCGGGCGGCGGCTCATCGATCACGTCCGGCGTCAATGGCGGCGCGGGCGGCAACGGGTCGCTTTTCGGCGGCGGCGGCGGGGGCGGCGGCGCCGGGACCGACAGTCTCAACAACAGCGGCGGCGGCGGCAATGGCGCCGCTGGCCTCGTCGTCGTCGTCACCTATTTCTAGGAGCCAAGCTGATGCGTGCAGCCATCGTCCATGCAGGGACAGTCGAGAACGTCATCATCGTTGGGGACAGCTTCGCCCCCGGCCCTGATCGCCAGCTGGTCGCGCTGGCGAATGACAGTCCGGTCGGGCCGGGGTGGAGCCATGACGGCGAAACTTTTGCCCCGCCATTCGCAACAGTGCCGGTACCGCAATCCGTGACCGCGCGGCAGGCGCGGCTTGCATTGCTCGCCGCAGGGCTGCTGTCTTCTGTCGAGCAGGGCCTTGCCGCTCTGCCCGGCCCGCAAGGCGAAGCGGCCCGGATCGAATGGGAATATGCCCTCGAGATCCGCCGCGACAGTCCGCTGCTCAGCGCGATCGGCATGGGGCTTGGCTTCACCGAGGCGCAGATCGACGCGTTGTTCCTCGCCGCGAGCGCGCTATGAGCTTCCTCGGCCGCCTCGGCCGTTGGGCCTATCTTGTCGCCATCGCGCTGACCCAGGGCGTCGTCAACACCGTGCTGGCGGGCCTGTGGTGGGTAATCACCGGGCGCGGCGACCAGCCCGATCCCGACGAGCCCTTTTCCTCTCGGGTGGGACGCAATGCCATTGCCGGAAAGCGCTGGGCGCTCATCGCCGAGCGGCTGATTGATGGCCTGCTCGGCGCTGGCCATTGCCGCGCCAGCGCGCGCGACCTCACAGACTGACCGGCGGGCGCGCGTGATGGATCTGATCAACCTCCCGGTCAGGCTGCTGACCGAAGCGGGCGAACCGCTCGGCCTTGAGGAGGGCGGCGGAGCGCTCGTGGTGCGGTTTGTCGCCGTGCCCTTGCCGCCCAGCTTTGTCGTTCCGCGCGGGCAGGACCTGTTCGTGGTCGAGGCGGAGCCAAACACCTTCAGCGTGCCGGACGGGGGCGAACGGCTTCACAGTCAATCGAGGGGCAGCCCGATGAGTTACGATTTCACCGCCAACATAAGGGATCCGTTCGACGAGGACATCGCAAGCATGGATTTCACCGCCTGGCTACTCGAGGGCGAGACCATCAGCGGTGATCCGGTGATCGCGGTGACGCCCGAAGGGCTGACGATCGGGGACATTGTCGCGGGCGCGGGGCTGGTCAGCTGGCGCGTCAGCGGTGGCGACCTGGGGCGCGACTACATCGTCAGCGTCAGTATTGTCACCAGCCTCGATCGGCGCCGCAAGCGCAGCGTGCTCTACCGGGTGCGCGCCCGGTGACCGAGTTGGCTGGCCTGATCACCGCGCTCGTCGGCGCACTGAGCGCGGTCGGAAGCGCGGTCGTATGGTTGTGGCGGCGGGTCGAGAAACGCTTCGCCATGGTCGAAAAGAAGCTCGCCGACTGCGAGCGGCGCGAGGCCCGGCACAAGGACACCACCGCCAAGCACCTCATCGTTATCGAGCTGCTTTGGCAGGTCGCCAAGCGCAGCCGCGGCGCGGCCGACGTTATCGTCCGCTGCGAGAAGCTGCTCGATGATCTGAAGGCAGAACAGGAGAAGAAGTGATGAGCCAGCCCAACCGCATCGCCTTGCAGCAGTTCCTGAACGCGCGCGGCGCGGGCCTCACGCTCGACGGAATCGTCGGCCCGGCCACGCGCCGGGCGATCTGGCAGGTGTTCGCAGGGTCGACCACGCCCGCAACGCCCGCCGAGATTGCATCAATCGCGGCGCAGCTTGGCGCCGACACCGCGCAGGTTCGCGCGGTCGCTGCCATCGAAAGCAACGGCGGCGGGTTCCTGTCGACGGGGCATCCGAAGATCCTGTTCGAGCGGCATTGGCTGTTCCGCCGGATCGGCCGCGTGCTCTCCGCATCGAGCGTTGCCGGCGCCTTCCTCGCGTCCAGCAGCCCGGGCGGCTACACGCTCGACGCCGACCGCGACGGGATCAACGACAGCTGGGAAAAGCTGATGGAGGCCTGTGCTGTCGATCCGGTCGCGGGTTTCGAAAGCTGTTCGTGGGGCAAGTTCCAGATCATGGGCGGGCACTGGAAGGCGCTCGGCTATCCTGATGTGTTCCGCTTCGCCTATTCGATGGTCGGAGGGGAGTGGGGCCATTACAAGGCGCTGGCGGCCTTCATCCAGGCGAACCGCCTCGCGCCGGCGTTGCGGCGGATCGGCCCTGACCCGGTGCAGAACGAAGCCTTTGCGCGCGGATATAATGGCGCCGGGTTTCGGAAGACCGAGTATCACCTGAAGCTCGCCCGGGCGATGCGGCGGGAGCTGGCGGCGTGAGGCCCCCCTCGATCCTGACGCCCGATGGCCGGCGCGCCTGGGCCTTTATCGCGCTGGTTGGCGCGGGGATGATCTTCACGCTGTTTGCAGGCTGGGCGGTCTGGAACCTGCGCACGCACGCCTCCTTCAGCTTTTACCTCGGGGTGCTGGCCCATGGCCAGATCTTCATGGTGCTCGGCGCGCTGAGCTGGGTGCTCGGCCGCCGGATGCTCGCCAGCGTCAGCCGCGACGGGGCGACGATCGACGACCGGCATGATGGAGACGCGTCGTGATGCGCTGGGACAGCCTCACCACTCTCGGCCGGCGGGTGCTGATCGGGATCGCCATCGCGCTGCTGGCGGCCGGTTTCCTCACCCTCCGGTCCTGCCAAAGCGCCGAGACCGCCAAGACCGAGGCGAAACTTGCCACCGGGCAGACCGGCGCGGCGCTCGAAAGCGGGGCCGATGCGGTCGGCGCCATCGGCCGGACGCACCAGTCCGAAGTCCGCATCGATGTCATCACGCAGGAGAACGACCGTGCCATCCGACAAGCCGAAGGGGCCGATGCTCCTGTTTCCGATGCTGTTCATGCTGCCGGGCTGCGGGCTCTTTGTCGCCGAGCCGCCTATCGTGGCAGCGAGCAATGCCTGCAGTTCGCTCCTGCCGACTGAATGGCGCGAGGGGGTTGCGGGCGCGGCCTTTCCCCTGACCGGCGTGGTCGGCGACTGGATCGCCTTCGCCGACGCGCAGACCGGGCAGCTCGACAAGGCCAACGAACGCACGGCGGCCGCGATCGGCATCGTTGAACGCTGCGAGGCCCGCGACCGGGCAGCGGTGAAGAAGGCGCGGCGGAAGGTGCTAGGGATCTTCTAGCGCGGACCGTGCTGCTCCAGCAGTTTCTCGACCGCCTGCCGCAGATCTAGCCAGCGGGCGCGCTCGTCGGGCTGGAACTCGGAGAATTCCTTCACTCTGTCGTAGGCTGCGCGCAGGCGCTCCATATCGGCGTTTTTCGCTTTGGTCTGCGGGCTCATCGCCATCTCAACACCACCCCTTTCGGCTCGGCCAGCGATGCGCCAGCCCTTCCGCTATCAACGTCTCAGACACTGGTCCGAACCGTGCCAGCGTGCGCCCGTAGCGATCGGTTCCTACCCGCTCGAACCTGACCGGCTGTTCGGCGAGCAGCGTGACCAGCCTCGCCCGCGCTCGTCGCGCCATCTCCCGCTCGGCTAGGCAGCGGCCGTTCATTTCCGGCGTGTCGATCTCGGCGATCCTTATCTTCTCGCCCTGCCACCAGAGCGTGTCCCCGTCGACCACGCAATGATGTCGGGCTCCTGAAGGTGGACACAGCGCCAGAGCGGCGGCGGCGAGAAGGTCGATCATTGCGCGAACCTAATCATAACCGCTCGCCTAGCCAGCGGCGATGCCTCCATTCCTGCCGGGAATTCGTACAGAGCGCGTACAGGACCCCGTCCACAGGCCCTATTTCATGCCTGCCAATCAACACTATATTTGATTTGCACGGCACCCTTCACACGGGTGGGGTCACAGGTTCAATCCCTGTCGCGCCCACCATCTTTTCGAAGACTTGGAAAAGATGGCGACGGTTCTTATGAAAAAAATATGAAAAAGAGCGCGTGGGGCACGTAGGGCTTTCAGCCTCTTGGGTCTTCCTCAGTTGCCCGCTTCGACGAGCTTCCCGTCGCCTGGTGAGTAGCGGAAAGCTGTGATCGACCGGTCACGGATTCGCTCCACGGCTTCATTAATGACCTGCAACGGGATGACGAACCACTCGCGCGGCTTGACCATGTGACCGAAGCGGTCGGGGATTGTCAGATCGAGCTGTGCGGCAGCGAAGACCTTGTGCAGCAGGCTTTCAAGCTTCTGGCAGTTCACACCATAGACCTTGTAGCTCGCTACAACATCGACACCTGCAAGTAGGTAGGTCGAGCTCTTTTCAGCACCTGAGATGCGAGTCTCGATAGAGCCGCTGGTGACACCAATTTTGTGAACGACCTCACGGTGTTCAGCGACGAAGGGATGATTCGACCTGCTGCGAAGGACATAGATCGTGCCCGTCTCCGCCTCTCCATCCTCGGGACGATCCGCAAACAGAGGGCCTGGCGCAGGGTCAGTGATCCGGCGTCCAGCATCATCATCGTGAAGCTGGCGCTGGAGCGACCGCATCAGCATGCCGCTCTCCGTGCCGTTGTCGAAGATCACCCGTAGCCGTGCGTCCGTGCGGCCCTGCGCATTCGTGAAGACCTCCTCCATTTCGGCGACGTAGCTTATGAGACCGCCGACGATGAAGAATGCTCCCGGTCGGATTTCAGCCTTCAGCTCGAACGGGCGCGTTACGCGGGCGCCGGAAGCTAGGTCCTGCTTCACTTGCTCGAACAGCGGCTTGAACTTCTCGAAGTCGGAGCACTTATCGCGCCGGGCGATCTCCTCGGCAGCGCGCTTCTCCTCCGAAAAGCGCACATGACGGAGCTGGGTAATGTCATCCTCGCCTTCTATGCCGGCCAACTCCAACGCAAGATCATCGAGATTGAGCTCGGCCACGTCAGACGTGTCGGCACCGGCTCCATCCAATAATCCGTGGCGATCGAGGGCAATCAACAGCGCGCGGCAATCCTCCTGCGCGCGAAGCCGATCGAGGCGGGCTGCGTAGAGGCGCTCGAAGATGTCGCGATCCTCGCCGTGCTGCGGCGTGCGGCCATGTTCCTCAAAGAAGCGCACGATATCCTCGAAGCCCGCGATGATCCGTTCTTGCTGCGGCGTGTAGATTGCCTGCTTCTTCGCTGCGGGAGCGAAATCTGCAAGTTCGCTTGCCAGTTCGTCGAGATCAAATTCACTCATAACGGCCTTCCTCGCGGAACCGCATAAAGGCAGCCGCACCTTCAGCAAGCCGCTGTTCCCAGGCATCGCTCGAGGTGATCGACGGAACGCGGCCACGCTCCTTCTTGAACTTGACCGCAGCGACAGCGAGCTCCTTGGCCTCGTCGGGAAGGATTTTGGTTCGCTTGGCCGAAATTGCCGCTTGGACCTGCTTGAGGGTGCTCTCGGTCATGGCCTTGGCCAGAACCGCGTAGGCGGCATGCCATGGGTTAATGCTGTCGATGAGGTCGATGTCGAGCTCACGCACGTCCATCGCATACTGTCGGACGCCCTCCAGCAACGCCGTGTTGGCGCGCTGCTCACCCTCGGTCACGTCGGCTGTTCCCATCGCTAGTGACTTCGCTTTCTGGGTCAGGTTCAGCGCCGCAATCGCATGCTGGCGGACTGCCTCCTGATCTTCGGCACTAAGGTCGGGATAGCGATCGCGGACGATCTTGCCCATGGCGACCTGTGTCATTTCCTGTGGCGCCGTATTTTCATCAAACAATCCGCGCTCGGCCACGCTCTTCTTTTGGACGAAGGCGGCGATCACCTCGTTGAGGTCCTGTTCGCAGATGCGGGCAGCTTGGCGTCCCAGCCCGGTGTCTTGCTCATTCTTCTTCCCCGTTGAATCGGTCAGCGCTCCGGTCGAGCCCAGCGGTGCTCAGCATCCCCTGTCCTCACCGTCATGAACCCAGACGGTTCGGACATTCAGGTCGGTCTGCGAGCCGCCTTACGTTCTGCGGAGGGTCTATCGCGCAGTTGAAGGCATCGCTGTCATCTGTCGGTCCAAACTCATCAAGGCCGCGCTGCTTCCGCACGGCCTTAAGCGATCCCAGCCATGATGAGGCCGCCGCTGAGCAGAAGCGACACCTGCGAGAAATCCATCATCACTCCCGTACCGTCGGTCTCAACCGGCTGTTTTCATGCGTGTAGAGTATACTCCGTTGTAGGATACACAACACCTGTCAGCCATCTTGAGGATGGCATTGCGGCAGATTTTGGCTGAAAATTTACGAAAGGCTCGGGTGGCCGCAGGTCTGTCGCAGGAAGAACTTGCAGACGCAGCCGGCATTGATCGAACCTACGTTAGCGCCCTAGAGCGATGCCGTTACTCAGTCTCCATCGACGTATTGGAACGTCTAGCGACAGCCCTGAGGGTGGCTCCCGCTTCGTTGCTGTCGGACGGCGGGGACGTCCCGGCACGTGAGAGTGGCACGTAGGGACGTACCTTCGCACACGTGTGGAAGGTGGCGGTAAGGCGGGACCTAGATCTCGCTCATAGGGAGTGACCCGACCTTGGCGGCGCACGCCTCGATTGTTGCGTCACTGGATCGACGATTGCTTGGATTCGGCGGCAGCGAAACGCATGATGGCATCTCGGAGTCGGTCGGCGAGCATGTTGCGCTCCTCGTCCTCAGTGCGCTCGGGGATGAGGGCCGTGCCGCGCCTGCCGGTGATCTCGGCTTTGTCGGTAAGATGCCCGTAGAGCTTGGCAAGGCCCATGGTGGCAGCAACGCAGGCAGACGGTTTTGCGTGCTGACGCGCAAACTCACGGTCCTCGCGAAGCATTCGAGCAACATCATCGACCGTGACCGCGTGACGTTCAGCGTGCGCGGCCCTCATTTGATCGAGCCTTGCCGCGATCTTGCCGTTGTCGAGGAGCTCCTTGGCTTTGCGGTTCACGCTGGCAGTAGACATCCCCCTCGCGTGGTAGGAGCGCCGATAAGCCTCACTGGCGTTGCCTAGCTCAATGTAGAGCTGACAGAACTTCTCCTGCTTCGGTGTCATGGCGATAGCTTCGCTCAAATCGGTTGAGGCAGCAAGTCGTAGCCCAGGAGGAAGTCGCCAGCGCTAGGTTCGTGAAATAGGTTGATCGTCCGGAGCCGACCCGGAGCCGGTCGTTGAGACTCGCGCCCGCAAAAGGCTGGTCAGACCAAAAACGGTCTATCGCGACGGTCATCGTTGTCAGTCATCAACCAACCCCGGCTGCCTCGGCAGCGCCTACTGCAAGTTCATATCAACAAGCGCGAAGAAATCGAACACCGAGCGCGCCACTTCAGCCATGATCGGCTCGCGATCTGCGTAGCGCAGGATGGTGCTCCCCTTTGTAAAGATCGCCAGCGCCAGCCGCCCGCGCCCGGCCGGCAGGTCGATGATGCCGCAGTCGTTGATCGTGCCGCCTATCGTGCCGGTCTTGTGCGCCACCAGCGTGCCGGGCGGCAGCATCCCCTTGATCCGGCCTTCTCCGGTCTGGCAGCGCGACATGACGCCGTGCAGGATTTCGCGGCTCGCCGGGGTGAGGACGTCGCCCGCGAACAGGGCGCGCAGCAGATCGACCATCGCCGCAGGAGTCGCCGAGTTCGCCGCCCCATCGTCGAAGGTGGCCGAGGAGCGCCCGTTGGCCGCCTCGCGCGCGGCCTCGTCCGGGAACTTGGCGAGGTAGCCTTCCATCGCCGGACTGCCCGGAGGCAGGCCGTAGAATGCGGCGAGGAGGTCGTTGACGCTGTGGTCGACGCGCATGTCCGCGATCCCCAGCGCCCGCAGCCAGGCGGTGACGGCGGCCGGCCCGCCGATCAGCTCCAGCACGCGGTCGGTGGCGTTGTTGTTGCTCTGGGTGAGCATCAGCTCGAGCAGGTTGAGCGCCGACAGGGCCACGCCCGGGTGGATGACCGACTGAGCGATCTCCCCGGTCTCGGCGACATGGCGCGGCGTGATCTCGACCAACCGGTCGAGTGTCAGCCGGCCCTCGTCGACCAGTTGCAGCATCAGGCCGGCCATGGGCACCTTGTAGGTGCTCGCCATCGGGAATCGCTCGCCGGCATTGACGGCGAGGGCAAGTCCGCTTTCGAGGTGCTGCGCTGCCACTCCGATGCGGCCGTCCAGACGCACTTCGGCCGCACGGACCATCTCGCCGATCACCGCCTGCGCCGCCTCCGGCACCTTACGCGCGGCGGCGGCAACGCCGGCTTGGACGGACCTGTGTACTGAACCAGCGGTCATTGTGTCTCTCCCTCCCGGCCGGTTCTGGCCGCCTGGCCAGCCCGACTGAATTTGCTTGCATTGATTTCACATATAGCGCAATCTGCCATCAGAGAATATATTATTCTTATGTGGAACGCGAGCGGGTGATCGAGACCTGCGTGAACCGCTCCACGGAACTCGGGGAGGTTTCGAATGGCTTTAGTGAACGAAAAGGGTCTTCCAGCCGGGCACCGCATCGCGCTGCTGTCCGGTCCGGTACTGCTGGCGCTGCTCGCCGCCGTCCCGGCGGCGGCGCAGGAAGGCGAGGCCGATCCGAACGCCAAGACCGCAGCCACGGGTGAAATCATCGTCACGGCCAGCCGCCGCGAGGAAAGCCTCACCGACGTGCCGGCTTCGGTGTCGGTCATCCGCAACGACCGCACGCTCGCGATCGGCATCACCGACATCAACGGCATCGCCGACCTCGTCCCCAACCTCCAGGCGACCGACGGGGGATCGCCGAGCCTTGGGAACCTCACCATTCGCGGCGTTTTTACCGGCGGCTCACCAACCGTTGGCACCTATGTCGACGATGTGCCCTACGGCCCGGTGCTGGGTGGGGCAGGGACCAGCCTGGCGCTCGATGCGACGATGCTCGATCTCGAGCGCATCGAGGTCAATCGCGGGCCTCAGGGCACGCTGTTTGGCGCGGGCGCGATGGCGGGCGTGGTGCGCTACATCACGCGCCAGCCCGAACTCGACCGGATCGGCGGCTATGTCTTCGCCGACGTGTCCTTCACCAAGGACGGCGACCCCAACTACATCGCCCGCGGCCGCCTTTCGGCCCCGATCGTCGAGGACAAGCTCGCGGTGGCGGTCAGCGGCTTCTACAACGAGGCGGGCGGCTATATCGACCACCCGCTGCGCAATGCCAGGAACGTGGACGGATGGGAGTTCTGGGGCGGGCAGATCTCGCTGCTTGCCAAGCCCACCGAGCGCCTGACCTTGCGTGCGGCGGCGGTGCACCAGCAGGCCGAGTTCGACAATGCCTCCTATGTCGGTTTCAACCCGGCGACCGGCACGCCGCTGCTGGGCGATCTCACCGACATCAGCCAGATCGCCTCGCCGCGCACCTACAATTTCGATCTCTATTCGATCACGGGCGAGTACGACCTCGATTTTGCGACCCTCACCAGCGTGACCAGCTGGCAGAGCGTCGAGTTCGTCACCTTCTCGGACATCACCGCCCAGTTCGGCCCTCTTGCCGACCTCCTCGCGCCGGGCGGGGCGCCGCACACCGTCACGCTGTTCGCGCCCTTCGACACCCGCCGCTTCACGCAGGAGGTGCGCCTCACCTCCGAGGCTAACGGGACGTTCGAGTGGCTCATTGGCGGCTACTTCACCAATCAGCGCACCGATCAGGGCCAGACCGCGCTGGTGGTGCCCGACGACATCGACCTGCTCGATGTGAGCTCCCCTCTGCGCTACCGCGAATATGCCGCCTTCGCCAACGGGACCTTCTACCTCAGCGAGGACTGGGACGTTACCGGCGGCATCCGCATCGCCGACAACCGCGTCGAGGTGCTGCAGCAGGTCGGCGGGCTGCTGGTGCCGCCTGCGTTCAACGCACCCGAGAACCGAGCCGACGATACGGTCGTCACTTACCTGTTCAACACCCGTTACCGGGTGTCCGACGCGGTCAACCTCTATGCCCGCGCGGCGAGCGGCTATCGTCCGGGAGGGTCGAACCTCGTCACCGCTGGTCCCGGCGGCGTGCCTCTGGGGCAGCCGACCTTCGCGGCCGACAGCCTGTGGACCTACGAGGCGGGGATCAAGGGCAGCACCGCGAATGGCAAGCTCACCTACGGCCTGGCCGCCTATTTCCTTACCTGGGAGGATGCGCAGGTCTCCTTCGTTCAGGTCAACGGGCTTGGCGGCACCACCAATGCGGCGGGCGACATCGAAGGGCATGGGATCGAGGGGATCGTCACCGCACGGCCCTTCGCCGGCTTCGAGCTGACCGCGACGCTGGCGGTGGCCGAGATCGAGCTGCAGCGCGCCGAGCCCAATCTCGGCGCCGCTGCCGGTACGAGCCTTCCCAACGTGCCCGAAGTGTCGGGTTCGGTGCTCGCCGACTACGGCTTTGCTCTATCTGACACGATCACGGCGACGCTCGGGGCGACCTGGCGCTACACGGGCGAGTTCTTGAGTACCTACGGTCCCGGCCTGCCGGCCTTCGAGTTCGGGGATTACAGCCAGTTCGACCTTCGCGCCGGGCTCGATTTCGGGCAAATCGCGGTCAATGCCTATGTCACCAACCTTGGCAACGAACGCGCGTTCCAGACGGTGTTCCCGGCGGCGCCGGTCTATGCGCAAGGGGTGGTGTTGCGTCCGCGGACCTTCGGCATGAACGCGCGGGTCGAGTTCTGAGCCGGGACGCGGCACCATGGAGGCGATAGGCGAACCGGTAGCGGTGCCGGCCGTGCGCGGCGGGGGCATCGGCACTGCTCGGATGATCGTCTTCGCGCTGCCCGCGCTGGTCTCGAGCATCCTGCTCGGGCCAGTCGCGGGCATCCTGCCGACGCTCTACGCGGAACGCTTCGGGATCGACCTTGCGCTGATCGGCGGGCTGCTCCTCGCCGCGCGGGTGTTCGATGCGGTTATCGACCCGGCAATCGGCTATTTTTCCGACCGCACGCGCTCGCGCTTCGGTCCGCGCAAGCCGTGGATCGTCGTCGGCTTCACGATCACCCTCGCGGCCACGGTGCTGCTGTTCCGCCCGATCGAGGGCGCCGGCACGGCCTGGTTCCTCGGCCTGCTGCTGCTGCTCTATTTCGGCTGGAGCTTGTTCGAGATCCCCTATGTCGCCTGGGCTCTCGATCTCAGCCGCGAAAGCAAGGTGCGCGCGGCGATCAACGCCTACCGGGCCGCGGCGCTGTGGATCGGCGGCATCCTCTTCACGCTCGCCCCGGCGCTTGTCCCCGCGGCTCAGGGACGCATGGGGTTCGAGGCATTGGGCGCCGTCGCACTCGTGCTGCTCGTTGCGGCGCCGCTGTCGGTCGCCGCCGCGGTCGCGTGGATCCCGCGCGGCGAGGCGGGCACCTCGGAACGCCAGCCGCAGCTCGGCGAGCTGTGGGGCTCGGTCCGGGACAACCGCGCCTTTCAGGTGTTCATGATCGTCTACCTGTTCGTCGGCCTTGCCAGCGGTGCGAGCAACACCGTCAGCTTCCTCTACATCAACAACTACATGGGCCTCGGCGACCGCTTCACCGAGCTGTTCCTGCCGGCCACCCTGCTCGGCCCGCTGATGATCCCGGTGTGGGCGCTGCTGCTTCGCCGGTTCGACAAGTATCGGGTCACGGCCATCGGTTTCTCGATTTATGCGGTGATCATGCCGGTGCCCTGGCTGATCCCGCCGGGGCCGGAATCCTTCGTGCCGATGGCGGCCTATTTCTGCGCGCTGACCCTGTTCTCGCCGCTGCTAATGATCGCCATGCCAACGATCCTCGGCGACATCATCGACGACGACGAACTGCGCACCGGCACCAACCGGGCGGGGCAGTATGCCGCGTTCCAGTCGCTGCTCGCCAAGCTGGCGGCGGCGGCGAGCGGCCCGCTGACGCTGCTGCTGGTCGGCCTGCTGGGGTTCCAGCCGGGGGCTGCGACCAATTCTCCCGAAGCGATCGAGGGGCTGCGCTTCGTCAACAATCTGCTGCCCCTGCTGCTGGTGCTGCCGGGCGTTGCACTGCTTTGGCGCTTCCCAATGAGCGACGCGCGCCACCGCGCAATCGCCGCGAGCCTCAGGGCGCGGCACGAGGCGCGGGACGCAGGTTGAGATGCGCAACCTCGCGCGCTACAGCTATTTCGCCCGCAGCTTCGATGAGGGGCGGGCGTGGTTCCGCGCGCATGGGGCGGCAGCCGGCGGCGTGCTCGACGGGGCGACCAACCCCTACGGCCTGACCCCGCAAGGCACGCCGCTCTCGACCGAGATCGCCTGGTTCGGTCGAGCCGACGCGCCGCGGGTGTTCCTGTCGATCTCGGGCACGCACGGAGCGGAGTATTTCAGCGGCGCGGCCGGGCAGGTGGCGTGGATGGCCGAAGGCGGCCCGCAGCGCCTGCCCGCGGACGTGGCGGTGTGCCTCGTCCATGCCCACAACTGCTACGGCGCGGCCTGGCACAGCCGCGGCAACGAGGACTTCGTCGATCTCAACCGCAACTACATGGACCACGCGGCCGAACTGCGTCCGAACCCGCTCTATGCCGAGCTGTTCGATATACTCTTCACCCGCGCCATGGACGAGCACATCCTCGAGGACGTGATGGCCGGCTTCTACGCCTTCGTCGAGCGCAACGATCCCGTTGCGGCGATGACAGCGATGGGCGGCGGGCAGCGCTCGCACCCGACGGGTACGCTGTTCTGTGGCTTTGCCGATGCCTGGTCGACCTCCAACCTGCGCAGCCTCGTCGCAACGCGGCTCGACCGGGCGGAGCGCGCCGCAGTGATCGACTGGCACACGGGGCTCGGCGATTTCGGCAAGCCGACGGTGCTGAACGACATCTTCCCCCAGACCGAGGCGGCCGCCTTCGCGCAAGGCGCCTGGGGCGGGGCTGGGCCCAATGCGGAGCTCGCCGCCTCGGCCAAGCCCGAATATGTCGGCAATGTCGCCACCGGCATCGCCGACGACCTGCGGACGCGCGGCGCGCTGGTGGCAGAGACCGTGATCGAGCTGGGCACCTTCGCCAACAAAGGCGTGCTGATGGCGCTGCTGATCGACCGCTGGCTGCGCTTCGAATGCCCCGACCGCTCCACCCCCGACGCCGTGCGGCTGGAAACGCGCATGGTGGAGCGGCTCAACCCCTCGAACCCAGAATGGCGCGAGGCGGTGGTCGCGGCGATGCACGACATCTACGCCGCGACGCTGCGCGGCCTTGCCGAATGGCGATGACGGCCCGCCTGCCGAAGCCCGGCGGTCCCTTCCCCATCGGGCTGCGGCAGATCGAGTTCATGGCCGGCACCCGCCGCACGCAGGCCTATGTCTGGTATCCGGCGCTGGAGGAGGATTACCCGGTCCGCCCGCTCCACACCCCGCGCGAGAGCGAGGCCTTCGCCGGGGCCTTCGCCGCGCTCGGCGCGCGCGCGCAGGCCAGCCACGCCGGCGCGGCGATCCTCAGCAATGCCCGCGAGGCAGCCACCCCGCGCGCGGGGGCCTGGCCGCTGGTGGTGTTCAACCACGGCGGCGCGCTCGATCCGCTCGCCAATGCGACGCTGATGGAGGAACTCGCCAGCAATGGCTATGTCGCCGCCTCGCTCGGCCACGCCGGCGAAAGTTCGGGGCTGGTGTGGAAGGACGGCAGCATCACGCCGATCGACGCCGCGCTGATTGCGGCCATGCAGCTGCCGCAAAAGGCGCTCGAGGCCTTCGCGCGGATGCTGCTGGCGAGGAGCGCGACCGAACGCCAGCGCCACCTTGCGGCCTTCCTCCGGCACGATCCGGGCGTGCTCGCAGCGCTGGCCGGGGACTGGGCGCGCGATGCCGTCGCCTTTGCCGACCTCGTGCTGGGCCCGCGCCCGCCCGATCCGCTGCGCGGCCTTGCCGAGACGATCGATCCGGAGCGCCTCGCCTATGCCGGAATGTCGCTGGGCGGAGCGGCTGCCCACGCCGCCTGCCGCACCGACCGCCGCGCACGCGCCGGGGTCAATCTCGACGGCACGCTGTGGGATTTTGCCGCCGCGGGGGAGGAATGTCCGGCGGCCTTCCTCGACATCGGCGCCGATGCGGCGCTCGCTCTCCCGCAACTCGTGGCGCTCGCGGGCGTTACCCGTCCGGTGGGAGGCGGGGCGATCGGGCGCGCCAACGACGTTCACTTCGCCCACTGCCCGCGGCGGGACGTGGAGCGGATCGAGATCGCCGGGACGACGCATGGCGACTTCACCGACCGCCCGCTGGTGGACGCGCTTGCCGCCGGCGGCGGCGTGCCGGTCGGGTGCGCGGGCCACCTCGTCAACCGCCTGTGCCGGACCTTCCTCGACTGGAGGCTCAAGGGCGAAGGGCCGGGCACCTTCGCGTCCGCCATCGCCGACGAGCCGCGCATCAGGCGGCTGGCTGCACAGGCCTAATCCTGCCCCGCCGCATCGAGCCGGGCGCGGCGCCGCTGACGGAACAGGTTGGAGGCATCGATGCCCCCCATTCGGGTCGCCTCGCGGGCGAGTTCGAGATATTCGGGGTTGGAACTTGCCAGCACGGTCAGCACCTGCGCGGTGCGCCCCTCGCGCGCAACGAAGGCGTGGGGCATGGCCGAATCGATGTAGATCGCATCGCCCGTCGCCAGCGTCACCGGCTCGTATTGCGCGCAAAGGAAATCGACTGGGCCTTCGACCACATAGGCGAACCGCTGGCCGACCACGTCCATCATCTCGACCGCCGCGTCCGGCACCTCGGGGGTTGTCACTTCGAAAAGCGCAGGCAGCATCATCCGGTTCTTCAGTTCGGTCGAGAGGTAACGGTAGCGAATGTGATCGACCGAGAGAAAATCCGTGCTGGCCCGGTCGATCGTGCGGCGAGCCATCAGGCCGCTCTCGATCGCCGCCTCGGCCTCGGTCATGAACAATTGTCGCACGTCGATTTCGAGCACTTCGGCAAGGCGGACCAGCTTGTCGTAATTGAGCGACATCTGCCCGTTCTCGACCTTGGAGAGCGTGGACTGCGGCAGCCCGCTGGCCGCCGCGAGCCCCGACAGGCTGAGATTGCGCTGCGCACGCAGACGCTTGATCGAGGCGGCGAGGCTGGGGCGATGGTCGGCGGCAAACCCTGCCACTTCGGTCGTTCTGCTTGTTCTGGCCATGGCTCCTCTTTGGCACAGAGCCCTCCGGATGCAAACGGGCTTTCCAAGAAGATATTCACCTGTTAGATATTCAGCCATATGTGAATAGGCGCAAGGAGCCCCCCATGAACATCTTTCTGGCCGGGTTCGCCCACGAGACAAGCGCGTTCTCGCCGATACCGACCGACGGCCGCTCTTTCGAGGAATTCATTGCCTACCGTCCACCTGCCAACCGCATCGACGATGAGGGCCTTGCGCTGAACGGCTATGGCGACTTCGCCCGCGCCGCCATGGAGGCGGGCGACAGCGTGTTCGCGTCGAGCTATTTCTGGGCGCAGCCGAGCGGGCCTTGCGGGCGGCGCGATTACGAGGCGCTGCGTGATGGGTTGCTTGCCGATCTCGTGCGCGCGGGGACGGTCGACATGGTGCTGCTGTTCCTGCACGGCGCGCAGATGGCGGAAGGCTACAGCGATTGCGAAGGCGATCTCCTCGCCCGCATCCGTGCCGTCGTCGGCCCGGAAGTCTTTGTCGGCGCGCTGCTCGATCTCCATGCCAATGTAACGCAAACGATGCTTACGGCCGCGAGCGCGCTCCTTGCATGCCGCGAATATCCGCACACCGATTTCGGCGAACGGGCTGTGGAGCTTTTCCGTCTCGGCCGCCGCTGTCGCGAACAGGACTTAGCACCGCGGTGCAGCTTCGAGCGGCTGCCGATGCTCGGGATGTTTTACACCACCGAGCCGCAAATGGCCGCTGCCAATGCCGCAGGGCGGGCGCTCGAGGCGCAGCCAGGCGTGCTCGGAGTGTCCTTGATCCACGGTTTCCTGTGGGCCGACATGGCCGAGATGGGCGCGGGCGTCCTGACTGTGACCGACGGTGAGCGGCCCGACCTTGCCCCGGCGATCTGCGCCGTTGCCAGGCAGTTCTTCGACGCGCGCGCCGAGACCCGGGCGATGCGGGTCGATGTCTGTGCCGCGCTCGACCTGGTCGAGGCGGCGGGGCCGGGCGCGCCTTTCGTGATCGCCGATGCCTGCGACAATGCCGGCGGCGGGGCGGGTTCGGATTCGACCTTCATCCTCGAGGCGATCCTCGCGCGTGGCCTGACCGGCTATGCGCTGGCGCTGCTGTGGGACCCGGTGGCGCTGCGTTTTGCCGAGGCGGCGGGCGAGGGCGCGCGCCTGCGCCTGCGCCTTGGCGGCAAAACCGGGCCGGAGGCCGGCCGGCCGCTCGACGTGACCGCGCGGGTGCTGGCGGTGCGCAGCGGCCTCGAACAGCGCGGGATCGGCTTCACCGCCCCCGCAGGGACCGCCGCGGCGCTGGAGATCGCGGGCAACATCGTGGTCGTCAACGATGTGCGTGGGCAGGTGTTCAGCCCGACATGCTTCACCGACCTCGGCATCGATCCGGCTGCGCAGCGCGCGCTCGTGGTCAAGTCCACCCAGCACTTCCGCGCCCAGTTCGAACCCTTCGCGCGCGCCATCGTCTATTGCGAGACTCCCGGCGCGCTGGCGCTCGACCTCGATCCGGCAAAATATGCCAACCTGCGGCGGCCGGTGTGGCCGCTCGACGATGTAGGCTATCCCGCGTGAGCCGAACCCTGTTCTTCTCCTGCCTCGTGACCGAGACGAGCAGCTTCACCAACCTGCCCACCACCTATGCCGACTACGCTCCCAGCCTGCTGCACGGGCCGGCATGCCTCTATGACGATACGGGGGCGCCCCGTCCCGGAATGGCGCCGCTGCTGGACTTCGCCGCAGCGCAAGGCTGGGAGGTGCGCGCCGGGATCACCTGCCATTCCAGTGTCGGCGCTCCGACCCTCCAGCGCGATTACGAGCGCCTGCGCGATGAACTCATCGACGCCGCCCGCGCCGCTCGTCCGGCCGTGGTTGCGCTGGTCCTGCACGGAGCGATGATGGCGCGCGAATGCGAGGATTGCGAGGGCGACATCCTCGCCCGACTGCGTGCTGTCGTCGGGCCTCGCGTGCCGATCGTCGCGGTGCTCGATCCCCATGCGCACCTGACGCAGGCGATGGTGGAGAACGCCGATTGTCTGGTCTTCATGAAGGAATACCCCCATACCGATGGGGCCGAGCGGCTCGGGGAGGCGCTCGCCATCGCCGCGCGGATGCTCGACGAGGGGCTGCGACCCCGGCCCGCCGTGGTCGACTGCCGCCTGCTCGGCTTCTTCCCCACCGATGCGCATCCGATGCGGGGCTTCGTCGACCAGCTCCACGCTATCGAGCGGCGCCCCGGCGTATTGTCGGTGTCCTTCGTCCACGGCTTTCCCTGGGGCGACATGCCCGAGACCGGCGCCAAGGTGCTCGCCTATGCCGAGGAGGACGCTGGCCTCGCGCAATCGGTAGCTGCGGAGGTCGATGCCGCAGTGCAGGCGATCCGCGATGTTACCATGCCCGCGATGCTCAGTGTCGTAGAAGCGATCGAGTTGGCCCGCAAGCCCGGCCCGCGCCCGCTGGTGCTCGCCGACGTCGCCGACAATCCAGGCGGCGGCGCGCCCTCGGACAACACCGTGCTGCTGCGCGCGCTGATCGAGGCAGGGGTCGGCAACGCCTCGCTCGGCCTCCTCTATGATCCCGAAGCGGTGCGCATCTGCCACGAGGTCGGCGAAGGCGCGCGCCTCCTGCTGCGGCTCGGCGGCAAGACCGGGCCGGCCTCGGGCGATCCGGTCGATTGCGACGCCGAGGTCATGGCCGTGCGCCGCGCCGCCGTGATGCGCATCGGCGATGCCGCGCAGTTCCCGATGGGCGACACCGCCTGGGTGCGCGTCCACGGCATCGACGTGGTGCTGTGCTCGATCCGGGTGCAGCTCTACCACCCCGACGGCTTTGCCCATTGCGGCATCGACCCGGCGGCGCGCGACGTGCTGGTGGTCAAGTCCACCAACCACTTCCGCGCGTTCTTTGCCGATTGTGCCGGGGCGATCCACCTCGTCGCCGCTCCCGGCGCGATCGACTTCGATTTTTCCCGCCTGCCCTATCGCCGCCTGACCCGTCCGGTCTATCCGCTGGTCGCCAACCCTTTCGCGGAGGAGATGCGATGAGCGAGCCGGCCATCATGTTCAAGGGCGTCCCCCGCGCCGCCGCCGACCGGCCCTTCCCCCAGGGTGTCATCGGCCTGCGGCTGACCGACGATGCGCTGATGCTCCCGGCGGCGGTGCTCCGGCGCAGCGCGCTGGAGCGCAACCGCGCCTGGATGCGCAAATTCGTCGCGGCCGAGGGCCTCGCCTTCGCGCCCCACGCCAAGACGACGATGAGCCCCGAGCTGGTCGGGATGCAGCTGGCCGATGATGCTTGGGCGATCACCGCGGCGACGGCGCATCACGTGCGGCTCTACGCCGAATGGGGCGTGCCCCGAATCCTGATGGCGAACCAGCTGGTCGGCCGCGCCAATATCGAGGCGGTGCTGGCGCTGCTGGCCGAGCGCCCTGCGCTCGAGTTACTGTGCCTCGTCGACAGCGCCGCAGGAGTCGAGCAGCTTGCCGCCGGGGCCCGCGCGGTCGGCCTTGCGCGACCGGTGGAGGTGCTGCTCGAACTCGGCAGCCCGGGGCAGCGCACCGGGGTGCGAAGCGCGGCCGCGGCCCGCGCCGTCGCCGACGCCGTTGCTGCGGTTCCGGACGCCGTGACGCTGCGCGGGTTCGAATGCTTCGAGGGCGTCCATGCCGATCCCGCCGCCGCCGAGGCGATGCTGGCGGGACTGGTCGAGACGGTCGCCGACCTCGCGCCGCTGCTGCCGCCGAGCGAGGTAATCGTCTCGGCGGGCGGCACCTTCTTCTTCGACCTCGCCGCCAGGGCCATGCTGCGCGCCGGTGCCGAACACCCGCTGCGCCGGGTGCTGCGCAGCGGGTGCTACCTGACCCACGATCACCTCAACTACGAACGCAGCTTCGCCGCCGCCGCCGCGCGCGATCCTGCACTGCTGCGGCTCGGGCGGCCCGCCCCGGCGCTGGAGGTCTGGGCGCATGTCCAGTCGCGGCCCGAGCCCACGCGCGTGGTCGCTTCGCTCGGCAAGCGCGATGTCGGCAATGATGTCGATCCGCCGGTGCTGATCCGCGTCCACCGTCCCGGCCGCGACGCGGCCCCGCGCGCGGCGCCGCCGGGCACGCGGGTGGTGAAACTCTACGACCAGCACGCCTGCCTCGACGTGCCCGCCGACAGCGACCTTGCGGTCGGCGATCTCGTCGCCTTCGGCGTCTCCCACCCCTGCACCACCTTCGACAAGTGGCGCGCGCTGTTCGTCGTCGACGACGAGGACCGTGTCGTCGACGTGGTGCGCACCGCGTTCTGAAAGGCCCGCCGCCCCATGACCCCCGAGCACATCGCCGCCCTCGACGCCCTGTTCGCCCCCTGGAACCGCAGCGATGCGCCGGGCCTCGCGGTCGGGATCGCGTGGGCTGGCGCGCCCGCCTACCGCCGCGGCTTCGGCATGGCGAGCCTCGAGACCGGCGCCGCGCTCACCCCGACGACGCGCGTAAGGATCGGCTCGACCACCAAGCATTTCACCGCGCTCCTCGCGCTGCTGCTGGCTGAGGACGGCGCGCTCGATCTCGACCGGCCGATCCGCACCTACCTCCCCGAGCTCGGCGGGCCCGGCGGCGATCCCACCTTGCGCGAACTGCTCGGCCACCGAGGCGGCTCGCGCTGTTATCTCGATCTCGGCTTCATCGCGCACGGCATGGCGACCCCGCCGCGCGGCCGCGCGCTCGCGATGCAGGTGCGCCAGCGCGGGCGGAACTTCGCCCCCGGCGCGGCGGTGATGTACAACAACGGCGGCTACCACCTCGTGTCCGAGGCGATCGCGCGGGCCGGAGGGGCGCCGTTCGCCGCGCAGCTCGCCGCGCGCCTCTTCGGGCCGCTCGGGATGGCCGATACTTTGCTGCTCGAGAGCGACCACATCATCCTCCCTCGTCTAGCCACCCTCCACGTTGCTGCAGCCGGCGGAGGCTGGCGGCGCGGGCTGTTCCCGAGCGAGGAGGTGCACGGGGAAGGCGGGATCGCCTCGACGGTCGACGACATGTTGCGCTGGGCCGCGCACCTGCGCCTGCGCGACCGCTTCGGTTCGGCGGCGAGCTGGGCCGAGCTGACGACGCCCGGCCGGCTATCGGACGGCACGCCCGGCATCTATGCGCTGGGGCTGATGGTCGACAGCTATCGCGGGCGGCCGACCCTGCACCACGCCGGCGGGGTGATCGGCGGATCGAGCCAGCTGCTCACCTTTCCCGAAGACGGTCTCGACATCGTGATCCTGTCGAACGGCGCGCCCGGCGCCGATCCGACCGCGCTGGCCGAACGGGTCGCGGACATCCTGCTCGCAGACCGACTGGGGGCCGAGCCCGCCGAGGTTCGCGCCGAGGATCACCCCGGCCTCGCCGGTCACTGGTGGTCGCCCGAAAGCGGCATGGTCTATGGAATCGTCTCCCACGAGGGCACCTTGCGGATGGGCATGTGCGGCGGCCCGGCGCTGCCGCTGCGCCCCGCAGCCGACGGCCGCCTGCTGCTGCGCACCGGGGCGATCGGCGACATTATCGTCGACCCGGCTCCGGACGCCGCCGGGAAACTCGCGATCCGCTTCGGCCTCTCGGCCATCGCCCATAGCCGGCTGCCCGCCGGCCCCGAGGCCGCCGCGCCCTTCGCGGCCGCCGCTCGCGGGCGCTATGCCTGCGAGGATGCCGATTGCAGCGCGGTGATCGAAGGAGAGGGGGAGGAGCTGCGGCTGATCCTCTCCGATCCCCATGGCCGCTCCGAGATGCTGGTCGAGCCGCTTGGCGAGGGCGTCGCGCTGGCGCGCCGCCATGTCGGGCAGATCCCCTTCGGCCTCTCGCTGGTGCTCGATGGTGAGGGCGGCTTCCAGGTCAGCACCAGCCGCACGCGCTTCCTCGCCTTCAAGCCCGCCTAGGCGCGCGGCGCCGCGACCTGCGCGAGGAAGCGCGCGATCAGCGCGAAGGTCTCCTCCGCCCGGTCGCGCGCCGGGCCGTGGCCGCAGCGCTCCAGCACCGCGCACTGCGCTCGCCCCGGCGGGAAGGCGTCCGCCAGTTCGCGTATCAGGCGGGGCGACATCACCGGATCATCGCTCCCCCCGATCACCAGCGCCGGAATCTCGACCTCTGCCAACCCCTCGCGGTGGTCGTAGCGGTGCGCCTCGCCGGCGAAGAAATGGTCGAGCACCGCCGGCTCGAGCGGGCCCAAGGCGGTGATGCCCCCGCGCTTGACGGTATAGTGTGGCAGGCCCTCGCGGGCGAAGACGTCCCGCGCCGCCGGATCGCCGGTCAGCGATCCGCGCGCGATGGCCCCCAGCCGCTCGCCCCCGCGCCGGGTGAAGCTAGCGACGGCCTCCTCCAGATCGAAGCGGGCGCTGGTGGAGAGCAGGATCAGCCCCGCGGCAAGGCCCGGGTGGTCGATGGCGAAACGCTGCGCCACCATCCCGCCGAAGGACTGGCCCAGCACAACCGGCCGCTCGAGCCCCAGTGCGCGGATCAGGTCGGCAAGATCGGCGGCCCATTGCCGCAGGGTCCAGGTCTCGGGCGGCGTGCGGCTGCTGCGCCCGAGGCCGCGGTGATCGTAGAACACCAGCTGCGCGTGCTCCGCCAGCGGCGCGAGATCGGCGAGCAGTGTGCGGTGGTCCCACGCCGGGCCGCCGTGAAGGCAGACGATGGTGGGCCGCTCGGCGGTCTCCCCGTCCTTCTCGGCGAGCTTGCGCCCGAGCACCTCGACGAACAGCGCGGCATCATTGACAGGAACGCGCATCGCCCGCCCTCACCACTCGACCACGGTGCCGAAGCGCTCGGCCTCAGCACGGCGCAGGATGTGGTCGGCGGCGACGAGGTCCTCGGCGACCATTCCGAGCGACTTGAAGAAGGTGATCTCGTCCGGGCCGGTGCGTCCCGGCACGCGCCCGACCAGCGCCTCTCCGACCGATCCGACGACATGATCCGCCCCGATCGCCCCCGCCTCGCGCGCCAGCCGCAGGTCCCCAGCGAGTGCCTCCGCGCTTTCGGCGAAATCGACATAGACCCGCGCACGGGCGACCGTTTCCGGGTCGACCTCGGAGGTGGTGGCGACGCTCGATCCCACCGCGTTGAGATGCTGCCCGGGGCGCAGCCAGCGACCCTCGAAATAGGGCTCGCTCGCGGCGGTGGTGAGGCACAGGATGTCGGCCCCTGCCGCTTCCTCCGGCGTGGCGACCGCACGCACCCCCGGTCCGTGACGTTCGGCGAAGGCGCGGGCCTTGGCCGGATCGCGGCCCCACACCAGCGCCTCGTCGATGGCGCGCACTGCGCGGATCGCGGCCAGATGGGTCTCGGCCTGCTCGCCATAGCCGAAGATTGCGAGACTACGCGCGTCGGTACGAGCGAGGAGGTCAGTGGCAGCGGCCGTGGCGGCTGCGGTGCGGATCGCGGTGATCTCTCGCGCGTCGATGATCGCCACCGGCCGCCCGTCGGCATGGTCGAAGAGCAGCATGAGCCCCTGATGCGATGCGAGCGCGGTGCCGAAATTGCCGGGGAAGATGGTCAGCACCTTGATCCCCAGCCAGTCCGGTCCGGTGATCGCACCCGGCATCCAGGCGAGCGTCCCGTGCCCGTGATCGGCGCGGACCATGGCGCGGATCGGCTGGGCGGTGCGGCCCTCGGCCTCGGCGCGGAAGGCGTCCTGCATACGCGCGATGCACTCGCCCATTGGCAGCAGGCGGCGGACGGCGGCGGCGTTGATCAGGCGCAGGACGGTCATCAGGGGCAAGCTCCTCGAGGTGTCAGGGACGGCCAGGGCCGATCGCGTAAGGGCGCGGGTCGATGGCGGGCGCTGTCCCGGTCATCAGGTCGGCGAGAAGGCGTGCCGAGCCCACCGCCATGGTCCAGCCGAGATGGCCGTGTCCGGCGTTGATCCAGACACCGTCCTGCGCGGCGGGGCCGACGAAGGGGCGGCCGTCGGCGCTCATCGGTCGCAGGCCCGCCCAGCCTTCGGCGCTGTCGCGCTCGAGAGCGGGGACGAGCTCGGGATAGACCCGCGCGAGCAGGCCCGCGAGATTGTCGATCCGGCGCGGGTCGACCGTGCGGTTCTCGCCGGCGAACTCGGCCGTGCCGACCACCCGCAGCCGGTCGCCGAGCGGCACGACGGCGGCGTGCATGGCATCGTCGATGATCGCGGTGCGCGGGCACGGCGTGCCGGGCGGCAGGCGGTAGGTCAGCGAGTAGCCCTTGGCGGGACGGATCGGCAGGCGCACCCCGAAGCGCCGGGCGAGCCGCGGCGCGGCGATGCCGGCGGCGAGCACCACCCGGCGGGCGTTGAGCGTGGCCTTGTCGGTGTGGACCGCGAACCCCGCGCCGGCGCGCTCGAGCCGCTGGACCCGCTCGCCGAGCCGCACCTCACCGCCCGCCTGGCGTGCCGCTGCCCCGAGGGCCAGCGTGAAGCGCCGCGCATCGCCGACGGCATCCTCGGGATAGCGGATCGCCCCGGCGATGCGTCCGGCAATGGCGGCGAGCATGGGCTCGACCGCGACTGCGCCCGCGGCGTCCAGCACGTCGAAGGCGAGGCCGCTCTCGGCCAGCCGCCGGCCCAGGGCGAGCGGACCGGCCATCGCCTCGCGCGTGGCGAAGATCTTGAGCGAGCCCGCAGGGCTCTCGCCCAGTTCGAGATCGAGCATCCGCGCGATGTCGTGCGTGCCCTCGAGCGAATAGCGAGCGAGCCGGAAATTGGCCTCGGTCGCCAGCCAGTGCCGCGCGGCCGTTGAATTGGCGAGGAACGCGAGCCCCCAGCGCGCCAGCGCCGGGACCTGCGACAGGTGCAGCTTCATTGGCGAACCGGGATCGAAGAGCGAGGCCACGAGCTGGCGCCCGACACCCGGTCCGTTCCACGGGTCCGACATCGAGGGCGTGAGCATCGCTCCGTTCGCGTAGCTCGCCCCGAGCGCGAGATCGTCTGCCTCCTCGACCAGCACCGGGTCGAGCCCGCGTCGCGCGAGCTCGAAGAAGGTCGCGGCGCCCGCGAGCCCGCCGCCGACGATGATCGTTCCCGCGCTCATCGGTAGCGGGTCCGCCCGTCGGCATCGCAACGGGCGAAGACGCGGCCACCGCTCGCGATGTGAGAGGCGGGCGCCTCGGGGCCGTCCATGAACAGGAACTCGAAGACGGCTGCAGGGTGTTCTGGCAAGCCGGCCACGAAGCGGTGCTCGCCGACCGGTGTGAGCCGCAGCGCCTGCTCGATCTCGGCGCCGCCCGCGGGGTCCTGTGCGCGTATTGATATCGCCAGTGCGCCGGACGCGGGGGTCACGGCCATTCGCGTGTGATTGGTGTATTCGCCTGAATAAGGGGCCAGAGCCACGCCGTCCTGCGCCGCGGCCGGAATCGGGGCGGGCAGGGTGAGCCGCGCGCCGGTCAGCTCGGTGATCAGCTCGCAGCCAATGCTCTCCAGCAGCCGCGTCGCCCCGCCAGAGGTGTTGGCGAGGATCGCCAGCACCAGATCGTGCGCGGGGCTGAAGCCGAGGAAGGCGTTCTGGTGGATCGTCTCGCCCGAGGCGCAGATCAGTTCGCCATCGCCGAGAGGCGCGCTGGACCAGCCGATCCGCACCGGCGCGTCGCCCGGGGGCAGGTGGCGTGTGGGGGCGATCATTGCGCGGCACGCTTGCGGGGAAAGCAGCATCATCCCGCTTTCGGTCCGGCCCTCGCGCAGGTGCAGCAGACCGAAACGCAGCAGATCGGTCGCGGTGGTGGTCAGCGAGGCGCCCGAGGCGCTCATCGCGTGCGGAAGGCGCAGGGCCTCGGCGGCGGTGAAGCCCTCCGCCTGCGGCACATGGCCGATCGCGGTGCGAAAGCGCGCGATGTCGTGGGTGAAGAAGCCGAAGCGCTCCATGCCCAGCGGATGCAGCAGCCTGCGGGCGAGCGCCGCGTCGAAGCTCTCGCCCGTCACCACCTCCGCGATGCGCCCCGCCACGCAGAAGGCGGTCGAGCTGTAGCCGCGCATGGTGCCGGGCGGGAACAGCAGGGGCAGATCGGCGCAGGCCTCGACATAGCGCGCGAGCGCCTCGGTGCCCGGTCCGAAGTCGGCGAAGAAGTCGCCCGCGATGCCGCTGGTGTAGTCGATGAGGGTGCGGATCGTCAGGGCCTCGGGCGGGCTGGCGCCGGCGATCCGAAAGTCCGGCAGGTGGCGGGCGACCGGATCGTCGAGTTCGATCAACCCCTCCTCGGCGAGCATTAGCAGCAATGTGGCGGTAAAGACCTTCGAGATGGAACCGATCTGGAAGACCGAGTCATCGTCGGCACCGATGCCGCACGGCGCATTGACCAAGCCGCAGCTCACGCGCCTGAGCTGACCGGCATGCCATACGGCAAGCGAAGCCCCCGCGACCCGTCCCTCGCTGATTGCTGCGCCGAGCCGGTCAGCAAGGCTGGCCGGCGTCATTACGATGGCGTGGCTTTGTTCGTGAGTCATTGTGGCGCTCTAACAGGAATCTCAGATATGGTGCAATCAATTCATATATGAATTTCTGGATTTCGAACGTGAGATGCCTTTGCAGGTGCAGTTTTGGTCGGGCACGCAACGCAGGGATATTGCCATCAACAAGCACTTCTTTGGCCTACAGACATTCAGGCAGCGAATGAAGACTGCCGAACCGCCCGAAGAAGGAGTGGTTATCGATAGGGCGCCTGGATCAACCGCTATCCACGATGCGTCTGTCGGCTTTCGGCGCAACCTGTCACTCTTCTGGCGGTTCGGAAACGGCAGAAAAGTCCCAAACTCGGCCATCCCGCTTAGGTCCTCGGCCAATTGATCGCACCGAATTTCGACGTGATGGGGTAGGCGGCTCCCGCACCGAAGCAGGCGTGTAAGATGCAGCTGTCGCAAGCCATTTGTGGCAAAATCTGGGCCGCTGGTACGCTCCATCAACCTGCCACCCGCGCTTGTTAACACGTTATTGGCACGTCCTCGAGGACGGTAGAACGTGTGCATCACGTGGGATTTCAGCCGTCCGATGACGGGTCCCACCCTGTGCCGCTTTTCGGGCGAGGAACTGAACGTCACCTCGCTCTCAAAGCGTTGGCGGGGCTAAATCGGATACGTCCCCGGCACGTCTTGGGACGTGCCCTGAGGGTCGCGACACGTCGACAAGTCAGATCCTTCGCGTCTGACCTCTGCTTTTTGCAAGGGTCTGCTTCGCAGGCGCATGTCACCTTGAGTCCGGGGTCGAGCTGTGGGATTACATCTGCACGGTCGAGGGTGCGCTATGCCCATTCAAGCACGCGGTCGACTGGCACCATGTCCGCCTATTGAACTTTCTCACGGAAGGCAGCCCGACCAACGAAAAGGATGACGATGCGTGACCGAACCCCACTTGCCGTTCCTCCACGACCCGCATCCGCTGGCCTTCCTCGAAGACCCGCATCACTACGTTCTCCATCTCGCCAATTGCCTCGCTTCCGTTCTGGAAACATCGGACCAGATCGACGAAACCCGGTTGCTAGACCAATTTCGGCGGCGGGTCGCGGATATGGGCATTCTCGATTGCGAAAGTGAGGGCCTTTCCGCTGCTGACGAAGTCCGGCTGACCCTATGTATTTCAAACGAGAAGGCGCTTGACTGGGCGCGCTGCTGCATCGCGCTAGGCATCACTTCCGCCGCTAATCCAGCCGATCCCGATACAGTTTTCGACCGGCTGCGTTGGCCTGTTAGGCCGGAATTTGAGGAGTTAGCGTCCGATAGGCATTGCCCATGAGCGCGCAAATCGAACAACTCGAGCGATATTCTAGGGGTGAAAGCAATTTTTTCGAATGCCTGACGCTCGGTCAGGCAGGCTGCGGAGGTAACGGCCACTGCTTAGCCAGTCTCAGATCGCGATACTCGCCAGCGCTTCTTCGGCATCATCGCGCACGAGGTGCCCGTAGTGCTTTTCAATCATGGCAACGCTTGTGCCTGACAACTGTGCAACCGTAAGAATTGGCAAGCGGGAACGAATAAGATCGGTGATGACGCTATGTCGAAGCGTATAGGCGGACGCGGCTATTGGCAGGCCCGCCGCCGTGACCGCATCCTTGATCGGGTGCTTCCAAGCATCTTTGTTCCATGCCGCCCCATCAGCGCGGGCGAAGATCGATGCGGCTGGCAGCTTATCCTTCACATGTACTTCAAAGAAGTCGGAAATCACCTGCGGCATGGTGAGCTGGCGCGGGTTGCCGTTCTTGTCCTTGCCCACCGTCAGCGCGCGGGTCCGCTTGTCGAAGTCGCCCACTTTCAGGCTGGCCAGCGCGCCGGGGCGTAGTGGCAAGAGGCACAAGGCTTTCACAAAGGGTTGCGCTTCGTCGCACGTGGCATCGATCAGCGCCTTGCGCTCGTCACGATCGATATACAGCTCCCGGCGCTTATCCGCCCCCTTGAACGGGCGGAGCGCCTCTTGCCATGCCGCGTCTGTATTCGGAGCACCCGGCTTCAGGACCATGCCCAGCGCGGCGCGCAGCGGCACCATGTCTCGGTTCACGGTCGACTGCGAGCGCGGCTTCATCCGCTTCTTCTCAGCATCCTTCGTACGCGTCACTAGCGCCGGGGCCTTCTCAAGCCGCTTGCGCCATTCCGTCAGATGGTGTCGCCGGAGCTTGTCGAGCTTCACCTTGGCAATGGAATCAGAATAGACGTGCCGCCGGAAAACGCCTTCGGCAATCGATCCGGGCTTTTGCTCCAGATAGGCGTCGCAGGCGTCCTTGACGGTCACCATGTCGCGGGCGCGCTCGCCCCCGCTTTCGACCGTTTCCGCCCACGTCTCGGCATCCGCCTTGGCCTGCTTGAAGACGTCGTGGCCTGACAGGGTCCCATAGTCACCCAGCCGCTTGCGAGTGTTGCGGTTGGCGTCTGGATCATAGCAGCGGGCAAACCACGTGCCCCCTGCCTTTTTCTTCGAAGGGCGATAACCGAGATAGACCCCTTGGCGCAGGCGTTGCCAGTGCGGTTCATCGCCAGCTTTGGGCTTCAGCTTTTCGCGGTCTCCGATGCGGCTCAGATCAGGCATTTTCGCGGCGCTCCAAAATCCATGAAAAAAACATGAAAAACATGGGTAAACACCCCCGAACACCCATGATTGTTTTTATTGGATTATTCCGTCCGCGTAAAGCCGCAAATGCCCATTTTCCCACCCTTCACACGGGTGGGGTCACAGGTTCAATCCCTGTCGCGCCCACCATCTTTTCAACGACTTGGAAAAGATGGCGACGCTTCGCTTCGACAAGAAAACATAAAGAAGACGCCCGGCTATCCGGGCGCCATGCGCTGCTGCCTGCGCCTTGCGTGCCTCGCCAGCGACAGCCTGACCGCAGGTTCATGTGAACGGGTGCCGGTGATCGGCAGGCGAGCCCTTGACCGCTGCCGCCTTGTCGCGGCAAGGCTGCGACGAGATCCCCCCGCCCACTGGCGGCGGGTCAGCGAGGTTGAGCGATGCAGATGATTGTCCGGGGCCTATGGCTCCTCGCGCTGGCGACCCTGAGCGGCGGCGCCCTGCCGGTGAGCGCCCAGTCCTTTGTCGAGGGCCGGTTCGATCCCGCCATCCCGACGCTCACCGCCACCGTCGGCCATGCGCCGGGCACGCGCATCACCTCGCCCGACCAGACCTACGCCTATCTGCGCGCGCTTGTCGCCGCAGCGCCCGACCGGACCCGGCTGGTGCAATATGCGACGAGCTGGGAGGGGCGGCCGCTCTATTACCTCGTCATGTCTGCCCCTGCCAACATGGCGCGGCTCGACGCGATCCGCGAGGACATGGCGACCATCGCCGCCGGGCGCCCCGGCAACGGCACGGCGCTCCCCGTCACCTGGCTCGCCTACGGCGTCCACGGCAACGAGATTTCCTCGACCGACGCGGCGCTGATGACCGCCTATCATCTGCTCGCCGCGCAGGACGACGCGCGGGCGGCGAAGATCATGGCGAACACCATCGTCGTCATCGACCCGATGCAGAACCCGGACGGGCGGGCGCGCTTCCTGAACAACTTCCTCGCCTCCACGGGGATCGTCCCCGATGCTGACCGGCAGGCGGCCGAGCATGACGAGCCGTGGCCGTCGGGCCGGGTCAACCACTACATGTTCGACTTGAACCGCGACTGGTTCACGCTCTCCCAGCCCGAAACCCGCGGCAAGGTCGCCGCGATCCGCCAGTGGAACCCGGTGGTGGTGATCGACCTGCACGAGATGGGCGGGGACGAGACGTACTTCTTCTCGCCTGCAGCCCAGCCCTTCAGCCCCAACCTCACGCCCGCGCAGATCCGTGCCTATGAGTTGATCGGCCGCTACAACGCCGCCGCCTTCGATGCGCGCGGCGAGCCCTATTTCACGCGCGAAGTCTATGACCTGTTCTACCCCGGTTACGGCGACACCTGGAACGCGCATCAGGGGTCGATCGGGTCGACTTACGAGCAGGGTTCGGCCCGCGGCCTCGTGTTCGCCCGGCGCGACGGGACCGAGCTGACCTATGCCGACGGGGTGGCCAATCACTTCACCGCCAGCCTCGCCACAGCCAGCGCAGTGGCCGACAATCCGCAGAAGTTCCTCTCGGATTTCGCTGCCTACCGTGCCGGGAACGCCTCGGGCGCGGCGGGCAAGGGCACCTATGTCATCGACCTTGCCAAGCGGCGCTGGAATGCCGAGCGGCTCGGGCGGCGTCTGGCTGCGCAGGGCATCACCGTGCTGCGCCGCGAAGGCAGTGCGAGCGTTTGCGGCAAGTCCTATCCGGCAGGCTACATCGCCGTGCCGCAGGCCCAGCCTGCCGCGCGGCTGATCCGCAGCCTGCTCGACCGCGACACGCCCCTGCCCCCCGATTTCCTCGCCGAGCAGGAGCGGCGCCGCTCGGTCGACCTGCCGCACGAGCTCTACGATGTGACGGCATGGGCCGTGGGGCCGATGGCCGGGGTCGACGTGGCGCTTTGCAATGCCGCGGTGAGCGGCAACGCGATGGCCGCCGATGCGCCGATCGCCGACAAGGCCGAAGGCAGCGGCACTTTCGCGGTTGCCGTGCCGTGGACCGACAGCGGCCAGGCGCGGCTCGCCGCGCTGGCGGTGCGCGAAGGGATCGAAGGCCGCGTCACCGATCGCGCCTTCACTGCCGGCGGTCGCGAGTTCCCGCGCGGGACGGTGGTCTTCCCGACCGGTTCGAACACGCCTGAAAAGATGGCCCGCCTTGCCGCGCTCGCCCGCGAGGTCGGCGCGCACACCGTCGCGCTGGAGAGCGGATGGGTCGACAGCGGCCCCAACCTCGGCAGCGAACACTTCGTGCGCCTCACCCTGCCGCGCGTGGCGCTGGCGTGGGACGACGGCATTTCGCAGCTGAGCGCGGGCGCGCTTCGTTACGTGCTCGAACAGCGCATCGGCCTGCCGGTGACGCCGATCCGCACCGCCCGCCTGGCGCGCGCAGACCTGTCGAAATATGATGTGGTGCTGGTCCCCGAGGGCAGGCCCTCTGCCGCACTCGGCGAGGCCGGACAGCGCAACATCCGCGACTTCGTGCGCCGGGGCGGCGTGCTGGTGGCGGTGGGCGACAGCCTCGAGAGCTTCAGCGGCGGCGACAATCCGCTCCTCGCCGTGAAGCGCGAAGCGGCGCTGGGCCGCGATCCGGCCGCAGCGGAGGGCAAGGACAAGGCTGCACTCGCCGAAGCGGTCGAGATCGCCAGCGAAGCCGGTTACCGCGAGGCGATCAAGGATCAGGCCGCGCTCCCCGACACTCTGCCGGGCGCGTTGCTCAATGTGGTGGGCGAACCCGACCACTTCCTCTCCGCAGGTTATGATGCAGGCGGCGTGGTGCTGGCGACGGGGACGCAGATCTTCACCCCGCTCGACCGTGCCACCGGCGTCAACGTGCTGCGCTTTGCCGCGCCGGGCAATCTCATTGCCAGCGGCTATGTCTGGGACGAGAACCGGCGGCAGATGGCCTTCAAGCCCTATCTGATGGCGCAACCGACGGGGCGCGGGCTGGTGATCGGCTTTGCCCACGACCCCTCGACCCGCGGCTTTCTCGAAGGGCTGGACCTGATGATTGCCAATGCGGTGCTCGTCGCGCCCTCGCGGGTGCGGTGAGGCGCCTATACCCTGGATAGTGTTCTAGGAAATTGACATCGGATGTGTCATGCTGGCCGGCATGGCGCTGTTCGAAGCCTTTGTCGCCCTGCATGTCGCCACCGGCGCGGTGGGGCTGACGGCGTTCTGGGGGCCGATCGTTACCCGCAAGGGTGCGATGAACCACCGCAAGTGGGGCCGCGCGGCTTGCTACGGCTTCCTTGGCGCGGGATCGCTGGCCATCGCCATGGCCTTGCTGTCGCTCTACGGGCCCGAATACCGCCACCCTGAAGTCACCGACCGGGCGCTTTATGAAGGGCTGTTCGGGTGGATGATGCTCTATCTCGGCATCCTCACCATCGGCTTTGTCGACTATGGCCTTGCGGTGGTCAGGCACAGCCGCAACCGGCGGGCTCTGCGCAGCACGCGCTATCAGGCGGTGATCGCCGCGGTGATCGCCTCGGGGGCGTGGTGCGGTGTTTATGGCTGGCAGGTCGGGCACCCGCTGATGATGCTGGTCGCTTTCATCGGGATCGCCGCAATGCTGATCCAGCAGCGCTACATCTGGCGCGAGGGTGACCCGCCCCGCGGGACCCACATCGGCGAGCACTTCCGCGCACTGATCGGCATGGGCATTTCCGCCTACACCGCCTTCCTGTCGGTCGGGCTGATCCGCTATGTGCCCGAACACGTCTTCAACCCCGCCGTCTGGGCCGGGCCGAGCGTGATCGGGGTGAGCCTGATCCTGTATTTCACGATCAAGGGCAAGAAGCCCGCTGCCGCCGCCTCGCGCTCTTCAGGCGTGCGCCCACATCCGCAATAGGTTGGCGATGGTCTTGTCGAGTGTCAGCAGCTCGGCCGATTGGCCCGGGAGCTGCTGGCGAAGGCTGGCGCGCAGGTTTTCGAGATCGAACAGCAGCTCGCGCCGCGCGGGATCGGCGACCATGCTCTCGATCCACCCCACGCACACGATCCGCGTGCCGCGCGTGACAGGCCGCACCTCGTGGATCGCGCCCGAGGGGTAGAGCACCATGCTCCCCGCATCGCCCTTGACCTGCTGGGTCATCCCTGCGGCGTGGATGGCGAGCTCGCCGCCATCGTAGTCGCCGGGCGGGGTGAGGAACAGGGTGAAGGAAAGGTCGGTCCGCACCCGTGCCGCGCCCTTCCCCATCAGGGCATTGTCGACATGCGCGCCGTACCCCCCGCCCTCGCCCGTCCTGCTGATGAGGAGGGACGAGAAGCGGCGCGGCTGGGCGGCGGCGCGGACCACCGGATTGTCGGCAATGATCCGGGAAAGCTCGTCCTTTAGCGCGCGGCCCGCTGGCCCGTCCATCGCCGCTTGCTGGTTGCGCTTGACCTCTCGCGCCACCGCGCCCGCCGTCTCGCGCCCATCGCGCCATTCCAGCAGCGCGATGCGCTCGGCGATGGCGGCGCGGTGGTCGGGATCGGGGATGGCATTGACGACGAGGATCATGGGCCCTTCCGCTCTAGCGCCGCGCGTGGCCGGTGCAAAGCGCGCCTGGGCCTCGCAGGGTGCCGTCAGGGCCGATCAGACCCCCCTCAGCATGGCGTCAGCGTCGCAGCACACCTTGCGCAAGCAGGCGATTGACCCCTGCTGCGACGTCCTCTGGCGCCATTTCCGCGCCGCCCCACACCACATAGCGAAGGCCGACAAAGACGTTCATCCCCATCACCGCCCAGGCCTCGAGCTCGCCCAGCCCGTCGCGGAATTCGCCCTTGGCGCTTCCTGCGCGCAGTCGCTCGGCAAAGCGTTCGGCGATGGTTTCGTAGTGCGCGCGGTAGCTTGCCGGATCGACGAATTCGGCCTCGTCGATGATCCGGTAGACCTCCTTGTGTTCGGCCGCAAAGCGCAGGAACGCCGCCAGTGCCGCCCGCTCGATCTCGAGCGCGCCCATGCCCTCGTGGAGTGCGGACCGCGCGCTGGTGCGCACCTTCTCGCTCATGTCGGCGACCAGCGCGCGGAACAGCGCGTCCTTGCTGTCGAAGTAGGTGTAAAAGCTCCCCAGCGCGACGCCCGCGCGCCGGGTGATCGAGCTCACCGAAGCCTCGTGGAACCCCTTTTCGCCGAACTCCTCGGCCGCCGCGTCAAGCAGCTTGCGCAAGGTGCGCCGCCCACGTTCGGTGCGCGGCGCCTTGGCGTCGCCGCACGCAGCTTCCGCGGCCTCAGCCCCAGGTTCCCGAGTGTTGCCCATTCGCCTCTCCCTCGGCGCTTTCGGTAGGCCGCGCAAGCCCCCCGCACAAGTCTAAACTTGAAAGGTGGTTCAACTTTCAATATCAGAGCTGCCAGATGAGGGCCAGGAGAGGAAACCGTCCCATGAAAACGACCATACGTGCCCGCGCGCTGCTGCTTGTCGGCTGCGCCGGACTTGCCACTTTCACAGCCCCAGCGGCCGCGCAGGACACTGCTGCAGACGTCGCCGCCGCCGAAACCGGCGAGGACGTGGGCACCATTACCGTCACTGCCCGCCGCCGCGAGGAGCGGCTGATCGACGTGCCCGTCGCGGTCACCGCCTTCGATCAGGCGGACCTCCAGCGCATCCAGGCGATCGACCTCTCCGGCCTTCAGGCCGCGGCCCCCAACGTCAACATCGTGCAGGGCCGCGGCTCGGCCGCCAGCGCCAACATCTTCATCCGCGGCCTCGGCCAGCCCGACGCGCTCCAGACCTTCGACCCGGCGGTCGGCATCTATGTCGACGGGGTCTACCTCAGCCGCATTCAGGGCGCGCTGCTGAACCTGTTCGACGTCGAGCGCATCGAGGTGCTGCGCGGGCCGCAGGGGACGCTCTACGGCAAGAACACCACCGGCGGCGCGATCTCCATCGTCAGCCGCAAGCCCGACCTCGACGATCTCTCTGTCGCCGGTTCGGCGATGTACGGCAGCTACGACCAGATCGTGCTCAACGGCTATGTCAGCGCGCCGCTGGTGACCGACCGGGTCGCGCTGAGCCTCGCCGGGCAGTGGGACAAGCGCGACGGGCTGGTCACCGATCCGCGCACCAACCGGCGCTACAATGATCGCGACAGCCTGACGATGCGCGGCATCCTGCGGGTGCAGGCGACCGACACGCTCGAACTGCTCGCCAGCGGGGACTACAATCGCCAACGCAATGCCCTGACGCTGGGCTATCCCACCGCGCCTCTTGGCGGAGTGCGGCCGATCGCTGCCAATCCGCTTGGTCCCTACGATTTCCGCGCCTCCACCAGCTTCACCGGCGATCAGGGCCAGCGGCTCGATCACTGGGGCGTCAACCTCACCGCCAATTGGGCGCTGACCGACGACATCACCCTCACCAGCATCACCAGCTGGCGCAAGCTTGAGCCCGACCTGTTTGTCGACATCGATGCCAGCGAAGCCGAGCTCGGCGACGTCTTCGTCGGAATCGACCAGCGCCAGTTCAGTCAGGAAGTCCAGCTGAAGTGGGACACCGGCCGCTTCAGCGGGGTGTTCGGGCTGTTCTACCTCAACGAGACCGTCAGCTCGCACCAGGAGGCCTATGCCGACGACCTGTTCGGCGTGCCCTTCACCCGTCTGATCGACGATACCCAGAACACCAAGAGCTACGCCGCTTTCGGTCAGGCGACCTATGACCTCACCGATCGCCTCAGCGTGACGGCGGGCCTGCGCTACACCAAGGAAGATCGCAGCTACGACCGCTTCACCACCACCGTTTCGACCTTCCCCGCGCTCAACGGGATCACCTTCCGCTTCCCGGGCAGCCTGCCCAACCCGCTCAATCTCGACAACAGCGCCGAGTTCGACGCCTGGACGCCGAGCCTGACGCTCTCCTACAAGCCGGGGGCCGACAGCCAGATCTACGCCTCGGTCTCGCGAGGGTTCAAGTCGGGCGGGTTCAACGGGCGCGCCAACAGCCTCGCCGATCTCACGCAGGTGGTGAACGGCGTGGCTACTCTCGTCACCACCTTCGAACCAGAAACCGTGTGGACCTACGAGACCGGCGCCAAGGCCAGCTTCCTCGGCGGGCGGGTCTATCTGGCGGGCAACGTGTTCTACAGCGACTTCCGCAACTTCCAGGCGCGCGTCGGCGGCGGGGCGGTGGCGGTGTTCCCGGTGCTCAACGCCGGGCAGCTGTCGATCTGGGGCGCGGAGTTCGAGGCGGTGGTCAAGCCGACCCGCAACTGGACCCTGCGCAGCAGCCTCGGCTATCTCGATGCCGACTACGAAGAGTTCAACGACGGTCGCCGCGCGCCCGCCTTCAGCTGCAACCCGACCGGCCAGCGCGTAACCTGCGAGCCCGCCTTCGCTCCGCCGATCAGCCTGAACCTTGCGACCGACTACCGCTTCGACCTCGGCGGCGCGGGCAGCCTGACGCTGGGGAGCGACGCGCGCTTCGTCGACCGGCACTTCCTCAGCGTCGACAACCGCCCGGGTCTGGTCGAGGACGGCTACTGGCTGGTCAACGCCTTCGCCCGCTTCGACGATGCCAGCCGCCGCTGGTACGTGCAGAGCGGGGTCAAGAACCTGACCGACGAGCTCTACAAGACCGACGGGCAGGAATTCAGCTCGGTCGGGAACATCCAGACCGTCTATTTCGGTGACCCGCGCACCTGGAACGTGATGGTCGGCTTCGCGTTCTGACCGGCTCCCCAAGGGGGCGGCGGCCTCTGATCGTCCACCGCCGCCCCTCCCCGGTGTCAATACTGGGCGGGTGGCGGAGTGGGTTCGCGGTAGGGCTTGGTCTCGCTGCGGTCCATGAAGCGCTTGGCGACATAGCCGCCCACGCCAAGCGCCACCATGGCAGGGACGCTGACGCGCGAAATCACGAAGGGCACGGCGCTCGCCAGCACCGCGCCGGTCACGCCGCCGGCGGCCTTGTGCCGCTTGGCCACGCTCGCGCCGATCGCGGCGCCAATCAGTTTGCGGATCATTGTGTCGCTTCCTCCTTGTGGGACGAGGCGAACCATCCGGATGCTGCCAAGGTTCCATGGCGATTGCGGCTTTTCTTGGCGCGGCCGAGCGGGCATAGGCCCGGGCCATGCACGACATCCGCTTTATCCGTGAGAACCGGGACCTGTTCGATGCGGGTCTCGCCCGGCGCGGGCTGCCTGCGCAGGCCGACGCGCTGATCGCCCTCGACGAGGCGCGCCGCGCCGCCGTGACCGAGGTGCAGGTCGCGCAGAGCCGCCGCAACGAGGCGTCGAAGCTGATCGGCGCGGCGATGGCCAAGGGCGACCGCGAGGGCGCCGAGGCGATCAAGGCCGAGGTCGCGGCGCTCAAGGACGCGATGCCCGCGCTGGAGGGCCGCGCCGAGGAACTGGCGGGAAAGTTGAAGGCGGCGCTGGAGATCATCCCCAACCTGCCGGGCGCGGACGTGCCCGACGGCGCGGGCGAGGAGGACAATGTCGAGGTCAGCCGCTGGGGCACCCCTCGCGAATTCGACTTCGCCCCCCGCGAACACGCCGACATCGCCCCGGCGCTGGGCATGGATTTCGAGACCGGCGCGCGGCTTTCCGGCGCGCGCTTCACCTTCCTGCGGGGCGGCATGGCACGGCTCCACCGCGCGCTTGGCCAGTTCATGCTCGACGTGCAGACGGGCGAGCACGGCTATGCTGAGTGCAATCCGCCGGTGCTGGTGGGCGACGATGCCATGTATGGCACGGACAAGCTGCCCAAGTTCGCCGAGGACAGCTTCAACACCACCAACGGGCGCTGGCTCATACCCACCAGCGAAGTCTCCCTTACCGCCAGCGTCATGGGCGAGCTGCTCGACGAGGCGGCGCTCCCCATGCGTCTCACCGCGCTCACCCTGTGCTTCCGCTCGGAAGCAGGCGCTGCAGGGCGCGACACGCGGGGGTTCATCCGCCAGCACCAGTTCGAGAAGTGCGAACTCGTCAGCATCGTGAAGCCTGAGGACTCCGAGGCCGAGCACCAGCGCATGGTCCGCGCCGCCGAGACCATCCTCGAACGCCTCGCCCTGCCCTATCGCAAGCTGTTGCTGTGCACCGGCGACATGGGCTTCGGCGCGCGCAAGACCTATGACCTTGAGGTGTGGCTCCCGGGGCAAGGCGCCTTCCGCGAGATCAGTTCCTGCTCCAACACCGGCGACTTTCAGGCGCGGCGGATGAACACCCGTTACCGGGTGCAGGGCGAGAAGCGCACCGAGTTCGTCCATACCTTGAACGGCTCCGGCCTTGCGGTCGGGCGCACGCTGGTCGCGGTGATCGAGAACTATCAGAACAAGGATGGCTCGGTCACGGTGCCCGAGGCGCTCAGGCCCTACACGGGCGGGCTTGAAGTCATCGTGCCCGCTTGACCCAACCCCGTCATCCTGAACTTGGTTGACCTTCGGTCAGCTTCGCTTCCAGGATCCATGGTGCCCCAAACACCGCACGGCGACTGACAGACAGATGGATGCTGATACAAGTTCAGCATGACGAGATTGGAGAAGTCCGCTGAGAATCCTCCTCACCAATGACGACGGCATCCACGCCCCCGGCCTCAAGGTGCTGGAGGACATCGCGCGGCAATTCTCCGACGATATCTGGATCTGCGCCCCGTCCGAGGAACAGTCGGGCGCGGGGCACTCGCTGACCTTGACCCGTCCCGTGCGACTCCAGACGCTCGGCGAGCGGCGCTTTGCCGTCACCGGCACGCCGACGGACGCAGTGATGATGGCGCTGCGCACGGTCATGCCCTCCCCGCCCGACATCATCCTGTCCGGCGTCAATCGCGGGGCAAACCTCGCCGACGACATCACCTATTCGGGCACCGTCTCGGCCGCGATCGAGGGCGCGCTGGCGGGTATCCGCGCCATCGCCTTCAGTCAGGTCTACGCGCGAGAGGGAATGGGCGATGACGTCCCCTTCGGCGCGGCGAGCGCGTGGGGGGCCAAGGTGCTCGAAAAGCTAATCGACGCGCCGATGGCGGACCGGACGCTCATCAACGTCAACTTCCCGCCCCTTGCTCCGGATGAGGTCAAGGGCATCCGCGTCGTCCGGCAGGGCTTCCACGACTATTCGCGCGGCACCATCGTCGAGGGCCGCGATCCGCGCGGCTACCGTTATTTCTGGTTCGGGCTCGACCAGATCGAGCACACGCTGGACCATGGCACCGATCTCGAGGCGATCGAGGAAGGCTTCATCGCCGTCACGCCCTTGCAGCTCGACCTCACCCATTATTCGACCATCGGCATCCTCGCCGAACGGTTCGGCGGCTGAACGGGGGCGGTCGGGTGGCGCAGGAAACCCGCCGCAACCCCTTCCTGCGCAAGGTGCGCGGGGCGGACCAGTTCCGGCCCCTGCGTCGGCAGGTCCGCCTCCCCGTATGGGGCGATATCGGCATCCGTGTCGGGATCGCGTTCCTGCTGCTGGGCATGGTGATCCTGATCCACTGGTTCGACCGCGACGGGCTGGTCGACAATGTCGATGGGCACATCAGCTTTCTCGATGTGATCTATTTCACCATGATCAGCGTCACCACCACCGGCTTCGGCGACATCGCCCCGGTGAGCGACCGCGCGCGGCTGATCGAGGCAGTGCTCGTCACCCCGGTGCGCATCGCGGTGCTGTTCATCTTCGTGGGCGCGGCCTACGATTTCGTCATCAAGCGCAGCTGGGAGAAATGGCGCATGGCCCGCATTCAGGAACAGCTGACAGATCATGTCGTGGTGCTGGGCTACGGCGTCTCCGGCTCCCAGAGCGTGGGCGAGCTGATCGCGCGCGGGGTAGACCCACGCTGCATCGTGGTGATCGATCCGATCGAGGAGCGCCTCTCCGAGGCCGAGAGGCTCGGGGTCAATGTCATGGCCGCCGACGCCACCCGCGACGAGACGCTGAAATCGGTGCGCATCGATCAGGCGTCCAGCGTTCTGGTCTCGGCCGGGCGCGACGATACCTCAATCCTGATGGTCCTCACTGTCCGCCACCTCGCGCCCCATGTGCCGATCAGCGTGGTGGTGCGCGCCGAGGACAACGAACTGCTTGCCCGGCAGGCCGGAGCCAACAACGTCATCAACCCGGTTCGCTTCACCGGTCTGCTCTTGGCGGGCAGCGTCAAGGGCGCGCACATCGCCGATTACCTCGCCGACCTGGCGAGTGTGGAGGGCCGGGTTCAGCTGGTCGAGCGGGTGGTGAGCGCCGAGGAATGCGGCCGCCCGATCACCGGTCTCGCAAGCGGCGGGCAGGGTCTAAGGGTCTACCGCAAGGGCCGTGCGATCGGCTTCTGGGAGGACGAGTGCCAGATGCTCCAGCCCGGCGATGTCGTCGTGGAAATCGTGCCGACGGCGCCAAGCGAAGACGGGTGAATGCCACGTGCGAATATGTTCAGCGACAAAGGTGCACACTTCGCTTTTATCTAACCTGCATTAGTGTTTCACGTTTCAAACGGACTAGCAGCCCTCGGCCATTTCCGGCTTACGAAGGGTTTGTTTATGAAGGTTATTTCAGTTGCAATCGCCGCTGGCATGTTCGCCGTCGCGTCGCCCGCACTCGCTCAGGAAGGCACCGCGGGCGGCAAGTTCGTCGCTGGTGCGATTGTCGGTATCGACCGGGTCGAGACCGAAGTCGACGGCTTCACCAGCCGCGATGAGGATGTCGTCTTCGGGGTGACTGCAGGCTACGACTACGAAACCGCCAAGGGCCTCGTGTTCGGCATCGAGGCAGAATACACCGATTCGAGCCTCGGGGTCAGCGCTCGCGATGTTCTCGAAGAAGGCGACAGGATCTCGCTCAACGCCGGCCGGGACCTGTACATCGGCGGGCGCCTCGGCTTCCGTCCCGGCAGGAACGGCCTGCTTTATGTCAAGGCCGGCTACACCAATGCCTCTATCGAGGCCGAATATGACGATGGCACGACCGAAATTTCGACCGAGGAAAGCTTTGACGGCTTTCGGCTCGGTGCCGGCGGCGAAATCGACCTCGGCAGCAACTACGGCATCCGTCTGGAATACCGCTATTCCGATTACGGCAGCCTTGGAGCCGACGAATTCGACACCGGGCTCAACGTTAGCCGCCATCAGGGCGTGTTGACGCTGATCGGCAAGTTCTGAGAAGTCCGAAGTCAGAAACAGGAAGGGCCGCACCGCAGGGTGCGGCCCTTGTCTAGCTCACCCCGAGCGCCGCCGCCTGTTCCCTGAGCTGCGCCGCGCTGCCCGGATTGGCCTTGACCGCCGCTTCGAGCGCGGCCTTGGCCTTGGCCGATTCGCCCAGCGTCATGCGGCTGCGCATCAGCATCACCCAGCCATCGAGATTCTTCGGTTGCTGCTGAAGCCGCGCTTCGAGCTGCGCGACCATGCCCTGGGCCATCTCGCGCTGTTCGCTGGGCTTCATCGCGCTGGCTGCCGCCACCTCCGCCGCACTGGGGCCGCGCAGGGACGACGAAGCCGCCTCACCGGCCACGCCGCCCGATCCCGGCGCAATCAGGGCAGCTTTCCTTGCGCCTTGTGCCTTGGCAATCCGCGCGGCGACTTCGATGCCGTTCATCTGGCCGACCTGCTCGATGGTTCGCACCAGATCCCCCTCCCACGGCGCACCGGGGGGCGAATCGGCCAGCAGATCGAGCCAGGCGGTCAGCGCGCCTTCGTGATCCTTGTCGATGTCCTTCTTGGCCGCGAGAAAATAGCGCGCGCGCGGATCGGTTGCATCGAGCGTCAGCGCCTTTTGGAACGCCTGCAGGGCTTCGGCCGGGAGCGGGTCGCGCTTGCTCCCCATCACCAGCGTCTCGCCCAACGCTGACCACAGCACCGCTTCATCGGGATCAATCGCCAGCGCACGGCGATACGCCGATGCCGCCTCTTCGAAGGAGCCCTGCTGGAAATAGGCAAAGGCCAGGTCGCTCCACGGGCGCGCGTCGTCGGTGGAGGCTTCGGCTGCGGCGCGCAGTTGCTCTATGGTCTGGGAACCATCGGCGCTCTCGGCTGCAGACGGTTCGTCGCCGGCGCCCTCATACACCTTGTACCCGATGGAGCCTGCCGCAAGCAGCAAGGCCGCGCCCAGCAGTACCCAGCCAACCTTCGATGATCCGGCGCCCGCCGGCGAAATGTCCGATCCCATGGGTGCTTGGCTAGCATCACGTTCGAATTCGGGCAATTCGCGCTGGCATCGCAGGCCATTTTAATTATGGTGAGACACATAGGGGTGCAATCTATCCGTAGGGGGAGGATAGTTGTCCGGAATGTACAAAGTAGCGATTATCGGATCGGGGCCTGCGGGGCTTAGCGCAGCGGCACGTGCGGCTGCCTTGGGCCTGAGCCATGTGCTGCTCGAGAAAACCGATCACCTGTCGGACACGATCTACAAGTACCAGAAGGGCAAGCACGTCATGGCGACGCCCTCGAATCTGGTGCTGCGCAGCGATATCGATTTCGATGCGGGCAAGCGCGAGGCGATCCTCGGAACCTGGGACGAGCAGATCGCAGGCCACAAGGTGAACGTGAAATACCACGCCGAGGCCAAGGCGATCCGCGGCACCGGCGAAGCGATTCCGGGCTCAGTCCAGCAGATCGTCACCCGCGCGCGGGATGGCACCAAATCGGTCAAGGAAATCCAGCGCCACGCTCCGCCCTATGCCATCGAACTGACGAACGGCGAGACGGTGATGGCGGAAAACGTCATCCTCGCCATCGGCACGCAGGGCAATCCCAACCGTATGCGCTGCCCCGGCGCGGACCTGCCGCATGTGCAGTACCAGCTCGATGACCCGGCCGAATATGTCGACGAACACATCGTCATCGTCGGCACCGGGGACGCAGGCATCGAAAACGCGCGCGGCCTTGCCGAGGACCCGGCGCAGCGCAACACCGTGTCGATTCTCAACCGCGGGGTCGATTTCCCCACGGCCAAGGCGGCGAACGTCAGCGCGCTGATGGCCGATCACGAGGCTGGCAAGCTGATGGTCCGCACCGAAAGCGAGACCAAGGCGATCGAGCCCGGCTGGATCACACTGACCACCCGCGACGGCGAAATCCGCATCCCCTGCGACCGGATCATCGCCCGCATCGGCTCCGCCCCGCCGCGCGCCTTTGTCGAGGAATGCGGAATCGAGTTCTCGAGCGAGGATCGCACCGCGTTCCCCAAGCTCTCCCCGGTCTTCGAATCGACCGCACCCGGCATCTTCGTGATCGGCGCGCTGGCAGGCTATCCGCTGATCAAGCACTGCATGAACCAGGGCCACGACGTCATCGAGTTCATCAACGGCAACACCGATCTCAAGCCCGCCGACGAACCGATCATCGTCGAGAAGTTCAAGGACCTGCCCGGCAAGCGCAGCACCGATGAGTGGCTGGAGTTCCTGCGCAGCAATGTCTCGATCCTGCAGGGCATGAACCCGCTGCAGATGCGCGAGTTCATGCTCGATTCGACAGCGCGGTTCTTCCGCCCAGGCGAGGTGATCTTCGAACGCAATGCCCCCGGATCTTCGCTGTTCGGAATCGCCAGCGGTTCGGTCGCGGTCGAGGTCAATCCGGCCGATCCGTCGATCACCATCCCGATCGAAGCCGGATCGATCTTCGGCGAGGTGGGCCTCATTTCGGGCCGCCGCCGCGGGGCGACGATCCGCGCGGCGGAAGACACCATCGTGGTCGAAATCTCGCGCCTTGCCGCCCTTAAGCTGCAATCGCAGGTCCCCGCCGCCAAGCGGGCGATCGAGCAGATCTCGATCGAGCGGCAATTGCTCCAGATGTTCGGCTCTGGCCTGACCCGCGAGGATGTTGCCCCATTGGTGGCCTCCGCCAAGGTCGAGGAAAAGCGCGCGGGCGAAGTGGTCGTCACCGAGGGCGCGGACGACAAGGACGTCTTCATCATCCGGCGCGGATCGATGATCGTCGAGAAGGAGATCGGGGAGAGGCCCGTGTTCCTCTCCTACCTGCCCGCCGGTTCCTATTTCGGCGAAATGGCGGTGATCGACGGGAGCTTGCGCACGGCCACGGTCAAGGCGGCAATCAAGTCGGAAGTGATCCGTCTGCCGGGCGAAGGCTTCCTCGAATTGCTCGAGAAGAACCCCAAGCTCCGCGAGCGTGCGATGACCGACATGGCCGGGCGCCGCGCCACGAACGCCTTCATCGAGGGCCGCAAGGACGAATTCTCCAGTGCGGTCGATCTCTATTCCAAGACCGCGCAGTTCCTCGTCGACAACGGCATCGGCGAGGCGACCGACGTGCTGCTGATCGACGAGAAGCTGTGCATCGGCTGCGACAATTGCGAAAAGGCCTGCGCCGACAGCCACGACGGCCTGTCGCGGCTCGATCGCGAGGCGGGCAAGACCTACGCCCACCTTCACGTGCCGACCTCGTGCCGCCACTGCGAGCATCCGCACTGCATGGCCGACTGCCCGCCCAACGCAATCAAGCGCGGGCCGGATGGCGAGGTGTTCATCGACGAGACCTGCATCGGCTGCGGCAATTGCCAGCGCAACTGCCCCTATGGCGTGATCCGCATGGATGCCAAGCCCCCCAAGAAGCCGAGCCTGTTGCAATGGATGCTGTTCGGCTCCGGCCCCGGGCCGGGCGAGGCCTCCTACAGCTGGCGCAAGAAGGCGGCCGAAAAGGAAGGCGTTGCCAAGGCCAAGCTCGCAATCAAGTGCGACATGTGCTCCGGCATCGACGGCGGCCCCGCCTGCGTGCGCGCCTGCCCCACGGGCGCGGCGATCCGCGTCAGCCCGGACAAATTCCTGACCTTCACCAAGCTCACCGAGGACGCCGAGTAATGGCGACCAAGGCAGGGGGCGCGGCCAAGAGCCGTTTCAGTCAGGACGAACGCCGACGCGACTCCGATCACGTCAGCTTTCTGAAACACAAGGGCTTTCGCTGGCTATGGATCGCGCTTGCCCTGAGCGGCGTGACGATTGCCGGTTATCTGATGATCGATCAGGAACCCCGGCCCAATGGCGGCACCTGGTATGGCTACACGCTCGGCACCATCGGGGTGCTGCTGATCCTCTGGCTTTCGCTGCTGGGGGTGCGCAAGCGGCGGATCAATCCCGGCGTCTGGAGCCTGAAGGCGTGGACTTCGGCGCATGTCTATCTGGGCCTGTCGCTGATCGTGATCGGCACGCTGCACACCGGCTTTCAGATCGGCTGGAACGTCCACACGCTCGCCTATGTGCTGATGCTGCTGGTGATCGCGACGGGCATCTATGGCGTGATCGTCTATGCGACCTTGCCCGCCAGCCTCAGCGCCAATCGCAAGGAGATGACCCGCGCGCAGATGCTCGACGCGCTGACCGCGATCGACCGCCAGCTGGACAGCGCCGCGCAGCCACTGGGCCGGGCCGAGGCCGATCTGGTGATTGCGGCCCTCGGCCAGGACCCGTTCGCGGGTGGCCCGCTGTCGCGCTTGACGGGGAGCTATCCCTTCTGCGCCACGACCCGAGCCTTGAAAGGCATCGACCGGGCAGCGAATCGCGATCCCGCCGCCGCCGAACGGGTGCACGGGCTGCTGGAGAAGCGCTGCGAGCAGCTGGCGCAGATCCGCGGGGCGCTGCGCATCCGGGCGATGCTGGAAATCTGGCTGTTCGTCCACATCCCGCTCACCATTGCCCTGATCGCCGCGCTCACCGCGCATGTGATCAGCGTGTTCTACTACTGGTGAGGGGCGCACCGTGGCTTTCCTGATCCGCACCATCGATTTCACCGCCGCCGGACGCGAGATCATCCGCGACCGGGTGGTCGACAAGGACGCGCTCACCATCGGGCGCGCCGCCGAAAACGACATTCACCTGCCAGATCTCGCCGTCGAACAGCGCCATGTCGGGATCACGCGCGCAGCCGATGGCACCTTGGCAGTCACGGCGCTCGGCACACTTGAGTTCGGCCTCGATGGCCGGATGGTCACCGAAGCCACCATCGACCCGCGTACCGGCGGGGAAATTGCGCTGGGTGCTGCGCGGCTGGTGGTGGCGCGCGAGGGCGAGAGCAATATCGCGATCACCATCCGCCAGGTGGCTGCCGATGAAGGCAAGGGCGATGCCCTGCGCGGCTTTGCGCTGGCGAGCGTCCTGCCGTCCAAGCGGGCGATGAGCTGGATTACGGCGGTCGCGATCCTGCTGCTGCTGCTCGCGGTGCCGGTGATCAGTCACCTCACCCGCACCCCGGTGAAGAATGATCCCAAGGGCGAGACGCCGGGTCAGGTCCTGTTCGACCGCGCATGGACGAGCGGCGCAATGTCGCTGAAGCACCATACGCTCGAGAACAATTGCGAGAGCTGCCACGTCAACGCTTTCGAATCAGTGCAGGATGACACCTGCATCTCCTGCCATGAGGAGACGGGCGATCACGCCAAGAAGCCGCGCCTTGCCAAGGGCATGGCGCCGCTTTCGGCAGGCGATGCGCTGCAATGGCGGATCGCCGAGGGCTTCGGCAAGGAAGGCCCGCTGGGCTGCGTCGCCTGCCATTCCGAACACGAAGGCCCGGTCCGCCAGAAGCCCGCGAGCGAGGCATTCTGCGCCGATTGCCACAACAGCCTCGACACCCGTCTGACCGATACGGCGCTGACCAACGCGCATGATTTCGGGAAAGCACACCCGCAGTTCCGCCCGGTCTATTTCGCCAGCTTCGGCGCGGCCAAGCCGGTGCGCGCCGCGCCCGGTGCCAAGCCGGTGGAGCGCAGCGGGCTGGTGTTCCCGCACGATGTCCACATGGATGCGCGCGGCGGCGCGGCGCGGATGGCGGTCAGCCTCAAGCAGTATGGCAAGCCGCTCGAATGCAAGGACTGCCACAGCCTCACCCCCGACAAGATCGGGTTCAAGGAGGTCAAGATGGAGGACTCCTGCGAAGGCTGCCACAGCCTCGTGTCCGGGCGCACGGCCGGCGGCGGCTTCAGCAAGCTACGGCACGGCGATGTGAAGGACCTCGCCGAAGATCTCGCCCGCATCGCCACCGGCCCGCGCCCGCCGCTTGCGCCGCACCGCGATCGTCCCGGTCAATTCGGGACGGGTAGCACCTATGCCGCCGATTTCGGCCGCCCGGTGCGCGCCTATATCGGGCTGTCGAACGCGCTCTCGGTGGGGGGAATCTGCACCGAGTGCCACCTGCCCACACGCGGCGCCACCGGACAGGCCGATCTGATGCCGGTCAATCTGCCCGATCGTTTCCTTTCCAGCGGCTTTTTCAATCACGAGGCCCACAAGAAGGAAAAGTGCACGGATTGCCATGCAGCGGGCACCTCTAAGGTGGCTACCGACCTGCTGATCCCCGATCTCAAGAGCTGCCGCGACTGCCACCTTGGCGCCACAGCCGTGAAGACCAAGAAGATCGTGCCGTCGGACTGCGCCATGTGTCATGCCTATCACCTGCCGTCCGGCCAGTGGTCCGCCAAGGGCAAGGCTCCGCATTACAAGCCCCCACCCCCGCCGCAGTCCACCGCAAAGGTCGCGGCCCTCGCTGGTAAAGGCAATTAACAACGATGGGACAGGCCGAAAGATCGACACCGGCTGTGCTGATTGCGCAGATGACCGATATCCATGTCGGTTTTGCCCCTGAAGAAAAGCCCGAGGAACTGAACCTCATACGCTTCCGCGCGACCTACAAGCGGCTGATGGAAGGGCCGAACCGACCCGACCTTCTGGTACTGTCGGGCGATATCACCGATCACGGCGATGCGGAGAGCTTCGCCAAGGCCGCAGCGCTGCTGACCGATTGCCCTTGCCCCGTGATACCGCTGGTGGGAAATCACGACAGCCGCGAAGGCCTGCTGGGTGCCTTCCCGCAGGTGGTCCCCGCAGACGGCGGCTTCCTGCACTACGTGGTCGAAGCGCCGCTGGGCCTCAGGATCATCTGCCTCGATACGCTCGAGGACGGACGCCATGGAGGAGCCTTCTGCGAGGCGCGGGCGGCGTGGCTCGCAGAGCGGCTGGCCGAGGCGCCCGATCAGCCGACGCTGATCTTCATGCACCATCCCCCGGTGGTCGCAGGTATCGACTGGATGGACCCTGCGCCCGACGAGCCGTGGATCCTGCGGCTGCGCGAGGTGCTGACCGGGCAGAATCAGATTCAGGCGATCCATTGCGGACACCTGCATCGCCAGATTACGACGCGCTTTGCAGGCATACCCCTCGGAGTCACGCCGTCCGTCGCGCCGCTGGTCGCGATGGACCTGTCTCCGATCGATCAGGAAACACCCGACGACCGGGAGCTGATCAGCACCGAACCGCCGACCTATGCCATCCACCGGTGGGATGGCACGCGGCTGGTTTCCCATTACGAGCGGGTGGGCGACTGGCAGATCCTTGCGCGCTACACGGCCGGGCTGCAGGCGATGATCAAGGGCATGTTCGCCGAGCGCTGACAGCGCTGCCCTCCGCACTTTTTTCGTCCGTCACGTCATCACAGCCCGGCGACCGTCTGCGGCGGATTGCCCCGTCACGCCATGGCATGACGGGGCCCGGTGCTATTTGCGCGCGTCGGCCCGTTTCGGCCATTGCGGTGCGACCCCGACCCAACGGTTCATGTCGACCTTGTCGCTGACCTTCCACGGCACGCCCGCACGGGTCATGAACAGCTTTTCCATCTCTGACCGCGTAAAGGGCCGCGAGCCGAGCCGCCCGAAAACCGCGATCTGCCCGCCGGTCTCGTCCACCGCTCGGTCACGGTCGAGACCCTTGGACAGGGCAATCGCCGGCGAGGGCGTCTTGGCCCAGGCGATCATCTCGGGCACCGGCGCGGGGCTGAAGCCGTAGAAGTTGCGTTGGCTGTCGGGGCTGGTGAGTTGCAGCACCTTCATCCCGTTGCGCCCGTCGGCGACATAGGCGAACAGCGAGGCATTGGTGGTGCCCACGATCACGTCTTCGGCATCATTGAGGCTGCCGTCCAGCGTCACCTTCTGGAAGATGCGGGGGCTGCGCGGGTTCTTCACATCGAGGATCACCAGCCCTTCGGCCTTGGCCGCGACATAGGCATAGGTGCGGGCGATATACATGCGCCGGGCATCGGCCAGCGGCACTGTGGCCTCTGGCACGGCGACAGGCGTGCGCAGATCCGTGACGTCGAACAGCTTGACCCCCTCGGCATCGGTCACCCAGAGGTAACGGAACTGCACCGCGCTCGCCCGGGCATCGGCAAGCTCGCGCACTGCCGCAAGCCTGGGAGTGTCGGGATTGGCAAGGTCGATCACCACCAGCCCCTTGTCGGCCGTGACATAGGCGACCTCGCCCGCCAGCGTGATGTGCCGTGCGCCGGTGAGCACGCCGCCCGGGTTCCAGGCCCTGGAGCCATCGGCAAAGACCTTGCGGGTGAGCTTGTTGTTGCGGAATTCTCCATCGGCCAGCGTGTTGACGTTGACGAGGATGAGGCCCTCGACGCTGTCGGTGACCACCGCATAATTGTAGATCGGCAGGAACGGCTGCTCCTGGTTCATCTCGCGCATTTCCGGCGTCGAACGGGTCGGCGCGATCGGCTGATTGGTCGGCAGCGCCATGCAGGTGGCATTGGTGGTCTTGACGTTCGTATCATGGCCGAGCGCCGAGAACGGACCCTTGAGAATGCGTTCCGAGGTGCCCTTGTTGGCGATGCTGGCGACGTCGTAGGCGGTGAAGCCGCCCTTGCCTGCAGCCACGAACATGTATTCGCCGCGCAGTTGCAGGCACCCGACGCGGTCGGACGTGCCTTCGTGCACGTTGACGAATTCCTCCAGCGGGTGGGTTTCGCCCGACAGGTTCTTGTCGAAGGCCTTGCCCCGCACCCAGTTCTTCAGCTCACGCCCGTTCTGGTCGACATGCATCCCCCAGTAATCGGGATAGGCATAGCGGTGGAGATAAGACCCGATCACGGCTTGCGGCTCGTCGTACTCGGTCACCCGGGTGGCCTGGAAACCGCCTTCGAGGCCGGTCCAGGCATTGAGCCCCACGAAGTTCACGTAATTGGTACCGAGCAGGAAGAGCTGCGCCATGATCGCGTTGTTGTCATCGGCGGCGGACAGGTGACAATCGGTGCAGGTCTTGGTCTCGGTCAGGCGCACGGTGTGCGGGAAGTGCGGCGCGAAGGCCTGCGAGGAGAAGCCGATCGCGCTGATCGGCGGCTGCTGCACGTAGATGCGTTCGCGGTTGATGTTGGTCGAGGACAGGATCAGCGCCGAGGAGGAGCGGACAGGCGCGACCTGATTGCCTTTGGTGGTCTGGTGCTTGCCGAGCTGGAACATCTCGTCACGCGCGACCTGCGGATTGTAGGTTGCGAAATTGCGTGTTTCCTCGCCTTCGTAGCGGTGGCTCTTGGTCTTCCAATTCGCCTCGATCGGCAAGTGGCAGCCGCCGCAGCTCGTGGTCCACGACAGGTGACAGGTGAAGCACGCCATTTCCGGGTCGCGGTGGGCGCGGTCCCCCTCGGCGATGCCGACCCCGAACTCGAAATTGCCCGTCTCCGCGCCATAGCGGCTCATCAGCTTGGCGCGCGCGGCTTTGGCATTGAAGGCGGGGGTGGCCGGATCGACCGTGTCCTTGACGAGGCTCATCTCCCATTCAAGGTTGGGGTCGACGATGGAGCGTTGCACGAGCTTGCGGCGGCCATCGGCACCTTCCAGCCATTCGAAGCGGCGCTTGCCGTCGGGGTTGCGCAGCAGGGACAGGTTGTGGCCCTCGGGCGGCGCCGCCGGCCCGCTGGTGCGCAAGGTCGGGTATGCATCAGGGGTGCCGTGGCAATCCTTGCAGGTGATCTCGATGGCGTTAGCGACTTCGCCGTAGATCAGCCCGTTGCCATGGCTGTCCTGCTCGAAGTGGCAATCGGCGCACTGCATGCCCTTTTCGGCGTGGATGTCCATCATGTGGACCGCCTTGCCCGGATTGACGCCGGCGGGCACGAACTTGCCCTCGCCCTGCTTGCGCCACTTTTCCGGATCGTCGGGATCGACGATCTTGCCGTCCGCATCCAGCAGGTTGCCCTCGCGGTCGCGCTTGAAGATCGCGCGGAAGTTCCAGCCATGGCCGTGATAGTCGGCAAACTGGGTGTCCTTCAGGCCCGGGTTGAGATCGTAGACATTGCGCACGAACTCGATGTCGCCCCACTTGCCGCGTGCTGCGGCAGCTTCGGGGTTGCGATCATTGATCGCGCGCACTTCTGCGGCGGTGGGGTATTTCTGCTCCTTCGGCCACATCGACGGCGCGTCGCTCTCGTAATCCCACATGGTGTAGCCGAGGAAGGAATTCAGGAAGATGTTGGGCTGGTGCATGTGGCAGTTCATGCACTGGCTGGTCGGGATCGCACGGGTGAACACGTGCTGGAGGGGGTGGCCCTTCTCCTTCAATTGGCCATTCACCGTCAGCCCATCATCGGCGCGCTTGCCGTGGCCTGACGTGTCTTTCGACGCATGGCCGTGATCGTCATGGCCGGGTTCCTTGACCGAGCCGTGCCCCTTGCCCTTCTTGTGCTCGCCGTAATCAGCTGCATGCTCGACCTTGCCGGCGATGGTCGGGTCGACCGTGATCGTCTGCCCGTCGCGGCCATATTGGGCATAGGTCAGCGAGTGGCGCGGTTCGCGGTCGTTGGCATAGACCACGTGGCAGCTCGCACAGCCCGAATGGCGATAGTCGCCCGGCTGGTCGTTCGTGCCCATGAACCAGGTGAAGGGGTCGTTCAGCCGGGTCTTGTGGATGTTCAGAGCCGGGATAGCGACGCGCAGGCCCGTGCCAGGGCCGCGGTTGGACTGCTTCAGATCGGGCCGTCCGGGCTCTTCAAGGCGCTGGATCGAGCCCGAAGGATTGGGCAGGCCGATTTCGGGGAATTGCGAATTGATGGTGCGGCCGCCACGTTCGAACACCCTGAACACGTCGCCCGGCGGGATCACGTGCCAGGTCGGTAGCGGATACATCTCGGCAAGCACGCCGCGCGCCGCCTGATCCTCGGACAGCTTGCCCCCGGGACCGGCACCGGGCGAGATGATCTTCGCTGCTTTCCCATCACGGGTATAGGCCTCGCCCAGGAGGTAGTTCTTGAAGGGGAGAATGCCGTTGTTGTAGCTCGCCCCGCCCCACAGCATCGCGCCCGTCGCCATGATCGAGCGTTCCGCCGCCTCGATCGCCTGCACGTGGCACGCCCCGCACGCCTCGCGCGCGACGCGGTAATCGGAAGGGTTCACGAATTTGATGAACTCGGGCGATTCCTTGTTGAGGAGCGCGTAGGAGCGCTTGGGGTTGGCCGAGGACGGGAAGTGCCAGCTGGCCGGATACTTGGGCAGCACATGCGCATTGTCGCGCGAAGCGACATAATCGGGGTGATCGTGGGGAAGCTCGGAATTGCCGCGCACCTTGGGGTTGCCTCCGTGGCAATCGGTGCAGCCCAGTCGCACCGCCGGCGTCAGGTGCATCGTCGGCGCATCGGACTTGGTGTGGCAGGTCAGGCAACCTTCGGACTTGGCGTCCATCTCCGCGACCGATTGCCGCTGCGGAGCGGGCGGAGCGAAGACGGCGCTGTAATCGCGCTTGACCGGCTTTTCCTTGTCGGCTGCCTGCGTGGAATCGGCAAACAAGCCAAGGGCAAGCAGAAGCGCCGCGACCAGGAGCGCAAGGTGACGGGCGAGCGATTGGGCGAGCATCGGCATCAGTAGGTCAGCACCACGTTGGCAAGCACCGAAACGAATTCCTTTCCACCGCCGCGCGCGGTGAACAGGTCGCGAAAGCCGTCGCCCGCCAGCAGCGTGGCGGCCGACAGGCGGAAGACCAGGTTCTGGTTCGCCTTGGGCCGCCAGATTGCCGATGCCGACAGATCGAAGCCGATCTCCTTGGGGATCGAGCCTTCGTTGCGCAGCACTTGCAGCGTGGAGGTGTTCTCGAACCACAGGTGATTGGCGTTGGCCGACAAACGGAATTGCGGCGTCAGATCGAAATCCGCGCCTGCTCCTAAAAGCATCAGCCCCGGGTTGTTGAAGTTGCTCTGTCCCTGCTCTTTCGAGGACCGCAGCGAATTGAGGATGCCGTTGCGGCCATTGACGCTGATCGCCCGGCCGCCGCCGGCAAAGGGGATGGTCTGGCGAATCCAGTAGGACGTGTCGGCGCCCGCGAAGACCGGGTTTTCGAAGATCGCGTCGAACCCGCCCTCGGTATCGTCATAGGGATCGCTGTCGCCGCTGGCATAGGCGGCCGACAGGCGGAAGCGCATCCAGTCACGGTCGTAGCTGGCCTCAAAGGCAGCGAACTGCGCGTTGATATCGGCCGGGCGGTCGGTGAAGAAGCTGTTCCGGTCCTCACCCAGCGCCCAGTAGAAGCTGCCCGTCAGGTTGACCCGACCAAGCCGGCCATCGACGTTGTAGCCCAGGTAGACGACGTCGTATTCGCGGCCCCTGAGCGTACCGAGCAGGCCGGGGCGCACAGGGAAGCCATTGTCGTCGATCTCGACGTTATTGGCTTCGCGGTTCATGTTATAGACCACAGTGAACTGGCTGGTCAGCGCCGGAATCAGGAAATCCTGCCGATAGGCATTGGCGACAAACACGAAATCGTCGCGCGGGCGCTGGACGATCGAATTGAGGCCGGAGTTGGTGTCCTTCTCCAGCCGCCAGAAAGCACCGAGGTTGAACTGGAAGCGGTTGTTGTCGCGCGATCCGAACAGGCGCACGCCCAGTTGCTGGTCGTTGAACAGGAAACCGCGGAAGTCCGATTGGAAGGGCTGGATGCCGGCGCGGATCGAGATGAAGTCGAAGCGGTCGTTATCGAACTGGCTGAAGTGGTAATCGACGAAGGCTTCCTGCACCCCGAGGAAATGGTCGAGCCTTTCGGTGCCCCTCGAGGGTTCGACGAACAGCACCCGGCGTTCGGGGACGGTGACGTAGTTGACGTTGTAGGCCAGCGTCACACGGTATTCGATCGTCGGCGGCTTGAAGGTGGTCGAGCCTTTAAGCAGCGCGAAACCGGCGATGAAGGTCTGGCTGAAGACCTGGCTGAAGTCATTCCCGAAGACGTCGTTGCGGTCCGGGTCCTCGGTGGTCTGGACGCCAACGGGAATGGGGAAGGTGCGCGGTTCGTAGACCGTGTCGGAAATCAGGTTGGCGACGAAGAACCAGTCATCGCCCTTGATCGGCAGCCACGGCACCTTGGCCCGGTTGATCGGCCGGTCACCCTTGTAGGTGTTCTGGTTATACGGATCGAGGATGTTTTCCTTCACCAGCCCGAGGCTCTGGATCAGCCGCCAGCGATCGGGGATCGGGATCTGGTTGGTCGGGAAAGCTTCGGGCGGCGGCGGCCGGATGGCGCCTTCGTTGCGTTGCTCGATGCGTTCGGGCAGCGGCGCGGTATAGCCGGGGCGCTCACGGCCCTCGATGATCTCGGGATCGACGGGGGGTATGTCCTGCTCCCAGTCGCGCGGCTGTTCACCCGGCGGGGCGACCGGCGGGCTTGCCTCTTCCGGCGGGTTCGCCTGAAGCAGCAGGAGTGCGGACAGCAGCAGCCCCATGCTACAATCCCTCGCACACGTTCTGCGCCGCCGTGTCGACGAACGGCGCGAAAGGACAATTGACGTAGCGCAGCCGCACCTGACGCGAGCCGACCTGCACCAGAATGCGGTCAGCACGGTTGGCCGCAGGCGCATTGCCCAGCCCCCCGCCCGCACGGGTCGTGCCATTATGCAGGCCGAGGAAGCTGATCATGTCGTCCTGATCGATCCCGTCGCCCGATACTCCGATACCGCCGACCAGCTGCCCGCCGCGATAGACCGGCACCGATCCGGGGAAAATCTGGATGCCATTGTCGAGCCGCGTCGCCCCCGGCGTCACCTGCGGCAGGGTGGTGCAGTTCCTTGGCGTATCCTGCGCGCTCGCTCCGGTGACGAAGCCCAGATGCTGCGCGAGATTGCCGAGCACCAGCGCGCTTTGCAGGCCGGTCGAGAAGGGGCTGAACTTGCCGATCGGTCGCGAGAACGGGCCGTTGGCCTGCGCCACTTCGCCATCGGGGAAATAGGGCCGCGCGAGGTTCCCGATCGAGCGGTTGCCAAAGCCGAACTGGCCGGTGAGCGCCTGCGGATCACCAAGGAAGGTGCGGGTGCGCGCCACGAATTGCGGCACTTCGCCGCTTGCTGCTAGCAGGTCGGCGGCGGCAAAGGGCCCGGAGAAGAAATTGGCGGTACGGGCCTTCTGCAAGGACACGTCGATCCCGAAGATCGGCGCATCGGGCGAGCGCACAATCCCCAGCACCCGCCCGCGCGTATCGACGAGACTGATCGTCACCTGTGCCCGGCTGTCCAGAGGCTGCCGGATCTGCGCGCGCGCACGGCTCATGATAGTGAAGGCTTCTTCGAGGATCGCCCGGGCTTCAGCCGCGGTGAGCGGCGTGGTCACGTCACCCGCATCGGTCGCGCCGCGCACCGGGTAACGGTTCACGCCTGCGCCGTTCGACAGCACAAAGGCATCGCGGTTGGCGAACTCCGCCGAGGTCGAAGCGCGCACGCCAGACGCTTCGGTGCCGTAGGTCGCCCCCGCAAGCAGCCCCGCGCCGCTGTAATAGCCCGCCACTGGCACCAGCGCGCCCGACGTGCCGGCAAAGCTCGCGCCCGCGACATTGCCGATCTGCGGATATTCGATGTCCGTATAGCGCAGCGAGGTGCCGTCGGCCGTGATTCGGTCGGCGCGGATGCTGACCGGGGCCTCGAAGCCCACCGTGCCCGCCAGCGCCACCGCCTCATCGACATCGCTGTCACGGTCGAGCACATTGCCGTCGAAGCCGTAGACCCCGTCGGCAATCACCCCGATCCCGCCGACCACCACGCCGTTCTGATAGAGCGGAAAGCCGCCCGGGTCGGCGGCAAGGCCGAGCGGCGAGCGCTTGGGGCCGATCAGCCCGTCGCTGGCACGCGCGGCAAGGTCGGAACAGGGCAGCTGGCTGAATTGCACCCCGAACAGCGGCCCGCTTTCGAGGCCCACCGTGGTTGGCGCAGGCGGGAAATGCTCCTGCACGATGAAGCTGGCCGTGCGGCTGGAAAAGGCATTGCCGCCGCTCGACAGGTAAGCGCCGGTGATCGCCTTGGCGATGGCCGCCCCGGCGCTGGGGATCGTGAGCCCTTGTGCGTCATTGTCGGTGCCGTCGCGCGCCGAAGGGATGCGCGCAGTCGGCGCGGCTCCGGGCATGGCGAAGACGGCAAGGACATTGCCGACCCGGTCCGTCACGGCGATGGTCGCCGCGACATTGCGCGCCCGCGCTTCGGCAGCAGCCTGGGCGATGATGGTGCCGACTTCGGCGGAGCTCAGGCTTTCGGCGGCGGGCACCGCGAAGACCTGCCCGGACGGCGGCGGCGTGGGTGTGGGTGTTGGCGTGGGCGTGCCGCCGGTCGCCCCGCCATTGCTGGACGGGCCACCGCCGCCGCACGCCGCCAGCATCAGCGATACCGCCGCCAGCCCGTTCGATTTCGCCCCCCAGCGCATCGCTATTGCAGCCTGCCGATCGCACCTGCCGCAGACTTCAGCGCGGCGCGGAAATCGGACGGGCGATAGGCGTTGGGCTCATCCACCGCCTTGTAAGCGCGCGCGATGTCACCGCGGATGCCGGCGGCTGCGCCCTGTGTCACCCGTCCTTCGCGCACCAGCGCATTGAGCAGCGTGTCCACCGCCATCACCGCCTGCACCGATCCGGCATAGTCGGTGAAGCGCGGAGCGGTTGCCTCGCCTGCGATAATCGCGATCACCTTGAAGGCATCGGCGCTGGCAAAGCCCCGGTCCGACAGCACGTCCGCCAGTGCTCCGGCGCGGGCGCTCAACGCCTGGGCGGCGGCACGCGCTTCGCCCGGTCCCTGACCCATCGCCTTGTGGAAATCGCGCGCGGCGGCCTGAAAGGCGCTCGCCTCGCCCGGCACGAGCGCGCCTGCGACCGCCTGCAACATGATGATGTTCTCATCGTTGAACGGCGGGTTGCCGAAGGGAATCGGACAGGCCGGGTTGGTTTCAAAGGTCAGCTTGCGCTGCGGCCCGTCACTGATCGTGCGGTGGCAGGAATGGCAGTCATAGAAATAGAACTGCGGGAAGGCCCCTTCCATCGCGAACTTGGGCTGCGCGAACAGGCTCGTCGCCCGGCGCACAGCTTCGGCTTGCCCGACCGCCCAGAACCGCACCGAATTGGGGGCCCCCTTGCGCGCGGTGTAATCCCCGTCGATGTTGTGGTGCTGCTGAAGCGCGCTGAACAGATCGAGCTCGAACGACACGCGCGGGTGGCCTGCGGCCATCATCGCATGGGTGACGAACTGCCCGGGCTTCGAGGATCCGTAATGGCAATCGAGGCACACATTGGCCCGGGCCCTGGGGTTGTCGAGCGGGGAGAGACCCGCCGCGATATTCGAGGCATGGGTGGCCGGCAAAGCATAGTGTTCGGCAAGCCATGCGCCGCCTGCCGGCCCGTGGCAGCTTTCGCAGCCCACACCGTCAGAAAGAGTGAACTTGGCCCCGCGTTGCCCTGCGGGCGCATTGGTCGAGTGGCAGCCAAGGCAGGCCGGGGCGGAGGTGGCATTGCCCAGCCCGAGGCTTGCCGCGATCTGCTGTCCGCGCCGCCCGGCCAGCACGGCATAGGCGCGGGAATGCGCGCCGCTGGAGGAGGAGGGCTCTTGCCAAGTCGCGATTTCATCCTGGCGCACCACCGCGCCATTGCCTTCGGCGCGGCCATGGCAGGTCGAACCGGCGCAGCTCGCCACGCCTTCAAAGGTCGGGTTGCCGATCGCGCTCGCGGCCGGATAGAGCACGCTGAGGCCGATCACGGCCAGAACACGCAATGCCTGCGGCCTTGCGGCCAGCTCTGCGATCCTGTGTGCCCAAAATCCCTTCATCCATCCCCCCCGAGATGCGCATCTGCCAAACCTTCAGGCCGTCTGCCGCAGGTCATCGGCGGCCCTGCCCGGCGCTCCCAACGCCGCCTCAGGACCGCGTCGCAACCTGCCGTTTCATAAGGCCCTCGGCAAGTCCTTTCTCCCAAGCTTGCGGGCCAGATGCAACAGGCAATCCACGCTCACGCACAAACCAGGGATCAGCCTCCCGCCGCCTCGGCCGAAGCCTCAAGGCTCGAGGCCAGCGCTTCGAGCTGCACGGTGCAACCCTTGGCGATCAGGGCTTCGGCCAGCGCATCGGGGGCGGTAATATCATCGGCGAGCAGGACGAAGTTGACATGCGCCGAAGTCGCACCGTCAGGCGCGGTGATCATGTAATGGCCGGACTCGGTGATCGGCAGGCGCGCAGGGTCGATCGCGGCGACCGTGACCGTATCGTCGAAGGTTACCTCGGCCTGCATTACACCATCACCTTCGGCAATGCGATAGGTCGAAGTTCCCTGCGTTCCGGGCCGCCACAGCCTTACGGTGGCAAGGTCATAGAGGCAGATCGTGCCCGAGCGGGTGACATCGACATACCACAGGCTGGGGTTGGAGACGATCTCGTCGCTCTCGCCCCGCACCGCTCCGGTACGCACGCGAGTAGCGGCGCGCTTGCGGGTCAGCGAGGCAAAGCGATCCGCGGCGACCTGCGGACGATCGCCGACACGAAAGACACCCGCGCCCTTGATCACCCTGGTGCCCCCGGCAGTGAGCACCGTTATGACATCGCCCGCTTCGAGCTTGATCGAGGCATTGTCGTCCAGCTTGGTGCCGACCGGATACTGACGCGCCGAAGGCCCGGTCGATTTGACCACCACCCCCGCCATTGCCGCCACTGGCAAGACCAGCGCCGCAGCGCCCACTGCAAGGGCAGAAAACCGCCGCTTCATGCTATCCGAGAACATAGGTTCCTCCATTATCCGATGCTGCCATGCGCTTGGCCAGATTGCCAAGCGCTGAATCGTTCGGGTGACGCGATGCAATGTCGTTTACTAGCGCGGCAGCGGCAGCGCTATCGGTTGCGCAAAGTGCGCTCGCCAGAGCGAGGCTCGTGCGGTCCTCTTCAGGGAAAGATGGCGCCGGTTCAAACAGGTCGACCGGACGCGCGCGGCCGCGCAATTGCACCCTGCCCATCTGGCGCCACCAGTCGAGCCCGGAGGCTTCGGCGAATTCGCGGCTCGCCATCACCGACGAATCAAGGGCCTTGTTGGCCGATTCCAGCCGCGCAGCTGTGTTCATCGAGTCTCCGAGCGCAGTGTACTGGATGCGAGTCGCGCCGCCGAAATTGCCGATCACCGCTTCGCCGTAATGCAGCCCCACGCGAGTCTTGCCGATCTTGGGCAAGTCCGGGTCCATCGCGGCCACCTCCGCACGGAACGCCTCGCCGGCTTGCCACAGGGCGTAGCCAGCCCGCGCCGCGCGCTCGCCATCATCGGGGCGGCTGATCGGCGCGCCCCAGAAGGCCACCACCGCATCGCCCACGAATTTGTCGATCACCCCGCCGTGGTCGAGCACCACCTGACTCAGCATGTCGAGATAGCGGTTGAGCAGCTTCGCCACCATTTCCGGTTGGATCGCGTGGCTCATCTTGGTGAAGCCTTCAAGGTCGCTGAACAGCACGAAGATCGCGCGCTTCTCGCCTCCCAGGCTCAGCAGTTCGGGCCTGTCGATAATCGCCTTGGCGATATCGCGCGGGATGTACTTGCCGAGCGCACTCGCGGCAAAGTTGCGCTGCACTGCACCCGCCGCACGCGCGGCGGCGTTGACGGCGGTGAAGGCGATGATCCACCCCAGCAGCCAACCCGCCGCCGGCAGACCATAAGTGTCGACATTGCCAAGCTGCAGGAACACCGGAATACCCAGGAAACCGGCCAGCAGCACCACCAGAAAAGGTGCAAGCCGGCGCGCGGGCCATTCAAGCAAGGCCGTGAGAGCCGCGGTCAGCACCACCAGCACCGCCATCGCCCACAAGACCCAAGTCGGAATCGGGTCGAGGAAGCGGTCATCGAGCATCTGCGAGATGATTTCGGCATGGACCGCAAGCCCCGGAGGAAGTTCGCCATTGATCGAGGTGAAGGTCGTTTCCACCCGGTCATAATCGACGATATCGCCGCCGATCAGGACATATTTGCCGCGGATCTGTTCTGCCAGAAACGGCAGCACTTCAGGGTCGGGATCGGCAAACAGATCGATCTGGATCGAGGCGAACAGCGGTTCGTCCACAAACCGCGCCCGCCTGTAGTCGAGCGCGCCCTCGTAGCCGTCAAAGCGCGGATTGGCCTCACCCGCATCGGCCATCATCGCCCGGCCCAGCAGCGGCGGCAAGCCTTCGACCACGCTTGGCCAGACGCGGGTTGCGCCGAATGTGTTGTCGAGCCGGATGCTCGCTGCGTGTGCCTTGCTGCCCTCGAGCTGGGCCTGAAAATCCTCAAGATATTGCTGCTGCTCGTAGACCACGTCGTCCTGGTTGGTGGCGACGTTGGCATAGGCGACCCCGACCGGGGTCTTCATGCCGCGCAGCGCGGCGATCAGATCGGCATCCTCGTCCTGCGGCTGATCGAACAGGATATCGATGCCGATCGCCTTGGCCCCCATGCCGTCGAGATTGCGCAAGGTCCGCGCGAGCAGGCCGCGATCAAGGGGGGAGCGTTTGCGGGCCGCGATCAGGGTCTGGTCGGTATAGACCACCATCACGATCCGTTCGTCCTGATCCACCAGATCGGCGGCGTAGTAGGCGCGCAGGTCGTAGAGCGCACGCTCGGCCTCGCCGGTCAGCGGGGTCGGCACCTTGCCATCGGGCAACACCCAGCTGAACCGAGCGATGAACAACGCGGCAAGCAGCAGCACCACGGTCGCACCTAGCTGTACCCCGCCGGCCTCGCGCACATTGCGCCAGCCGCGGGTGATCCAGCGAAAGGACAGGGCCGGTCGGCCGCGCGTCTGGCTCATGGTGTGCGTCCCCCCACCCGCCTTCCGCTCAGCGACTCAGACGGTTGGCCCCGTCGCCGACCACGGCAAAGGCCGACCAGTAGAACGGGTGCGAGGTTTCGGCATTGTCCATAAGCCCGATCTGCGAGGCCTTGAGCGCGCCAGCTGTTTCCTGCCCGTCCTCGGCGAAGAGGCCGGAGATAAGCTTGCCGGTCGCGCCGAAGTCATCCGGCACCGGCCAATGGCTCGCCAGCACCGTACGTCCGCCCGCGCCCACGAAAGCGCGGACCAACCCGTCGAGCGCGAACTCGCCCCCGCTGGTGACGCCCGCCTCGCGGGTGGCGCCGACTGTGGCGCTGCCGGCGGTGTCGCAGGCCGACAGGATCACGAGATCGGCATCGATCCTCAGCCCGAAGATCTCGGCAAAGCTGAGCAAGCCGTCCGAACCGTCAGCTGCATCGAAGCTGGTGAGGAGCGCGGGGCGCGGCGGGCATTCGGGCTGCGGTGCAGTCACAAGGCCGTGGGTGGCGAAGTGCAGGATGCGGTATTCGGAAAGGTCTTCCAGACCCAGGATCGCGCTATCGGTAAAGGCGTCGCCAGTCAGCACCTGCGAGCTTCCCCCGAACCGGGTTGCAGCCTTGCGCAACTCGTCGGCCTTGATCGGATTGCCCCAGATGTTGGGCGACCACTGGCATTTGTCGCCGCCCTCCAGCGCCGCCCGGGTCCGGGACGCGCCGGGGGTGGCGTTGCCGATCGGTGTATTCTCGCCAAGGCCGAGATAGGCCCGCTTGCCATCCGATGGCCGGGCGGCACGCACGTCGCGGAACGCGGCAGCGGCCACCGATGTGCTGATCTGCGCCGAGCGCCCGAGCCAGGCGGTGCCGCGGAAGTCATATTCGTCCGCATTCTTGCCCGCCATCCGCGCCTTGTAGGCGGCCACGCTCTCGTCATTGGTGACAAGCAGGTTGATCGGCAGCTTCAGCAGCGCGCCATCGGGTTCGAACACGATGTGGCGAGCCTTGGGCAGGGCATCGGCCACCGGGGCAAACAGGCGGACGTAAAGTTCGCGCGCGCGAACGATGTCGAAGGGATAGGTCAGCACCTGCCCGCCTTCGATCACTGCAATGCTATCGCGTATCTGGGAAACGAGCGTTTCGAGCTGCGCAGGGGTTGCATCGGCCCGCCACGCCTTGGCATCGTCACGGGTCGCGTAGACGACATAGGCATCGCGGTCGAGCGTCACCAGCTTCACATAGGCCTCATCCGGCGCAAGAATTGCCTGCAGTTCGGCCAGCGAGATCGCGACGCCGGTGACGGCGCGATAACGCGGATAGGCCGCCAACTGTTCGAGCACCTCGGCTTGCTGGGTCAGCAACTGATCGAGCCGCGCTTGGCGCTGGGTCAGCAAGGCGTTCTGCTGCGCAGTGGGTTGCGGCAGGTTGGCCAGTTCGAGCAGCGAGAGCCGCTGCTGTTCAATCCCGCGCGACAGATTGGTGGCGGTGCGGAACAATTGCGAGGCCTCGTCGCTGCCGCCCGACAATTCACGCGCGAGGGCGGCCTGTGTCTGCGCGAGGCCGGGGCGCTGGAGCAACTGGCTGGCAGCGAACAGATCGTTTGCCACAGCGTTGCTGCCGTCTTTCGGCCCCGTGACCAGCAGTCCGAAATAGGGCGTCATCAGGCTGCGCAACGATGGCAACGCCCGTCCTTCGGCATCGGCCACGATGCTGCGATAGATCGCCAGCGCGGCATCGCGGTTGCCCGCGCGGGCGTAGAGCCCGGCAAGCTGCGCGCGCGCGCTGCCCAGCGCGGGCGACCCGGGATAGGTCGTCTCGAGCAGGGCAATGGCATCGCCGTGCAGAGCTTCGGCCTGGCTCACCGATCCTGATCGTTCCGCGAGTTCCGCAAGCTCGCCCAGTACCTGTGCTCGTAGCCAGGCCACCGACACGACCCGCCCGCCGCGCACCGAAGCGAAAGAGCTCTCGGCCGATCGCAGCAGAGCACTGGCATCAGCGGTGGTGCCCAGCTGACGCAGCGCAGTGGCCTTCAGATAGGCGTGCTGACCATCAAGCAGTTGGGCCCGTTCGAGGGGGGATAAGGCGGTCGAAAACCCGCCAGCGCCACGATCGCTTTCGCTCGCGAGCTGGCTCGCCATCGACCGGTCGATCTGCAGCGCGCGCAGGCTCGCCGCATCGGACCGCTCCATCGCCAGCGGCGCATCGAGGATCGTCAGTGCGGACTGCGGTCGGCGCTGATTGAGCGCGTCCATCGCTTCGTAATTGCGCTGCAGGCGGGCCAGCACTGGGCTGCTGGCGCTTACCAAGCGGCTTGCCGCAAACAACCGCCGCGCCTCTGCATAATTGCCAAGGTTCGACTGCTGTAGCGCCTCGTTGAGCCGCGCCTCGGCCGCACCCGGCCCGGCCAAGGCTGCCGCCGAGGCGGCGAAGAACTCGGCCGCCTCGGCGAAATTGCCGGCATTGCTGCGGCGATAGGCCTCGACCAGCGCACGGTCGGCCGAGATCGTGGAGGCTTGCTGGCGCGCGAAGGCCACCGCGTCGGTGGTGCTGGTGAGGGGGATTTCGACGGTGCCGGGCACGACCTCGTCGCTCGCCAGCGAGGCAAGCCCGATCTCGAGCGCCTTGCTGTAAGCCGAAAGCCCGCTCGCGGCGAAGGTGCGTCCCCCACGCGTGCCGAGCAGCAGATCGGTGCGCAGGATGCTGTCGGGCCGCGCACAGATCAGGCGCTGGGCGCCGGGCAGGCCGGGCACCGCCGCTGCTTCGGTCGCTTTCTGCGGGGCACAGGTCGCGCCGGCTCCGGCGAACCGCTCTGTGTTGTCGGCGGTGTCCTTGACCACCCACATGGTGCCGATCGGTGCCGCGGCATCGCGGCAGATGATCGCGTAACGCCGGTCGAACAGCCCTGCACCCGGTTCGGGCGACACGATCTGTGCCTCGCAAAGGCCGTTGGAGCCGATCGGGAACGTATCGCGCAGGGAGAGGCTGGTCGTGCCGGCCGAGCGCGCGCTCACCGGCGAGGCCCCAAGCCCCGCCACCATCCCCAGCGCCGCGATGGCCGAAAGGGTCAGCCGCAAAGAGTTGCGGTGGTCGTGGTGCTGCATCTTACTGCCCTCCCCCGGTCACGGGAACGTCGCTTCCGCCGTAAAGCGATGCGTCGCCGCCGCTGGCCACCGGCTCGTCGAGCAGCGCGTCTTCGGCGATCAGTTGTGCATCGGGCTGCGACGGGAAGTCCATGCCGAAGACCTCCTCTTCCTCCTCTTCACTGGGCGGCGGCGGCGGCGTATCCTCCACGCTGTCGGCCGGCTCAAGCGTGGTGGTATTGGTCACCTCGCTGGGAGTAGGCGGAGCCTTGATGGTGAACGTGCCGGGCACGAAGGTGGCGGCATAGTTCGGCCCTGCCGAAAGCGAGCCCAGCTGGATGGCGAGGGTCCCCGGCATCTCGCCCTCATCACGCACAAGGCCACCCGAGAACGTGTCACCATTGACCAGCCCCAGTCCGCCGACGGAGAAGGTGAGCGCCGGATCCTCTTGGCCGAGCAGCTTGGCCAGATCATCGGCAGTGATGGTGATAGGGCGCGGCGTGATCGCGAGCGTGCCGTTGACGAAGGTCAGGGCGTAGTTCGAAGACGTGCCGAGCGTGCCTTGCGTGATCGCAACCGACCCCACCCCGGTGGTGGAATTGGCCGCAGTGTTCAGTGCTCCTGTAATCTGATCACCATTGACCAGCCCGAGCCCGCCGACGGAGAAGGTCAGTGCCGGGTTGGCATCACCATAAAACCGCGAAAGGTCATCTGCCGTCACCGTGATGGCGCGCGGGGTGATCGTCAGAGCGCCATTCACGAAAGTCAGAGCATAGTTGCTACTTGCACCAATGGTGCCCTGCGTAATCGCGACATTGCCCACGCCGGTGGTCACATCTGCTGTCGTGGTCAGCGCGCCTGCGATCTGATCGCCGTTCACCAGACCCAGCCCGCCGACCGTGAATGTCAGTGCCGGGTTGGTGTTACCATAAATCCGCGAAAGGCTGTTCGCCGTCACCGTGATCGGGCGGGGGGTGATCGTCAGGGCGCCATTCACAAAAGTCAGAGCATAGTTGCTGCTGGCGCCAATCGTTCCCTGCGTGATCGCAACATTGCCAACGCCGGTCGTTGCATTTGCTGTCGTGGTCAGCGCGCCTGTGATCTGATCGCCGTTCACCAGACCCAGGCCGCCGACGGAGAAGGTCAGTGCCGGGTTGGTGTTGCCGTAGATGCGGGACAGGCTGTTTGCGGTCACCGTGATCGCGCGCGGCGTGATCGTCAGCAGGCCATCGACGAAGGTCACATCGTAGTTCGGCGAGGCCGCCAGCGTGCCTTGCGTGATCGCCGCCGTGCCGACATTGGTCGTCGGGTCTGCCGTGGTCGCAAGCTCGCCGGTCAGCTGATCGCCGTTCACCAGCCCCAGCCCGCCGACCGTGAAGGTCAGCGGCGGGTTGGCATCACCGTAAATCCGCGACAGGTCGTTCGCGGTCACCGTGATCGCGCGCGGCGTGATCGTCAGCAGGCCATCGACGAAGGTCACATCGTAGTTCGGCGAGGCCGCCAGCGTGCCTTGCGTGATCGCCGCCGTGCCGACATTGGTCGTCGGGTCTGCCGTGGTCGCAAGCTCGCCGGTCAGCTGATCGCCGTTCACCAGCCCCAGCCCGCCGACCGTGAAGGTCAGCGGCGGGTTGGCATCACCGTAAATCCGCGGCAGGCTGTCCGCTGTTACCGTGATCGGGCGCGGGGTCACGGTCAACGTGCCGGGAGCGAAGTCGAACTGATAGCCTTGTTCGCTCACCAAAGTGCCGATTGCTGCAATAATGTCGTAAAGACCGACATTCGAAGTGCTGTCCGCCAGCGTAGAAAGTTCGGGCGAGCCGAGCAGATCCGCGATGCTGTCCCCTGGCAGAAAACCGGTGATGCTCGCGGTCAATGCGGGAACGTTGTCGCCGTAGAACTGGGCGATGTCATCCGCGGTCACCGTCAGCGTTGGCGCAAAGCGGAAGGCCGCGAAGTTCCCGCCGGGGTTGAGACTGTCGTATTCTTCGTCGTTCCCCACATTGTAACGCCGCACGTAATTGGCGAAGGAGCCGATTTGCGAACCGCTGGGGGTGGCGGCGAAGATGCCGAAGTGGCCTCCGCCGGTCAGGATCAATCCGGCATCGCCGTGCAGGTTGATGACTTCGCCGTTCAGCGAGGCCAGATCGATCGCCCGCCCGGTTCCCGAAGCGGTCAACACGCCCGAGGAGAGCACGGTGATATCGCTGCCGGGGTCCTCTCCGAAGTTGCGGACGCCGATGGTGCCCGCGGTGATATTCGAGACCGTGATCCCGCCGCTCGGGAAGCCCGAATCCATGACGATCGACACACTGCCGGTGCCCGCATCGAGCGAGGCTCCCGCCGACATGGTGATCTCGGCCGGGTCAAGCGAACTGGGGGAGCTGCCAATGTTGGCGAACAGGCCGATTGTCCCGTCATTGCTTTCGAGGACGCCGTCGATCAGGATCGAGCGACCGGCATTGAGCGAGATCGTATTCCCTCCGATGCTGAGGATGCCGCTGCCATCCTCCTGCACCCTGACGGTTCCAGACGATGACACGAAGATGCTGGTGGTGGTGGTGTCGATCGGCGCCTCGCCGATCAGCCCTGTGCCGGTCAGGGTGATGTCATCCAGCGCAGTGGCGGTAAGTGAGTTGGTGACGTTGAGATTGCCGTCAAACACCCCGATCAGCGAGGGACCGGGGTCGCCGATGATGGTATCGCCCTGCGCGGTCGCAGTGAGGTTGGTGAGGTTGACGTTGCTGCCGCTGCCGACGGTGATGGCGAACTGGCCCGCGCCATTGTCAGGAATGGCCGAATCAGCGCCCTCGCCGTCGGCCTGCAGGGTGAGGTCGGTTGCTTGCAGGATATGCGGGAAGTCGCTGCCCACAATAAGCGATGCGAATCCGCCCCTAGCTGCGCCGCCAAGCGAGGTCAGCGCCGTCGCGTCGATCAGGATTGCGCCAGCATCCAGAGTGCCCCCACCATCCATTGACAGCAAGGCCTCTCCCGCATTCGCGATGCCGCCAGTCTGGCCGGCTGACCCTTGAGCAATGGCCCGTGCGGCAACCTCCACTTGGGCGGTGGCGGCGACAACCGCAGCCGCAAGCGTTAGCGACGCATCGCCGCTGGTGGCATTGCCGACTGTTCCGCCTGCCCCGCCAGTGGCGATGGACCGGACGCGCAAATCGCCCGTCACCCCAATCGACGAGCTGGCTACATTTACAACGACATCGCCGCTGATCGCCGATCCGCCCTGCCCGCTCGCCCCGCCTGCACCCCCTCGCGCCTCGGCAGAGAACAGATTTTCGCCGGACAGGAGCAGATCTGACCCGGTCGAAGACCCGGTCACGGAGACCTGTAGAGAGCCATTCAAGGCATCGCCGCCGATCCCCGTCGCCGAAGAGGCGTTGCCGCCTTGCGCGATCGGCGCGACGTTCAACGTGCCACCAATGATCTGCGTGTCGATCAAGGTGAGGTCGGTATCGGGCGAAACGACGCTGCCGCCTTGCGAAGTGCCGGAGCCTCCGCTGCTGGTCCCGGTGAGCAGGATCCCTGCCTGGCCAAGGCCATCGAGTGAGATATTGATCAGGGAATTGTTCGCGAAGAAGGAAACACCGCTCCCTGGTGCTCCAGCAAGGACAAGCCCTCCCACTACCCCGTTGCCACCGATCGACTGATCGATCACCGGCATCCTGCCGATGATATCGAGTGTGCTGTCGGTCAAAACCACTGAATTGGAGCCGCCCCGCGCGAATCCGCCGTTTCCGGTGCCCGAGCCGTTGCCGCCCAGCCCACCCGTCGTGCCGGCCACGCCCTGAAATGTCAGTTGGCTGCCGCCAAGCACATTGATGCTGCGCGTGCCGCCAAAGCCGGTGCCTCCGGTGACGTTGGCCGATGGCAGGGTGCTCGACCCGCCTTGCCCGAAAACCGAGAAGTTGTTGGGACCGATGACGATTTGCGAACCGGCAGTGACCTCGATCAGGCCAGTGCCGCCAAACCCGTTTCCGGCAGTTCCGAGATCCACCTGTGAACCAGCGCCGAACCCGCGCGCCACAAAACCCATAAGGCCGTTAGCCGAGTCCGGATCGTTGGCTATATCGCTTTCTGTCGGCAGGAGGATCGCCCCGCCGCCGGTCGCCCTGATTGCCAGCGTGCCGCCCCTGCCCTCGGCGCCGATCATGGTACCACCGCGATGTGCGGCGGCAAAGCCATTGGCGTTGAGCATGAAGAACGAGTTGATGCCGAGCGCGAAATCTAACGGCACGTTGCGCGCGACGTCGATCGAGCTTCCAGTACCGCTGGCGAACAGACGAACTTCGCCGCCTGTGCCGGCGCCGCCCAGGCTGTTGGTCGAAGCCCCTCCCCGGCCGACTGCGGTGACCTGCACCGAACCAAGCGCGACATCGCCGCCCGCGAGCGCGTCAACATAGGCGATGCCGCCTTGACCATCGCCCCCGATCCCCAGATTCAGCGCGCTGCCGCCGTTCCCGTTGGCAAAGATCGACGTATGCCCGGTGATGTTCACCGATGCCGCATTGTTCGTCCCGTCGGCCCGGATGAAAGCGAGGCCCGCTCGGCCACGACCGCCCTGAGCAGCCCCTTGCATGCTTCCGCCAGTGGCGCTTGCGTCGAGAAGAACATTGCCATTGGCCACAAGCGACATGCCATTGGCCAGAATGCGCGCCTCGCCGCCAAAAGCATTGCCAAAGGCAAAGGTCGAAGCATCGGGGCCTGATTGTCCGCCAAACCCTGTGGCAGCGACAGTGATGTCGGTGGCCGTGATGCTGCCGCCCAGTGTCCCGTCGATGCCGCCATTGCCGCCGCGGCCGGTCCCGCCCTGCCTGCCAGCACCGCCGGTGCCTGCCAAAGTGATCTCGATCTCGGCTGCGGTCACGGTTCCCGCGTTCACTGCCACGCCGCCAAAGCCGCCGGTTCCAATCCCGCCATCGCCGGTCCGAACGCTGCCGGTAAACCCGCCCTGACCGCCGAACGCATCGGACTGCACCAGCACACTGCCGAAATCTGCGGTCCCTAGGCCAAGCGAACCATCGGTGCCCAGCAGCACGAGGCCGGCAAGCGCCAGACCACCCAGAGCATCCCCGCCATTGCCGCCCGCAACACCGCTTCCATCGCCGCCATTCCCGGCATAGGCCTGCGCCACGAGGACAGCTTGCCCAGTGACGGTGATGTTGCCGTTATCTCCGCCAGCGACGATGTAAGCGCCGCTGTTGGGAAGATTTGTATCGGCCTGGTTGGGAACGCCGAACTGACCGCCCCGGGCATCGCCGCCGCGTCCGGGGGCGACTCCAGGGGGACTGAGCCCGTCTCCGCCGCGGCCGCCGACACCTTGCGCAAAGGCAACCGCCGTGCCTCCAATGGAGATGGTTGCCGTCTCGGTGAGCGGTCCGTTGGCCTGGAAGAGCGACAGGCCTCCAGACCCAAATCCGCCATTGCCGCCAAAGCCGGAGTTGGCCTCGCCGCCGTTTCCTTCACTCCCGGCAAAGGCATTACCCGTGATCGTCAGCTGGCCCGCTACGACGATCGCTCCGGCTGCACCGCCGAACCCTGCACCGCCCGTCTGGCCGTCCCCGCCGAAGCCCAGTGTGTCGGCGCTGTAATTGCTGCGGAAGATGATCGTCCCGCCATCGGCAATTTCAGTAAAGGCGCGTCCACCAAGGCCAACGCCGCCGACACCGCTAGCATTGTTGCCGCCTCGGCCTTCGGCCTCGAGCCGCACGGTTCCGCTAACATCGATGAGTCCCGGCCCGAGCACCTCGATCGTCGCCCGACCGGCATCGCCGACCGAACCGGCCCCCGCGTTGTTGGACGCCCCTCCCGAAGCATCGGCACGGAGCTGAACGCCACCGCTGAACACGAATGAAGCGTCGCTTGCTGTGATCCGTGCTGTTCCGCCGAAAGCATTTCCAGTAGCAATGCCAGGATCATCCAGGCCGGAGAATCCGCCAATTGCCCTCGCATCGATAATGACGCCGGTGGCGGTGATGCCGCCGCCGAGACTGCCTTCGATGGTCGCAGTGCCGCCGTTGGCGACGCCGCCCTGCCTGCCGAAACCGCCAAAACCGACGGCTTCCAGCGTAACATTGGTAGCATTTGCCGTGCTGAGAACATTCACCGTGCCAACGTCAGCTGTAAGCCCGGCCGCTCCAGCAGTGCCCGTACCGCCATCGCCGATATTGACGCTGCCGGACACGTTTTGCCCGCCGCCGGCCCCGCCAAGGCCGTCAGCCCGTGCACGAACGGTTCCGAACTCGGCCAGCCCTGCACCGATTGAGCCGTCAGCGATGAGCACCGCGACGCCAAGTGCCGCATCCCCGCCAAAGCCATCGCCGCCCCGGCCGCCGAGATTGAGAAGATTGCCTGTCCCGCCCTCTCCACCGAAACCGCGTGCTTCGGTGAACGCCTCGCCGCCGACGGTGATCGTGCCATAGTCGGCATCCGCCAGTATGTATGCCCCGCTGACGAAGCCCTCATTGGCCTGATTGGTAACGCTGGCGTTTCCGCCACGGCCAACGCCGCCGTCCCCACCGGGGATGCCGTCGCCATCAGTATCGCCGCCGCGCCCGCCGACCCCTTGGACAGTGGCAAAGGCGTTCCCGCCGATCGTCAGAGAAGCGGCGTCGATCTCATTGCCGTTGGCCTGGAAGAACGCGCTGCCGCCCTGACCAAGCCCCCCGATGCCACCAAAGCCGAAGCTCGCGAACCCGCCGAAGCCCTCGGCATCGGCGGAGGCATTGCCCGCAATGTCGATCGAACCAGATGCTGCCAGGACCCCGCCGATCCCGCCAAAGCCCTCGCCCCCGGTACGGCCATTGCCACCCACACCCAAGGCTTCGCTGCCGAATTCCCCGCGAAAGTCGATCGATCCGCTATCAGCGGCCAGAACAATTGCGGTTCCGCCGGTTGCAAGTCCGCCCACACCACCTGCATTGGCGCCGCCAAAAGCTTGGGCTGTGAGTTCCACTTTACCGGCAACACCCGTGACCGCGAGCCGAACGTTCCCGACCAGAGCCGAAGCTGCCTCCCCGACCACTGAGAAGACTGCGTCACCGGCATCGCCGATCGAACCGGCCCCAGCGTTGTTTGAGCTGCCCCCCACAGCATCGGCATTGAGCACGGCGTCACCGCCGATCACCAAGGAGGAAAGATCGTTAACATTGATCTCCGCGGTCCCGCCAAATGCATTGGACGCAGTTGACGGGTTGACCGTCGAACCGTTGGCACCGAGCGCATCGGCGTTGATGGCCACGTCGCCGCCGACGCTCACCGACCCGAAAAGGGTGGAAGCGAGCCTTGCGGACCCGCCGCGCGCCAAGGCTCCCTGCAATACCGTGATCGCGGTGGTGCCTTGCCCACGCGCCGAGATCGTGGCCGAGCCTACGATGCTGACAGAACCGGTATCATTCGCACCGATGGAGGCATTGCCGCCGACTGCCGAACCGGCGATTCTGTTGATATCGTCCGCACCGCCAAAAGCGTCGGCGGTGACCAGTGCGTTGCCGGTGATGGTGATGCTGCCTGCAAAGTCCGCTTCAATGCTCGCATTGCCGCCTTGTGCATTGGCTTCATCGATGGTGGAGAGGCTGGAACTGACGACGCCGTAATCGCGCGCGTCCACCAGTACATCGCCGGTGACGGTGAAATCGCGCCCGAAAAGCCCAGAAAGACTAGCGCTTTCGCGCCCCACCAGCAGCAGATTGCCATCGACCCGGCTGTTCGCCCCTTCCGCCGTTGCATCCACAGCATGGGTGCCGACCGCGAGCAGGCTGCTGTTGGAATTGAAATCCTGTACGAGGATATCCGCGCGGATATTGCTCGACCCGTCGACGAACCTGAAGGTCGCGCCGATCCCGTCGCTGATCGTGCCTCCTGCGACGGACCGGCCGAACACGTCGTAATTGGCCGCCAGAATGATCTCGCCATTGATCACGCCCGCGCTGGCGGCCGTATCGAAGCCGAGATTGCCGCTGAACAGCATGCTGATCGGATCGGCCGCGGCATGCGCGACGCCGTAGATCATGTGGTTGTCGCCGGTCACGCCGGTGCTTGAAGGGCCGCCAACCGTCCCGTTCACCGTCAGCACCTGCCCGGAGGCAGAAGTACCGACCGGGACCGAGATGTTGAAGAGCCCGTTCGAGAAGCTGAGGTTGACCACCTCGCCGACAACGAAGGCTTGGCTGCCGTTGACCTGGGAATTCCCGCTCATTTCGATGTCGGCGGCGACCACGGCGAAAAAGGCGTTTTCGGGCGCAGCCGTAATCTGCGCGCCAGGATTGATCTGCACCCGCGCGGTCGTGCCGCTGGTGCCGTTCAGGAGCAGGTTCCCGCCGCTGGCAAAGTTCTGAAACCAGAAGTTGCTGATGTCGTGCGTCGTCAGCAGGAGGCGGCCGATATCGAAGACCGCATTGTTCCCGATCACGATCCCGGTGGGCGAGGAGAACGCGACCAGACCTGCCGTCGATGCCGCTCCTACCGCCGAAATGAACTGCGACAGGACCGAACCGTCGATGGTCATGACATTGTTGTTGGTGGAGGGCAGGATCCGGTTAAGGACCGCGAAGTCGGGCGTTACGTTCGACCGGAATATGCCCGTGGAGCCGGTGGGAATGAAGTCCAGTGCATCGCCGTTGACGTCCTCGGTCGGGGTCCAGTCGATCACCACCGTCGGCGTAAGCAGACTGACCTGAGTGGTAGTCGGCCCGGTATCAACGATATTGGCCGATCCCAGCACCACGTTGCCCGACGCCTGAATGCCCTGTGCCGCCGCACGTTCGGGGGCGAGAATCAATGCCAGCGCAACCGCGGCGCTCGCGCAGCCGCCGAGCAGTCGCGAACGGTTCCGGAACGTGTGGGTCATCTCAATATCTCCACGGGAGCAGGCGGGCAGTCAGGGTAAACAGCAGGCGCACATCGCCCTTCTCGAGGGCGAAATCCGGTCGCACCAGCGGTACGGCAAGCACGACATCGCTGCGGATGCCGCCCCCCCACGCCACGCGCAGGCCGCCACCTGCCGACCACAGGCGGTCGGGATTGCCGGGGCGGCGGCTCGGATCCTCGTTCCACACGAAGGCGACGTCCGAAAAGACGTAAGGCTGGAGGGCGAAGGCGCTCATCGAAGACGGCGCGAGCGAGCCATAGCGCAGCTCGAAAGAACCCAGCACCCCGCTGTCGCCCAGCACCGCGCCCGGCGCATAGCCGCGCCCGATCGAGAAGTTGCCGGCCGCAATCTCCTCGAAGGAGGGCAGCGGGTCATTGGTGATCTGCGCTTGAGTGTTCAGTGCAAGGGTCAGCAGAGGGTCAGGCCGATATTCGGCCTCCGCGCTGAGCCGCAGGATCAGCGGCAAGGGATCGGCCTCGATCCGGCTTGGCGGAACATTCCCCCCCAGCACGCACGCCAGCAGGTTCGGGCGGCAATCCCGGCTGGGACCGAAGGCGTCCACCCCCTGCCGCACTTCGCCCCCATAGCGCAGCCGCAGCTTCGGCTCGAACGGGGTGTAGCCATTGGCGCGCAGCACCGAGGCCTGATCCATCAATTCCCCGTCGAGACGCAGATACACCATCCGCACCCGATCCCGCGTCAGGCCGAGGGTGTTGATCGTGACGTCCTGATCGGCATAATCGAACCCGACATCGGCGGTCAGGGAATGTTTGCGTGAACGGATCAGCGGATAGCTGGCAAACAGGCTGAAGAAGATCGTTTCGGAATCCAGGTTGAGCCCGGCAAGACCGACCGACGGGTCAGCGCGGCTAAAGGTGAACTGGCCGCCAAGGCGCAGCCCTTCCCCGCCGATCCGGAAATCATGCCCGATGCGCAGCGTCTGCTGTTCGACGAAGTCGGCCGTGCTGAACACCGTGATCGACGTGCGGTCGCCCAGCCCGGTGAGATCATAGAATTCGCCCCGCAGCGTTCCGCCCAGCGGGCCGATCGCCTGCGATCCGAGGTTCTGGACGTTGATATCCGCCAGAGTGCGCTGACGCACCACCGCGATCTCGCCCACGAGGTCGCCCGGCGCGCCACCTGCTGCGGGACGAAGCGACAGGCGCACGTCCAGACCGGGGATGTCATCGGCCAGCAGCAAGTAGCGTTCGGCAGCATTGATGTTGAACACATCCTGCCCGGTCAGCTTCTCAAGATAGCCTGCGACCAGCTTTTCCGAAGGTCCGGCATCGCCGCGCACGCGCACCGCAGCCAGCCGGCCGAACACAACGTTGAAATCGGGCACGCCGTCGGAAAGGCTCTGCTCGGGGATCTCGACCGTGGCGAGATAGCCCTGACGGCGCAGGATCGCATTGGCCTCGGCCCGGATGTCGCACAGGACCGACACCGGCAACTCGCGCCCCTTGTAGCTCGCCCAGGCCGCGTCGAGAGACAGGTCCGGCACCCGCGCCAGGCCATTGAACTGCGCACCCTGAACGGTGAAGCGGATGTCGGCGAAATCCGGCCGGTCGAGCGCGCAGGGCGGGCGCTCGAAATCGCCATCGACGGTCAGGGTCATGCCGCGATCCTCGCGGCGCTGTTCGGGAGGAAGCAGTTCGCTGCGGTTGAGCGGTGCGACCTGCGCTGTGGCCGCCCCGCCTCCGGCGACAAGCGACACTGCCAGGACAAGTGCCGAAACGGGTCCGCGCAGGCGCTCAGCGATCGACGCATACCGCGGGAGGACGGAATCATGCACTGATGCCGGGACGGGACACACGGACAACGTGATGCTCGAATCTTGCGGCAAGGCTCCCCCCAAAAAGCTTTCGCCGGCCCGGCACATCATTGTGCCAGCCGCTGCGTCGTACGTATTCCTCCTAGGGCGCATACGGATGATGCTTTCACACCTTGACCGCCACGGCCTCATCGACCCTACCGGACTGGAACACTACTCCTGCCCGGCGCAAAAACAAGCGTTCAGAAGCCCGCGCAGGTCTGCGCGGTGCATATTGTCGCGTTCCGACAATGACACTGACGCCATGACGCCAGCGGAGGCACGGTGAGCGAGATCAGCTGGCGACGGCGAGCATCACCTTGGCGGAAGCGCCGGACAGCGCGCCGGGCTCGGCGGGCAGCTTGGCCGGGCGGACCGCGCCGGGATAGGCTTTGCCGAGCAGCGCTAGCGCCTCGGTGATTCGGGCGTGAGCGGCGGGGTTCTCGGCCTTGATCGCCGCGCCATTGGTGGCGAAGGCGCGGGCCGCCACGGCTGCAAAACCGTAGCCGTCGAGATAGGGTTCGTACGCGTCGTTCCCGGGAAGCTGGCGATACATCGCGCTCGCCCGTTCGATCATATCGGCGACAATGCCGGTGGCGACTTTGGCAGGCGTGGAGTCGTTCTTGGGCGCCCTGCCCGCCGCGGCGCGCAGCGCGGCAATGATCGCGTCATGGGCCTTGCTCACCTCGGCGACGGGCTTGCCTGCCAGGGCCGCATCCGAGGCGGCGGTGAACAGCGGCTTCATGTCGGCCACGCCGAGCGCCGCGAAGGCCGGGTCCATGTCGAGCAGCACTTCGCTCACGGGGTGAGCGAACATTTCGCCAGCTGCCTCCTTCTTCCCCGCGGCATAGGCGTCCCGCGCTGCGACCACGTGGGCCTCGGCCACGCCGAGCGCGATGCCATAGGCGAGCGGATCCTTGGCCGCGTCGGCGGTCGCCACGCCGCCCTCGCCTTCGCCGCCTGCGCCCACCGCACCTTCGCCCTCGCCGGCGCCGCCCTCACCCTCGCCCGCGACCGCGGCGCTCTCGCCGCCCGCAGGGGCGCTATTGGCACCGGCCTCGCCCCCCGCTTCGCCGCCGCAGGCCGCAAGCAGACCGCCGGCAAGCGCCGTGCCGAGTCCGAGCTGGGTCCAGAGTTTGAGCGTGGAGTTCATGAGTGCCTTGCGTCCTTCATCCGAATAGCAAGACCGTCCCATGGCCCAGATGATAATCACTCGCAAGAGCCTTTAGCGGCAAAGCACTTGCGCGCGGGATCGATGCGGGCTAACCGGATGTTACAACGTCTCATATACCTCAGTCATCCGGGTCGTTCCGCCTTATGGCCACACTTCTTGCCCGCCGTGCCCGCCTGTCACCTGATCCGGCCGTCCTCGGCGAGATCGGCGATCCCGGCTGCAATCTTGCCGTCTGGCAGCGGACCGCCTTTGCCGACTTCGCGCCGCTGGTGGCGAGCGCCCCGCCCGACCTGCGGTTTGTAAGCGATGTTCCCTCGCTGGCCGAAACCCTCGCGCGGGGGTTGCAGGACCACCGCTTCGGCGGCGGGTCGGCGTTGCACCGCGTGCTGGTGGAGGATGCCGCGCGGCTCTCCGAATTGTTCTGCGACGCGCTCGGGATCGCCGCCTTCGAGCTCAGGCTCGAGGTGGTGCGCACCGATTCTTGCCGAAAGTTCCACGCCGATTACGTCACCGCCCGGCTGATCACGACCTATCTCGGAGAGGGCACCGATTGGCTCGACACCGCCGACGCCGCACGCGTCTCGGCAGGCGAGGCACCGGTGCACATCAATCGCCTTGCCCCCTTTGATATTGGCCTGTTCAAGGGTCGACTCGGCACGGAAAGCCCCGCGATCCACCGGTCCCCGCCCATCGCGGACACGGCCGACGGAGCGCGGCTGCTGCTGGTGTTGAACCCGGTCAGTCGGTCGTTCGTCGAAGGCCCGTTATCGCCCCTTCCGCGGCCCGGACAAGTGTCCTAACAGCGCGCCTTCGCCCGCGTGAGCGCGGCTCAAGCCACGTGCGCCGCGCGCCTTTTCGTGGAACCGGCGCGGCACGAAAAACAAAGGGATACCAATGACGAAGAAGTTCCTCCTTGCCGGGGCCAGCGCCCTGATGATCGCCGCGCCTGTCGCGGTTCAGGCCGACGAGGGCATGTGGTTGCCGAGCCAGACCGGCGCGATTTCCGATGCGATGAAGGCGGCCGGTCTCGAACTCGACGCCAAGACCCTCGGCGATCTCCAGCGCGCGCCGCTGACTGCGATCGCCTCGCTCGGCGGCTGCTCGGCCGCCTTCCTCTCGCCCGAAGGCCTCGTGGCGACCAATCACCACTGTGTCGCTGGCTCGCTGCAGTACAACTCCTCCCCAGAGAACGACTACCTGACCGACGGCTTCCTCGCCAAGACGCTGGCCGACGAACTCCCCGCCGCCCCGGGTAGCCGGGTCTACGTGATCGAGGACCTGCGCGATGTCACTGCCGCCATGCTGAAGGGCGCCGACAAACTGGAGGGCCGCGCCCGCTATGACCGGCTTCAGGCCAACCGCACTGCGCTGATCGAGGCGTGCGAACGCCAAGCCAACCGCCGCTGCGACGTGCGTGCCTATTTCGGCGGTGCGCAGTATTGGCTACAGCAGCAGCTCGAGATCAAGGACGTGCGCCTCGTCTACGCCCCCGCTGGCGGGGTCGGGAATTTCGGCGGCGAGAAGGACAACTGGATGTGGCCGCGCCACACCGGCGATTTCTCCTTCTACCGCGCTTACGTGGCCCCCGACGGCTCCTCGGCCACGTTCAGCAAGGACAACGTGCCCTTCAAGCCCAAGGCCTGGCTCCCCATCGCCAAGGACGGCGTGAAGGACGGCGATTTCATCATGGTCGCAGGCTTCCCCGGCACCACCGAGCGTCTGCGCACCGCGGAGGAAGCGCGCTTCTATTACGAGGAACTCTACCCCTACCAGCAGCGCATGCTGGCCGAATATGGCGACCGGATCGATGCCCTGACCGAGGGTAATCAGGCCGCGACCATCGCCTATGCCGCAACGCTTCAGGGCGTGGAGAACTACGAGAAGAAGATCGCCGGGCAGCTCGCCGGGGCCGACGCCATCTCGCTCGTCGCAAAGAAGCAGGCCGAGGAAGCGGGTTTCCGCAACTGGATCAAGGCCGATCCAAAGCGTCAGGCGCAGTACGGCGCGGCGCTGGCCGAGCTTGATCAGCTCGTCATTGACACCAATGTGACCGCCCTCAACGACGCCAAGCGCGGGTTGCTGGGCCGCGGGCAGCTCTACGGCGCGGCGCGTACGCTGTACCGCTGGGCCAACGAGCAGGCCAAGCCCGACAAGGACCGCGAGCCCGGCTATCAGGAGCGCGACAAGACCTTCATGACGCAGCGCATGACGGTGATCGAGCGCCGCTATGTCGAGGCAATCGACAAGCAGCTGTTCGCCGAAGCGATCGCCGAATATGAAACCCTGCCCGCCGACGCGCGGATCATAAGCTTCGATGTTCACTTGCAGAGCAAGGGCCTCGATGCGCTTTATGCGGGGACCGAGCTGGGCAACACCGCCAAGCGCCTCGAATGGATGGACAAGACCCCGGCGGATTTCCGGGCATCGAGCGATCCCTTTATCCAGCTTGCGGTTGCCACCTATGACGAAACCATGGCCGCCGAAGCCGAGGACAAGGCGATTGCCGGCCGCGTGCAGAAGGCCCGTTCCAAAGTCATGGAAGCGCGCCTTGCCTATGCCGCCTCGCAGGGCAAGACCATGTACCCCGACGCCAACGGCTCGCTGCGCTTCACCTATGGCAAGGTGACCGGCAAGACGGTCGACGGGCAGGTCTGGACACCCTTCACGACTGCTGAGGGCATCGTTGCCAAGCACACCGGGCGCGGCGAGTTCGATGCGCCGGACAAGATGATCGAGCTGATCAAGGCGAAGGACTACGGCCGCTACGTCGCGCCCGAATTGGGCACGCTGCCGGTGGACTTTCTCTCGACCGTGGACATCACCAACGGCAACTCCGGCTCCTCGACGCTCAACGCGCGCGGCGAGTTCGTGGGCCTCGCCTTCGACGGAACGATCGAGGGCGTGGTCAGCGACTGGATGTATGATCCGGCGATCAACCGGACGATCCACGTCGACAGCCGCTTCATGCTGTGGACCATGGAAAAGGTCGACGGCGCGGACCGTCTCCTGAAGGAAATGGGCGTCACCGCCGAATAGCCTTCCGGCGGCTAAATCTGAATAAGTATGCGGCGCGTGGGATTTCCGCGCGCCGCCTGCTATTGGCTCTCCTGCGGACGCACGGCGACGGGGAGAGATGAAAATGCGCGATGTGGTTGTGGTCGATATCGGCGGCACGCACGCCCGCTTCGCGATTGCCAGTTTTGGCGCTGACGGGGCGATCACCCTCGACGAACCGGAAACGCTCAAAACCGCCGATCACGCCAGTTTCCAGACCGCGTGGGAAGCCTTCCGTGAGCGCAAGGGTGGCACCCTGCCCCCCGCTGTCAGCATGGCGATCGCGGGGCCGGTGGACAAGGCGGGTCTTCCCGGCACCGTGTTCCGTTTCACCAACAATCACTGGATCATCCGGCCCGGGTTGATACCCGAGAAGCTGGGGGTCACGCACTATACCCTTGTCAATGATTTCGCCGCAGTCGCCCATGCCGTGGCGCGTGCGGATGACAGCCAGTTCATGCACCTCGCCGGCCCCGACGAGCCGTTGGGGCGCGATGGCACGATCTCGGTGCTAGGTCCAGGCACCGGTCTCGGCGTCGCGAATCTATACCGTTCGGGCTCCAGCTACCGGGTGCAGGCGACCGAGGGCGGGCATATCGACTTCGCCCCGCTCGATTCCATAGAGGACGCGATCCTCACCCGCCTGCGCAGCCGCCACAACCGCGTCTCGGTGGAGCGCGTGGTGGCAGGGCCGGGGATCGTCGACATCTATCAGGCGCTCGCCGCGCTTGAGGGGCGCAGCGAGCCGGAACGTGACGCCATCGAAATCTGGAACCTCGGCACCAGCGGCGAAGATAGCCTGGCCGCCGCTGCGGTGGATCGGTTCTGCCTCTCGCTCGGCTCGGTCGCCGGCGATCTGGCGCTGGCGCAGGGCGGCTTTGCCGGCGTGGTGATCGCAGGCGGCCTTGGCTACCGCATCCGGGACACGCTGCTGACCTCGGGCTTTGCCGCGCGGTTCAAGGCCAAGGGCCGGTTTGAAAGCCTGATGGCGAATATTCCGGTCAAGCTGATCGTCCACCCGCAGCCCGGTCTGTTCGGCGCGGCCGCCGCCTTCGCCTCGGAGCACGCATGAAGACCGTTGCCGCCCTCGAAGCCCGGCTGGGTGAGCTGCACCTGCGTACGCGGGAGACGCCGCTGTTCAACCCGGTGTTCCAGCTTTCGCTGGATCTGTCGCGGGCACTGGAAGGTGGCGAGGTCAGCCTTGACGATCTGGCCGCGCTGGTCGCCGCGCTCGAGTGCGACGGTCTGAAGGCGCGTGCCACGCGGCTGCGCACCCTGCTTGCGGCCCCGCCCGCACCGCAGTCGCTGGCAGGCGAGGCCGAAGATTTCGAAAGCTTCGCCGCCCGCTGGGAACGCCCGCAGCTCCACGCGGTGTTCACAGCCCACCCGACCTTCCTGCTCACCCCGGCGCAAGGCGTGGCGGTGGCGGCAGCGGCCTCGGCACCGGGCGCAATCGACGATGCGGTCTGCGCCGTCCCTGCGAGCCACAGCGCGGTCACGCTCGACCACGAACACGCCGCCGCCATGGCCGCCATGGCCCGCGCGCAGGATGCCCGCGACACGATCGTGGCGGGGCTGCTCGCAGAAGCGCAATCGCGCTGGCCCGAGGCATGGCGCACCCTTCGCCCCGTTCCGTTCCGCTTTGCCACCTGGGTCGGCTATGACATGGACGGGCGCACCGACATCGGCTGGCACACCTCCATCGCCTTCCGCCTCGCCGAAAAGGCCGAGCGGCTGGCGCGCTACACCGCCAGCCTCGAAGCGCTCGATCCGGCGCATCCCCTGCTCGCGACCTTGCGGCCCGCCGCCGCCTTTGCCGCAGAGCGGGCGACGGATTTCGCCGCAGACCTCTCCAGTGCCGAGGCGCTTGCGGCGGCCGCCAACCGCCTCACCACCCACTCCCCCGACAACCTCCTGTCGCTCGCCCCCCTCATCGCCGCTCTCGAAGGCGAAGCCGAGAGCGCGCCTGCTCCCCGAGCCATCAGCCTCCTGACCCTCGCCGCTGCCATGCGCGCGGACGGGCTGGGGATGGGCTGGATCCACTTCCGGGTGAACGCCAAGCAGCTCCACAACGCGGTGCGCCGCCGGTTGGGCGAGGATGGCGAGGGCGTCGATCTCGCCAGCAAGGGCGCGCTCGCGACGCTGCGGGCGATGGTGGAGGGGGCGGGGCCGCTCAGGACCAATTTCGCCGCCCTTGCCACCGAAAGCTCGACCGCGATCCGCCAGTTCCTCGCCATGGCGCAGATCCTGAAGCACATCGATGCCGACGCGCCGATCCGCATGCTGGTGGCCGAGTGCGAACAGCCCGCCACGGTCCTCGCTGCGCTCTATTTCGCCAAGCTGTTCGGGGTGGAGGACAAGGTCGATGTCTCGCCCCTGTTCGAGACCGAGACCGCGCTGGAGCACGGCGGCCGCTTCCTCGACGCGCTGCTCGCCGAGCCCGCCTACCGTGCCTATGCCCGCCAGCGGGGCCGGGTGGCGGTGCAGACCGGATTTTCGGACGCAGGGCGCTTCGTCGGGCAGGTTCCCGCCGCCCTTGCAATCGAACGTCTTCAGGGCCGCCTCGCCGAGGCGATGGCGGCGAACGGCCTTGGCGATATCGCCGCGCTCGTCTTCAACACCCACGGCGAAAGCATGGGCCGCGGCGCGCATCCGGCAAGCCTGCGCGACAGGCTGGAATGGCCGCTATCCCCTTGGGCGCGCAGACGTTTTGCACGTGCAGGGATCAGGCTCGAACCCGAGGTCAGCTTCCAGGGCGGGGATGGCTACCTGTTCTTCGCCACCCCCGAACTGGCGCTTTCCACCCTCACCCGGATTGCCGAACTGCGCCCGGCAGAGGCCGATCTCGCCGCGCCGGCCGACCCCTTCTACCACCGCACCGATCTCAGTCTCGACTTCTACCGGGCGGTCAAGGAGCATCAAGGCGATCACCTCGCCAGCCGCACCTATGCGCGCGCGGTGACGGCCTTCGGGCTCGGCCTCCTCAACCTCACCGGCAGCCGCGTCTCGCGCCGCCAGAGCGACATCAACGCCGACCGCGAGATGAGCCTGCGCCAGATCCGCGCCATCCCGCACAACGCGATCCTCCAGCAGCTCGGCTACCCGGTCAACGTCATCGCCGGGATTGGCAGCGCGGCCGACGGCAACCGCGAGGAACTTGCTGCTTTGCTTGCAGAATCTTCCCGCGGTAGCCAGATTATGCGGCTTGTGCGGGCGGCCAATGCGCTGGCCAGCATCAAGACGGTCGCGGCCTATGGCGAGCTGTTCAACTCGGCCTATTGGGCGAGCCGGACCTATCGCGGGACGGAGGATCACCTTGCCGGGGCCTGTGCGGCGCTGGCGGAATATCTGGTGGGCGACGACCGGACCGGCGTGTTCCGCCGCCTCGCCTCGCGGCTCAGGATCGACGCGTTGAAATTCCACAGATTATTGGACCTTCTGCCCGACGAGGCCGCCGACTTCGAGGCGCGCGAGCATGTGCGCCGCCGCATCGGCGTGCTGCAGGCGCTGCGCCTCGCGCTGCTCCAGCACATGTTCCTGAAGGCGGTCGCGGTCCCCGCCTTCAGCCGCGCCAACGACATCAGCCGCCGCGATGTCATTGAAATGGTTATGACCTTGCGGGTCGACGAAGCCGTCGCCCAGCTCCGGCGCGCCTTTCCGGTGCGCATCCCCGGGCCCCGCGACTTCCCGCTCGACGAGCCTTCCGACTACCCCGACGGCGGCGAGGAAGGCTATGGCGCGATCGAGCGTGATTTCATCGCCCCGATCGCCCGCGCGCAGGAGCTGAGTCTCAGGATCAGCACCGCCATCGCCAACGAATTCGGCGCGCACGGCTGATCCCCAAAGCGGCGATGTTCCACGTGAAACATCGTTCCGGAGGGCAGTCTGGCAGGGGTCTGCGAGGGGTCTGGAGGGGGTCTGGCACGGTCTGGAGGGGGTCTGGCGCAGGTCTGGCGCCTGTCTGCGGAAAATCGGAAAGCCACACCCGCCTTTCCGCCAGCTTGCCGGTGGTCCCGTTCGCCTGAACGGGGGGATTACTTCGCCGTGCTGCCGCGGCGGATCAGGCTCACCGGCACCCGGCGTCTTGCGTGGGCGGTATCGTCGTCCAGCACCGCTTCGACCAGCGCGGCCCCGGCCTCGGCCGGATCGGGGGCGATGGTGGTCAATGGCGGGCGGCTGAAGCGGCCGGCGACCAGATCGTCGAACCCCATCACGCCGACCTCGCCCGGCACGGCGATGTCGGCGGCGGCGAAGGCCTCGATCGCGCCCAGCGCCATCGCGTCGCAGGCGGCGAACACCGCGTCGATATCCTCTCCCCGCTCGATCAACCGGCGCGCGGCACGGCGGCCCTCCTCCTCGCGGGTATCGGCGTTGACGGTCGGGGCAAGGCACGGCTCCAGCCCCGCCGCCCGCATCGCATCGGCATAACCTTCATATCGCTCGGTGAACTGCACCTGCGGGGTATTCAGCGCGCCGAGAAAACAGGGGCGCTTGTAGCCCGCCGCCAACAGGTGCTCCACCGCCAGCCTTCCGGCCGCCCGGTTATCCGAGCGCACCCAGTCGAGCTCGTCGTAGGGCGAGCCCCAATAGGCCACCCGGCGATCCTCGCCCTCGATCCCGCGGAAATGCTCCCACGCCGCCGCGTTGGTGGTGGTGCCGATCACCACCAGGCCATCGGCGCGGCCCTGTTCCTGATAATGGCCGAAGAAGTCATCGGGGCGCGCCTGAAAGCTGACCAGCGTCTCGAACCCCCTTTCGGAAGCCGCCACGCACACCGAACCCAGCAGCGCATAGGCGAAGGGGTTGATGCTCGACGCGCTGTCGCCCTCGCGGCAGATCACCACCACCGCGAGCGTACCGGTGGACCCCCGCCGCAGCCGCGCGGCGCGCTCGTCGACGAAATAGCCCAGCGCCTCGGCGGCCTCGATCACCTTGCGGCGCGTCGCCTCGGCGATGGCGGGCGATCCGGAAAGGGCACGGCTCACGGTCGGCTGGCTCACGCCGGCCCGCTCCGCCACATCGAAGGATGTGGGCCGTTTGCGCGCACCCCCGCTCATGCCCCTGTCTCTAGGGCCTGTTGATATCCTCGCGCAAGCGCACCTTGCATTCCTATACGCACTGGAATTCCCGCCGAAGGTCTTGCAGGTTGACATAGGCGCGTGGATTGTGAACGTTCGCAAGGCACAGCGCGAGGGGAGAGAGCAGCGATGGCAATGGCACCTGGGGCACCGGCCACCGGCACGGCGGAGGATTTCGCACAAGGAACGCAAGGCGCAGGCCCGCAGATCGACGCGCCCGGCCTCAACTATTTCGTCTTTGCGCTGTTCTTCATCTTCGGCGGGATCACTTCGCTGAACGATGTCATCATCCCGAAGCTCAAGGAGCTGTTCACGCTCAACTTCTTCGAGGCGAGCCTGGTGCAGTTCTGCTTCTTCATCGCCTATGCGGTGGTCGGCATTCCGGGCGCCCGGCTGATCAAGAAGCTCGGCTACATGCGCGGCGCGGTGGCGGGCCTCGTCACCATGATGGCGGGGTGCCTGATGTTCATCCCGGCGAGCCAGACCGCGCTGTTCCCGATGTTCCTGTTCGCCTATTTCGTCCTCGCGACCGGCGTGGTGCTGGTGCAGATCGTCGCCAACCCGCTGATCAGCGTCTTGGGGCCGGAGCGCACGACGCACAGCCGCCTCACCTTCGCGCAGGCCTTCAATTCGCTGGGAACCACGATCTTCCCCTATGTCGGCGCGGGGCTCATCCTCGGCTCGATCGCCAATGTCACCGCCGCCGAGCTTTCGGGCGAAGCCCTGCAGGCCTATCGCCAGACCGAAAGCGCGATCATCACCAACACCTATCTCGGCCTTGCCGCGGCGCTGGCACTGGTGGCGGGCGCGGTGTGGATGTTCCGCAACCGGCTGAAGGGTGAACGTCACGAGGCCACCAGCCTTGCCGACGGCCTCGCCCTGCTCGCGCGGCCGCGCTTCGGCTACGGGGCGGCGTGCATTTTCCTTTATGTCGGCGCGGAGGTCGCGATCGGCAGTTTCATCATCAACTATCTGGCGCAGGAAGAAATCCTCGGCCAGCCGGAAAGCGTGATCGGCTGGATGGTGACGCTCTACTGGCTGGGCGCGCTGATCGGGCGGTTTATCGGCTCGCTCGTGCTGCGCTTCGTCAGCCCCGGCCTGACGCTGGCGGCGGTGTCGGCGGGCGCGATCACATTGATCGCCATCTCGGCCAACATGACCGGGCCGATTGCGGGCTACACCCTGCTGGCCGTGGGCCTGATGAACGCGATCATGTTCCCGACGATCTTCAGTCTCGCCTGCGAGAAGCTGGGGCCGCGTGCGGCGGACGGATCGGGGATCATCAACGTCGCGATCTGCGGCGGCGCGATCATTCCGCCGATGTTCGGCGCACTGGCCGATGCGACGAGCCTCGCCTTCGCGCTGGTGCTGCCGGCGGCGTGCTATGCGATCATCGCTGGTTTCGGGGTGTTTGCGAGGCGGCCTGCCTGACGGGTTCGCTGATGCGAACCGCAGCAGAACGCCTTGAATAAGTATGCGCCGGGGTGGCAGGTAAGGCCGTACGCGCCTAGGTAGGGCGCGACGCTGAAAGGGGCCACTCGCGCATGAGCTTCACCGCTGACCGCCTGCTGCTGTTCGGAGCCACCGGCGACCTTGCCCAGCGCATGCTGCTGCCGAGCCTGTTCGCGCTCGATGCCGATGGCCTGCTCTCCCCCGATCTCAAGATCGTCGGCACCGCGCGCAGCAGCATGTCGGACAGCGAATATCGCAACTTCGCCCGCGCCGCGCTGGAGAAATACCTCCCCGCCGAACGGCGCGGCCAGATGGCGGGGTTCCTCAATCGCCTCGCCTACCAGACATTGGATGCGACCACGCTGGAAGGCTATGCCGATCTGGCCGCCAAGGTCGGCACGCCCGAACGCGGCCTGGCGATCTTCCTCTCCACCGCGCCGAGCCTGTTCGGCCCCACCATCAAGGGCCTGCAATCGGCGGGGCTGACAGGCGACAATGCGCGCATGTGCCTCGAAAAGCCGCTCGGCACCGACCTTGCCACCAGCTGCGAGATCAATGATGCGGTCGCCGGAGCCTTCCCGGAAGGCCGTATCTTCCGCATCGACCACTATCTCGGCAAGGAGACGGTGCAGAACCTTCTGGCGCTGCGCTTTGCCAACCTGATGTTCGAGCCGCTGTGGAACGCGGCGCATATCGAGCATGTGCAGATCACGGTGGCGGAAACCGTGGGCCTTGAGGGGCGGGTGGCCTTCTACGACGATGCAGGCGCCATCCGCGACATGGTGCAGAACCACATGCTCCAGCTTCTGGCGCTGGTGGCGATGGAGCCGCCTGCGCACTTCGACGCCACGGCGGTGCGTGACGAGAAGGTCAAGGTGCTGCGCGCCCTGCGCCCTGTGGCGGCGAACGAGACCGTCACCGGCCAATACCGCGCGGGCGCGATCGGCGGGCAAGCGGTGCCGGGCTATGACGAGGAGCTGGGCAAGCCGTCCGACACCGAAACCTTCGTCGCGATCAAGGCGCATGTCGACAACTGGCGCTGGAAGGGCGTGCCCTTCTACCTGCGCACCGGCAAGCGGATGCCCAAGCGCGTCACCGAAATCGTGATCCAGTTCCGCTGCGTGCCGCACTCGATCTTCGCCGGAAAGGGCGCGACGATGCAGCCCAACCGGCTGGTGATCGGCATCCAGCCGGAAGAGAACATCACCCTCTCGCTGATGGCCAAGGTGCCCGGCCTCGACCGCGAGGGCATCCGGTTGCGCTCCGTTCCGCTCAACATCGCCATGCCCGACGCTTTCAGCGGCGCGGTGCGGCGGATCGCCTATGAACGCCTGCTGCTTGATCTGGTTGAAGGCGACCAGACCCTGTTCGTGCGACGCGACGAGGTCGAGGCGCAGTGGGAATGGGTCGACGCGATCCGCGCCGGGTGGGCGGCAAGCGGGCTGACCCCCAAGACCTACACCGCCGGCAGCTGGGGCCCGAGCGCGGCCATCGCGCTGGCGGAACGCGACGGAGTGACTTGGCATGAGTAAGCCCCTCAACGACACCCTTCACAAGGTAACGCAGCGGGTGATCGAAAACTCGCGGGCCAGCCGCAGCGCCTATCTCGATCTCATCCGCCGCGAGGGCGACGCCATGGGTGACCGTTCGGCGGTGTCCTGTTCCAACCTCGCCCACGCCTATGCCGGCGCCGAGGAGGACCAGTCTGCCATGCTCGCCGGCCGCGGGCCGAACATCGGCATCGTCACCGCCTATAACGACATGCTCTCGGCCCACGCGCCCTATTACCGCTATCCCGAACGCCTCAAGATCTACGCCCGCGAGATCGGCGCGACGGCGCAGGTCGCAGGCGGCGTGCCCGCGATGTGCGACGGGGTGACGCAGGGCGAGACGGGGATGGAGCTGTCGCTGTTCAGCCGTGATGTGATCGCCCTGTCGACCGCCGTGGCGCTCAGCCATGCGATGTTCGACGGGGCGCTGCTGCTCGGCATCTGCGACAAGATCGTGCCCGGCCTGCTGATGGGCGCTCTGCGCTTCGGGCACCTGCCGATGATCTTCGTCCCCGGCGGGCCGATGCCGTCGGGCATCCCCAACAAGGAAAAGCAGCGCGTCCGCCAGCTTTATGCCGAAGGCAAGGCGACCCGTCAGGAACTGCTGGCGAGCGAGATGGCGAGCTACCATTCGCCCGGCACCTGCACCTTCTTCGGCACGGCCAATTCCAACCAGATGATGATGGAGATGATGGGGCTGCACGTCCCCAATTCCGCCTTCATCAACCCCGGCACGAAGCTGCGGCAGGCCTTGGACCGCGAGGCGATGCACCGCGTCGCGCAGATCGGCCGCAAGGGCGAGGACTACCGCCCCATCGGCCTCGTCGTCGACGAGAAGGCAGTGATCAACGCCGCCGTCGGCCTGCTGGCGACCGGCGGGTCGACAAATCACGCGATCCACCTGCCCGCCATGGCCCGCGCGGCCGGCGTGATCCTCGACTGGAACGACCTTTCGGAACTGTCCAGCGCCGTTCCCCTGATCGCGCAGGTCTATCCCAACGGGTCGGGCGATGTGAACCACTTCCACAACGCGGGCGGCATGGGCTTCGTCATCGGCGAGCTGCTGGAAGCCGGCCTTGCCCATGGCGACATCCTGACCGTCGGGCGCGGCGGCTTTGCCGATTACGCCAGGGAACCGGGGCTGGAAGGTGAGGACCTCGTGTGGCGCGAGGTCGGCCCGAGCATGGACGACACCATGCTGCGCCCGGTCGCCAACCCCTTCAAGCCCGATGGCGGCATGCGCCTGCTCGAAGGCAATCTGGGGCGGGCCTGCTTCAAGACTTCGGCGGTCGACGCGGCGCGCTGGACCGTGGAAGCCCCCTGCCGCGTGTTCGAGGACCAGCCCTCGGTCGCTGCCGCCTTCAAGGCGGGCGAGCTTGACCGCGATGTCGTGGTGGTCGTCCGTTTTCAGGGCCCGCGCGCCAACGGGATGCCCGAACTCCACAAGCTGACCCCGCCATTGGGCGTGTTGCAGGACCGTGGGTTCAAGGTTGCGCTCGTCACAGATGGCCGCATGTCGGGCGCGAGCGGCAAGGTGCCCGCCGCGATCCACTGCACCCCCGAAGCACTCGGGGGCGGCCCGCTCGCGCGCCTTCGCGACGGCGACATCGTGCGCGTGTGCGCCGCGACGGGCGAGCTTTCGACCACCGCCGACCTTGCGGCGCGCGAGCCGGTCGCCGACCCGCAAGCCGACAGCGGCACCGGCCGCGAGCTGTTCGGCATGATGCGCCGCTTTGCCGACGGGGCCGAACAGGGCGCATCGGCAATGCTCGCCACCGGGGGAATGTGAGAATGAACATCGACGCCATCATGCGCACCGCGCCGGTGATCCCGGTGATCGTGATCGAGGACGAGGCGCATGCCGTCCCCCTCGCCGAGGCGCTGGTCGCCGGCGGATTGCGCGTGCTCGAAGTCACCTTGCGCACGCCTGCGGCCGTGGGCGCAATCCGGGCAATGAAGCAGGTGCCGGGCGCGATCGTCGGCGCGGGCACCGTCACTTCCCCGCGCGATCTGGATGCGGCGCTGGAGGCTGGGAGCGAGTTCATCGTCTCCCCCGGCCTCACCGAGACCCTCGGCAAGGCGGCAATCGAAGCGGGTGTGCCTTTCCTCCCCGGCATCGCCAATGCGGGGGACATCATGCGCGGGTTGGATCTGGGCCTCGACCGCTTCAAGTTCTTCCCGGCGATGGCGGCAGGCGGGCTTCCGGCACTGAAGGCGCTCGCCGCGCCCTTCGGTCAGTGCCGGTTCTGCCCCACCGGCGGGATCAGCCTAGAAAACGCGCCCGAGTGGCTCGCCTTCGATCCGGTGCTGTGCGTGGGTGGCAGCTGGGTTTCGCCCAAGGGCGCGCCGGACAAGGCGGTGGTGGAGAAGCTAGCGAAAGAAGCTTTCGCGCTGCGCTCCTGAACGTCCACGTCACCCCGGCGAAGGCCGGGGCCCGAGGCCTCAAAGAGTAGCGCTTGCCGCTCTGGGTCCCGGCCTTCGCCGGGATGACGGGACAGGTGAGCCGTGCGAACTCACCTCGCCAGCAGCCAGCCGAAAATCTCCGGCAGGCGCGCGGCCCAGGCGTTCTCCTCGTGCTCGGCGCCCTCGTAGACGCGGCTCTCCCAGTCGCGGCCCTTCTGCCATCCCGCGCTGTCGAACCGCGCGTCGACGACCTGCTGGTAGGGCGCGTAGAACTGGTCAAGCGTCGCGGTGCCGTGGTCCAGCCACACCCGCCGCCCGTCCGGTGCCCCAAGCCGCGCGGCGAACCAGCCGTCCCACAGCGCCTTCACGGCGGCACTCTCGCCCTCCACCGCGCGCGGATCGACTGCGGGCCAGTGGGACGAGACGCAGCCCGCCTTGCCGAACACCTGCGGCCTTTCGAGGAAGGCATAGCAGCTCATCAGCCCGCCCATGCTCGACCCGACGATTGCGGTATCGCCGCGCCCCGGTCGGGTGCGGAAGCTCGCATCGACCCATGTCTTGAGCGGCCCGGCGATCCACGCGAGGTAACGGTCCGAGACGATCTCGTCCCCGGCGGCAGCGTCCATCTGCGCGCGCACGGCCGGAGGCGCCGCGTCATAGGCGCTCCTCGGCAGGTATTGGCGATAGCGGTCCGGCCCCGGTGCCCAGATGCCGATGATGATGTGCGGCTCCACCGTCCCGCTCGCCACTGCGGCCAGCATTGCCGTGTCGGCGGCCCAGATCTTGTTGAAATTGCTGTTCCTGACGTCGAACAGGTTGTGCCCGTCATGCATGTAGAGCACCGGGTAGCGATGGTCGGACACGTCGTAGCCGGGCGGGAGCCAGATCGTCAGGCGCTGGTCGGGCAGGCCGCTGGCGGGCACGCGCTCGTACTCGATCAGGCGGCCCCGATCCGCCGCGGCCAGCGGTACGGCGAACCCGATCAGCGCAAGCAGCGCGGCGAATAGTCGGAACATCGGCAACCCTCCCTCAGGCCCGCTCTTACTGCGGGAGAGGGGCGCGTTTCTCAAGCCTTTAGCGCGGCCTCGGCGAGCATCAGGGCGCCGGTGATCCCCGCATCGCCGCCCAGCCGCGGGCGGATGATCGCATGGCGCGCACCACCGGGCAGGTAGCTATTGTCCAGCTCCCGGGCACGGGCGGCGATGCGCTCGACAAGGCCGGGGGTCTGCGCCACCCCGCCGCCGATCACCACTTCGGCCACCGCGACGCTCGCGAACAGCGTGTGGCAGGCCTGTGCAATGTAGTGGGCGATGATGGCATGGCCCGGGTGGTCGGCCGGGAGGTCAGAGAGCGGGCAGCCCCAGCGCGCGATGATCGCCGGGCCGCTGGCAAGCCCTTCGAGGCAATCGCCATGCGCGGGGCAGATGCCCGCAAAATCAGCGTCCAGCGGGTGACGGCGCGGGTAGATATGGCCGATTTCGGGATGGGCGATACCGTGCACCGGTTGGCCGTCGATCACCAGCCCGCCGCCGATCCCGGTGCCGATGGTAAGATAGGCAAGGCCCCCGCCCGCTCCGTCCGCCGCGGCATGCTCGGCCAGCGCGGCGGCGTTCACATCGGTATCGAAGCCGACCGGCACGCCCAGCGCCTGCCCCAGCCAGCCCGCGATATCGCAATCCGCCCAGCCGGGTTTGGGGGTGTTGGTGATGAAGCCCCACTTGGGCGAGCGCCGGTCCAGCTCGACCGGCCCGAAGCTGCCGATGCCGAGCGCGCGCACCCCGCCGCGTGCCGCCAGCCACTCCGCCGCCTCGGCAAGGGTCGTCTGGGGATCGCGGGTGGGGATCGTGTGGCGGGCAAGGATGCGGTCCGGCGAGTGCCCTGCCGCGAGCACGAACTTGGTGCCCCCCGCCTCGATCCCGCCAAGCATCAGGCGGTGCCCGCGTGTGCGAGGCGCGCGCTGTCCCCATCGAGTTCGAGTTGCAGCAGCGGCGCGGGTACCCCACCAAACGCCCCATTGCCGTCTGTTTCGGGCAGCACATCGAGGAAGCTGCACACCGTCAGGCTTGCATCGACATACCAGCTGTAGGTCTGCTGCGGGCTTTCGGCCGGGTTGGCGAGCACCAGGCCGGTGCCGTTCAAGGGCCGCCAGGGGCCTGCCATGCTGTCCGCCACCATCCCGTACAATCCCCCCGGTGCATGGCGCAGATCCTCCGCGAAGGTCGCGGTCTGCGTCGACCAGAAGGCGTAGTATCGTCCGCCGTGAAACACCAGATGCGCGCGCTCGAGCTCGTTGTTGACGCCCTCGGCATGGAGGCAGGGAGGGGCCAGAACCCACCCCTGTGGCCCCTTGCGCGCCAATCCGAAGGCGCCGTTGTAATCGCTCGAAGAACCCGCCAGCGAGGCGGTGAAGGCGAGGTATTCGGCTCCGTCCGCCGGATCGCGGAAGAAGGCCGGGTCGCGGAACGCCTTGATGCGCCCCGGCTCGCCCGCGTGGGCATCGGCGGGCATGTAGGCTTCGCCGTACCCGGTGACGAGCGGCGCGGGGGTCGACCAGTCTTCCGGCCAGCCATCGGCGCCGAGGCGCGCGTGCGTCTCCCACAAGTCCTGCTGGTAGCCACCACTCAGCGCAGCGGTGCCGGCGGCGGTGAAGAACAGCGTCACCACGCCTTCATCGAGCAGCGCCGAGCCCGCCCATTCGCGTTCGTAGGGCACAGGGCTGTCGGGGAGCACCGGGCCGCAGTCGTGCCACGCCCCGTCCCGCCGCTCGATCCAGTGGATCTTCGCCTCGAAATGCCGGAGCGCGGGGTCGCCGCGGTCGGGCGCGGTCAGCGCCATCCACATTTCCCTCCCGGCCAGCGTCGCGCGGTAGCCGGCGGCATCCTGCACCGGCCACATGTCCCAGTAGAGCCGCGCCGGATCGAGACCGCCGCGCCCCTCCCCGGTCCCTGCCGCCGGGATCGTCGCCTGCGCGCTGGCAGGCCCGATCCGGCGGACGTGTTCGGCAGTCCAGGCACTGATCATTGCAAGCGAAATCCCATCACGTCACATCACACAGTCGAAAGGCTGGCCGCCGGGGGGAGTTGGCGGCCAGCCCTCTTGCCTCAAGTCCGGTTATCAGAAGTCGAACCGGACCGAGGCGAGCACCGTCCGCCCGGCGATGGACCGCGCGCGGACCAACCCGTTCGCCGGGATCGAGCCCTCTTCGGCTTCGGTGAAGCCGGCTTCGTTGAAGAGGTTGGTGGCGTTCAACCCCAGCTCGATCCGCTCGATCGGGCGGAAGGCGAGGAAGGCGTTGACCTGCGCGAAGGCGGGCAGGACCAGATCGTTGTTGTCCTGCGCGAAGCTTTCGGTGGTGCCGACCACGTTCGCGCCCACGGTGAACATGCGGGTGTCGTACTGCGCGGTGGCTTGATAGACGAGGTCCGCCTGCCGGCGCGGGGTGTTGCCGATGAAGTCTGCCCGGCCCGGGTCTGCGTCCTTGATCTCGGCATCGGTCCAGGTCGCGCCTGCCGACAGCGAGAACGGCCCGGTGCGGTACGAGCCTTCCAGCTCGACCCCGTAGGCTTCGTATTCGTTGTTGAACACCCGGTTGGGCAGCTCGATGTTGTTCTCGTTGGTCTTGGCGTAGAAGCCGGTCGCATAGAGGGCGAGCCCGCCGGACTGGTACTTCACCCCCGCTTCGAGCTGGTCGACGCGTGCGATCACGCCCGAATCGCCGAGCGGCAGGCCGCCGTCCTGCGCGCTGACGGCAGGGCTGAACAGCGAACGGTCGGCGGTGTGGCGACCGCCCTGGCTGTAGCGCGCAAAGACGCCCAGATCGTCGGTGACGAGGTAGTTCGCCCCCAGCGAGAAGCTGAAGTAATCGAAGTCGTAATTGACCGGACGGGCATCGCCGAGCGGCAGGATCGCGGTCTGTGCCTCGGCCGGGTCGATCGTGCCGTCGCGGTCGAAGTCGAAGCTGCCGATCCCGACACCGAAGCCGCTGTCGGAGCCGGTGATCGTCCCGCTCGCATCGCCGAAGTCATACCGGATCGAGGCATCGAGTGTCAGCCGCCCGGCTTCCACCGAAAGCGAGGCGAAGGGCGCGTAGGTGCTGTAGTCGACATCATAGCTGCGCCGGCAGCAATTGCCGAAGAAGTTGGCGCTGTAGGCGACCGTCCCGTTCTGCGTGACGAGGTTGCCGTCCGCATCGCGGATGTCGACCAGCACCGCCTGCCCATCGCCCTGCACGGTCTGCACGTGGCTGGTCCACAGCCAGTCGGTATCGACCGTCTGGCGCGAGAGGTAGAAGCCGGTGGTGAAGTTGGCCGTCGCCCCGCCGAAGTCGAAGCTCTTGTTGACGCGGAAGTCGTTGGTGACGTTGTCGAGGCTGTTGAGCCGGACGTTGAACACCACTACGTTGGTGAGCAGGCCATTGCCGCCGATGGTGCCTGCATTGGCGACCTGCCCGGCGTTGGGCCCGCTGGCGAAAAGGATGCTCGATCCCGGCCCGCCGATGGAATTGGCCACCGCCTGCGCGCTGTCCACGCCCGCCGGGAAGGGCGAGAGGAACCCGCCCGAATTGTCCGAGAAGCGGAACCGGTTGGTCAGCGTCCAGCCGCCGCCGACGTCGAATTCGCTCTCGATCCCGAAGGCCTTGGACTGCACCGAAAGGCCGTCACGGTAATCGAAGCTGGTGGGATTGTTGTTCCCGTCGAGCGTGCGGACCGGCGTGAGGAAGGGGCTGTAGAGGCTGTCACGGCGCGGATCGAAGCCGGGGATTCCCTGATAATCGGGGTTGCCGCCCGTACCCGTCACCCGGACCGGCTGCGGCAGAATGGTCGGCGTGGTATCGTCGAGATACTTGGCCGAGAAGCGGATGTAGCCGCCGTCGAATTCCTTGGTGATGTTGGCCTTGATCTGGCCGCCGTCATAGCCGTTGTAGCCGATGTCGCGCGGGCCTTCGCCGGTGCGGTAGAAGCCGCCGACGTGGAAATAGAGATCATCCGCCAGCGGCGCGCCGTAATCGAAGTCGAGGCGGTAGGATTCGAAGTCGAGGCCGACGCTCGCCTGGATCGCACCGCCTTCCTGCTGGCCGGTCTTGGAGATGAAGTTGATCACCGCACCCGGCGCGTTCGAGGCGAAGGTCGAGGCCGAACCGCCGCGCACCGCTTCGACGCGGGCGACCGAACGGTCGGCGCGCAGGAAGTTGTCGGCATTGCCGAACACGATGTCGCCGAATTCGAGGATCGGCAGGCCATCCTCCTGAAGCTGGACATAGCGGCCGCCCCCGGTGGAAACGGGGATGCCGCGCACCGCGATGTTGGCGTTGCCCTCGCCGCCCGAGGCTTCGGAACGGATGCCGGGGATCTGGCGGATCAGGTCGGCCGCGGACGGGGCGGCAAGATTGGCGATGGTGTTCGCGCCGATGGTGCTGACCGACACCGAGCTTTCGATGCGGTTCTGCCCGCGGGCGACGGCGGTGACGATGATTTCCTCGCCCTCGGCGATGCTCTCGTCGGCGCTGTCCTGCGCGAAGGCGGGGCTGGCGATGAGAGCCGACACGGCGGCACCGGCGTAAAGCGCGTAACGCAAATTCATGGTGGGTCTCCTCTCGGGTTCGCGCTTCTTTGGGCGCTGACGGGTTACGCCTAGCTTTCTTGCAAACGATTGCAACAGGAATCTTGCAATCGTTTGCAAATGAGTCGGAATCGTGTCACCTCTCGGCCACAGCGCAAGTTATAAGGCGCATGAGGCATAATTGGGATGAGGCGCAACATGTCGGAAAAGCCGCGGCTTTCGCTGCTCCGTATCGTCGAGATGAACATCGGGTTCTTCGGCCTGCAGTTCAGCTTCGGGCTGCAACAGGCCAACATGGGACCGATCTACGGCTTCCTCGGCGCGGACGAGGCTTCGATGCCGCTGCTGTGGCTGGCAGGGCCGATGACGGGGCTGCTCATCCAGCCGATCGTCGGCGCGATGAGCGATCGCACCAACATCCGGCTCGGCCGCCGCACCCCCTATTTCCTCGTCGGCGCGGTGATCTGCACGCTGGCGCTGTTCGCGATGCCCTATTCGAGCGCGCTGTGGATGGCCGCCTCGCTGCTGTGGATCCTGGATGCGGGCAACAACATCACGATGGAGCCCTACCGCGCCTATGTCGCCGACCGGCTCGCCCCCGACCAGCGGTCGACCGGGTTCCTGACGCAGAGCGCCTTCACCGGCCTTGCTCAGACGCTGTCCTACCTCGCGCCCTCGCTGCTCACGGCTTTCGTTGCGAGGGACGTGCTCGATGCCAACGGCATTCCGGTGATCGTGCGCATCGCTTTCGTGATCGGGGCGATCCTGTCGCTCTCGACGATCCTGTGGTCGGTGCTGCGGGTGCGCGAACTGCCGCTCGATGCGGCCGAGCAGCTGGATCTGGCGAGCAAGCCGCTCACGGTGCGCTCCACCCTTGCGGAAATCCGCGATGCGATTGCCGAAATGCCGCGCCCGATGCGCCAGCTGGCAGGCGCGATGCTGTGCCAGTGGTACGCGATGTTCGCCTATTGGCAGTACATCACCTTCGCCGTGGGCCGCAGCCTCTACGCCACCGACGATCCCGCCAGCAGCGCCTTCCGCGAGGCGACGCTGACCACCCAGCAGGCGGGCGCGCTCTACAATTTCATCGCCTTTCTCGGCGCGCTGGTGCTGATCCCGGTGGTCCGCCGTTTCGGCGCGCGTCATACCCACGCTGCCTGCCTTGCCGCCTCGGGCGCGGCGATGCTGCTGATCCCGGGCGTCTCCACCCCGGCGGGGCTGTTCGTGCTGATGCTGGGAATCGGCATCGGCTGGGCGGGGATGATGGGCAACACCTACGTCATGCTCGCCGACTGCATCCCGCCGGAGCGCAACGGCATCTACATGGGCATCTTCAATCTGTTCATCGTCATTCCGATGCTGATCCAGACGCTCACCATGCCGCTGATCTATCGCCCGCTACTGGGCGGCGATCCGCGCAATGTGCTGATGCTGGGCGGCGTCTTGATGCTGGCGGGCGCGCTCGCTACGCTGCTGGTCGATGCCGGACACCGCCAACCCCGGGAACAGGGGCTGGTCACCGGCTGAGGGGAAACATGGCCGAGAGCGACGAGACGACCTCCAGCAGGGGCACCGACAAGGGCACGGGCCGCACCGCGGTGCGCACCATCACCGATCTGGCGCGGCTCGCCGGGGTGTCGCCCGGCACCGTCTCCCGCGCGCTGGCCGGCAAGAGCCTCGTCAACACCAAGACCCGCGAGAAGATCGAGGCTCTCGCCCGCGAACACGGCTTCCGCCCCAACCAGATGGCGAGCGGGTTGCGCCGCCAGAAGACCGGGGTGATCGGGGTGGTCATCCCGCTCGGCCACGACATTCGCCAGCAGATTTCCGACAGCTTCTTCATGACCCTCCTCGGCTTCCTCGCCGACGAGCTCACCTTGCAGGGCTACGACCTGATGCTGCGCCGCGTGGTGCCGGACGATGACGCAGACTGGCTCGACCGCTTCATCGGTTCGGGCATGATCGACGGGGTCATCGTCATCGGCCAGTCCGACCAGTTCGACCGGATCGAGGAGGTCGCCGAAGGCTACCGCGCGATGGTGGTGTGGGGGAACCATCAGGAAGGCCAGCGCCACTGCGTGGTGGGGACCGACAACCGCCTCGGCGGCAGGCTGGCGGCCGAGCGCCTGATCGCGGCCGGAGCGAAGCGGCTCGCCTTCCTTGGCGACACCGGCCCGATGGAATTCGCCGCGCGCTTTGCTGGTGCCGAGGACGCTGCCGCGCGGCTCGGCACATCGCCGGTGCTGGCGCTCCCCACCCACCTCTCGCCCGACCGCGCGAGCGAGGAGATCGCCCGCCATCTTGCCGTTCATGGAAATGCCGTCGACGGGATCTTCGCCGCCACCGACACGCTCGCCGCACTGTGCCTCACCGAACTGCGCGCGCTCGGGCGGGCGGTGCCCGGGGACGTGCGGCTGGTCGGGTTCGACGACCTGCCGATCGCCCGTCAGACCATGCCCGCGCTCACCACGGTGCGGCAGGATATCGCCGCTGGCGCGCGGAGCCTCGTCGACCTGCTGCTGCGGCGGCTGGCGGGGGAGACGACCGAAAGCCTCGTGCTCCCCCCCGAACTGGTGGTGCGCGAGACCGCCTGATCTACCAGCGCACGAGGCGCGGCACCACGACCCGGCCCGCCAGCGCCATCGCCGCCACCACCGCGCTGTGCGACAGCCCGATGTGGACGATGTCGTCGATCGGGCAGTGGAGCGAGAAGGCGAAGATCCCCGAGGCGCCCGATGCCACCCCGGCGACGAGCCCCGCCCGCTCGGGAAAGGTCGGCGCACCGCGGCGCAGCCACATGACCAATATGGCAAAAACCAGCAGCGAGGCGGCGGTGCCGACCGCAAAGCATTCGATCCCGTGACCCATCGCCTCGGCAGACAATGCCTCGCGTCCCCGGACCAGGGCGACGATCAGCCCCGCCAGCGGCAACAGCCCCGCCATCCCCGCCGCCCAGCGCCACCCGCCGTGGTCGCTGCCCACCTGCGGCCGGCTCATCATCACCACCGTAACGATCCCCGCCAGCGCGAGGCCGAGGAACATCCCGGTCGCAACCAGCCCCATGGGATCGACCCGGCCCGCCAGCCAGTCGGCGCGGATCCCGAACAGGCCGATCACCAACCCCGCCGACACCGCTGCCGCCGCCAGCGCCAGCGCCACCCCCTCGGCCATGCGCAGCGGCCTGACCGGCTGAAGATCGCCCACCAGCTCGGCGATCAGGGCATCGGAGATGTGCTGCATGGTCATTCTTTCTCGATGATGGCGGCGAGCTTCTTCAGCCCGCGATGGATGTTGACCTTGACGAGGCTTTCACTTTGCCCCGTCTTTTCAGCGGCTTCCGCGATGCTCAGCCCCTCGATCCTGACGAGGGCGATGGCCCGTTCCTGCGCCGGTGGGAGGAGGGCGAGCAGCCGGTCGAGGCTGATGCGCGCAGCGACCGCCGGCTCGTCATCGGTCCCGATCAGTTCCTCGTGAAGTTCCTGCGCGTCGGTCCGGTAGAGCCGGCGCAGGTGATCGACCCAGCGGTAGCGCGCAATCGCCGCGAGCCACGGCAGGAACGGGCGCGAGGCATCCCAGGAGGCGCGCTTGGTGTGCAGCGCGATCAGGGTTTCCTGAACCAGATCATCGAGTTGCGAAGGCGCGATGCGGCGGGCGTAATAGGTGCGCAGCCAGCGCTGGCACGCCTCCAGCAGCGCCGCATAGGCCTGCTTGTCGCCAGCCTGCGAGAGGCGCATCAGCCGCGCGAGGGTGGGCTCGTCGGCTCTCATGCCTTTGCGCCGTCAGCAATCATCCCGCGCCCCCTTTCACCGGCCCGCGCCCTTGTTGGGCATTCTTCGCGGGCGATGGGCCGGAGGTTACATCGCGTAGGACAAGCCCGCGGGTCTTTCGCGAAACTTTCGTCGCCTGAAACGCAGCGGCCCCGCGCTCGCCAGACCGAGCGCGGGGCCGCGTTCATCGCCGTGTGTCCGCTCAGGAGAGCGCGACGTGGCGCTTCAGGTGGTGGTCGACATTCCCGAATTCGCTGTCGAAGATCGTGAGGCGCTTGAAATAGTGGCCGATGGCATATTCGTCGGTTACGCCGTTGCCGCCGTGGATCTGCACCGCTTCCTGCCCGATCAGCCGCGCCGCCTGCCCGACCCCGACCTTGGCCGCGCTGACCGCCTTCTTGCGCTCTACCTCGTCCGCGCCGAGGCGCAGGGTGGCGAGGTACGTCAGCGAGACGGCGGTTTCATAGGCGGTGTACATGTCGACCATGCGGTGCTGGAGCACCTGGAAGCTGCCGATCGGCACACCGAACTGCTTGCGCTGGCGGCTGTATTCGACCGTCATCGCATGGGCGACCTTCATCGCCCCGCAGGCCTCGGCGCACAAAGCGGCAATGGCCTCATCGGTGACGAGCTCGATCAGCGCCAGCCCCTCGCCCTCGGCCCCGATCAGCGCGTCTGCGCCCACCGCCACGTTCTCGAAATAGACTTCCGCAGCGCGGCGGCCATCGACCGTCACATAGTCGCGGGTGGTGACGCCGGGCGTGTCCTTGGCGAGCACGAAGACCGAGACGCCGCCGCGATCCCGCCGCTCGCCGCCGGTGCGCGCGGTGACGACGAGGTGGCTTGCCCAAGGCGCGCCGATCACGACCGCCTTGTGGCCGTTGAGCACCCAGCCTGCCCCGTCCTTCTTCGCGGTGGTTTCCAGATCGGCATAGTCATACCGGCCCTTGGGTTCGGCATAGGCAAAGGCGAAGACGCTGCTGCCCGCCACTATCCCGCCGATATGTTCTTCCTTCTGCGCCGCCGTGCCGCCGTGCTTGAGGAAGCCGCCCGCGCAGACCACGGTGGGGAGGAACGGCTCGATCACCAGTCCCTTGCCGAACTCCTCCATGATCACCATCGCATCGACCGCGCCGCCGCCGAAGCCGCCGTCGGCCTCGCTGAAGGGCATGCCGAGGATGCCGAGCTCGGCCAGCTGCGCCCACACTTCCGGACGCCAGCCAGCGTTGCTGGCAATCGCCCTGCGACGATCCTCGAACCCGTATTGTTCACGCACCAGTCGCGACAGCCCGTCGCGCACCATGCCCTGTTCTTCGGTGAAGTTGAAATCCACGAATTCTCTCCCGTCCATTGAAAGCCCTTCCCTGAGGGGAAGGGTTGGGATGGGGGGTCTGCCGTATCGGGGTTTGCTCCCCCCACCCCCCAGCCCCCTCCCCTCGGGGAGGGGGGTAATTGGTGCCCCTCCCCGAGGGGAGGGGAGACGAAGGCCTTACAGCCCCAGGATCATCTTGGTGATGATGTTGCGCTGAATCTCGTTCGATCCGCCATAGATACTGGTCTTGCGCATGTTGAAATAGGTCGCCGCGGCATGGCTCGCGTAGTCGGGGCCGACCGGGTGCTCGTTCGAATTGTCGTTCGACACCCCGCCCATGTAAGGCGCAGAATAGGTGCCGACCGCTTCCAGCGTCAGTTCGGTGAGGCGCTGCTGGATTTCGGTGCCCTTGATCTTGAGGATCGAGCTTTCCGGCCCCGGCCCCTTGCCCGCCT
>VFQO010000055.1_pt1 | contig 152569 bp, 143 predicted proteins | sample 3512331 | NCBI WGS metagenome assembly VFQO01 (sample SAMN10412371, study PRJNA504923) | tailings metagenome | isolation source: Replicate 3 from Balatoc abandoned mine | place: Philippines: Itogon, Benguet | collected 2017-08-28 | reverse complement strand
TCTTTGAAAAGGAAGCCGACCATGTCGATGGTTTCGCAAAGGAAATGGCGGTCGTCACCCACCATCGCCTGATCGCCAACGACAAGGGCAAGCTCGTTCCCGATCCCGAGGCGAAGCTCGAGGAGCCGCTGATCGTCCGCCCGACGTCGGAGACGGTGATCGGCAGCGCGATGAGTCGCTGGGTGCAAAGCTGGCGCGACCTGCCGCTGAAGGTCAACCAGTGGGCGAATGTCGTGCGGTGGGAGATGCGTACGCGCATGTTCCTGCGCACGAGCGAATTCCTGTGGCAGGAAGGGCATACCGCGCACGCCGACCGCGACGATGCGATGGCGGAGACGCTGCGCGCGCTCGAAATGTACCGCGCCTTCGCCGAGGATGTGCTGGCGATGCCCGTCGTGGCGGGCGAAAAGCCCGAGAATGAGCGTTTCCCGGGCGCGGTCGCGACTTATTCGATCGAGGCGATGATGCAGGACGGCAAGGCGCTGCAGGCCGGCACCTCGCATTATCTGGGCACCGGCTTCGCCGAGGCGGCGAACATCCGCTATCAGGACAAGGACGGCGGTCACAGCCTGTGCCATACGACGAGCTGGGGCACGTCGACGCGGATGATCGGCGGCGTCATCATGACGCATGGTGACGACGACGGGCTGCGCTGTCCGCCGCGCATCGCGCCGCACCAGATCGTGATCGTGCCGATGCTCCGCGAGAATGACGAAGACGCGGCGATCCTCGATTATTGCCGCGACCTCGAGGTGCAGTTGAAGGCGCTCGACGCCTTCCGCGAGCCCGTGCGCGTTCTGCTCGACACCGGCGGTGCCAAGGCGCAGACCAAGCGCTGGAGCTGGGTCAAGAAGGGCGCGCCGGTGATCGTCGAGATCGGCCCGCGCGACGTTGCCGGCGGCAATGTCGCGGTGATCCGCCGCGACCGGCTGTATCAGGAGAGCGGCAAGCTCGACACGGCGTTCGTCGCCAAGGGCGATTTCGTTGCCGCCGCGGTGGCGACGCTCGAGGAAATCCAGGCCAATCTCCATGCCGAGGCCAAGGCGCGGCTCGATGCGAACATCAGCCGCGATGTCACGGATTTGAAAGCGCATTTTGCGGGCGACGACAAGTTCGTCGGCTGGGCCGAGGTGCAATGGTCGCGCCCGACCGGCGCGGCGCTGGACAAGATCGTCGAGCAGCTGAAGGCACTCAAGCTGACGATGCGCAACACCCCGCTCGATGCGGCGCCGGCCGATGGCGCGTGCTTCTTCACCGGCGAGCCGGCGGTCGAACGCGTGCTCGTCGGGCGGACCTATTAATTGGCCAAGGGTCCGAAGCGGCCGCAACCGGCGGGTCTGCCCTCGCCGGACCAGATCATGCGTTTCATCGCCGACAGCCCGGGCGCGGTCGGCAAGCGCGAGATCGCGAAGCATTTCGGGCTCCACGGCGCCGACAAGATCGCGCTGAAAGCGCTGCTCAAGGACATGACAGACGAGGGGGTCGTCGATCTCGCGCCGGGGCGTGCGTTCCACAAGCATGGCGGATTGCCCAAGGTGACGGTGCTGCGCGTCGTCGCGATCGAGGGCAGCAACCTCTGGGCGGTGCCCGACCGCTGGGAAGCCTCGACCCCGCCGCCGCGGGTGCGCGTGATGGAGCAGGGCCGGAAAGGCGCGCTCGGCATCGGCGACCGTATCCTCGCGCGCACCGAGGAACGCGGCAGCGGCCATGTCGCGCATCCGATGAAGCGGTTGCAGGCGAGCGCCGAACTGATCGTCGGCGTGCTCGTCCACGACGTCGGCCCGGGGGGCAAGGCGATGACCTGGCTGCGCCCCGCCGACAAGCGCGCGCGCTTCGACTTCGCGGTCGCCGACATGGGCGATGCGGCGATCGGCGACCTTGTGCGCGCCGAACTGACCGGGCGCGGGCCCGCGACCAAGGCGAAGGTAATCGAACGCATCGGCGATCCCTTCGCGCCCAAGGCGCTGAGCATGATCGCGATCGCGCGCCACGAAATCCCGCATGTCTTCAGCGGCGAGACGATCGCCGAGGCCGAACGCGCGGCGAAACTGCCGCTGACGCCCGAGGGGCGCGAGGATTTGCGCGACCTGCCGATCGTCGCGATCGACCCGATCGACGCGCGCGACCATGACGATGCGGTGTGGGCGGCGCCCGACGAGGATCCGGGCAACAAGGGCGGCTTCCGGGCGATCGTCGCGATCGCCGACGTCAGCTATTATGTGCGGCCCGACGGCGAACTCGACCGCGAGGCGCGGCGGCGCGGCAACAGCGTCTATTTCCCCGACCGCGTCGTGCCGATGCTGCCCGAAACCTTGTCCGCCGGCGTCTGTTCGCTGAAGGCGGGCGAGGATCGCGCCGCGATGGCGTGCCATCTGGTCATCGACAGGCATGGCAAGGTGACGTCATGGCGTTTCACCCGCGCGCTGGTGCGGCTGCGCGCGAACATCGCCTATGAACATGCGCAGGCGGCCTATGACGCGAACGAGGCGCGCGATGCGTGGGACGGCGATGTGCTGCCCGCGCTCAAGGCGCTTTGGGCGTGCTGGGCACTGCTCGCCAAGGCGCGCGCGGCGCGCAGCCCGCTCGACCTCAACCTGCCCGAGCGGCAGGTAATCCTCGACGAGGCGGGCGGCATCGCCGAAATCCGCGTCCGCGACCGGCTCGATTCGATGCGGCTGATCGAGGATTATATGATCGCGGCGAATGTCGCGGCGGCAAAGGCGCTCGAGGCGAAGAAATCGCCGGTGATGTATCGCATCCACGAGCCGCCGAGCCGCGAGAAGCTCGTCAGCCTCAAGGAATATCTCGAAACTTTCGAACAGAGCTTCGCGCTGGGGCAGGTCATCACCCCCGCGGTGTTCAACCGGCTGATCGACGGTTTTTCAGAGGACGACCGGCTGCCCGAGATCATGCAGGCGATCCTGCGCAGCCAGACGCAGGCCTATTATGGCCCTGCCAATTCGGGGCATTTCGGCCTCGCGCTCGGCAGCTATGCGCATTTCACTTCACCGATCCGCCGCTACGCCGACCTGATCGTCCACCGCGCACTCGTCGACAGCTATCGACTCGACGTGCCTGGAAAGGCGAAGGATTTGCCGCAGCGCACCGGGCTGGGCGAGGCCGATGCCAAGAGGCTGTCGCGCATCGGCGAGGCGATCAGCGCGCTCGAACGCCGCGCGATGGAGGCCGAGCGCGAGACGATCGACCGCTATGTCGCGGCGCATCTTGCGAACAAGGCGGGCGAGATCGTCGCGGCGCGGATCACCGGGGTGCAGCCCTTCGGCTTTTTCGCGACGGTCGACGGCTTGGGCGGCGACGGGCTGGTGCCGGTGTCGACGCTGGGCAGCGAGCGCTTCTTTTATGACGAGGCGGCGCGGACGCTGGTCAGCGAACATGGCCGGGTGAGCTTCAGCACCGGGCAGCGGCTCGACCTGCGGCTGATGGAGGCGAACCCGGTGAGCGGCGCGCTGCGCTTCGAACTGCCCGATGCGCCCGAGAGCGGCTTTCGCGACCGTCCGGTGCGGCGCGACGGGCTGAAGAAGGACAAGGCCGGCAAGCATATGGTCGGCAAGCGCGGGCGGCCAGCGAATATCAAGCATAAGGGCAAGCGCCGCTAGTTAGGACTCGTCATTGCGAGCGAAGCGAAGCAATCCAGAGTAGCGTAAGCCGCTCTGGATTGCTTCGCTTCGCTCGCAATGACGAAGTTAAGAACGCTGGGCCAGCCTCGCCAGCAACGCCGCGCTCTCCGCATCGGCCGGGAAAAAGGCCTCGATCGCCAGTTCGGACAGCGTGATGTCGACCGGGGTGCCGAAGATCGTCACCGTCGACACGAAGGAAATCCGCCCCGCGATCGTATCGAGGACCAGCGGCACCGCGATGCTGCTCACCGCGCCGTGATTGTCGTTCGCCGGCCCCGGATAGGCGGCGATCTCGTCGCGTAGCGCGATCAGCCCGGCGTCGGCGCTGGCCTCGATCTGCAAATCGAGCCGGTGCAATATATGCGCGCGCCACAGGCCATAGTTGACGATCTGCGGCGCAAGGCCGTCGGGATGGAGCGCGATGCGCAGCACATTGACCGGCGGCGTCAGCAGAGCGGGCGACACCTGTTCGATCAGGATGGCGATGGCGTCATTCGCCGCGACCATGTTCCAGTGCCGGTCGACCGCGAGCGCGGGATAGGGCTCATGCCCCTTCAGCACATGTTCGACGATCGCCTTCATCGCCGCCATTTCGGGGCTGTCGAGCGGGCGTTCCTGATAATCGGGGGCATAGCCCGCGGCGAGGAGCAGCGCGTTGCGCGCGCGGTGCGGCACCTCGAGGCAGTCGGCGATCCGCTGGAGCATCGCCGCGCTGGGTTTCGAGCGGCCGGTCTCGATGAAGCTCAGGTGGCGCGTCGACATTTCGGTGTCGAGCGCGAGGTCCATCTGGCTCATCCGGCGCCGCATGCGCCATTCGCGCAATTGTTCGCCCAGCGGTGCTGCCTTCATCATGCGTCTCCTTCGCCGCCGGAGCTATACCCCGGCTTTCGCGATTTCCATTACCTCCCGCGTAATCGACGCGCTGCATATGGGGGCATAGTTGGACCGGGTTCGAAAGGAGAACCCCTATGTCGATTTCCAATCTCAAGACTTTCCTGATCGCCGACGCCGTCACCTGCGCCGGTGTCTTTGCGCTCGGCCTGCTCGCGGCGGCCCCCGTCGCGGCGCTGCTCGGCGTGCCGAAACAGGTCGTCGCAATCGGCGGCTGGATCTGCCTCGCCGCCGGATTGCTGATGCTGGTCGCCGCCCTGCAAGCGGTCCCAAATCCATCGCTCGTCAAGCTGATCGCGCTCGGCAACATCGGCTGGGTCGCCGCGAGCCTGGGCGTCGTGGCCGCCTTTGGCGCGACGATGACGGGTCTCGGCCTCGTCGTGGTGCTGGCACAGGCGGTCGCCGTGCTCGCTTTTGCGATCATCGAATGGAAAGGCGCGGGTGCGGGTGGGCGCGTCGCCGCTGTCTAAAACCTCGTCATTCCGAGGAGCCGAAGGCGACGAAGCAATCCAGAGCGGAGCAGTACCGCCCTGGATTGCTTCGCTTCGCTCGCAATGACGAATTATCTGAAAGCGATATCAGCTCAGCGCATCGAGCCGGGCGATGTCGATGCCGCCCGGCACCAGCATCACCGGGCAGGGGAGCGTTCCGGCATCCTGTCCAGTGAAATGCGCGACCAGCGGTCCCGGCGCGCCCGAGGCCGCGGTCGCCAGCACCAGCGCGGCGACCTCGTCATTCTCGGCGATCACCTGGCAGACCACCTCGGCGGGCTTGCCCTGGCGGACCATGATCTGCGGCGTGACATTGGCTTCCTGCTGGACCGTGTCGGCCGCCGCCGACACCAAAGTCTCGGCATGTTCGCGCGCTTCGGCCTCGATCGTCGCCTGCACGCCGCCGAAAGCCACGAAATCCTGCGGCGGGATGATCGCCAGCACCATCACGCCGCCGCCGGTGCGCGCCGCGCGCCGCGCCGCGAAACGGAGCGCCAGCGAGGCCTCCGGACTGTCGTCGATCACGACCAGATAAGTACGCATGCCCCGACCCCGCTATGCTTTTTGCGAGGGGAGAGTGCGTCACATTCGTATGAAAGGCAAGTTTGCGCCGATGGACCTTGACCGCAAACCCTCTTATGGCGAGGAACAATCCGTAGCGGCAGGCGCGGCCTGCAAGACTGACAGGGACAAGCCAGAAGATGCCGATCGAACTCAAAATGCCCGCCCTTTCGCCGACGATGGAGGAGGGCACGCTCGCCAAATGGCTGGTCAAGGAGGGCGATACGGTGAAGTCGGGCGACCTGCTCGCCGAGATCGAGACCGACAAGGCGACGATGGAGTTTGAGGCGATCGATGAAGGCGTCGTCAGCCAGATTCTCGTCGCCGAGGGTACCGACGGGGTGAAGGTCGGCACCGTGATCGCGACGATCACCGCCGAAGGCGAGGACGCGGGCGCCGCCAAGGCCGCCCCGGCTGCCGCCGCGCCGGCCCCGGCCGCCGCCGCGCCTACCACCGCCGCGAAGGAAGAAGCGCCGAAGGCCGCTGAACCTGCTCCGGCGACTGCGCCCACGCCCGCACCGGCGCCGGTCGCGGCCCCCGCCGCCTCGGGCGACCGCATCAAGGCGAGCCCGCTCGCCAAGCGCCTCGCTGCCGAGCGCGGCATCGACCTGTCGACGATCAAGGGCAGCGGCCCCGGCGGCCGCATCGTCAAGGACGACCTCGACGGCGCCCCCGCAGGCGCCGCAGCGGCGCCCGCCGCCGCGGCGGCTCCGGCCGCTGCTGCTCCTGCCGCGCCGGCTGCTGCGGCGCCGGCCCCCGCCGCGCATGGCGACATCCCCGATTTCGGTATCCCGCACGAGGACAGCAAACTGTCGGGCATGCGCAAGACGATCGCGCGCCGCCTGAGCCAGTCGATGCAGGAATCGCCGCATATCTATCTGACGGTCGACATCCGCCTCGACGCGCTGCTCAAGCTTCGCGGCGAACTCAACGCCAGCCTCGAAGGGCGCGGCGTCAAGCTCAGCGTCAACGACATGCTGATCAAGGCGCTCGCGGTTGCGCTCGAGCGCGTGCCGTCGTGCAACGTCAGCTTCGGCGGCGACGTGATGCGCCATTACAAGCGTGCCGACATTTCGGTCGCGGTGAGCATCCCCGGCGGGCTGATCACCCCGATCATCGTCGATGCGGGTGGCAAGTCGATGTCGAAAATCTCGACCGAAATGGCCGAACTCGCTGCGAAGGCCAAGGAAGGCAAGCTCCAGCCCAGCGAATATCAGGGCGGCACCGCCTCGATCTCGAACATGGGGATGATGGGGATCAAGCAGTTCACCGCGGTGATCAACCCGCCGCAGGGCATGATCATGGCGATCGGCGCGGGTGAGAAGCGCCCCTATATGGTCGACGACGCGCTCGCGATCGCGACCGTGATGTCGGCGACCGGCAGCTTCGACCATCGCGCGATCGACGGCGCCGATGGCGCGCTGCTGATGAAGACATTCAAGGAACTGGTGGAAAGCCCGCTGGGGCTGGTGGCTTAAAATGCCGGAGGGGCCGAATAGCCCCTCTCCCCTTGCGGGAGAGGGGTTGGGGAGTGGGGGCCGCGCCGCGGTAGCGGCGCACAAGACCCTCTCCGAAGTCCTCGCCCGCAAAGCCCTGTTGCTGGACCGCGCCCGCCTGATGCGATCAAATCCGACCGATGCCGAGCGCAAGCTCTGGTCGATCCTTCGCGCCGGACGGCTCGAAGGTCTGAGATGGCGGCGTCAGGAGGTGATCGACGACTTGTATATCGCCGACTTCATCTGCTTCGAACATCGTCTGGTCGTCGAGGCCGATGGCGGCCAGCATGCCGGAAATCATCATGACGTCGAACGCGACGCCTATCTGACGGCGCAAGGTTTCCGCATCTTCCGTTTCTGGAACAACGACATACTCGCCAACAGCGACGGTGTTGCCGCGCGCATCTTGGATGCCATCGAGTCTTCAGGCGCGCAGACGCGCGCCGACCCCACCCCCCAACCCCTCTCCCACAAGGGGAGAGGGGCTTTTGAAGGAGCCCATAATGGCTGACACCAATTACGACCTCATCGTCCTCGGCTCGGGCCCCGGCGGCTATGTCGCGGCGATCCGCGCGGCGCAGCTCGGGCTGAAGACCGCAATCGTCGAGCGCGAGAATCTCGGCGGCATCTGCCTCAACTGGGGCTGCATCCCGACCAAGGCGCTGCTGCGCTCGGCCGAAATCTATCATTATATGCAGCACGCCGGCGATTATGGCCTGATCGCGCAGCAGATCAGCGCCGATATCGATGCGGTCGTGAAGCGCAGCCGCGGCGTCGCGAAGCAGCTGAGCCAAGGCGTCGCCTTCCTGATGAAGAAGCACAAGATCACCGTCCATATGGGCGAGGGCAAGCTCACCGCGCCGGGCAAGCTCGAGGTGAAGGGCGAGAAGGGCAGCGAGACCCTGACCGCCAAGGATATCATCGTCGCGACCGGCGCGCGCGCGCGCGACCTGCCGTTCGCACCCGCCGACGGCAAGCGCATCTGGACCTATCGCCATGCGCTCGTCCCGCCCGAAATGCCCACCAAGCTGCTCGTGATCGGATCGGGCGCGATCGGGATCGAATTCGCGAGCTTCTACAGCGACATGGGCGCCGAAGTCACCGTCGTCGAAATGCTCGACCGGCTCGTGCCCGTCGAGGATGCCGACGTCTCGGCCTTCCTCGAAAAGCAGCTCAAGAAGCAGGGGATGACGATCCACACCGGCGCCGGGGTCGAGGAGCTGAAGGCGACCGCGAACGGCGTGTCGGCGAAGATCAAGGGCAAGGACGGAAAGGTCGAAAGCGCCGAGTTCAGCCACGCGATCGTCGCGATCGGTATCGTCCCCAACACCGAGAATATCGGGCTCGAAACGCTCGGCGTGAAGACGACCAAAGGCCATATCGACACCGACGCGATGTGCCGCACCAACGTCCCCGGCCTGTGGGCGATCGGCGACGTCACCGCGCCGCCATGGCTCGCGCACAAGGCGATGCATGAATCGGTGATTTCGGTCGAGGCGATCGCGGGCAACCACCCGCACGCGATGGACCCGCGCAATATCCCCGGCTGTACCTATTGCCGTCCGCAGATCGCCAGCGTCGGCCTGACCGAAGCCAAGGCGAAGGAACTGGGTTACGAGGTCAAGGCCGGCACCTTCCCCTTCATCGGCAACGGCAAGGCGATTGCGCTCGGCGAAGCCGAGGGTTTCACCAAGACTGTCTTCGACGCCAAGACCGGCGAACTGCTCGGCGCGCATATGATCGGCGCCGAAGTTACCGAGCTGATCCAGGGCTATACGATCGGCAAGACCGCAGAGCTGGTCGAGGATGATTTCATCGGCACCGTCTTCCCGCATCCGACGCTCAGCGAAACGATGCACGAAGGCGTGCTGGCGGCGTTCGGACGACCGCTGCATATCTGACGATGCCGGTGGTTTCTGAACTTTATGTGCGGCGTGACTGGGGTTTCGTGAAGTTTGCCTATTTGCCCGCAATATTCGTGATTATCGGCCTGAAGTGGCTGACTCCGGGACTTGCCGCTATCAAACTGAAGATCGGCCTTCCACTTTGCTGTGGTGTTTGTGCCTATCTCCGCCGCTGGAGCGAACATGTCGAGGAATGGCGCCTGCGCAAACCGATTCTGCAGGCAACAGAGGGCGGCCTCATCCATGAAGATGGTGGCCCCGCCAAGCCGATCGCGTGGCACCAGGTTCGATCAGTCGCCCTGATCCGCCGCGTCGCCCCCTGGCGGACGGGTGGGCATAACGACGGGTGGGGGCCACCTGTTTGGCTCGCCATTCGATACGACGATGGAGCAAACGAGGCGGTCATTACGGCATGGCCGCGCGAGGTGGTCGGCGGGTTGTTTTCCCTGCGTCGTTTTGCCCGTGAGATGGAGCGGCACCTTCTTCCCAATCATGCTGCGCTTGTGCGCCTTGAAGCAACGACGAAGGATCAACGATGAGTTCTTGGCTGGATCGCGCATGCCTTGCCGCCGCCGCGTTGCTCGTCGGTGTCATCCTGCTCGGTTTCGCGGTCGTCGCGGGGTGGACGCAGGCGACGGACCTGCGCATTTCGACCGGGCTGGTGCTGCATGTCGGCAAGAGCGACCCCGCCTTCATCGCCTTCATGCAGGGCGCGAGCTGGATCGGCGGCGGGTTGCAGCGCTGGGTGATCGTGATCGGCCTGACCTTGCTCGTCTGGCGACTGTGCGGGCCGCGCTGCGCGGTCGCGCTGGCGGGGGCGGCGCTGCTGTCGAACCTCGCGTCGAGCCTGCTCAAGCTCGCTTTCGGCGTCTCGCGCCCCGACCTCATCCCGCATCTCGACCACCAGACGAGCTTTTCCTATCCCAGCGGCCATGCGACGAACGCCGCAGTCGTCTATCTGATGCTCGCCTGGCTGGTGCCGCCGCGCTGGCGGCGCGCGGCGTGGAGCCTCGCGGGGGTGATGATCGTGCTCAACGGCGTATCGCGGATGATGCTCGGCGTGCATTGGGCGAGCGATATCGTCGGCGGGACGATGCTCGGCACCGCCTTCGCACTGCTCGGCGCTGCGTGGGTGCGGCGCGCGAAAGCCACCGCATAAGAATATCCTAACCGCTTGGCGCTATGATCGCGCCGAACGGAGGAGGATTTTCGCATGGGTTCGATCGGCAGTGTCTTTCGCTGGCTCGCGGCGCTGATTCCCGTCGCCTATATCGGCTTCTTCCTGTGGCATTTCATGGGAGTCGGCGGCAATTCGATGGAGGGCATCGTCGGCATCGTCGGCATCGGGCTCGGCCCGACCGTGCTCGGCCTGTCGATCGTCGCGCTGCTCTTCCTGATCGGCCCGCTGGTCAAGCTGCTCCGCGTCGCGTCGGGCGCGAACCGCGTCCCGGGCGCGAGCGTCAAGGTCGGCGACGACCTGCCCGCGACCGAGGGTTTCGACGCCGATGCCGCCTTTGCCCGCTATATGAGCAAGCGTGACGAAAACCCCGCGGTGGTCGAGGAAGCGGCGTCGGCCGAACACCGCCGCCCGCAATTCGGCCGCAAGACCGGCTGACCGCCGATGGTGATCGTCCAGTATAGCGGCGGCAAGCTCGTCACCCGCGCCTTGCTGTTCTTCGTCGGCGGCTTTGCGCTGATGGGGACGCTGATCGGCGCGCCGCTCGGCCTCTATCTGATCGCCTATGGCATCCGCGCGCTGGTGAAGGCGATGACCCCGAACAAGGCGGCGATCACCCAGCATGCGCGCGGGCTCGAAATCCGCACCTTATGGACGAAGCGCTTCGTCTCTTTCGACCATTATACGCATGTCAGCGCCGAAACGATCTTCTTCAGCGCCGCAGGCTTGCCGATCCCGGGGCCGGTGATGCTGGTGATCCATGCCGACAAGGGCGGCATCACGGGCAAGCGCAAGACCCGCATCCCGCTCGGGTACCTCAAGCTCGTCGAACGTGCGGTGCCGCTGGTCGGCGAGGCGATCGAGATTTTCGCGATGCCGCACCGCGAGGCCGGCGCGACCTGGCACAAGGTGCTCGACGAGAAACGCGCCGCAGGGGGCGGACCGCCGCCGCCGCGCCAGCTTGCGACCGCCGAGGAACGCGCCGCCGCGCGTCGCGACCCGCTCGAAGGCGCGGCGCGCGGGCGGCTCGACCGTCCGCCGGTGCGCGGTTTCGGGCGCAAGGTCGCCTGATCCCCTCGATCATCAATTGCTTTGGGCGCGTGCCAGCGGCTAGGTTCGCCGTATGGCTCAAGGCACGCATGATTTCGTCCCCGATCCGCGCAACGACGCGATCCTGATCAACGTCAACGGCACGCTGGTGCCGCGCGCCGAGGCGAGCGTGTCGGTGTTCGACAGCGGCTTCATGCTCGGCGACGGGGTGTGGGAGGGCATCCGCGTCCACAAGGGGCGCATGGCGTTCCTCGACCAGCATCTCGACCGATTGTTCGAGGGGGCGAAGGCGATCGCGATGGACATCGGGATCAGCCGCGAGGCGCTGATCCAGCGGCTCTACGACACGATCGCGGCGAACCAGATGGACGGGTGCCACATCCGCCTGATGGTGACGCGCGGCATCCGTTCGACCCCCTATCAGGACCCGCGCGTCGTGATCTCGCCCGCGACGATCGTCATCATCGCCGAGCATAAGGACCCGCTGCCGTCGACGGTCGAAAAGGGGCTGACCCTGTTCACCGTCCATGTCCGCCGCGGCGACCCCGCGGTGCAGGACCAGAAGCTCAATTCGCACAGCAAGCTGAACTGCATCACCGCGTGCATCCAGGCGGCGCAGGCGGGCGCCGACGAAGGGCTGATGCTCGACCCGCACGGCTTTGTCGCAACGTGCAACTCGACGCATTTCTTCATCGTGCGCAAGGGCGAGGTGTGGACGTCGAGCGGCGATTATTGCCTCGGCGGCATCACCCGCGCGAACGTCATCCGCATCTGCCGTGAGGCGGGCATCCCGGTGTTTGAAAAGAATTTCTCGCTCACCGACGTCTATGGCGCCGAGGAGGCGTTCGTGACGGGCACCTTTGCGGGGGTGGTGCCCGCGCATACGATCGACGGGCGCAAGCTGACCGACGGGCGCGGGCCGATGGTCGAGCGGTTGCAGGGCCTCTACAAGGTCTTGATCGAACGCGATATCGCGGGCGAACTCCATGGCTAGGGATCAAGGCCCAACCTTCCGTTCGTGTCGAGCGAAGTCGAGACACGCCGTGCGCCAACGTGTCTCGACTTCGCTCGACACAAACGGAGGAAGGGTAGGGCCGCGATGACCATTCGCATCGCCATGTGGTCGGGGCCGCGCAACCTGTCGACCGCGATGATGCGCAGCTTCGATGCCCGCGCCGATACGCATGTCAGCGACGAACCCTTTTACGGCGCCTATCTGAAAGAGACCGGCGATCCGCAGCCGATGATGGATCAGGTGATGGCGTCGATGGACTGCGACTGGCACGGCGTAGCGCGGGCGATGACCGGGCCGAATCCCGCGGGCACGCCGATCTGGTACCAGAAGCATATGGCGCATCACATGGTCGGGCCGATCGCGCACCACGACCTGCCCGGGCTGCGCCACGCCTTCCTGATCCGCGATCCCGCGCGCGTCGTCGCGAGCTATGCCGCGAAGCGCGTCGCGGTGCGCCCCGACCATCTCGGCACCGACAAACAGGTCGAATTTTTCGACCGCGAGGCCGACCGGCTGGGCCATGCGCCGCCGGTGATCGACAGCGCCGACATCCTGCGCGACTCGCCCGCGATGCTCGCGAAACTGTGCGCCGCGCTGGGGATCGCATGGGACCCCGCGATGCTGCGCTGGGAGGCGGGGCTGCGCGACACCGACGGCATCTGGGCATCGCACTGGTACGACGCGGTGATGTCGAGCACCGGCTTCGGCGCGCCCGACAAGCCGGTGCCCGACCTCGATACGCAGCGGCAGGCGGTCGCCGAGGCGTGCCGCCCCGGCTACGACTATCTGGCGCGGTACAAGATTCCGCTGTCCTAATTTCTCCGGCTTTGCCATCAACCGGTCGGGGCATTCAAACAGGCGGAACCATCATGCAATCACGAGTGAAGTTCGGGACTTTTCTGCGCGGAATCGCCTTGGGCGGTGCGGCGCTTATGGCGGCGCCTGCGCAGGCGCAGGACGCCAGCGGCAAGACCGTGATCACCGCCGCGCGCTATGTCGACGTGCTGACCGGCAAGACGGTCGATTATCCCGCGATCTTCGTCGGCGCCGACGGCCGCATCACCGGCATTGCGGACTCGCGCACGGTGCGTTGGGGATCGGACGTCAAGCATATCGACCTCGGCAACCGGACGCTGCTGCCCGGCCTGATCGACATGCATGTCCATATCGACGGCCCCGCCGACATTGGCGGCTATAACGGCCTCGAATTCACCGACAGTTTCTGGGGCATGACCGCAGTTAAGAATGCGCGCGACATGCTCGACGCGGGCTTCACGACGATCCGCAACGTCGGCTCGTCGGAGCGCAACGATATCGGGCTCAAACAGGCGATCGACGCCGGATATGCGGTGGGTCCGCGGATCATCGGCGCGGGCTATGCGCTCGGCGCGACCGGCGGCCACTGCGATTCGACCTTCTTCCCGCCGAGCTTCGAAAAGGATGATGCGAAGAAGGAAGGCATCGGCGATACCCCCGACGAACTGCGCTACCAGGTCCGCCGCCAGCGTAAATATGGCGCCGAGGTGATCAAGGTCTGCGCGACGGGCGGCGTCTTTTCGCGCAACACCGAGCCGGGCCAGTTGCAGGTGCCCGAGAACGAACTGCGCGCCATCGCCGACGAGGCGCATCAATGGGGGCTGCAGGTCGCGGCGCATGCGCATGGCGCATCGGGCATCCGCGCCGCGATTGCGGCGGGCATCGACACGATCGAGCATGCCAGCCTGGTCGACGACGAGGGCATCCGCATGGCGGTCGCGCGCAAGCGTCCGGTGTGGTTCTCGATGGATATCTACAACACCGACTACACCCAGTCCGAGGGCGCGAAGAATGGCGTGCTCGAGGATAACCTCCGCAAGGACCGCGAGATCGCGCAGATCCAGCGCGACAATTTCCGCAAGGCGCACAAGGCCGGCGTGCGCATGGTGTTCGGCAGCGACGCCGGCGTGATGCCGCACGGGCTGGTCGGCGGCCAGTTCAAGATCATGGTCCAGTACGGCATGACCCCGCTCGAGGCGATCCAGGCGGCGACGCGTAACGCGGCGCAGGCGCTCGACCGCGAAAAGGACGTCGGCGCGATCGCGGTCGGCCGCTATGCCGACATCATCGCGGTCGACGGCGACCCGCTGGCCGATGTGCGCGAACTCGAAAGCGTCGACGCGGTGGTCAAGGGCGGCGTGCTGGTAAAGGGGCAATAGCCCAATCACTCCAACCTCGTTTGTGCTGAGCCTGTCGAAGCACCGTCCTTCCTCTTTTCGACGTTGAAGAGAAAAGAACGGCCCCCTTCGACTGCCTGCCAAGGCAGGCGCTCAGGACAGGCTTAGACAAGCTCAGGGCGAACGGAGTTTGGCTAGCTCGGCTGTTACGCCACCAGCTTGTTGACCATCGCCTCGTGCATTTCGGGGGTCAGGTTCAGCACCACCTCGGCATAGGTCGCGATGTCGCCATGGTCGCGGCGGACGGTCGACAGCGCGGCGTCGAGGAAGATCGGGTTGACCGACATCAGCGTGCGGATCGCGTCGTCGGGAATTTCGGCATTGTAGCGCGCGCGGATGACGTCGCCGCCCTGCGCGATGCGCTCCTCGATCTTGCCCGCGCTGTTCGTCAGCAGATAGTCCTGCATCAGGTCGTCTTCATGCACGCCGAGCAGCCGGTGAACGATCGCCACCGCAAAGCCGGTGCGGTCCTTGCCCGCGACGCAGTGGACGAGGCTCGGCGCGTCATATTCGGCGAGCGCAGCAAGATAGAGCCGCAGCGTGTTCACCAGCACCGGGCGGTACGGCATGCCGGCATAGGTATCGATCATCCGCGCGCGCGCGGTCTCGTTGTCGATCGTTCCCTTTGCCGCCTGCAGATGCGGGGCGAGGCCGGCGGTATTGCCGTCGGCGAAAAGCACCCGCGCCGAAAAGCCGTCGGACCTTTTGCACGGATGCGCCGCGCGCTCATCGTCGCCGCGCAGGTCGATGATCGTCTCGATCCCCAGCGCGTCGATGGCGTCGAGGTCGGCGGGGCTCGCATCCTGGTGATGCGCCGAGCGCCACAGGATCCCGCTGCGCAGCTTGCCGCCGCCTTCGACGTCATAGCCGCCATAGTCGCGGAAATTGTGGATGCCGGACAGCGGCACGACGCGCTCGGCGAGCATGGTCAGTCTCCTGTGAAGATGGGGGGGCGTTTTTCGACAAAGGCGTTGATCGCCTCGCGGTTGTCGGCGGTTTCGTGGACGATCGCCTGATAGGCGGCGCTGAGTTCGAGGATGTCGCTTATCCGGCTGTGCTGCGCTTCGCGCAGCAGCCGCTTGGTGAGCCGCAGCGCGCGCGGCGGGTTGCACACGATGCGGTCGGCGATCGCGATCGCGCGGTCGAGCAGCTCGGCATCGGGAACCACTTCGGTGACGAGGCCATATTCCTTGGCCTGCGCTGCGTCGAAGCGGTCGCCAGTCAGGAACAGTTCGGCGGCGCGCGGGTAGCCGAGGATCTTCTGGAGCAACCAGGCGCCGCCGTCGCCGGGCACGATCCCGACCTTGATGAAGCTGCACGCGAATTTGGCGCTTGTCGCGGCGATGCGGATGTCGCAGGTGCAGGCGAGGTCGGCGCCGAGGCCGATCGCATGGCCGTTGACCGCCGCGATCATCGGGATTTCGCAATCCATCAGCGCGCGGATCACCGCCTGGACGCCGCGGCGATAATTGGCGCGCGTCGAATCGGGCTGGTCGAGCACGCCGATGCCGGTGCGGTCCTGCATGCCCTTCAAATTGCCGCCGGCGCTGAACGCCTTGCCGCTGCCGGTCAGGATGATCGCACTGATGCCGCGGTCGGCGCCCAGTTCGCGCATCGTGTCGATGATGTCGTCGCAATCCTTGTGGGTGCCGATCGCATTCATGCTCTCGGGCTTGATCATCGTCAGGATCGCGATCTTGCCGCGCCGCTCGACGCTCAGAAATTCGCCCATTTCAGTCTCCTTGTCGGCGGCCGCAGGCTACGCCCCGCGACCGCCGCGTGCAAGTTCAGCGCACCGCGCCGCCGCTGCGCAGCGCCGCAATCTTGTCGGCGTCGTAACCGAGCTTGGCGAGCACCGCATCGCCGTCGCCGCCCACGGCAGGGGCGGGACGCGGCGTGTCGGCGACGGTCGCCGAATAACGCGGAGCCGGTGCCGGATGCGGCACGCCGGCGACGGTGACGAAGGTTTCGCGCTCGACATTGTGCGGGTGGTGCGGCGCTTCGGTCAGCGACAGCACGGGCGCGAAGCAGACATCGGTCATCTCCATCAGTTCGCACCATTCATCGCGGGTCTTGGTTGCGAACAGCGCGGCGACCTTGGCTTTCTTGGCGGGCCAATTTTCCTGGTCGTCCTGCACGTCGAACGCGGGGTCGGCGTCGAGCCCGGTCTTGCTACGCAACAACGCGTAGAATTGCGGCTCGATCGACCCGATCGAGATGAACTTGCCGTCGCTGCAGGTGTAGGTGTCGTAATAGGGCGCGCCGCCGTCGAGGCGGTTCACGCCGGCCTGGTCCTCGATCATGCCGGCGCCGTGGAACCACCAGCTCATGCCCGCGAGCAGCGCCGAGCCGTCGGTCATCGCGCAGTCGATGACCTGGCCTTCGCCGGTCTTGGCGGCATGGAGCAAGGCGCTCGACATGCCGAAAGCGAGCATCATGCCGCCGCCGCCGAAGTCGCCGACATAGTTGACCGGCGGCACGGGCTTCTGCCCCGCGAGGCCGATGGTGTGGAGCACGCCCGACAGCGAGATATAGTTGATGTCGTGGCCGGCGGCCTGCGCATAGGGGCCGAACTGGCCCCAGCCGGTCATGCGGCCATAGACGAGCTTCGGATTGTCGCCGAGCAGCACGTCGGGGCCGAGACCGAGGCGTTCCATCACGCCGGGGCGATAGCCCTCGATGATCCCGTCGGCGCTCTTGCACAGGTCGCGGGCGATCTGCACTGCCTCGGGATTCTTCATGTCGAGCGAGATCGAGGTACGGTTGCGCGACAGCGGATCGCGCGGGTCCATGAAGCCGCCGGGGCGGTCGATGCGGATGACTTCCGCGCCATGATCGGCGAGCATCATGCCGCAGAAGGGGCCGGGGCCGATGCCGGCGAATTCGATGATGCGGATACCCTGAAGCGGACCTGCCATGTCTTTTATCTCCCAATATGTCCCCTTGGCCATGCCGGTGCGAAAGGGGCAGCGCAAGGGCCAAGCGCCCCGGGGCGGGATAGGATTTCTTTGCTCCCGAAGGTCTGCGCCGGGAGCCCGCAGGGCGGCCGCGCGGAATGTTGCACTAATGTGCCAGCGAACTTCAAAATGTCGCGGAACTGTCAGACTTTCGCAGCCCCGCTGTCACCTCGTGTCCCTATCGCGCGGGCATGGAACGGGCATCCATCGCACTCGACCGCCGCGGCTTCGCCAAAGGGCTGATGGCCACCGCCTTTGCCGGGCTTGCGCTCCATAGTCGGCATGTCTCGGCCGCGGTGCTGGCGAGCGAAAACCGCTTCGGCGCGCCGATCCCCGATCCGGCGCGCATCCTCGATCTGCCGAAGGGCTTTTCGTACAAGATCCTGTCGCAGTTCGGGCAGGTGATGAGCGACGGGCGGCAGGTGCCGAACAGCGCCGACGGCATGGGCTGCACGACGCTGCCCGACGGGCGGCTGTGCCTGATGCGCAACCACGAACTCGGCGCCGACGAGTTGAAACATGGCGCGTGCCCGGTGGGGACGGTCGGCGATGCCGCGGCGTTCGATTGTTATCGCAGCGGCAGCGGCGAGGCGCTGCCGGGCGGGGTTTCGACGATCATCCTCGATCCCGAAAGCCTTGACGTCGAGGCGCAATATCTCTCGCTCGTCGGCACGATCTACAATTGTGCGGGCGGCATCACGCCGTGGGGAACCTGGCTGAGCTGCGAGGAAGATGTCTCGCGCGGCGGCGCCCTGCACAAGGAAGACCATGGCTGGGTCTTCGAAATCCCCGTCGCGCCGGGCGGACTGGTGAGCGCCGCGCCGATCAAGGCGATGGGGCGCTTCAACCACGAAGCCGCGGTCGTCGATCCCGCGTGCGGCGCGGTCTATATGACCGAGGACCGGCAGGACAGCCTCTTCTACCGCTTCGTGCCCGCGGTGCCGGGCCAACTCCACAAGGGCGGGCGGTTGCAAGCGCTGGCGCTGGTCGATCCGGCGCTGTCCGACACGCGCAACTGGACGCGGCGGGTGCTGCCGACCGGCGGCTGGCACGATGTGCGCTGGATTGACCTCGACGAGGTCGAAAGCCCCAAGGACGATCTGCGCAAACGCGGCGCAAGGGCCGGCGCGACGATCTTCGCACGCGGCGAGGGCGTGCATGGCGGCGACGGCGAAATCTATTTCACCTGCACCTCGGGCGGCCCGGCGCGGCGCGGGCAGATCATGCGTTATCGCCCGTCGCCCGCCGAAGGAACAGCGGGCGAGGCGGCGCAGCCCGGGCAGTTGCAATTGTTTGTCGAGACGACCGACCCCGAGCATTTCAGCTTCGGCGACAATCTGAGCGTCGCGCCAAACGGCGACCTGGTGGTGTGCGAGGACCGGCGCGGCAGCCGGCCGGACAATTATCTGCGCGGCGTGACGCCCGAGGGGAAGGTCTATCCCTTCGCGCGGGTTAGCGCGGCGACCAAGGTTTCGGGCGTATGCTTCGCCCCCGACGGCAGGACGATGTTCCTGAATCTCTACAATCCCGCGCGGACGATCGCGGTGCGCGGGCCGTTCTGATCGAAGCCCCTCCCGCAAGGGGAGGGGCTTCGTTTCAGGGTCAGATGCGTTCGATGATGATCGCCGGTGCCATGCCGCCCGCGGCGCACATGGTGACAAGACCGTAGCGGCCGCCCGAGCGTTCGAGTTCGTCGAGCGCGGTGCCGATCAGGATCGAGCCGGTGGCGCCGATCGGATGGCCGAGCGCCATCGCACCGCCGTTGATGTTCACCTTTTCGCGGTCGAGTTCGAGGTCGCGGATGAACTTCTCGGCGACGACGGCAAAGGCTTCGTTGATTTCCCAGACGTCGATGTCGTCGGTGGTCAGGCCCGCCTTATCGAGCACCTTCTTTGCCGCCGGAACCGGCGCGTTGAGCATCAGCGTCGGGTCGTCGCCCTGGTTGGCATAGGCGACGATGCGAGCGCGCGGCTTGAGGCCATGCTTGTCGGCATAATCCTTCGAAGTCAGCAGCAGCGCGGCCGCGCCGTCGACGACGCCCGACGAGTTGCCGGCGTGATGCACGCCCTTGAACTCGAGGTCGGGGTAGCGGCGCATGATCTGCTTGCGGAAGGTCGTGCCGCCGCCGAGGTCGAAGTCGGCGAGCGCGTCGAAGCTGGCCTTGAGGCCCGCAAGGCCTTCGGCGGTGGTGTCGGGACGCGGGAACTCCTCGCGGTCGAGCGCGACGCTGCCGTCCTCGTTATAGACCGGCACCACCGACTTGGCGAAGCGATTCTCCTTGATCGCGCGATCGGCGCGCTGCTGGCTGACCAGAGCCAAGGCATCAACGGCTTCGCGGGTGATGCCTTCCTTCGCGGCGATCGCGTCGCCGCACACGCCCTGGTGCGACTGCGGGTGGATTTCGTCGAGCGCGGCGTTGCCCGATCCCATGCCGAGCGGCTTCAAACCGGCATTGGCTTCCTCGGCGCCGATCTGCGCGGTGTAGCTCATCATTTCGGTGCCGCCGGCGATGACGCAATCTTCCATGCCCGACATCACCGACGCGGCTGCGAAGTTGACGCTGCTGATGCCGCCGCCACAGAAACGGTCGAGCGTGGTGCCCGATGCCTTGGTATCATAGCCCGCGGCGAGTGCAGCCATGCGGCCGAGGTCGCCGCCCTGCTTGCCCTTTTGCGTCGAGGTCGACCAGACGATGTCGTCGACGGTCGCAGTGTCGAGATTGTTGCGATCCTTGATCGCCTTCAGCACCGTCGCGGCGAGATGCTGCGGGTGGAGGTGCGAGAGTGCGCCCTTGCCGGGCTTGCCGATCCCGCGCGGGGTGCGCACGGCGTCGATGATATAGGCTTCGGTCATTTCACAGGGTTCCTTCTTCGAGGGGAGTATTAAAGATTAGCGAGGAGCCATCCGGATCGCGCCGTCGAGGCGCACCGCCTGGCCGTTGAAATAGCTGTTGCGGACCATCTCCATTGCAAGGCTGGCATATTCCTCGGCCTTGCCGAGCCGCTTGGGGAAGGGAACCGAAGCGCCGAGGCTGGCGAGCACCGGTTCGGGCAGGCCCGCGACGAGCGGCGTCTTGAACACGCCGGGCATGATCGAATTGACGCGGATGCCGAGGTCCATCAGGTCGCGCGCCATCGGCAGCACGAGGCCGTTCACGCCCGCCTTGGCCGAGCCATAGATGACCTGGCCGATCTGCGCGTCCTGCGCCGCGACCGAGGCTGTGAGGATGATCGCGCCGCGCTCGCCGTCTTCGAGTTCGGGCAAGGTCGCCATGCCTTCGGCCGAGATCGAGGCGATGCGATAGCTCGCGGTCAAAATGCCCGCGACGCCATAGGCATAATCCTCGGTCGGGGTACGGCGGAAGCTGCCGCTCGCCTTGTCGAAGGCGAGCGTCTTGCCGCGACGCGAGGTCATCGCACAATGGACGCAGACGCGTTCCTGCCCGTGCGCCGCGCGCGCGGTCGCATAGCCATCGAGCACCGACTGCTCGTCGGTGATGTCGACATGAACGAACAGCCCGCCGATCGCTGCCGCGACCTCTTCGCCGAGCGCGTCGTTGATGTCGAAGATCGCGACCTTCACCCCCGACGCGGCCAGCGCCTCGGCAGTGGCGCGGCCGAGGCCCGAGGCCCCGCCGGTGACGACGGCTGCGATTTCATTGTCGATCTTCATGGTGCCTCCTCAGGCCGGAATCTGGTTGAACGGCACGCCCTTGTCGGGGCGATGGTCCTGCGGCAGGCCGAGGATCTTTTCGGCGATCGTGTTGAGCAAGGTCTCGTCCGATCCGCCCGCGATGCGGCCGGTCGGAGCATTGATCCAGCTCGACGTCCAATTCTCCTTTTGCGAGGCATGGTCGTCATAATGGAAGCCGTCCGACCCCTGCAGGTCGATCGCCAGCTCGGACAGCTTCTGGCGCGAGCGCACCGCGACGAGCTTGTTGAGCGAACCTTCGGGGCCCGGGACCATGCCGGCCTGCATCATCGCCATTGCGCGCGCAGTGATCGATTGCAGGCCATTGCGCATCGCATAGTTGCGCGCGATCTGCTGGCGGATACGGCCGTCGGCGATCGCGGGCTTGCCGTTGAGTTCGGTATCCTTGGCAAGGTCGACGAACAGGTCGAGGTGCGGGCCGAAACCGGCGCTGTCGGTCGCGACATAGCGTTCGATCATCAGCGTCGCGATCGCGACCGCAAAGCCGCCGCCGACCGGCGACATGCGATGATCGTCGGTGATCTTCACATCGTCGAAGAACACCTCGTTGACATGAGAGTCACCACCCACGAGCTTGATCGGGACCACGGTGACGCCCGGCGCCTTCATATCGACCCAGAAGTAGGTAAGGCCCTTGTGCTTTGGCACATTGGGGTCGGTGCGCACGACGATGACGCCATAATCGCAATATTGCGCCCAACTCGTCCAGATCTTCTGCCCGTTGATCTTCCAGCCGTTGCCGTCGACCTCGGCCTTGGTGCGCAGGCCCGCAAGGTCCGAGCCGCCCGAGGGTTCGGAGAAGAGCTGGCACCAGATTTCCTCGCCCTTGAGCGCCTTGAGCACGCGCTCCTTGACGAATTCCTTGTCACCGCCGAACTGCATCAGCACCGGGATCGGCATGCCGAGCGAGATACCGAAATAGAAGGCGGGGAAACCGTGCTTCATTTCCTCGGTGTCGAAAGTGACCTTTTCGAGGTGGCCGAGGCCCTGGCCGCCATATTCGGTCGGCCAGTTGATCCCGGCATAGCCCGCGTCGAACTTGGCACGCTGATATTTGCGCGCGACGGCGAGGTCTTCTTCGACGCTGAGGCCCTTGCGGGCGTCCTTGCCATAGGTCGGGACCATCGATTCGAGCCAGGCAGCGGCCTTGGCGCGATAGGCGGTGAGATCGCTCATGCAGCTTCTCCGGTCAGGCGGTCGACAAGGATGTCTTCCCAGAACAGCAGATTGCCCTGTTCGATGGCGAGGCTGCGCGCGCGGCGCGTGTGCAGGTGGAGCCCAAGTTCCCACGTCACGCCCATGCCGCCGTGGATCTGCACACAGTCGCGCGAAGCGGTGTCATAGGCTTCGGTAGCCGAGATGCGTGCGGCGGCGGCGGCGGTGATGAAATCGGCCTGACCCTCGCGCGAGGCGGCATGGATGCAGTTGGCGCGCGCGAGTTCGACGAAGCCATAGAGCTCGGCGATGCGGTGCTTGATCGACTGGAAGGCGCCGATGACCTGTCCGAAGGCGCGGCGGGTGACTGCATAGTCGCGCGCGATTTCCATCATCGCCTCGGCGCCGCCGGTCTGTTCATGCGCGGTAATCACCGCCTGCAACGCGAGGATATGGAGCGCGGCATCGCGCGCCGCCCCGCCCACGACGAGCGTTTCGGCGGGCGTGGCGTCAAAGACGAGGTCGGCATAGAGCCGGCTGTTGTCGAAGCTGTCGATCGCGTTGCGCGTGACATTCGCCAGATCGGCAACGACGAGTACCGGCATGCCGGGGCCGTTGGCATAGACGACCGCGATATCGGCCGAGAGGCCGCCCGCGACGCCGGTCTTGGTGCCGTTGAGCTGGTGGTCGGTCACCGTCACGCTGGGCAGGACCGGCAGCGCACTCGATCCCGAGGCGAAGGCGATGGCGCCGATCGTCTCGCCGCTCGCGAGGCCGGGCAGATATTTCGCTTTCTGCTCGTCGCTGCCGTAAAGTTCGATCGCCTTCGCCGCGCCGAAGCTGCCCGTCAGGAAGGGCGCGCCGCTCAGGCTGCGGCCCGCCTGATGCGCGATCAGCCCGAGTTCGACGAGCCCGAGATCGAGCCCGCCATAGGCTTCGGGAAGGGCGAGGGCGGTCCAGCCCTGTTCCTTTGCCGTGGTCCAGAAACCGTCGTGATATTTTCCGGTGGTTTCGAGCAGCGGCAGCAGCTCGTCCTTGTTCACCCGGGCTTCGAGCACGCGCCGCGATTCGGTCGCGATCGCTTGCTGGCCCTCGTCGTATAAGATCGACATGCGCGTTCGAGTCCTCACCCTTTATATGTTGAGACTATCCAACCGGACGTTGACGTAAACGTCAAGCAGTAGTTGACGCTACGGCTATCGCACCGTGAATTTCTTGGCCTTGTCGGCCATCAGCGCGGCGCGATCGACCTGCGGCACGCCGACCGGATTGCCGATCTGGCAATATTTGAGGCCCTGCTGCAGCGCGACCGAACGGGGGAGGTCGAGCGATTCCCAGATCGCCTTGACCGATCCGGCGGTGGCGGCGGGCGGCTTGGCGGCGATCGTCGCTGCGAGTTCGGCGGCACGCGGCCACAGGTCGTCGAGCGTGGTGATCTCGCTGACCAGCCCGATGCGCAGCGCAGTGCCCGCGCCGATGCGTTCATCATTGCCGAGCAGCACCATGCGCAGCACATCGTGCAGCGGCATGTGATAGGTCATGCCGATCGGTTCGAGCGCGCTGGTCATGCCATAGGTGACATGCGGGTCGAAGAAGGTCGCGTCTTCGGAACAGATGATGATGTCGCTCTCGTTGAGCCAGTAGAAGGCGCCGCCCGCCGCCATGCCGTGGACCGCGGCGATCACCGGCTTCCAGCATTTCATCGACTTTGGGCCGAGATAATTGCCCGGGTCCTCGCAGTGCCAGATGTTCGCGAGGTCGACGACGATGCCGCCCGCCTTCTGCGATTCCTTGACGTCGACGCCGGTGCACCAGGCCTTGCCCGGCGCGGCGCGCAGCACGCAGCAATGGACGTCGTCGTTGCTGCCGATCCACTTCCACAGATGCTCGAATTCGTTCATCATCCGCTTGGTGAAGCTGTTCATCGCCTCGGGGCGGTTGATCGTGATCGTCGCGACATGATCGGCGACATCGACCATGATGGTTTCATATTGCATGATGGGTGCTTCCTCTCCGCGCACTTGTCATGGTTGACCTAGTTATACAACTCGCTATGACACAGACCGATATGGAGGGGCAAGGCCTGCGATGAATTTCGACCTTAGCGATGAACAGAAAATGCTCGGCGAGCAAGCCCGCGCGCTGCTTTCGGACCTGTCTTCCTTCGACCGGCTGCGCAGCCTGATCGATTCGGGCGCCGAATGGGACGAGCCGCTGTGGCGCGCGCTTGCCGAAATGGGTTTTCTCGGTGCCGCGATCCCCGAGGAGCATGGGGGGCTCGGCCTCGGCGCGCTCGACCTCGGCGTCATCATGGAGGCGCTCGGCGCCGCCAATGCGGCGGTGCCCTTCATGAGTTCGATCGTGCTGGGCGCCGAGGCGATCCGGCTTGCGGGCAGCGAGGCGCAGAAAGCGGCATGGCTGCCCAGGCTCGCGAGCGGCGAGGCGGTGGCGACTTTCGCTTATGCCGAGGGGCCGGGGCCGGTGTTCGCGACGGGTGTTTCGTTGGAGGGCGGCAAGCTCAACGGCGCCAAGTCGCCGGTCGCCGACGCGGGGATCGCCGACGTCGCGGTGGTGCTCGTCGCGGGTGGCGGCTTCGCGCTCGTCGAACTCGACCAGCCGGGGATCGTGCGGACGAAACTTGACAGCTTCGATCAATTGCGCGCGCATTACCGGCTCGACTTCGCCGATGTCGTGGCGGAGGCGATGCCCGGCACGAGCAAGCTCGACCGGCTGATCGACCAGGCCGCGGTGCAGGCGGCGTTCGAAGCCGCCGGGGCCGCCGACGCCTGTCTGACGATGGCGCGCGACTATGCGATGGAACGCCAGATGTTCGGGCGCCCGCTCGCGGGCTATCAGGCGATCAAGCACAAGCTCGCCGATGTCGCGGTGGCGACCGAGCTGGCGCGGTCGAACGCCTATTATGGCGGCTGGGCGGCGGAGTCCTCGCCCGACGATTTGCCCGCCGCCGCTGCGGCCGCGCGGCTCTCGGGCATCAAATGCCTCGAACTGGCGGCGCGCGAGAATCTGCAGGTCCATGGCGGCATCGGCTATACCTTCGAGGCGAACTGCCATTTCTATTACCGGCGTGAACGGATGCTCGCGGTGCATCTCGGCAATCGCGGCTTTTGGGCCGATCGTTTGCTGAACGCGCAGCCGGGCAGCCAGGGAAAGGCGGCGTAAGATGGATTTCAACGACAATCCTCAGGAAGCCGCCTTCCGCGCCGAGGCCCGCAGCTGGCTCGCCGCGCATGCGCCCGCGCATGTGCTCGCGCCGGGCGCGAAAATCCCCGACACCGAGGAGGCCGACCGCGGCCGCGCGTGGATGCGCGAGCTTTACGCCGGCGGCTGGTCGGGGCTGACGTTCCCGAAGGCGCTCGGCGGGCGCGGATTGTCGGGACCCGAAGCGGTGATCTTCGCTGAGGAAGAGGGCAAATATCATCTGCCCAAGGGGCCTTTTACCTCGATCGGCACCGGCATGGCGCTCCCGGTGATCGCGAAGCACGGCAACGACGCGCAGAAGGCGCGCTTCATCGAGGCGACGCTGAAGGGCGACATCACCTGGTGCCAGCTCTTCTCCGAACCCGCCGCCGGGTCGGACCTCGCGGCGCTGCGCACCAAGGCGGTGCGCGCCGACGATGGCTCGGGCGACTGGATCGTCAACGGGCAGAAGGTCTGGTCGAGCTGGGCGCATCTCACCGACTGGGGCATCCTCGTCGTGCGCACCGACCCCAGCTTGCCCAAGCACAAGGGGCTGACCTTCTTTGTCGTCGACATGAAGACGCCGGGGATCGAGACGCGGCCGATCCGCCAGATTTCGGGCGCGAGCGAGTTCAACGAGACTTTCCTCACCGACGTGCGCATCCCCGACGCGAACCGCCTCGGCGCCGAGGGCGAGGGCTGGGCGTGCTGCATGACCGTCTTGATGGGCGAACGCCTCGGTTCGGGCGCGCATCGCAGCGGGGTCGAGCCGTTGATCGATTATGCCGCCGCGACCCCCGACGGCCACGGCGGCACGATGCTCGACGACCGCGCGATCCGCCAGCAACTCGCCGAGGCGCTGGCCGAGGAGCAGGGCGAGCGTTTCTTCCAGGCGCGGCTGCGCACGATGGTGTCGAAGGGCGAGAATCCCGGCGCGCTCGCGGGCATGGTCAAGCTTGCCTATGCCGGCCGTTACCAGAAGACCAACGGGCTTGCGCTCGAGCTGCGCGGCCTTGCCGGCATCGCGCCCGAGCCGGGCGATACCGCGACCGGCGACGTCCAGTACGACTATATCTATTCGACCGTGATGCGCATCGCGGGCGGCGCCGACGAGGTGCTGCGCAACCAGATTGCCGAGCGCGTGCTGTGCATGCCCGGCGAGGTGCGCATGGACAAGGATGTGCCGTTCGAGAGCCTGAAGGGCTGAGCCCTCAGGCGGCGAGCGCCTGACGTCCGCCGCGTATCAGCTTGCCGGGCAGCGCGCCCGTTGCTTCGTCGAAGCGGCGGATGACCTGTCCCGACACGATCGTCGCGTCATAACCCGCCGCCGCCTGGTCGAGCCGCCGCCCGCCGCCCGGCAGGTCGCGCGCGATGTGCGGCGCGGGCAGGTGCATGCGATCGAGGTCGAGGATATTGAGGTCGGCCTTCGCCCCCACCGCGATCGTCCCGCGGTCGTGCAGGCCCAGCGCGCGCGCCGGCTTGGCCGCGAGGATCTCGATCGCTTCGGGCACCGACAATTTGCCGAGTTTGCGGACCCAGTGGGTGAGCAGGAAGGTCGGATAGCTCGCGTCGCAGATCGCGCCATAATGGGCGCCGCCGTCGCCCAGCCCGATGATCGCATCGGGATGGCGCAGCATCTCCTCGAGATCGTCGATCCGCCCGTCGGGGAAATTGGCGAGCGCGCCGAGGATCAGGTTCCGGCCATCGCCTGCGGTCAGATAATCATAGGCCCAGGCCTCGGGCGTCATCCCGGCGGCCTGCGCGCGGTTGTAGATGCTCTCGTCCGGCGTCGGGGCATAATTGGGCGGATCGCCGAGCGGGTACATCCAGCGCCACATGCGGCCGAGCTGCGCGAGCGGATGCCCTTCGTCCATCTCTTCGGCGAGCAGGCGTTCGCGCATCGCCGGGTCGCGCATCGCCGCGAGCTTTTCGGCGAGCGGCAGATCGGCGATGGCGGCATAGCTCGGGCACAGCACGAAGGGGTTGATCGACAGCTCCAGCCCCGACAGCAGCCCGATCGGGCGTGGCAGGACCTGCGCCGTCACCTGGCCGCCGCGCGCATTCGCCGCTTCGACCAGTCCGAACGCGTCGCGCCATTTGGCACCGTCATTGTTGGCCGCGATCATCGAGAAGGTCGCCGGGCGGCCGGTCGCCTCGGCGACATCGACCAGCTTCGATACCTCGTCGACCCACTCACGATAGGGTGCGTCGAGCACCATCTGCAGCGTCCCCGATCCGGCATCGGCCATGCCCATGGCGATCGCCTTCAACTCGTCGACAGGCGCCTCGAAGCTGGGGATCTTGCCGCCGTCGGCGGTGCGGTGGATGTTGAGGCGTGAGGTCGAAAAACCGATCGCGCCCGCGTCGATGGCTTCGCGCGCGAGCGCCCGCATTGCGGCCAGATCGGCGTCGGTCGCATCCTCGCGCGCGGCGCCGCGCGCACCCATCGCAAAGACGCGGAGCGGCGAATGCGGCAGGTAAGCGGCGACATCGATGTCGCGCTCGCCGGCGTCGAGCGCATCGAGATAATCGGGAAAGCTCTCCCAGTTCCAGTCGAGTCCTTTGGCCATGACGACGCCCGGAATATCCTCGACCCCCTCCATCACCTTGATCAGCAGGTCCTGGTCTTCCTTGCGGCACGGCGCGAAGCCGACGCCGCAATTGCCGACGACGACGGTGGTGACGCCGTGCGAGGAGGAGGGGGAGAGATGCTGCGACCAGATCGCCTGCCCGTCATAATGGGTGTGGACGTCGACGAAGCCTGGGGTGACGAGGCGCCCGTTCGCGTCGATCGTCTCGCGCGCGCTGCCAAGGTCGCTGCCGATCGCGGCAATGCGCCCGTCCCTGATCGCGATGTCGGCGATGTAAAGCGCGCCGCCGCTGCCATCGGCGATCTCGCCGCCGCTGACGATCAGGTCGAATTCCTCTGCCATGCCGCGTTCCTCCTTCTCGGGACGCGGGGGCGGTGCCTTCAGGCGACTCGCTTGGCCCGCATTTCGCTTGCGGCAACCTCCAGAGCGGGTTTCAGATCCTTCTTCAAGATTTTCCCGTTCGGATTGAGCGGCATCGCATCGAGGATCACGAGCGTCCGCGGCACCTTGTTGTCGCCCAGATGCGCCTTGCAGAAGTCGATGATCTCGTCCGCCGTCGCTTCGCCGCAGCCGGGGCGCAGCGTCACCGCCGCCGCAATATCCTCGCCCAGCACCTCGTGCGAGACGCCGACCACGGCGGCCTGCTGCACCGCCGGATGGAGGTGCAGCACCGTCTCAATCTCGAGCGGGGTGATGTTGTAGCCGCCGCGGATGATCAGTTCCTTCGACCGTCCGGCCATGATCAGGTCGCCGTCCGCGTCGACGAAGCCGAGGTCGCCGGTCTTGGTCCAGCCGCCCTTGAAGCTCGCGGCGGTCGCCTCTTCGTCGGCCCAGTAGCGCCGCGCGTGCTTCTGCCAGCCATAGATTTCGCCGACGACGCCCGCCTCGGTGACGACATTGCCGTCCTCGTCGCGGATTTGCATATGGGCGGGCAGCTTGCCGACGCAGCCCGGCTTGAGCACCTGTTCCTGACTGGTGGTGCCGAGGCCGACGCCGCCTTCGGACATGCCATAGCTGTTGCGGATGCGCAGGTGTGGCCACAGGTCTGCGGCGCGCTTGACCGAATCATGCGGTAGCGGCGCGGTGCCGGTCATCAGATATTTGACCCCGTCCATGTCGTATTCGCCGACATCGGGGTGATCGAGCACGAGCCGCAGCATCGACGGCACGAGATAGACGAGATTGGGGCGCTTCTCGCGCGCGAGGTCGAGGAAGCCCTTGGGGTCGAATTTCTGCTGCGTGATCGCGGTTGCGCCGCCCCGTGCAGGGAGCATCACGATACCGATATTGCCCCCCGACCCGGTGAGCGGCAACGCGTTCAGCGTCGAGCGCGAACGATCCATATTATAGCCGGTGACATTGGTCATCAGATCGGGGTGCGAGACGACGACGCCCTTGATCTTGCCCGTCGTGCCCGAGGTGCCGAGGATTTCGGCATCGGCATCGGCGTCGAGGCTTGCCTGGTCGGGTAGTGCCGCGATGTCGCGCGGCATCGCGTCGACATGCCAGCAGCCCGCGAGGTCGAGTCCCGCGACGAGGTCGGGGGCATCGGTGATGCAGAAGCGCGGGCCGCACAGCGCGGCATAGTCGGCGACCTCGCGCGGGCTGAGCCGCGGGCTGATAGGGCAGGCGATGCCGCCGGCGCGGAACACCGCGAACACCGCGATCGCCATTTCGACCGCATGCGCGTTGCTGATCGGCAGGAAGACGCGGTCGCCGGGAACGAGGCCGGCAGCGGCCAATCCGCCGCCCACTTCGTCGGCTTCGCGATCCCATTCGGCGAAGGTGATTTGCCGCCGGATATCGTCGTGCGCGATGTCGTCACGCTGGTGCGTGGCGCGCACCTTCAAGGCATCGCTGATGCGGCGAACTTCCATTGCGGCTTTATCCCCTTGCGTCATTCTTGGGCATGTATTACCTAGTTATATAACTCGTGACAAGGGAGATAAGCGATGGCCGAGGCAAAAACCGACATCAAGCAGAGCGATGAGTGGCAGAAAGCCGTCGCCTACGAGATTACCGATGAGGATATCGAGCGGCAGCGCAAATTGCTGGGGTTCGACCAGGCGGCGAAGACCCGCGAATATATCACCACCGCGACCGAGGATAATATCCGCAACTTCGCGCACGGGATGGGCGACGACAAGCCGCTCTACACCGACCCGAACTATGCGAAGAAGACGCGCTGGGGCAGCGTGATCGCGCCTGGGATGATGGCGGGCATCATCAACAAGCCGATGAAGGGCGACCCGGTCCCCGACGAGATCAAGGCGCTCAAGAAGAGCCTGTTCAAGGGGGTCCACGTCTTCGTGTCGGGATCGCAATGGGATTTCTATCGTCCGATTTTCCCGGGCGACACGATCTACAGCTTCAACGGCGACGAAAGCTGCGAGGTGAAACAGTCCGAATTCGCCGGCCGCTCGGTGATCGGCGTCCGCCGCGACGTCAAGATGAACCAGCGCGGCGAGGTCGTTGCGGTCTATCGCATCCTGCGCGTGCTCACCGAGCGCAAGACGGCGGTAAAGAAGGGCAAATATTCGGCGATCGAGCCCGCGCGCTACACCGACGAAGAAATGCAGGCGATCGAGGATATCTACGCCGCCGAGCGCGTGCAGGGGGCCGAGAAGCGCTGGTTCGAGAGCGTCGAAAAGGGCGATTCGGTCGGCTTGCAGGCCAAGGGGCCGCTGACCGTCACCGACGTCATCTGCTTCCACGCCGGCGGCTATGGCTTCGTGCCCTATGCGCCGACCGCAAACCGCCTCGCGCACAAGAACCGCCAGCGCATTCCCGCCTTCTATGTGAAGAACGAGCATGGCATTCCCGACGTCGCGCAGCGGCTCCACTGGGACCCGCTGTGGGCGCAGGCGATCGGCAATCCGATGGCCTATGACTATGGAGTCATGCGCGAAAATTACCTGTGGCAATATCTGAGCGACTGGGCGGGCGACGACGCGGTCATCACCCACATCCACGATGAGATCCGCAAGTTCAACTATATGGGCGACGTCCAGCGCGTCACCGGCGAGGTGCTCGCGAAGCGGCAGGAGGGCGGGCAGAGCCTGGTCGACGTCGCGGTGAAATTCACCAACCAGCGCGACGAGGAGACCGTGCGCGCGACCGCGACGATCGCGCTGCCGAGTAAGGACCGCCCGCAGCCGCTCTATCCGGCGGTTCCCGAGGAACTGGCGGAGAAGGCGGTGCGCATGCTGGCGCGCCACCGCGAACTTGGCGGGGATTGACGAAGCTGCACTTTCCTATTCTCGTCACCCTGAACTTGTTTCAGGGTCCATGGCCTGACGCTTCCTTTGGCGCCGCGTCGAAGTCGAGGTCCGGCCATGGATGCTGAAACGAGTTCAGCATGACGAGAAGAAGGGACGGCCGGGGAGGAATTATGGCTGACGAAATCCTGATCGATGATGATGCGGGCGTCCGCACCATCACCCTCAACCGGCCCGACCGATTGAACGCGCTGACCAGTTCGATCATGGCGCCGCTCGCCGATGCCTGCGCCGATGCCGCGCGCGACGCGTCGGTCGGCTGCGTCGTAGTCACCGGGGCGGGGCGGGGGTTTTGCGCCGGCGGCGATTTGAAGGAAGGCGGCGCCGACAAGGCGGTCGTGCCCGCCAATGCCGAGGTCGGCAGCCGCACCGAACAGGGCCATGTCCGGCTTCGCACCTTCATGGAAACCTCGCGCCTGCTCCACGAAATGCCCAAGCCGACGATCGCGATGGTCAACGGCCCCGTCGCCGGCGCGGGCATCGGCATCGCGGGTGCGTGCGACCTGCGCTTCGCCGCGAAAAGCGCGAGCTTCCTCACCGCCTTCGACCGCATCGGTGCTGGGGGCGATTTCGGGTCGACCTGGTTCTGGACCAAGATCGTCGGCACCGGCGTCGCGCGCGAACTGTTCATGCTCGGCGAGAAATTGTCGGGCGAGGAGGCGTTCGCCAAGGGGCTCTATACCCGCCTGTTGGATGACGATATGTTGCGCGACGAGACGATGAAGGCGGCGCGCCGCCTCGCCGACGGTCCGCGCATGGGCTATCGCTATATGAAGGCGAACCTCAACAATGCCGAGGATTGGGCGTTCGAGGCCGCGCTCGATGCCGAGGCGCTCAACATGGGGCTGTCGACCAGCGCGACCGCGATGATCTGGCGCGAGAAGAAGAAAGCCGAAAATCCCGATGGCTGAATTCCAGCATATTCGCATCGACCGTCACGACGGCGGGATCGCGGCGGTCGTCGTCGCACGCGCCGATATCGGCAACGCCTCCTCGCCCGAGATGCTCGGCGAAATCCGCGACGCCTTTGCCGCACTGTCGATCGACCGCGCGGTGCGCGCGATCCTCTTTGCCGCCGAGGGCAAGCATTTCTCGGTCGGCGCCGATTTCGCTTTCCTGCAACGCCTGACGGGCATGGCGGCGAGCGAGATCAAGGACACCGTTTACGCCAATTTCCAAGGCGCCGCTCGCGCCATTTATCGCTGTCCGAAACCGACCCTGGCGCTGGTGCAGGGCGCGGCGGTCACCGTCGGCTGCGAACTTGCGCTCGCCTGCGATTTCCGCATCGCCGCCGACAGCGCGATGTTCCAGGAAAGCTGGATCAAGCTCGGCATCATGCCGCCGCTCGGCGGCACCTTCCTGCTCCCGCGCATCGTCGGCCTCGGCCGCGCGATGGAAATGTGCCTGCGCGGCAAGCAGGTCCGTGCCGAGGAGGCGCTCAATATCGGGCTGGTCAGCGAGGTCGTCGCGAAGGACGACCTGACGACGCGCGGGATGGAACTGGCGCGCGAACTCGCGGCGTCGGCGCCGCTCGGCTATGCGACGGTCAAGCAGTCGATCCAGCGTGCGCTCGAAAGCAGCATGGAGGCCGAATGGCAGGCGAACCTGCCCAATCAGGCGCTCCTGCTCGGCAGCCAGGATCATCGCGAGGGGCTGGCGGCGGTGACCGAGAAACGGGCTCCGGTGTTTACCGGGCAATAATATACTTCGTCATTGCGAGCGAAGCGAAGCAATCCAGAGCGGTTACCGCAAGCTCTGGATTGCCGCGTCGCCTTCGGCTTCTCGCAATGACGTGCTTCCTACCGCGGCCGCCCCGGGCCAACGAACACGGTCTGCGTTCCCTTGGCATAAACCCCGTCGGCATCGGCAAACAGGCTCTGCGCGACCGCATGGCCGTTGCCCGCGCCCTCGGTATGTGCGTCGAGCAGGAACCATTCGCCGCGCGGCATGCGGAAGAACTGGATCGAGATATCGAGGTTGGCGTAGCTCCATTCATGCGCGTGCGTCGCGCTGCCGACGCCATTGCCGAAGTCGGCGAAGAGGCACGCCTTGACGAAGGGCGACGCCGTGAAGCCCGCGACCACTTCGCCGTTCACGCACAGCCACGACACGCCGCGTCCCGGTTCACGCACCCGGCCCATGATCGGCCGCGTCCGGATCGCGCCGGCCATGCTCGCGCCGATCAGGAAATTATCCTCGGGCACGTCTTCGGGCGCGGGATGCGGTTGCGGCGGGTCGAAGGCCGGGGTGTCGAGGTGACGCGCGCGCAACACATGCGCCTGCGCCACCATCTTCTCGCCCGCGAAGAGTTCGATCCGGTGAAGCTGCGCCTGCCGCCCTTGGCGCACTGGCACGACGCGCGGGGTCAGCCGCGCGCGGGGCACGACGCCGAGGATGTCGATCGTCACGCGGCAAATCTCGAACCCCGGCTCGAGGTCTGCCTGCTCGATGACATGGCCGAATAGCGCCGAAATCGGCCCGCCCGCGACGGCATCGGCGAACCAGGGGTTGCGCGAAAGGCCGGTGGGATCGAAACCCTCTGCGGTGTGGACGAAATAATGGGGGAGCGGATCGGTCGTATCGGTCATCGGCGCCCCTTATCATGCTTCGCGCGGCGCACAACATGGTTGACGTAGTTATATAACTCAAGCATAGATTCGCCGACGATACAGGGAGAGCGAAGATGGACCTGAGCTATGGCGAGGCCGCCGAAGCCTTTCGCGCCGAGGTGCGCGCCTTCCTGTCGTCGCATTGGCCGCCGCCCGCCGACACCCGCGGCGCCGACCTCAAGGCCTTCATTCGCGCCTTTCGCGGACAGGCGACCGACGCGGGCTATCTCTATCGTGCGATCCCGAAGCAATATGGCGGTTCCGAGCAGCCGGTCGACGTTATCCGGGCGCAGGTGATCCGCGAGGAATTCGCTCGCGCGCGTGCGCCGATGGAGGTCGGCGGCAACGGCATGAACATGACGGTGCCGACCTTGCTGGAAAAGGGGACCGAGGAGCAGAAGGCGCTGTTCATCCGCAAGACCGTCGAGGGCGATTACGTCTGGGGGCAGGGATATAGCGAGCCCGGATCGGGCAGCGACCTTGCGAGCGTGCGGACCAAGGGCGAGCTGTCGGCCGACGGCACGAAGTGGATCATCAACGGCCAGAAGATCTGGACCTCGCAGGGCATGCAGTCGACGCATATGTTCATGCTCGTGCGCACCGAGCCCGACGCGCCCAAGCATGACGGCATCACCTATCTGCTGATCGACCTCGACCAGCCCGGCATAACCCGCCGCCCGATCCGCCAGATGACCGGCGAGGAGGGCGATCACACTTTCTGCGAATTTTTCTTCGACAATGCCGAGACGCCGGTGTCGTGGCAGGTCGGCGAGCGCGGGCAGGGCTGGTACGTCAGCCGCACGACGCTCAAGCACGAACGCGCGAGCATCGGCGGCGCCGACGGCCTCGGCAAGCAGTTCGCCAAGCTGGTCGAGCTGGCGAAGGAGGTCGGGCGGATCGACGACCCGATCGTCCGCGACAGGCTGGCGCAAATCGAAGGGTCGGTGCTGTCGCACCGCTATTCAAGCTATCGCCTCTTCAGCTGCGCGGCGGCGGGCGAGGATCCGGGGCCGGTCGCGCTGATGATGAAATTGCTGCTCACCGAAATCGGCCACGAGATGGCGGTGCTCGCACAGGAACTGATCGGCGAGCATGCTTTTCTCGAACCCGCGGGCGCGGGTGGGCGCGGCAATCGCGGGCCGCGCGGACCCGAGAAATGGCTCGACCAGATCATGGGCAGCCTCGGCAATTCGATCGCGGGCGGCGCGTCGAACATCCAGCGCAACATCATCGGCGAACGCGGGCTCGGCCTGCCGCGCGACCTTGCGATGAGCGGGGAGCGCTGACGTGCATTTCCACCTGACCGAGGAACAGAAGGCGATCCAGGACGCGGTGCGCGGCACGCTGGCCGACAGCTGGCCGATCGAGCGCATCCACGCCTTTGCCGCTGGCGACGGGGATTTCGACCGTGCGAGCTGGGACGCGCTGATGGTGCTCGGCCTCGGCGGCATGCTCGCGCCCGATAGCGGCATGGGGCTGCTCGACGCGGCGCTCGTCTGCGAGGTCGCGGGCGAGGCGGCGGCCGCGGGGCCGCTGATCGGGCAGCTGCTCGCGGTCGCGGCGGTGGCGGCGAGCGGAAAGGGTGACGCCGAGGCGCTGGCGAGCGGGGCGCAAGTCGCCACGCTGGTCCATGGCGGCAGCGATTATGCGCCCAGCGCGCGCGCTGCCGACCTGTTCCTTATCGTCGACCGCGCAAAGGGCATCCGGCTCGTTCCCGCTGCCGAGACGACGGTCGAACCCGTGAAGGCCGCCGATCGCACCCGCCCCATGTCGAAGGTGGTCCTTGCTGACGACGCGGGTGAAACCCTCTTCGCCGCAACCGATCCGATGACCGCGCGCCTCGCCGACGCCGCGCTCGTTCTCGTCGCTGCCGATGCGCTCGGCGGCGCGCAGAAGATCACCGACATGAGCGTCGCCTATGCCAAGGAGCGCGAGCAGTTCGGCCAGCCGATCGGACGCTTCCAGGCGCTCAAACACCAGCTCGCCCACATGGCGCTCGACGTCGAACCCGCGCGGGCGCTGGTGTGGTACGCGGCCTATGCCTGGGATGCGCAGCTTCCCGATGCACCGCGCGCCGCGGCGATGGCAAAGGCGCATCTGTGCGACGTCTATGTCCGCGCGACGCGCGCGGCGGTCGCGGCGCATGGCGGCATCGGCTATACATGGGAATATGGCCTCAACTACTGGTTCCGCCGCGCGATGGCCGACCGCGCCTGGCTCGGCAGCCCCGCCGAGCATCGCGCGCGCGCCGCGACGCTGGCGGGCTGGTAGGTGGTGAGCGCAGCCGATCCGTTGCGGCTCGCGCCGGGCGTCCGCCGCCTGCGCCCCGACGATCATTTCATGATCCTGTCGGAGACCGACGCCTCGCCGATGCATGTCGGCGCGCTGATCCTGCTCGATGTTCCCGACGAGCGGCAGGGTGAGCTTGCTGCGGCGCTGCGCCGCCAGTTCGCCGACCGGCTGCCCGCGACGCCGCTGCTGGTGCGGCTGCACGAGGCGCCCGACGGTTATGACAGCGACGTCTGGGCCGATATCGCCCATGCCGATCTCGAAAGCCTGATCGCGGTCGAGCCGCATGACGGCGAATGGAGCGAAGTCGAGATCTTCGCCGCGGTAGCAAAGCTCAACATGCGCCGCCTCGACCTGTCGGGTCCGCCCTTCGCGGTGCATGTCTTCGAGCGGTTCGCCGATGGCGGCAGCGCCTTCTATTTGAAGATGCACCACAGTGTCGCCGACGGCATCGGTTTCCAGACCGTGATGCACCTGCTCAGCGATGCCGCGCCGCCCGCGACCGCGCGCTTCGCCGACGCGCGGCTGCCCGAGTCGGAGAAATGGCGCGAAAGGGCCGATGCGCGCTTCGAAAGCGAAGCCGGCCTCCGTGCCGAGCAGTCGGCACGGCGCAAGGAAGCGCTCGCCGCGCTCGAAACGTATAAGGGCGACCGCGAACCGACCCCCGAATTTGCGCTGTCGGGCCCGACCTCGGCCGAGCGCCGCTATGCGACGATCAGCCTTCCGCTCGTACGGGTGAAGGCGGTCGGCAAAAAGCTCGATGCCACGATCAACGACGTCTTCCTGACCCTCGCCGGCACCGCGCTGCGCAATTGGCTGATAGAGACCGGCGACCTTCCGGGCGCGCCGCTCGTGATCAATTCGGCGCGCTCGTACCGCCGTTCCGCGCATGGCGATTTCGGCAACCGCATCGTCGCATTGCACCCGCATATCGCGACGCATCTCGCCGAACCGATCGAGCGGCTGCGCGCGATCCAGGCGTCGATGACGGCCGAGATGCGCCGCACCGGCCATGATGAAGCCTTGCTCGACGCCGCCGAAAAGCCGTTCGGCGCACGCGACCGCCGCGCCGCCTTCGTCGATCGCATGGCGGGCGGCAAGCGCCTGATCCCCGGCAATCTGACCCTCTCAAACGTCCCCGGCCCCGCCGAACCGCGCAGCTATGCGGGCTTTGTCCAGCGCCACAATTATCCGGTGCCGATCATCGGCTCGGGCCGTTTCCTCAACATCACCTCGCGGCGCAGCGGCGACAATCTCGACATGGGCGTCATCGCCGATGCCGCGAAAGTCGCCGACGTCGGCCGCATCGCCGCGCTGTTCACCGCCGCGCTCGACGAACTGGAGAAACTTGCATGACCGACGATCTGGCGTTCAAGCCCGAGGACGACCGCTACCATCAGCTCTCCGACGATCCATACGAGACCGAGACCAACTGGTGGTCGTTCAACATTCCCGAACGCAAGATCGGCTGCTGGATCCACGCGCCCTATTATCCGAACCGCAAGGCGGTGACCTGGCGTATCTTCGCGTGGGACGACGAGGGGTATGACCAGGCGCGCATGGCCTATTACCGCAAGGTCGAGGAAGCGCCGATGCCCGACGCGCCCGACCTCACCGACATAACTTTCCCCGGCGACAAGAATGGCGGCGGCTACAGTCTCAAGATGCTCGAACCGGGGATGAAATATCATCTGCAATATGAAGACCCCGCGCGCGGCTTCGCGCTCGATTTCACGCACACAGGGCTCCACGAACCGCATCGCTTCCCGCCGGGCAAACCGCCCTTCATGGCGACGCCGCATTACGACCAGCTCGGCCATGTCGAGGGCTGGATGACCTTGCGCGGCGAGAGAATCCGCATCGACGGCATCGGGGTGCGCGACCGCACCTGGGGGCCGCGCGGCGGGCCCTATGCGGCGAGCCCGAAACTCTACGCCAATGACATGGAGCGGGTGAAGCACCCCGGCGGCGCGCGGTGGCGCGAGATCGAGCGCGAGCGTGGGCGCGGGCGCATCCAGTATATCTTCGGCCACCGCAAGGATGGCACCGGCTTCCTCGGCTTCGCGCGCGTGCAGGACGGCGACGCCGACGGCTGGTCGCCGATGAATGCGGGATGGATCCGCCGCGACGGGACGTTCGGCAGCCTCGACGCCGCCAAGTCGCGGATGCGCGTGGTCCGCAGCCCGAAGACCGGCTGGAGCACGCATATGCAGGTCGAACTGGTCGACGAGCATGGCCGCGAAATGAAGAGCGAAGGCTTCACCGTAAGCACGATGAGCGAGGCCGGCTACGGCGTGAACCAACTGATGCGCTGGGACATTGACGGCGGCATCGGTTGGGGCGAGGATCAGGATGTGTGGAACCCCATCCATTATGTCCGCGTCCTCGACGCGTTGAAGGCGACCGCCTGACCGCGATGTTTGCCAATCTTGCGCTTCCGCTGATGTGTGCGCCGATGAGCTTCGCCTCGTCGGTTCCGCTCGCGACCGCCTGCTGCCGCGCCGGGGTGATCGGCGGCTGGCAGGGCGGTACGATCACGCCCGCCGACCAGTTCGAAGACTATCTGAAGGCGCTGGCGGATATCGATGGCGCACCGCCGATCGTCAACATGCCCGCGCGCTGGGGCAGCGATCCTGCGGGCGCGGAACGCCTCGAACTGCTCGAACGCTATCGCGTCCCGCTGGTCCTATCGAGCCTTGGCGATCCTTCGGCGCTGGTCGAGCGAGTCCATGGCTGGGGCGGCCGCGTCGTCCATGACGTGACGACAATGAAACATGCCGAAAAGGCGATTGCGGCGGGGGCCGACGGGCTGATGCTGACGTGCGCGGGAGCGGGCGGGCATACGGGCTTTCTGACCCCGATGGCGTTTGTCCCTGCGGTACGGCGGATGTTCGGCGGGCTGCTGATCGTCGCCGGCGGCATCGCCGACGCGCATGGCGTTGCGGCGGCGCTCGCGCTCGGCGGCGATATCGCCTGCATGGGGACGCGCTTCATCGCCACGCCCGAAAGCGGCGTGGTCGAGGGGCATCGGACGATGATCCCGGCGGTAGGAGCCGACGACATCGTCGCCTCGGCGGCGATGAACGGCGTGCCCGCGCACTGGATGCGGCAATCGATCGAGGCGGTCGGGCTCGATGCGAAAGCGCTGCCAACCGTTCGCTCGCCGATGCCCGAGGGCGTAGTGCCCTGGCGCGACATCTGGAGCGCCGGGCAGAGTGTCGGGCTGATCGACGCGGTCGAGCCTGTGGCGGCGCTAGTAGCGCGGTTGAGGGGCGAGTTCGATGCTTTGCCTGCGGGGCCGGATTGGCGCGCGCGGCTGACCGCGATCGAAGCCGGCTGGGCCTAGTCCATCGCCAGCACGATCCGCCCCGCGCTCTTGCCCGTCGCGGCATCCGCCATCGCGGCCTGAAATTCCTCCAACTTGTAGCTCCGCGCCACCGCCGGACGCAGCTTGCCTTCGCCTGCCAGCGCGAACACGGTGTCGCGATTGGCCTCGCTCTTCTCGGGCTCGAATATCCCGAACTGGCGCACATCGACACCGATCAGGCTCGCGCCCTTCAGCAGCGGCAGGTTGGTCTTGAGCGCGGTCATGCCGGCCGGAAAGCCGATCGCCAGATGCCGTCCGTTCCAGCCAAGCGAGCGGAACGCCGGATCGGTCGCGTCGCCGCCCACCGGATCGAAGACGACGTCGACGCCCTTGCCGCCATTCGCCACCTTGACCTGATCGCGCCAGTCGTCGGCGCGCGCGTCGACCACCGCATCGGCGCCGCCCGCGATCGCGAGCTCGCGCTTGGCCGCGTCGGACGCCGACCCGATCACCCGCGCGCCGAGATGCTTGCCGATCTGCACCGCCGCATAGCCCGTCGCGCCGCCCGTGCCGAGCACGAGCAAAGTCTCGCCTGCCTTGAGCTGGCCGCGATCGACGAGCGCGTGCCAGGCGGTCGCATAGCTCACCGGGAACACCGCCGCTTCCTCGAACGACAGCGCTTCGGGCATCTTGCGCACGACGCGCGCGGGCAGGTTGGTGGCGTTGGCGAACATGCCTCCCCAACCGCTCGCGACCACCTTGTCGCCGACCATCAGTCCGGTCACTTCGGCGCCGACCGCTTCGATCACGCCCGCGCATTCGCTGCCGGGAATGAAGGGAACCGGCGGCTTGACCTGATAGCCGCCGCCGGCGGTCAGCACGTCGACGAAGCTGATCCCCGCCGCCCTGATAGAAATCCTTACTTGAGTGGGCGAGGGCGGGCCGGGATCATGATCGACAAGCGCGTAGTTTTCGGGCGGGCCGAGTTCGTCGGCACGGACGGCGCGGGGCAGGGGAGCGGTCATCGGACACCTCTTGTCATCATGGGTTTAGAAGTATAACCAAGTTATATAACTATTGGAGGGAAAGCGGATGGGCTTCAAGACGCGGATCACGGAAATGCTGGGGATCGAGCATCCGATCGTCCAGGGCGGCATGCAGGCGGTCGGCACCGCCGAGATGGCGAGTGCGGTGTCGAATGCCGGCGGCCTCGGCATCATCACCGCGCTGACCCAGCCGACGCCGCAGGCGCTGCGCGACGAGATCGATAAGTGCCGGTCGATGACCGACAAGCCTTTCGGCGTCAACCTGACCGTCTTTCCGACGATCAATTCGCCCGATTATAACGCCTATGCCGATGCCGTCGTCGAAAGCGGTGTGAAGATCATGGAAACCGCGGGCACGCCGGCAGTGCGCGAAATCTGGGCGCGGGTGAAGCCGCATGGGGTGACGATCCTGCACAAATGCACCGCGGTCCGCCACGCGCTGTCGGCAGAGAAAGCGGGCTGCGACATCATCTCGATCGACGGCTTTGAATGCGCGGGTCATCCGGGCGAGGACGATATTCCGGGCCTGATCCTGATCCCGGTGGCCGCCGACAAGGTCAAGATCCCGATGCTCGCATCGGGTGGCTTCGGCGACGGGCGCGGGCTTGTCGCAGCGCTCAGCCTCGGCGCCGAGGGGATCAACATGGGCACGCGTTTCTGCGCCACGAAAGAGGCGCCGGTCCACGACAATGTGAAGCAGGCCTATGTCGACAATGATGAGCGTGGCAGCTTCCTGATCTTCCGCAACTTCAAGAACACCGCGCGCGTCGGGAAGAGCCCGGTCAGCGAAGAGGTCGTCCGCCGCCTCGCCGAACCCGATGCGAAATTCACCGACGTGCAGGAACTCGTCGCGGGCACTGCGGGCCGCGAACTGCTCAAGACCGGCGACTTGTCGAAGGGCGTCTTCTGGGCCGGGATGGTGCAGGGGTTGATCCACGATATCCCGACCTGTCAGGAACTGATCGACCGGATCATTTCGGAGGCCGAAGCGATCATCGACGGGCGGCTGGCGGGGTTCCGCCGCTAGGCTAACCGCCCAATCCTCCCTGTGGCGAAGCCATGGGGAGGGGGACCGTTCGCGAAGCGAATGGTGGAGGGGCCAGCTACGTCGCGCCATCGCCCCTCCGTCAGCCCTCCGGGCTGCCACCTCCCCATCGCTGCGCGACAGGGAGGATACTCTCACTGCTGCCCGCCATCGACACGCACCAGCGCTCCCGTCGTATAGGTCGACGCCGGGCTGGCGAGCATCAGGGCGGCGGTCACGATCTCCTCGGGCCGCCCCGGGCGGCCGAGCGCGACGGGCTGTGTCTCGCGCTTCCTGGGCTCCCAGGCTTCGGCGATATCGGTCAGGAACGGCCCCGGGCTGATCGTGTTCACGCGCACCTTGGGGGCGTATTCGCGGCTGAGCGACACCGACATAGCGTTAAGCGCCGCCTTCGCCGAACCATAGGGGATCACCAGCGGCAACGCCATCAGCGCGCCCGATGAGCTGATGTTGATGATGCAGCCGCCATTGCCCTCGCTCATCCGGTGCGCGACCTGGCTCGCGAGGCGGAACGGCCCCTTGAAATTGAGGTTGAGTACCGAATCGAACAGGCTTTCGGGCATTTCGTGGCTGGGGCAGGCGGGCGACATGCCGGCGTTGTTGATCAATATGTCGATGCGGCCGAATTCGGCGTAGGTCGCGGCGATCAGGCCGTCGATCTCGTCCCAGCGCCCGCAATGCACGCCATAGGCCATCGCCTTGCGTCCGAGCGCGCGGCATTCGTCGGCGACGCTCTCGCAATTCTCGATCTTGCGGCTCGCGACGATGATGTCGGCGCCGCGCTCGGCAAGCGCCTTGACCATGCGATAGCCGAGCCCGCGCGAACCGCCGGTGACGAGCGCGACCTTGCCGGTGAAATCGAAAAGCGGGTCGGGGGTCATTTCATTCTCCTGCGGGGGCGGTCATCGCTGCCGCGGCCGCCATCAGGCCGTCGTTGCAGCGGTCGGCGATGGCGGCACCGGGCACCGCGTTGAAGGCGTGGATCGCGCCGGCGTAACTGTGCAGTTCGACGGGCACCCCCGCCGCGGTCAGCCGCCGCGCATAATCGAGATTTTCATCGAAGAAGAGGTCGAGGCTGCCCGTCGCGATATAGGCGGGGGGCAGGTGCGACAAATCGTCGGCGAGGCTGGGCGAGAACCAGCCCTTGCGATCGTCGTTGGCGGCGTAATCGCCTTGCAGCGCGCTCCAGCCGAAGCGGTTACTCGCGCGCGTCCAGATGAATTCGCCGGTGTTCGGATTGGCATAGGGGCAGGCGTCGCTGCCGGTGCGATGGTCGAGCATCGGATAGGTGAGCAATTGCCCCGCAATCGCCGGTCCGCCGAGGTCGCGCGCCATGATCGCGAGCGCCGCCGCCAGCCCGCCGCCCGCGCTTTCGCCCGCGACGACGATCCGGTTCGCGTCGAAACCGAGCGTGCCGGTCTTTCCGGCCAGCCAGACGAGCGCCGAATGGCAATCCTCCTGCGGCGCGGGGAAGGGGTGTTCGGGGGCGAGCCGATATTCGACCGATGCGACCGGCACCCCCGCCGCCACCGCCAGCGACGCCGGGCTGGTCTGGATCTGCTTCGCCGACCCCATGACCATGCCGCCGCCATGGATATGCAGGATCGCGCCGCCGCCCGGCTTCGTCTCCGTCGGGCGATAGAGATAGATCGCGATATCGGGACCGCCGTGCGCCGACGGAATGACAATCTCCTCCGGCAGGATCGCGGGCGGGGGCATGAAGGCATAGGCGCGCCCCGACTGTTCGCGAAGCTCGTCGATCGGCGTTCCGGCCAGATCGACCGGCGGGAACATGTCGAGCAAAGGCGCGATCTGTTTGTCGACGAGCGGACGGGTGGTCATGCGAATTGCTCCTCTCAGCCCCGCGCCCGGATCGCCTCCAGCCGGGTCGGGATATGCTCGCTCGGGAACAGCCCCGGCGCGGGCGTCGCATTTTTGAGATAGGCTTTCGCGACCTGCACCTTGTGCACTTCGGTCGGCCCATCGACCAGTGCTATCGCGGGCAGTCCCATCCACATGTCGGCGAGCGGCGTTTCGAGCGTGACGCCGAGGCTGCCGTGGAGCTGGATCGCGCGCTGGACGATGTCGTGATAGACCTTCGCCATCTGCACCTTGCACATCGCGATATGCGTGCGCGCCGCGCCATGCGGCTCATTGTCGATGATCCATGCCGTCTTGAGCACGAGCAGGCGGAACTGTTCGAGCTCGATGATCGAATCGGCGATCGCGCCCTGCACGAACTGATGCTCGCTGAGCTGCTTGCCCTGCGTGCGGCGCGACACCGCGCGTTCGAGCATCATGTCGATCGCGCGCTGGCATTTGCCGACGGTGCGCATCGCATGGTGGACGCGCCCGCCGCCGAGCCGTGCCTGTGCGACCTTGAACCCTTCACCGGGGCCGCCGAGCATCGCGTCGAGCGGCACGCGCACCTTGTTGTAGCGGATATAGGCGTGGGTGCCGTCGTCCTCGCCGCGACTGTCGCCCATCGTCTGCGAATGGCGGATGAACTCGACCCCCGGCGTGTCGGTGGGGACGATCAGCATCGACATGCGGTTATAGGGCGGGTTTTCGGGATTGGTGACGACCATGACGATCAGGAAGGCGGCGTAGCGCGCGTTCGACGAGAACCATTTTTCGCCCTCGATCACCCATTCGTCGCCCTCCTGCCAGGCGCGGCAGGCGAACTCCTTGGGGTCGGCGCCGGCCTGCGGCTCGGTCATCGAAAAGGTCGAGACGATCGTGCCGTCCATCAGTGGCTGCAGGTAACGCGCCTTTTGCTCGTCGGTGCCGAACATCGCGAGAATTTCGGCGTTGCCGGTATCGGGCGCGGCGGTGCCGAAGACGGTCGGCGCCCAATAGCTGCGCCCGAGGATCTCGTTCATCAGCGCGAGCGTCAACTGGCCGTGGCCCGGCCCGCCGAGTTCCTTGCCGAGGTGACACGCCCACAGGCCCTGCGCCTTCACCTGCTCCTGCAGCGGCGCCATATAGGCGCGCGATTCCTTGTTCGCGACGTCATAGGGCGCGCCATGACCGGGGAATAGCAGGTCCATCGGCTCGCACTCCTCGCGGACGAAGCTGGTCATCCAGTCGAGCTTGGCCTGCAATTCGGGTTCGATGCGGAAATCGATCATGGGGGTTCCTTGTTTCGGGATCAGCCGATGAGGCGGATGAGTTTTTCGGCTTCGGCGAAATTGCCGCGCACCAGCCGGTCGAAAAAGCGCCCGGTCTCGGCGCTCAGTATGCCCTTGGCGGCCTGTGCGACCTTATATTCGAGGATGCAGCCGCCCTTGAACATCGCGAGGATGAGGTAATAGTCGAAGCCGTCCATGCTGCGGCCGGTGCCCGCCGCATAATGCGCCATCAGTTCCTGCCGCGTCGGCCAGTCCATCACATTGTAGAGCGACTTTTCGGGGATATGGCCCGGGAAGCGCTCGTCGCGGATGCCGTTGCAGAACCAGGCGAGATCGAGCAGCGGATCGGCGATCGTCGACAGCTCCCAGTCGATCAGCGCGGTGAGCCGGCACGGCGGGTCGAAGGCGAAGAGCGCGTTGGGCGTGCCGACGTCGCCATGGATGATGCCGGGGCGGAAATCGGCGGGCCGGTTGGCGCGCAGCCAGTCGCGCGCGAGCGCGTAGCCGGGCAGTTCGCGCCACTCGAAATCATAGAGCTGTTTGTAGCTTTTGATCTGGCCTTCCCAGCGGTCGACCTGCCGCTCGAGGAAATTGTCGGGGCGCCCGAAATCCTCGAGCCCGACCGCTCTATAATCGACATTGGCGAGCGCGATCAGCCCGTCGACCATCGCGAAGGGGACTTCGCGCGCGTGCGGCGGCTTGTCGAAGGGCGGACGGTCGTGGATCTTGCCGTCGACGAGGTCGGCGGGCCAGCCCTCGACGAGGTCCATCACATAGAAGGGCGCGCCAATGACGCCGGCGTCGGCGCAGCTGCCGTGGCAGACGGGGTGGGGGACGGGGGTGCCGTTGAGCGCGGTGAGCACGCGGGCCTCGCGCAGCACGCTCTTCTCGCTGCCCGGCGGCGGCACCGCGGGCGGGCGGCGCAGGATCAGCGTCCGGCCGCCGCGATCGAGCGACAGGATGACGTTCGAGGTGCCGCCATGGATTTTCGCGACTTCGAGCGGACCGTCGCCGAGCGCCGGGATATTGGCGTCGAGCCACGCCGTCAGTCGCTCGACATCGGCCAGCGCCGACAGTTCGTCGCTCATTGCCCGCGCTCCCGCAGATAGGCTTCGATTTCCGAACGGATCGCATGAAGCTGTCCGGCGGCATCAGCAAAGGTTGAGGCGTCGATCCGCGCCATCACCGCGCGCGTTACCTCTTGCGCGCGGGCATGATCGGTGGCCTTCAGCGCGCGGCCGGCATCAGTCGCGACGATCAGCGACGCGCGCTTGTGTTCTGGATTGTCCGCGAAGCGCACCAGTTCGAGTTCGGCGAGCCGGTTCGCGGCGCGTTGCACGACCTGCCGCGGGTGACCGAGGCTGCGGCCGATCTGCGCTACCGTCGGCGGTGCCGCGGCGTTGACCACCGCGGTGAGCACCGTCAGCTCCATCTCGGGCAATCCGCTCGCGGCGCGCGTGTCGGCGAACAAGGCGCGCATGCGGCCGCGCAGCCGTGCGACCTCGTCGGCGAATCGTTCGAAATCGGGGAAGCGGTCAGACATGGCACCTTGATGTCGAATTGACACTATAGTGTCAATATCGATCAGCGCGACACCATCCGCTCGAACAGCGATCCCTCGGCCTGCCAGTCGATCCGCACCCGCCGGTGTGCAAAGCGCCAGCCGTCGGAGGTGCGCACCAGCCGGTCGTCATAGGTGCCGCTATGGTCGGGTCCGAAATTGCTGTGCACGGTGAAATAGCTGCGCGCGGTCGCCGTATCGCCATCGACCGCGATCAGCGGGTTGGTGATATGGTGGCGGATGAAGGTCAGCCGCGGATCGCGCGTCCCCGACGACAGCGCCGCCTCGATCGCCGCGGGTCCCTGTGGCGCCTTGCCCAGATATTCGAGGACGCCATCCTCGGCGAAACAGGCGGTCATTTCGGCGAGACGCCCGCGATCGCCATTATAGGTGTAGCGCGCGAGCAGGTCGCGGATCGCGTCGCGGTCGGCGGCGAGATCAGCCCCGAGATCAGCCATTGTAATGAAGCTCCAGCCCCGGCTCGTCCCAACGCATCTTCGCGAGCCGCCCCGTCTGCGACAGCGTGATATAGGCATCGCGCCGGTCGGCGCCGCCAAAGGCGATATTGGTGACATAGGGCTCGCCCGCGATATCGCGCTTGCTCACCTGTCCATCGGGGGTGATCGTCGTGATCCCGCCGTCGTAGAGCGTCGCGACGCAGATATGGCCCGCCGCGGTCACCGCGAGGCTGTCGAAGCCGACCGGCCCCGGCGCCGTTGCGACCCAGGTCGGGCGCTGCGCCTCGACCCGGCGATCGTAACGCCACAGCCGCGCCTGATGCGTGTCGGCGACGTAGACATAAGCACCATCGGGGGACAGCCCGACGCCGTTATACGACATCGCGTGGCGGTTGATCGCGGTGACCGACGACCCGTCGGGCGCCGCGCTGAACAGCCCGCTCGCGGTGCGGATGCCGTCGTGACTCTTGCCGAGGTCGGTGAACCACATCCGGCCCTCCGCGTCGAAGACGATGTCGTTGGGGGCTTCGAGCGCGATGCCGTCGCACACATCGTAAAGCCGATCGAAACGGCCGGTCGCGAGGTCGACGCGTTCGACGCGGCCCTCATGCCCGGCGCCGCGTGCATTCTGGAATTTGACGAGGTCGAGCCCCCCATTGTTGCACACATAGAGCGCGCCGTCGGGGCCGATCGCAGCGCCGTTGGGGCCGCCCCCGATGGCGCAGATCGTCTCGGTCCGCCCGTTCCAGCAGCGGGTGATCCGCCCGCCCGCCAGCTCGACGACGATCACCGACCCGTCGGCCATGACCACCGGCCCCTCGGGAAAGGCGAGGCCTTCCGCGACGATCTCCATATGTCTCTCCTGTATAACCTAGTTATGTATGTCTTGACACGCGCCGGCTCGGGGCGCAACCCTGTGTGCAGGGAGAGACGATGCCAGTACCAGCCCATCATATCGTGGCGACGCCGCCGCCTTTCGACGCGCCGCCCTATCCGGCCGACATCTTTGCGAGGCAGACGGTACTCGTCACCGGCGGCGGATCGGGGATGGGGCTCGCCATGGCCAAGGCCTTTGCGCAGGGCGGTGCGAACGTTGCGGTGATGGGCCGCAGCATCGAGCGTGCGGCGGAAGGCGCCGCCGAAATCGCCGCGCTCGGCGTGCGCACCCATGCGATGAGCTGCGACGTACGGCTGCCCGAAGCGGTCGCGGCGGCCTTCGACGAGGCCGAGGAGGCACTCGGGCCGATCGCGCTGCTCGCCAATAATGCCGGCGCCAATTTTCCGGTGCTCGCCGAGGATATCTCTGCGAATGCGTGGAATGCGGTTACGCGGATCGCGATCGACGGCACCTTCCTCTGCTCGACGGAGTTCGCGCGCCGCCGCATCAAGGCCGGAAAGGGCGGGGCGATCGTCAACAACAGCGCCCAATATATCTGGACCGGTTTTCCCGGCGACGCGCACAGCGCCGCCGCCAAGACCGCGCAGGCGACGATGACGAGGAAGCTGGCGGCCGACTGGGTACCGCACGGCATCCGCGTCAACGCGATTGCCGCCGGCTTCTTCCCACATGCCAGTTCGACCGCCGGAAACCGCGAGGGCGGGATCGAACCGCTGCAAAATATGATCCCCGCCGGGCGGACCGGCAGCATCTGGGAGTTCGGCTGGCTGTCGGCGATGACCTGCACCCCGCTCTTCGGCGCGATGACGGGGCAGGTGATCGTGCAGGATGGCGGCGAGAGCCTGCGCCGTTCGCTGATGATGCCCGACTATGTGCCGCCGCGCGAACGCGCCGACGGACCCTGGGGGTGGAAATGAACGGCTGGCTGGCGGGCAAACGCGTGGTGATCGAGGGCGACAGTCCGGCGATCACAAAGGCGTTCGAAGCGGCGGGGGCGACGCTGGTCGACGGCGAGGCCGACATCTGGGTTCATGTCGCGCCGCCCCCGGCGACCAAGCCCGCGCATGACCTGACCCACGCCGAATGGCGCGCCAGCCTGGACACCGGCCTCGACCGCCGCTTTCTCGGCGCCAAGGATTTCGCTGCAAGCTGCCGCGCACGCGGGCAGGGCGGGGTGATCCTTTTCGTCGGCGCGCCGGAACAGGCGCTCGGTGCCGATCAGGCCGCCGCCGCGGGCGCGCTCGGCAATCTCACCAAGACGCTCGGGGTCGAATGGGCGCGTGACGGGGGGCGGGTGAACAGCATCCTGACGCACGAGACCGGCGAGACGCTCGGGCATCTCGCCGCCTATCTCGCCAGCGATTATGCCGCCTATGTCACCGGCGCGGTCATGGGCATCGCGCTCGATGACTGATCGCATCCGCGTCGACGGGCAGGCGGCGTTCGTGACCGGCGGCGGCGGCGGCATCGGCCGCGCGATCGCGATCAGGCTTGCCGAAGCGGGCGCCGACGTCGCGATCTACGACATCTTTCCCGAACGCGCCGAGGAGGCGGCCGAGCGCGTGCGCGGGGCAGGACGGCGCGCGCTGGCCATCGCGGGCGACGTGATGGACAGCGAGGCGCTGCGCGCCGCCGTCGACCGCACCGCCGCCGAGTTCGGCCGGCTCGATATCCTCGCCAACAACGCCGGGGGCGTTTCGGCCCGGCCCTTCCTCGAGCAGAGCGAGCGCAGCATGCGCAAGCATATCGACATCAACCTGATGTCGATGCTGATCGCGACGCAGGCCGCCGCCAGGCATATGGTCGCGGGCGGTCGCGGCGGCTCGATCGTCAATGTCGCGAGCATCGAGGCAAGCCGCGCCGCGCCGAATTTCGCGGTTTATGCCGCGTGCAAGGCAGGCATGCTCAGCTTCACCAAATCGATGGCGGTCGAATTGTCGGGGCACGGCATCCGCGTCAACTGTATCGCCCCCGACCATACGATCACCCCCGGCAATCAGGGCAACCGCGCTGGTCCCGTCGATCCCGCGACGTGGAAGCAGCATAGCCCCGAAACTGTCGATGCGATGAACCGCCTGATCCCGCTCGGGCGCGAGGGCGTCGACATGGAATGCGGCGACGCGGCGGTTTTCCTGTCGAGCGCGATGGCAAGCTACATCACCGGCGTACTGTTGCCCGTCGATGGCGGGACCTGGGGATCGTCGGGATGGGTGCGCGGGCGCGATGGCAAATGGACGCTCAACGAAGGCCTGTCCTTTGGTGGCTAAATGGAGGAAATCGCCGCAACATTGCGGGATTGCGACAAAGGCCCTAAAGGCGCTTCTAGAGTAGAGATAAGTTAAACAACTCCGGGCAGGGGCAGGATTTGTGAATATGGAAAATAGCGCCGCGCGTATCAGGGTGCCCAAGACGTCGGAATTGGTCGCCGACCAGATCCGGGCCCAGATCGTCCGGGGCGAATTGAAGGAAGGGGACTCGCTGCCGCCCGAAGGCACGCTGATGGCAACCCTCGGTATTTCGCGGCCGACCCTGCGCGAAGCCTTTCGCATCCTCGAGGCCGAAGCGCTGATCAGCGTCGTGCGCGGTTCGCGCAGCGGCGCGCGGGTGCATCAGCCGTCGGTCGAACTCGTGTCGCGCTATGCGGGCTATCTGCTCGAGGCGGGCGGGACGACGATCGCCGATCTTTATGCCGCGCGCCTTGCGATCGAGCCGACCGTCGTGCGCTGGCTGGCGACCGCCAAGGGCCAGACGCCGGGCTTCGCGCAAGTGCGCCAGGTGCTCGCCGACCTGGAAAACATGCTGACCACGGAGGCCTATGCCGAGTTCGTCGACAATGTGTCGCATTTCCACCAGACGCTCGTCGAGGCGACGGGCAACAAGACGCTCAGCCTGCTCAACCGCATGCTGCTCAACCTCGGTCGCCATCACCAGAACGACTATCAGCGCCGCCACCCGCGCACGACCGAGGACAAGTACAAGAGCCTGCGCGCCGGGTTCAAATCCTTCGACAAGCTGGTCACGATGATCGAGGCCGGCGATGTCGAAGGTGCGGTCAACCACTGGCGGCTCCATCTGCGCAACGCCAATGATACCTGGGCGGCGCGCGGCGAGGGCGAGCGGATCGTCGACTCCCTGCACGGATGAATTTCGCCGACGCGATGATCGCCGCCGCGGCGCGTGCGCCCGGTGCGGCGCTGACCGTCGCGTCGGACATACGGCCCTGCACGACCACGCTGGGCGAGGTCGTCGCGGCGGGACGGCGGATGGGCACGCGGATGACCGCGGCCGGCATCGGGCGCGGCGATATCGTCGCCTGCATGCTCGCCAACTGGCGCGAATGGCTCGTCGTCGCGGTCGCCGCGGCGCAGGCGGGCGCGGTGATGCTGCCGATCGTTACCATCTATGGCGCGAAGGAACTGAGCTTCATCTTGCGCCAGTCGGGCGCCAAATGGCTGTTCACCCCCGACGGCTTTCGCAATGTCGACTACCGTCAGGTGGTGGCCGATTGCGGCGCGTTGCCGGCGCTCGAACGGCATGTCGCGATCGGGCCGGATTTCGATGCGCTGGAGGCCGACGGCCCGATTGCCGATCCGGTCGCGGTCGATGCGGGCGACCTCGCGCTGCTTGTCTACACCTCGGGCACCACCGCCGATCCCAAGGGGGTGATGCACTCGGCACGCGGGTTCCTCGCCGAGATGGAGACGATGCGGTTGATGCGCGCGGGAAGCGACGATGATGCGGTGATCTCGCCCTGGCCGCCGGGCCATGTCGCGGGCGCGCTGTCGATGTACCGTTTCCTTTGCCAGGGGACGCCGCTGATCCTGATGGACCAGTGGGACGCGACGCTCGCGGCCGAGCTGATCGACCGGCACAAGGTCACCTCCTCGTCGGGGACGCCTTTCCACCTGTCGGGCATGATCGCGGCCGCCGATGCGCAAGGGTATGACCTGACGTCGCTGCGCCAATATCTGGTCGGAGCGGCGCCGGTACCGCCGTCGCTAATCGCGCGCTGCCAGGCGCTGGGGTTGGCCGTCTATCATTGCTATGGGTCGAGCGAGCATCCGACCGTTACCTCGGGCGTGGTCGACGATCCGCTCGACAAGCAGCTCCACACCGAGGGGCGCGCGATCATCGGCTCCGAAATGCGCTTCGTCGACGATGACGGCGGGGACGTGCCGCCCGGCGAAGATGGCGAGATCTGCACGCGCGGGCCCGAACTCTTCATGGGCTATCTCGACGCGTCGCTGAACGAGGCGGCCTTCCTGCCGGGTGGCTGGTATCGCACCGGCGACATCGGTAGGCTCGACGAGGGCGGCTATCTGCTCATCACCGACCGCAAGAAGGACATCATCATCCGCGGCGGCGAGAATATTTCGTCGAAAGAGGTCGAGGCGGTGCTGCTCGGCCATCCGGCGGTCGCCGATGTCGCGGTGGTGGCGGCGAAGGACGAGCGCATGGGCGAAGTGGTGCGCGCCTGCGTCGTGCTCGCGCCGGGAGCGACGCTGACGCTCGAAGAGGTGCGCGATCATTTCTTCGCGGCGGGAATCGCGAAACAGAAGACGCCCGAGCGGCTGAGCCTGTTCGCCGAACTGCCGCGCAATGCGTCGGGCAAGGTGCTGAAGCACGAATTGCGACGGACGGCCTGATTTCGTCCTTGCGAGGAGCCGAATGCGACGCGGCAATCCAGAGGTGGCGTGCGCCGCTCCGGATTGCTTCGCTTCTCTCGCAATGACGAGTTTTTTAGTTCCGCATGATGAACCCGCCATCGACGTTCAGCGCCTGCCCGGTGATCCAGTCGCCCGCGGGCGAGCAGAGCAGCAGTAGCGCCCCGACCAAATCCTGCGGCTGCCCGCGCGGCTGTTTTACCACCCGCGCCATCGCCGCCTGCACGAAGGGACTCTCGTCGGGGGTCAGCGCCTTGCCCGCATCGGACATCGTCATCCCCGGCGCGATCGCGTTGACGTTGACGTTCATCCGCCCGAGTTCGGTCGCGAGCGTCGTCGTCAGCCCGAGCAGCGCGACCTTGCTGATGCCATAGGTGGTCTGCGCGGGGAAACCGCCCGCCGAGAGCTGGTTGACGATCTTCCCACCGCCGCGCGCCTGGAACAGCGGCACCGCCGCCTTCGAGCAGATCAGCGCCCCGGTCAGGTTGACGCGCATCAATTTGTCGAAATCGGCGATGCTCGTCTGGATCGCGGGGGTACCGACCGCCTCGACCATCAGCGCGGCATTGTTCACCAGGATGTCGAGCCCGCCGAAGGTCGCCTGCACGGCGTCCATCATCGCGGCGACCGACGCCTCGTCGGCGATGTCGACCTGCACCGCGATCGCCTTGCCGCCCACAGCCTCGATCTCGCCCGCGACGCGCTCGGCGCCTTCCCGATTGAGGTCGGCGACGACGACGCTCGCCCCGGCGTTGGCGAGCCCGACCGCATAGGCACGGCCGATGCTGTTGCCGCGCCCGCCCGCGCCGGTGACGATCGCGACCTTGCCGTCGAGGCGGAACTGGTCGTTGGTGAAGTCGGCCATGCTTACGCCTCCTGCTTGGGGAAGATCGGGGCGCCGACGCCGATGGTGACGGTCTTGTAGTGCAGGAACTCGTCGATACCCGCCTTGCCGCCCTCCTTCCCGAAGCCCGAGATGCCGATGCCGCCGAAGGGGGTGTGCGGATTGATCTGGAATCCGCCGTTGTTGTAGACGCCGCCCGCGTTCAGCCGCTCGGACAGGCGGTGGACGCGTTGCAGGTCGTTCGACTGGATATAGGCGGCGAGGCCATATTCGCTGTTGTTGGCGATCGCGACCGCCTCATCCTCGGTGTGGAATTTCATCACCACCACGGCGGGGCCGAAAATCTCGACCTGGCTGATCTCGTGATCGGGGTCGGCGTCGACGATCAGGGTCGGCTCGATGAAATTGCCCTCGGCGAGGTCGCCGCCGCAGCGCCCGCCGCCGAGCAGGAAGGTCGCCGCGCCGTCGGCCTTCGCGCGCTCGAACATGCCGGTGATCCGTTCGACCGCCGCCTTGTTGATGACGGGGCCGACCGCCACGGTCGGATCGAGCGGGTCGCCGACCTTGAACTGACCGATGATCGCTTTGAGCCGCGCGACGAAATCATCATAGATGTCGGCATGGACGAGCTGGCGGGTGGGGAGGGCGCAGCCCTGCCCCGACAGGCAGCCGACGGTCCAGAAGACCGCGCGCTCCGCGGCGGCCTGGATATCGCAATCGGGGAAGACGAGGCTCGCCGACTTGCCGCCGAGTTCCATCACCGACGGCTTGATCTCCTCGGCGCAGGCCGCGAGGATCTTGCGCGCGGTGATCGGTCCGCCGGTGAAGCTGATCTTGCGGATTTTCTTGTGCCGCACGATCGCATCGCCCGCCGCGCCGGTGCCGGGCAGGATCGACAGCACGCCGTCGGGCACGCCCGCCTGCTTGCACAATTGCGCGAACATCTCGGGCGCGAAGGGGGTGATTTCGGCGGGTTTGCAGATCACGCAATTGCCCGCCGCGAGCGCAGCCGCGACCTTCATGCCGAGCGAGATCAGCGGGCCGTTCCAGGTGATGATGATGCCGACGATGCCGATCGGCTCGGGCACGGTGTAGCTCAGCTCGCCGCGCGTATCGAAGGTCGAGATCAGCTCGCCCGACATCTTGTCGCACCAGCCGGCGTAATAGCGCGTCCAGCCGACCGCAGTATCGACCCCGCGCTCGCCGACCATCAAGGTCGTGCCGCCGTCGAGCGCCGCCATGCGCGCCAGCTCGGCCTTGTTCGCTTCGAGCAGGTCGGCGAGACGATTGAGGATGTCGCGCCGCACCTCGGGCGCGGTCCGCCGCCAGTCCTCGCGCACCGCCTCGGCCTTCGCGACCGCTTCCTCGACCTCGGCCGCCCCCGCGAGCGGGATGTCGGCCTGCACGACCTGCTGGACCGGATGCAAATGCGGATGCGTGCCGCCGGTGCCGCTCGTCCGTTGTTCGTGCCCCAGATGCAGGTGAACTGCGGGTGCGCTAGCCATATCTAATTCTCCCAATGAAAGTCGTTCAGGCGTCCCACGCCAGATGCAGATGTTCGAGTGCCATCACGCTGCCGCCGCGGCACGTCTCGTCGCCCTTGGTGACCTGGCGGAAGTGGCCGATGCGGCTGAACCAGGCGCGGTAGAAGATGATGAGTTCCATGCGTGCGAGATGCAGGCCGAGGCAGGTGTGGATGCCCGACCCGAAGGCGGCGTGGCGGTAGAATTGCCGTTCGACCGACACCGTTTTCGGGTCCTCGGTCAGCGTTTCGTCCCAGCCGACGAGCGGCAGCGGCGCGAGGATGCAGTCGCCCGCGCGCAGCTGCGCGCCACCAAGCTCGGTATCCTCGGTCACATAGCGCGGCGTCGCGACGAAGGCGTAGCGGCGCAGCAATTCCTCGACCATGTTCGGGATCACCGCGGGATCGTCGATCGCGCGCTGGCGGAGCTTTTCGTCATGCGCGAGGTGGCGCATGCCGAAGCTCATCGCATTGGTCACCGTGTCGAGCCCCGCGAGGAACATCAGGAAACCGATCGACATCAGCTCTTCGAAGGTCAGCTTGCGCCCATCGACGTCGCTGCCGATGATCTTCGAGATCATGTCGTCCTTCGGTTCGGCCATGCGCTGCTGGATCAGTTCCGCAAGATTGCCGACGATCGCCTGCGCGAGCTGGTTGCGGTTTTCGTTGCTCGCCTGCGAATGGAAAAAGCCGGTGACGAGGGCGCGGAACTCTTCGAACTTCTCCATCGGAAAACCGAATAATTCCATGAACACCGCGACGGGAAGGCGTGACCCAATCGCCTCAACGAAATCGCATTCGCCCTTGTCCACGACGCCGTCGAGCAACTGGTCGGTCCACGCCGCGATGCGCCCGTCGAGCGGCTCGATCGCCTTCGATTCGAAGAAGGGGCGCAGCATCTGGCGATAGGGCCGGTGCTCGGGCGGATCGAGCATCTCGGGGATCATTTTCGGCTGATCGGGATTGGGCGGTATCGAGAGATAGCGGCTAGAGAAAAGCTCGGGATGCCGCACGACATGCTGCACCGTCGCGCCGGTGTTGCACACCCAATGGCCGCCATGCGCGCTGGTCCAGAACACCGGCGGCGCGGTCTCCTTCAGCTCCCAATAACGGTCGTGGCAATCGGCGAGCACGCCGGGGTCGGCGATATAGTCGAATTCAAAGACGGGCGTGCGCTCCGCAGCCTGCGACTCGGTCATATTCTCTCTCCCATTGACGTAAGTAAACGAGTGTTTACATAAGGAGTCAATCGGGAGAGTTTATGGAAACGACGATCGAAACGCCGGCCCGCGACGCCGACCGCACCCGCGCAGCAATCCTTCATGCTGCGCAGCAAGTCTTTGCCGCGAAGGGCTTTGCCGAGGCGGGCGTGCGCGACATCACCGCGCTTGCCGGGGTGAATCCGTCGCTGGTCAGCCGCTATTTCGGCGGCAAACTGAAATTGTTCGAAGCCGCGCTCGATGCGGCGCTCAACACGCGGCTGATGACCGATCTGCCCAAGGACCGGTTCGGCAAGATGATCGTCGCGCGCTTCGCCGACGAGGACGACCGCGTCAGCCCGCTGCCGATGATGTTCAGCGCCGCCGCCGACAGCGAGGCGCGCGCGATTGCGCAGCGCCTGCTCCGCGAGCGGGTGTTCGAACCGCTGAAAGACTGGTTCGGCGGCGGCGACGCCGATGTGAAGGCGGCGCGCTTCATGATGGTCTCGCTCGGCTTCTTCGCCTATCGCGACCAGCTCCCGCTCGCCGAATTCGCCGGCCGCGTCGAACCGCGGCTGCGCCAATGGCTCGAACGCGAGTTCCAGGCCATCGTCGACGCGTGACATCGCATCAGGCCAGCAAGGTTTCGCGCGCCGCAGGTGCGATGAATTGCAACAGATGCGCGCGTTTCAGCGGCAAATGCGCCGCGGCCTCGTCGGTCATGCCGATGCCGCCATGGACCTGGATATTCGCGCGCCCATTGTCGAGCGCCGCCTGGTCGGCGAGTCGTTTTGCTGCGGCCACATGGAAGGCGGCGTCCGCAGCATTTTCGTCGAGCGCACAGGCCGCATAGTATAATTGCGACCGCGCCGCCGCGGCGCGCACCGCCATGTCCGAACAGATATGCTTGAGCGCCTGAAACCAGCCGATGGGCCGATCGAATTGTTCGCGCAGCCTGGCATAATCGGCCGCCATGTCGCGTGCCGCATCGGCGCAGCCGACGGCGTATGCAGCGCTCAACAATTGCAGGTGCAGCGGCGGGGCGGGGTCGTCCTCGGTCCATAGCGAGCTCGTCCATTCGTGGCGGCTCTGCAGCGTCGACAGGTCGATCGTCGGGGCGTGCGGGCTTATGTGCAGCGTACCGCTCCGGTCGGTGAAGCTGTCGGGACAATCGAACAGCCGCAGCGCGTTCGGCTCGGCCATCAGCACCGCGCCCGATCCCGCCGGATCGAGCACGCGCAGATCCCCGAGTTCGCTCACGGTCAGTGCCAGCGCGACCTTACCCTCGGCGACATCGGGGAACCAGCGGTTCGCCACCGCGGTCGAAATCAGCCCGATCGGCGCAAGGAAGCGCCCGAGTTCGGCGAACACCAGCGCTTCGGTCGCATGGTCGAGGTCCATCCCGGGCGCGGTCAGGCCCGTCCAGCCCATGGCCTCGAGTTCGGCCCACAGCCCTTCGGGCCGCGCCCGCGCCCCCTCAAGCGTCATATTGTCGCGGCACCAGTCGGCGGTCGCGGTCTGGAACGCGATCTGTTCGTCGTTCGGGGTCAGGTCCATGATGTTACCTCGACTTGGGCAGGCCGAGCAGCCGCTCGCCGATGATGTCGCGCTGGATCTGCGCGGTGCCGCCTGCGATCGTCGCGGCGAACCCGCGCAGATAATCGCCGACTACATTGTCGTCGCCATAGGCGAAGTCGATGATGGCATCGCCCATCAGCAGCACCGCCATGCGTTCGAGCCGCTGGCCGAGTTCGGAGGTGAAGAGCCGGATCACCGACGCCTCGGGGCCCGGCTGTCCGGTGCGCACCACCTCGGAGATGTTGCGATAGGTCATGGCGCGCACTGCCGCGACCTCGGCGCGCAGCTGCGCCAGCTGGTCGGCGATGCGGTCGTCCTTGATCATCCCGTTCGCGCGCGCCGCCGCGATCAGTTCCTCGATCTCCTGGCTCTGCTTGACCTGGTCGGCGATGAAGCCCGTGCCGCGCTCGAAGCTGAGCGTCGACATCGCGACCTTCCATCCGTTGCCTAGCCCGCCGACGACATTGGCGAGCGGAATGCGCACATCGTCGTAGAAGACCTCGGCGAATTCGGTCTGCCCCGACATCTTGCGGATCGGCCGCACGGTGATTCCGGGCGCATGCATGTCGCAGATCACCCAGCTTAGCCCCTTGTGCCGCAGCGAGCCTTCCTCGGTGCGCAGCACCAGTTCCTGCCAGTCGGCGACATGCGCGAAGCTCGTCCAGATCTTCGACCCGTTGATGACCAGTTCGTCGCCTTCGATCCGCCCGCGCGTCTTGATCCCAGCGAGGTCCGACCCCGCGCCGGGTTCCGAAAAGCCCTGGCACCAGATCGCCTCGCCCTTCAGGATGCGCGGCAGGTGATAGGCTTTCTGTTCCTCGCTGGCGTTGAGGATCAGCGTCGGGCCGCCATGGTTGATCCCGACGAAATTCGCCCCGATCCATGGCGCATGCGCTGCTGCATATTCCTCGAGCCAGATGACTTGCTGCACGATCGACAGCCCGCGCCCGCCATAGTCGGTCGGCCAGTTGATCCCCGCCCAGCCGGCGTCGAACAGCCGCTGCTGCCACGCCTTGTCGAAAGTGATCGCGTCGGCCGCGTCGAGCGGGCGCTTCTCGTCGGGCACATGGGCGTGCAGCCAGTCGCGGCACTCGTCGCGAAAGCGCGTTTCCTCGGGCGAAAATCCGATGTCCATCAGCCGGGCCTCTTCGCGGCGGCCGCGATCGGCTCGCCCTTCTTGCGCATCGCCGGATCGAACCCGGCGTTGCGCATCAGTTCGTGGTTGAGCCCGGCCGCGATGCCCATGCCGTCGGTGTCGTAGACCAGCCGCTTGTTCTCGGCATTGCTGTGACGGCTGTTGCCGAGGATCAGCGCGGCCAGTTCGGCGACCTTGGCATCGAGTAGCTCATCGGCGACGCAATAGTTGGCGAGCCCCATCGCCGCCGCGTCCTCGCCCGCATGGGGCTGGCACGTCAGCATCATCTCGATCGCCTTCGCCTGTCCGACGCGGCGGGGCAGCCGCTGCGACAGGCCCCAGCCGGGGACCAGCCCCCATTTGCCATGCGTGTCGGCGAAGCGCGCGCTCGTGCCGCAGACGATGAAATCGGCCGCGAGCGCGAGTTCGAGCCCGCCGGTGTAACAGGTGCCCCGGACCTTCGCGATCACCGGCTGGCGCAGCTTCGTCAGTCGCTCGACGATCAGCATTTCCTGCCGCAGCCAGCCGAGCGCGTCGGCGTGCGGCGGCGATTTGAGGTCGTGGCCCGCGCAGAAATGTTCGCCCGCGCCGGTGATGACGACCAGCCCGGCATCGCCGACGCCTTCCTCGATATCCCGGATATGCACGCGAAATTCGCGGAACAGTTCGCGGTTGATCGCATTGCGCTTGTCGGGTCGGTTGAGCGTCAGCGTGCAGACGCCGTTCGCGTCGTCGCGCAGGACCAGCGGCACGCTCACGCGCCGTCTCCGCGCGTCTTGGCGATCGCCTCGCGCGCGCTGCCGCTTTCCATCGCGCGCTTGCCGAACTGCTCGCGGATGGGCACGAACTCGGGCATCACAAGCGACCGCCGCAGCCAGTTGGCGGCATCGACCACGAGCGTATGTCCGCTGATATAGGTCGCATAGGGCGAACAGAGGAAGGTTGCCGCCCATCCCAGTTCGCGGACTTCGCCGACGCGCATCCCCGGAATCGTATTGTCGCCGCGCTCGCCCTCGCGGTGACGCGTCATATGCGCGGGCAGATCGTCGTGCGGGAAGCGTCCCGGCGCGATGCAATTGACGCGGATGCCGTCGGGCGCCCATTCGACCGCGAGGCTCTGCGTCAAATTGGTCACCCCCGCCTTCGCGGCGGCGCTGTGCGACGTCCCCGGTCCGCCGGTCCAGCTATAGGTCGCGCCGATGTTGAGGATCGCGCCCGGCAGCCGCGCTGCGAGCCGCCGCACCGCAAACTCGCGGCTGCAATTATAGGTGCCGTTCAGCACGATATCGACGACGGTGCGAAAGCCGTTCGGGGTCATCTCCTCGGCGGGCGCGGGGAAATTGCCCGCCGCATTGTTGATCAGCACATCGACCGGGCCGAGCTTCGCCTCAACCTCGTCGAAGGCGCAGACGATCGCATCGGGGTCGCGAACGTCGCACGCGACCGCGATCACCTCGGCGCCGACCGCCTCGATCGCGGCGATGCCGGCCGCCAGATGGTCGGGCTTGCGGCTGAGTACCGCGATCTTTGCGCCGAGCCGCGCAAACTCGACCGCCATGCCCTTGCCGAGACCGGTGCCGCCGCCGGTGACCGCAACAACCTGTCCGGCATAGGTGCCGTCGGGCAGCGCCTTGGCGCCGACGGGGGGAGGGGGAGGAAGCGCCATCTTATTTCCCTTTGTAGCTCGGCGCGCGCTTCTCGCGGATCGCGGCGCGGGCTTCCTGATAATCCTCGGTCTTGAACAGATAGGATTGCGCGTAGAGCTCGGCGCGGGTGCCGGTGCGGATCGTCGGGCCGTGCATCAGATTGATCATCTCCTTCGCGAGCGCGAGGTTGATCGGCGGCCGCGCCGCGATGTCGCGTGCGATCTCCAGCGCCCTCGTGTCGAGTTCCTCGGGCGCGACGACGAAATCGACCGCCCCCCATTCGAGCGCGGTCGCCGCATCGATCTTCTGCCCCGACATCACCATGTATTTCGTCCGCGATGGCCCGATCAGCGCCGTCATCATTTGCGTCCCGCCGGTGTCGGGGAGCACGCCGTATAATATCTCGGGCAGCGCGAGCTTCAGCGTCGTGTCGCTGATGCGGATATCGGCCGCGAGCGCCAGTTCGCACCCGCCGCCGATCGCGCCGCCCTTGAGCGCCGCGATGATCGGCTTGGTCGATTCCTGCATCTTCAGCCGCCCTTCCTGGTGGCGCCGGATGAAGTGGAAATCGCTCTCGTCACGCGCGCGGTGGCCGAGCACATTGGTGTCGCGTCCCGAACAGAAGCTCTTGCCGTTGGCGCGGATCAGGATCGTGCTGCTGCCCGTTTCATCCAGCGCCTCGCCGAGCAATTTCTGGAACAGCGAGGACATCGCATCGTCCATCGCATTGTGCCGGTCGGGCCGGTTCAACGTCAGGATACGCAACGCGCCTTCGCGCTCGCTGAGGATCAGTTCGGACATCTCCACTCCCATTTTCTTTTCGGCAGGGCTTGCACGACTTGTATAACTAAGTCAATTATGTCGAAACGATTGGGGAGAGAGAAAATGGCGGAGCTCAGCGGAAAGACCGCGCTCGTCACCGGCGCATCGCGCGGCATCGGCGCGGCGATCGCGCGCCGACTCGCAGGGGCGGGCGCGCATGTCGCGGTCAATTATGCGGGCAGCAAGGATGCGGCCGAAGCGCTAGTCGCCGAGATTGCGGCAAACGGCGGGCAAGCTTTCTCCGTGCAGGCCGACGTCGGCACCATGGCGGGTATCGAGGCAATGCTCGCGGCCTGCGATGCAGCCTTCGGCGGAACCCCCAATCTCGACATCCTCGTCAACAACGCCGGGGTCGGCGGCGAGGGCGATACGGGCAGCCTCAGGAAGTGCAGCGAGGACCTGTTCGACCGCATGATCGCGGTGAACCAGAAAGCCCCGCATTTCATCACCCAGCTCTGCCTCGACCGCCTCCGCGACGGCGGGCGCATTATCAACATCGGCTCGCTCGGCGGGCGCTCGGCGCTGCCGCCCTTCGCCGCCTATGCCGCGACCAAGCGCGCGCTGCAGAGCCTGACCATGTCGACCGCGGTCGTCGTCGGTCCGCGCGGCATCACCTGCAACCTCGTCGCGCCCGGCGCGGTCGATACCGAGTTCAATAAGACTTTGTCCGAAAAGCCTGGCTGGGCCGAGGCAACGTCGAAACTCACCCCGATGAAGCGCCTCGGCGTGCCCGAGGATATCGCGGGCGCGGTGATGATGCTCTGCCGCGACGAGGCGCATTGGGTCACCGGGCAGATCGTCGAAGCGAGTGGGGGGCTGTTCCTGTGAGCGACCTTGTCGGCAAGACCGCGCTCGTCACGGGCGGGTCGCGCGGCATCGGCGCCGCGATCGTGCGGCGGCTGGGGCAGGCGCGCGCGCATGTCGCGGTCAACTATGCGGGCAGCAAGGACGCCGCCGACGCGCTGGTCGCCGAGATCGTGGCTGCGGGCGGCCAAGCCTTCGCCGTGCAGGCCGACGTTTCGTCGCTTGCCGGGATCGAGGCGATGTTCGCGGCGTGCGATGCGGCCTTCGGCAAAGCGCCCAATCTCGACATATTGATCAACAACGCCGGGGTCGGGCGCGGCGGGCGTGATGGGACGCTGAAAGGCGCGGGCGAGGCGCTGTTCGACGAACTGTTCGCGGTCAACGTCAAGGGCCCGCATTTCGTGACGCAGGCAGCGCTGCCGCGGCTGCGCGACGGCGGGCGCATCGTCAACATCGGCTCGATGTCGGGCAAGGTCGGCCAGCCCTTCGCCGCAAGCTATGCGATGACCAAGCGCGCGATTCAGAGCCTGACCTTCAGCACGGCCCTGGCGGTTGCGAAGCGGCAGATCACCTGCAACTGCATCGCCCCCGGGGCAGTCGCGACCGAATTCATCGCCGCGTTGCGCGCGCAGGAAGGCTGGGACGCGGCGACTGCGAAACACACTCCGATGGGACGTCTGGGAGAACCCGAGGACATAGCCGGCGCGGTCATGATGTTGCTCGGCGACGATGCGCGCTGGGTGACGGGGCAGGTGATCGAGGCGAGCGGAGGTTTGGCCCTCTGATGGCGCTGATGACCGAGAAATTGCGTGCGATCATGGCGCTCGATCCCGAGCGGGCGCAGATCGATTTCGGCGGGACGGATTACAGCTGGCGCCAGATCGCCGACGCCGTACGCGCGATCGAGGATGCGCTCGATGCGATGGGCCTGCCCGAGGATGCGCGCGTCGGGGTGATGCTGCGCAACCGCCCCGGCCATGTCGCGGCGATCGTCGCGGTGCTCTCGACCGACCGCTGCCTCGTCACGCTCAACCCGATCCTGCCCGACGCAAAGCTTTTCGCCGACGTCGAGCAACTCGGCCTGCCCGCGATTATCGCCGATGCCACCGATCTTGCACGCCCTGGGCTTGCCGAAGCGCTCGCTCGCGCGGGTTCGGCGGTGATCGAAATCGATCCTCTTCTGGACGGCGTCCGCGTCGTGCAGGGCGAGGTCCGCACCGGCATCCAGACCTCGCCCGGCGTTGCGATCGAGATGCTGACCAGCGGCACCACCGGCACGCCCAAGCGCGTACCGCTCAGCCGCGATGCCCTCGATGCCAGCTTTCGCGGTTTTACCAGATATGAGCGCGGGCGCAGCTTCGACGATCCGCCGCGACTCAATTCGGGCTGCACGATGGTGGTCAATCCGCTGACGCATATCGGCGGCATCTATGGCTGCATCGGCGCGCTGGCGGCGGGGCGGCGGATCGCTTTGCTCGAAAAATTCAGCGTCGACGCCTGGGTGTCGGCGGTGCGCCGCAATCGGCCGGCGGTTGCTTCGGCGGTCCCGTCGGCGGTGCGCATGCTGCTCGACGCCGATGTCGATCCTGCCGACCTCGCCAGCCTCAAGTCGCTGATCACCGGCACCGCGCCGCTCGCACCCGACCTCGTCGATGCCTTCATCGCCAAATATGGCATCCCGATCTGCAGCAATTATGGCGCGACCGAATTCGCGGGCGCGATAGCGGGCTGGACGATCGACGATTTCCGCAAGCTCTGGCCCGAAAAGCGGGGCGCGGTCGGCCGCGTCCATGGCGATATCGAGGCGCGCATCGTCGATGCCGAAAGCGGCGAAATCCTGCCGCATGGCGCCGAGGGGCTGCTCGAGATCAAGGGGCAGCAGCTCGGCAACGACCTTGAATGGCTGCGCACCACCGACCGCGCGGTACTCGACGAGGATCGCTTCCTCTTCATCCGGGGCCGCGCCGACAATGCGATCATTCGCGGCGGGTTCAAGATCCATCCCGACGATGTGGTGACCGCGTTGAACGATCATCCGGCGATCCGCGAGTCCGCGGTCGTCGGCGTCCCCGACGACCGCCTCGGCGCCGTGCCCGCCGCCGCGATCATCCTCAAGGACGGCGCGCCCGCTCCGGCACACGACGATCTCAAGGCATGGCTCCGCGAGCGGCTCATCGCCTATCAGGTCCCCGTCCATATCCGCATCGTTCCCGACTTCCCGCGCACCCCGTCGATGAAACCTTCGGCGCCCGGGCTGCGCGCGCTGTTCGCGGAAACATAGCCATGGCGATCCGTGTCATCGCCTGGGGCATGGGCTATCTCGGCAAGCAGGGCCTGCTCCAGATCATCGGCGACCCGGCGCTGGAACTCGTCGGCCTCCATGTCTCGGGCGACGACAAGCGCGGCCGCGACGCTGGCGAGATAGCGGGGACCGGGCCCACCGGGGTCATCGCGACCTCGGACAGCGCCGAGCTGCTCGCGCTCGGTGCCGACTGCCTCGTCTATTTCGCCAGCACGGTCGGCCGCGACGAAGCGGCGACGGCCGAAATCCTGCCCTTCCTCGAAGCCGGAACCGACGTTGTCAGCATCTCGCATTTCGACCTGCAATATCCCGCGCATGGCGACCCGCGCCATGTCGCGCCGATCATGGCGGCGTGCGAACGCGGCGGGTCGAGCTTCCTGCTCACCGGCGAGGAACCGGGTTTCGCCTTCGGGCAACAGCTGTTCGCGATCCTCTCGACGATCGCGCGGCTCGACGGCGTGCGTATCGTCGAGATGTCCGATGTGCAGGGCTATGGCGGCACCGACTCGCTGCTGATGTACGGTTTCAACGGAGATCCTTCGGTCGAGCCGCCGATGTTCACCAGCCAGGTCGGTGCGTCCTGGCATATCGCGACGCTCCGCGGCATTGCCGACTTCCTCGGCCTTGCGGTCGATCGCATCGAGCAGCATTGGGATTCGATCGCGGTCGACTATCCGATCGATACGGCGGCCTTCGGTGAGGTGCAGGCTGGGCGCACCGCCGCGACGCGCTGGCGCGTCACCGCGCACTGCCTCGGCCGGCCGATGATCCGCTACGAAAAAATCTTGCGGCTCCACCATGCTGCCGCGCCCGAATGGGAGCGTCCTGCGCTGGCGACCGGCGCGGGAGTCACGCACAAGATTTTCGTGGAGGGTACGCCCGAGGTCAGCGAGGAACTCCACCGCCCGCGCGGCACGTCGGCGACGCCGACGATCGCGGTCAACGCGATCCCCTTCGTCCATGCCGCGCCGCCCGGCGTGCTGACCCAGATGGACATTCCGCTGTTCCCGCCGCGTCAGTTCGGCAGGGCCACCGCTAGAGGAGAAAGCGCATGAGCGAGAGCTTCGCCGGAAAATCGGTGATCGTCACCGGCGGCGGCAAGGGGGTCGGGCGCGGCATCGCCGAAGCCTTCGCCGCAGCCGGCGCCGAGGTCATGCTCGGCGCGCGCACGATCTCCTATGCCGAGGATGTGAAGGCGGGCATAGAGAAGACCGGCGGCATCGCCGAATGTTTCGCCGCCGACATCGCGAAACACGCCGATTGCCGCGCGCTCGTCGCGGCGGCGGTCGAGGCGTTCGGTGGGGTCGACATTATCGTCCATGCCGCCGCCGACATCCCGCATGGCGGGCTCGGCCATGTCGACGACGAGCGGCTCGAAGCGGGTTTTGCGAGCATCGCCAAGGCGGCCTGGTGGTTGCTCGACGCCGCGCGCCCGCATCTGGCAGAGGCGCGCGACGGCGGGCGTTTCATTGCGATCGGATCGGTCAACGGCACCTTCAATGTCGTCCCCAACATGACCGCCTATGGCATGGCGAAGGCGGCACTCGACGCCTTCATTCGCGCGGCGGCGGGCGATGTGGTCGGCGAGGGCATCACCGTCAATGCGATCAATCCTGGCCTCGTCGCCAGCGACCGTGCGAAGGCGGTGCTGGGCGACGAAGGGCTCGCGGCTTATGGCGCGACGGTCCCCGTCGGCCGCGCGGGGACGCCGGCGGATATCGCGCATGCCGCCTTGTTCCTCGCCTCCGCGCGCTCGGATTATATCACCGGTACGACGATCAAGATGGACGGCGGCTCGACCGTCGCCGCCTCGCCGGGGCGCAACGATATTTTGCAGGACCGGCTCAAGCTCCAGCACGGAAAGGCGCCCTGACATGGACCTCGGGGTCAAGGGCAAGGTCGCGCTCGTCTTCGGCGGCTCCAAAGGCATCGGTCTCGGCTGCGCGCACGAATTTGCGCGCGAGGGATGCAAGACCGTCATCGCCGCGCGTACCCAAGCCACCATCGACGCCGCGGTCGCCGAAGTAACGGCGGCGGGCGGCGACGTCATCGGCATCTCCGCCGACTGCACCAGCAAGGACGGAATCGCCAAGGCGGTGCAAGCGGCGACCGACGCCTTTGCGCCGCCCGACATCCTGATCTTCAACGTCGATTCCGGACCGAAGGGCAGTTTCCTCGAGGTCGACGACGACACGTTCGCGGCGGCGAATACGAACAATGTCATGGCCTTCCGTTGGGCGGTGCAGGCTGTCATTCCTCATATGCAAGAGCGGGGTTGGGGCCGCATCCTCACCATCGGCACCAATTCGGTGAAGGCGCCGCACCGCAAGCTCGCGCGCGCGGCGCAGAATACCTATCGCGTCGGGGCGCTCGCGCTGTCGAAGACGATCTCAGCTGAACTCGGGCCGATGGGGATCACCGTCAACACGCTCGGCACCGGCGCTATCGCGACGCCGCAGTTCAAGGAGGTGTTCACCAAGATCGCCGAGGCGCAGGGCCAGACCTATGACGAGCATATCGCCGAGCGCACCGCCGCCTACCCGATCCCGCGCATGGGCACGCCCGAGGATATGGCGGCGGCCGCCGCCTTCCTCTGCTCCGACCGCGCGGGTTTCATCACCGGGCAGGTCCTCGTGATCGATGGTGGCAATCTCGAAGTTCTGCAGTAACGATTAGCAATCAAAGGATATGACATGAAATTGGGAAATGACATTGCGGCGGTGGTGACGGGCGGCGCCTCGGGCCTCGGCCGCGCTAGCGCCGAGGCGCTGGCGAGCGAAGGCGTCAAGGTCGCGATCTTCGACGTCAACGAGGAGGGCGGCAAGGCGGTCGCCGACGCGATCGGCGGGGTCTTCTGCAAGGTCGACATCACCAGCGAGGACAGCGTCGTCGCGGGTTATGAAGCCGCCCGCGCCGCGCACGGGCAGGAACGCATCCTCGTCCATTGCGCGCAAATCTCCAAGGGCGGCAAGACGGTGCGCTTCGACAAGACGACCGGCGGCTACGTCCGTTACGCGACCGAGGATTATGCCTTTTCGGCGCAGGGCATTTTGATCGCGAGCTATCGCCTCGCCTCGCTCGCCGCGCTCGGCATGGCGAATGGCGATCCGCTCAACGAGGATGGCGAGCGCGGGGCGATCGTGCTCACCGCCTCGGCGGCGGCGCAGGACGCGCAGATCGGGCAGGTCGGTTACGGCTCGCTCAAGGCCGGGGTGAACGGCCTCGTGCTGCCGATGGCGCGCGACCTGATGGACCTCGGCATCCGCGTCAATTCGATCATGCCCGGCATCTTCGCCACGCCTCCGATGCTCGCGGTGAAGGACAAGGCACCCGCGATCTTCGAAGGACTCGCCGCCTCGGTGCCCTTCCCGAAACGCCTCGGCCATCCGCATGAATTCGGGTCGCTCGTCCTCGAACTCGCACGCAATGGCTATTTCAACGGCCAGACGCTCCGCCTCGACGGCGCGATCCGCATGCCCCCCAAATAGGATTTCTGATTTGAACGCACCCCAGCAATTCCCCTTCGCGCGCCAGTCGGCGGGGCCCGCGCCGCTTCGCCGTCCGGGCTCGATCCGCCGGACCAGTTCGATCGATTCCGACTGGCCTGACGGCTTCGGCCAGCCCTGGATCATGACCGGTCGCGCGCGCGACCTGCTCACGCCGTCCGAGGGCGCGCCCGTCGTTCTCGACAGCGGCGAGTTCCGGATCCGTACTTCGCCCGTGCGCGAGATCATGGAGATCGAGGTCGCGCCGCTCCATGCGCGCGCGCAGGAGATGGTCGGGGTGCGGGCAGGGGGCGCGAGCCGGCAGGCGCTGGCAGCGACGCTCGGCGACCTCCGCGGCACGCCTTTGTTCCAGGTGCTCGACGATTTTGCCGGCGCCAGCCTCGTCGCGGGATGGATCTGGTCGCGCTGGGTGCCCGACTGGCACGAACGGGCGCGCGCGAACCGCGAGAAAATGGGAGCGGGCAGCAAGGGCCGCATGGTCAATATCTGCACCGGCTTTACCGAGGGCGGCAGTTCGCTGTCCGACGATGGCGATGTCGATCACAGCGACCAGTCGGCGACCGAAGTCGGCCCGCTCGTCCATCCCGACGACCCGATCGGCTGGCACGATCTGCCGGTGCAGGAAGGGCGCCCGATGGCGCGGCGGTCGCGCCGTATCGACCTTTGGCGTGCCGAGGGGGTGCTGAAGGTCGACGCCGCCTTCCAGGACAGCGGGCCCAATCCGGCGGGCACGCGTACCGCGATCCACGAATATCGCGTCTATGCCGAAATCGACGAGGCCGACGGCACCTTGCTCGCGTTGCAGGCCTTGCCGCTGATCCTGCCGTTCCGCGAATGCCCGGGAGCGTCGATGAAAGCGGCGCGGATGGTCGGGCAGGATGTCGGCGAATTTCGCCAGGCGGTGCTCGACACGCTCGTCGGGACGATCGGCTGCACGCACCTCAATGACGTGCTGCGCGCGCTCGCGGATGTCCCGGCGCTCGCAGCGATGTTGCCGAAAAACCACGACTGACACCGTTTCCGTAGCGTTTCGTGACAAAATCGCGCAATCCACTTGTCTGACGTGTTAGACTTAGTTATATAACTGGCCAAGCGAGGACGCCAGGAAGCCTCGCGGGGAGGATGTTGACCATGATTTTCAAGCAAAAGCGCGATTCGGCCCGTTTGCTCGCCGCTGCTTCGCTGGCGGCTATGGCCTTGTCGTCGGTTCCTGCCTTTGCGCAGGATGCCGCTGCGCCTGCCGAAGACGAAACCCAATATGACGACGATGCGATCGTCGTGATCGGCATCACCAAGCAGGACGCAAACATCCAGGACACGCCGATCGCGATCACCGCGTTCAGCGGCGAGAAGCTCGAAGAGCAGGGTATCAACAAGGTCGATGAAATTGCGACCTTCACCCCCGGTTTCAACATCCGCGGCGCCGGCAACAACCCGACCGCGCTGAACCTGTCAATGCGCGGCCAGATCCAGGTCGACAATATCGCGACGCTCGAACCGTCGGTCGGCACCTATCTCGACGAACTCTATATCGCGCGCGCCTATGGCCTGAACTTCGAACTGGTCGATGTCGAAAGCGTCCAGGTGCTGAAGGGTCCGCAGGGAACGCTGTTCGGCCGCAACACCTCGGCCGGCGCGGTGCTGATCCAGACCGCCAACCCGCGCTACGACGAGTTTTCGGGCAAGGTCAGCGCGACCTATGGCCGTTTCGACGAGCGCACGGGGCAGGCGATGATCAACCTTGGCCTCGGCGAAAATATCGCGGTTCGCGGCGCGATCTATTACCAGAAGCGCGACGGCTACAAGACCGACGTCGACACCGGCATCAAATATGAAGGCCGCGAGACGATCAACGGCCGCGTCAAGCTCGGCTGGAAGCCCGCCGACAATCTCGAAATCCTGCTGTCGGGCGAATGGTACGACACCAAGATCGATGGCCCGGCGCGCCAGAACCTCTTCTTTAACGCCCCCGCCGCCTTCGGTCCGGCGAAGCCCGTCGTCGACGGCATCGCGGCCACCGATCGGGCGCAGTTCGACGGCAACCCGAATCGCGTCTCGATCACCCCGCCGTCGGCCGTCGTCGGCGCCGATCCGCGCGGCATCTTCAACAACACCAAGACTCAGACCTATTCGGCGAAGTTCATCCTCGACACCGGCTTTGGCCAGGTGCGCTGGATTAACGGCTATCGCGGCATCCAGAGCGAAAACCTCGTCGACCTCGACGGGTCGAGCTTTGCAGGCCACTTCACCGAAGGCACCCAGGACCTGAAGCAATATTCGTCCGAACTGCAGCTCACCGGCACCGGGTTCGACGACAAGCTGAACTTCGCGACGGGCCTGACCTATTTCCGCGAAACCGGCTTCGACCAGTCGCGCTCGAACCTGTTCAACGCGAAGTTCGCCGCCGGCCCGACGGTCCCGGCGCAATATGTGGGTCGCACCAACTGGTCGAACTTCTCGGGTACGCTCGATAACGACAGCTTCGGCGCCTATGGCCAGCTGAACTACGCGCTGACCGACCGCTTCAACGTCACCGGCGGCCTGCGCTATTCGATCGACGACAAGCGCGTGATCACCCAGTCGGGCGATGTTGTGGACAATACCGACGAATTCGTCCGCTGCACGCCCTCGACCGTGGCGCTGCCGTGCCTTCGCTCGCGGTCGAAGACCTTCTCGAACCTGTCCTACACCTTCGGGCTCGATTATGACGTCACCGACGACATCCTGCTCTATGCGAAGCACAGCAAGGGCTATCGTTCGGGCGCGATGCAGCTGCGCACGGTGACGCTGGCGGACTCGACGCCGGCCGACCCCGAGCTCGTCTATGAACAGGAAGTCGGCGCCAAGCTGAGCTTTATGGGCGGCCGCGGCAAGTTCAACATCGCGGGTTATCACAACGTCGTGAAGGGCGCGCAGCGCAGCCCGGTGCTGGCGCCGAACGGTATCAGCCAGACGGTGATCGAAAATGCCGATACCGAGACTTGGGGCGTCGAAGTCGACACTTCGTTCGAGGTCATCGACGGTTTCACCATCTTCGCCAATGGCGCGCTGACCGATCCGAAATACACCCGCTACGAGGGCAAGGCGCTGGCCGGCTCGCCGCCGAACCAGACGATCGTGACGGTCGACAAGAAGGATTATCTGCTCGTCGGTATCGTCAAGAAGCAGCTCTCGATCGGCGCCAACGTCAAGCAGGACCTCGGCGGCGTCGGGCTCGATGCCAATATCGTCTACGCCTGGCAGGGCAAGATGCCGCAGATCGACATTCCGGCCGAACTGTTCACCTCGACCGCGCCCGGCGGGCTGGCGCTGACGCCGGCGCAGGCGGCACAGGTTGCCGCCGTGGCGCAATCGGGTTCGCTCGGCATCCTCAACGCGCGCGTTGCGTTGAGCTTCGGGCCCGAGCGGAATTTCGAACTGGCGCTGTGGGGCAAGAACCTGACCAACGATCAGGAACAGCAATACACGCTTTTGCTGAGCAACATCTACATCGGCACCTCGTACAACGAACCGCGTAGCTACGGCATCACGGGTACTTTCAAATTCTGAGGACCACAGGGCGCTCCTAGGAGCATTGGGGGAGGGACGGCTTGCCGGACCTCCCTCTTTTTTTGCCTCCCGCCATCAGACCTTCGTCCCCCCGCGAAAGGAATAGCATGTCTCCGGAAATTTCGAGCCGCCGCGGCCTTACGCTCACGCTGCTCATCATCGTCGCGATCCTCAGCTACGTCGACCGCCAGGTCTTCACCCTGTTCCAGGACGACATCAAGGTCGAGCTCGGGCTCGACGATGGCCAGCTCGGGCTGCTCACCGGCATCGCCTTCGCCGCCTTCTATGCGATCGCGGCCTTTCCGATCGCGCGCTACGCCGACCGCGGCGACCGCCGCCTCGTCATCGCGGTGTGCGTCTCGATCTGGAGCGCGGCGACCGCGCTCTCGGCCTTTGCGCATAATTTCGTGCAGATGCTGCTCGCGCGCATCGGTCTTGCCGCGGCCGAGGCAGGGGCGGGCCCCGCGGGCATGTCGCTGCTGACCGACATTTTCCCGAAGGACCGCCGCACGACGATCATCTCGGTGATGCTCGCCGCCAACGCCGTCGGCCTGTCGGGCGGGCTCGCGCTCGCGGGCTGGCTGTCGCAATGGTATGACTGGCGCACGGTGTTCATCATCGTCGGCCTGCCCGGCATTGCGGTCGGCCTGCTCGTCTATCTCTTCGCCGCCGAGCCGCGCCGCCGCGGCGTCGTCGAGCCCGTCGCGCCGCCGCAGACCAGCCTTGGCGAAGTGCTGCGCACCATGGCGGCGAGCACCTCGCTGCGCTGGGTCGGTTTGCTGCTGTGCATGGTGCCGCTGACCGGCTTCGCCTTCATCCTGTGGGGCGCCTCCTTCTTCCAGCGCGTCCACGGCATGGACAAGGCCGAGACCGGCTTCTGGCTCGGCGGCGCGATGGCGGCTGGGCTCGTCATCGGCAATCTCGTCGCAGGCTGGGTCAGCGACCGTTACGGCCAGGCCAAGCCCGGCTTCAACGGCTGGTTCGCCGGCATCGGCCTGCTCGTCAGCTTTCCCTTCGGTGTCGGCTTCGCGCTCGCGGGCAACGCCTATGTCGCGCTCGCCTGTTTCGTCGTCGTGAAGTTCATGATGACGCTCCACCTCGGCCCGATCATCGCGCTCTGCTTCGCGCAGGTCCCGGTGCAGATGCGCGCGATGATGTCGGCGACGATCAACATGTTCATCGGGCTGGCGGGGGTCGGCCTTGGCGGAACGGTGGCGGGCTATCTCAGCAAGGCGTTCACGCCGGGCTATGGTGAGCTGTCACTTCAGCCGTCGCTGGCGATATTGTCCTGCTGCCTGCTGGTCGGCGGGATTGCCGCGATCATGGCGGGAAGGACCGCCAAGCCGCTGGCGGAGTGATCGTGCAAAAGTTCGTCATTGCGAGCGAAGCGAAGCAATCCAGAGTGGCGTAAACCGTTCTGGATTGCTTCGCTTCGCTCGCAATGACGGAGTGAATTGGGGGGAGGCTGGAGGCTCTACGCCGCCACCTTCTCGCTGGTCGCTACCTTGGGCTCCAGCCCGAACAGCCGCGCGGCGTTCAGCCCCAATATGTTCCGCCGCACCTCGTCGCTGACGTCCATGCCCTCGAACAGCTCGTCGACGATGCGGCGGCTGATCGGGAAGGTGCCCTCGGCGTGCGGATAGTCCGACCCCCACATGACATTCTTCGCCCCTGGCAGCCCGGCAGCAGCCGACGCGATGCACGCGCGGTCGTGCTGGAAACTCGCCCAGATCTGGTCGTCGACGATCTGGCTCGGCGAACGTGTGAGTTTCGGAAACACGAAATTCGCATGCGCAACCGACACCTCGTCCATGCGCTCGGCGAGCGCGACGAGCCAGCTGGCGCCGCTTTCGATGAAGGCAACCTTCGCGCCCGGATTGCGGTCGAGCACGCCGCCCGCGGTCAGGTACATCGCGCTGTGCTGCGCGTCGTTCATCTGGTTGGTGTAGTTGATGATCCCCGCGCCCGGGCCGCGTTCGACGATCACGCTTTCGAGCCCGGTGCCCGTGTGCATCACGAACACCATGCCGAGCGATGCCGCCTTGGCGAAGATCGGGTCCCATGCTTCGTTGTTATACTTCGGCAGCCCCGGCGGCGTCACTGCGGGCAGCATCGCGGCGGTGATGCCCTTCGATGCCAGATATTCGAGCTCGGCGAGCGTGTTCGAGAAGTCGAGCACCGGCAGCATGCCGCAGCGCACGAAACGGTTGGGATGTCCCCCCAAAAAGCTGTCGTTCCAGTCGTTGTAGAGCCGCGCCGACGCCGCCTCGGCATCGGGGCTGTCGAGGCAATAGAGCCACAGCCCGAGCGACGGGAAACAGATTTCGCTGTCGATCCCCTCGAGCTCCATATCCTCGAGCCGCCCCGCAATCTCCCGGATGCCCCGGCGCTGTGCATCGCCGAGCTGCTTCTCGCGATGCTGCCCGACGCGCAGGCGATAGATGATCTTGTCCCTGGTTCCGGTGACCAGATATTCGCCCTCCATCCGCGCATGGATCGCATGATTCTTGAGCGAGGCGGGCAGGCCGTCGAGGAAGATGTCCGATGGCTCCATGATATGGCTGTCGGCGCTGAACACAAAGGGTTTCACGGGCAGTCTCCTCTCGACTCGCAATCGGTCTTTGCGCGATTAAAAGATACCTAGTTATATAAGTCAAGCGCCAGAGGATGTGGACATCCTGCCAATGTGCGCATAAACAGATATCTAATTTATCGTCGAAACCCAACTCCGTTCGCCCTGAGCTTGTCGAAGGGCCGTCTTTGTCTTTCCAGCGTCGAAAGGAAGAACAGTGCTTCGACAGGCTCAGCACGAACGGGGAGAGGGAGGAGCGACGGGTCGGGCCGAAACTCTCGCCGCCCGCACCGCGCGCGATCTCGCCAACCTCAGCCTCGCTGCGGAGCCCGGCGCCCACCTCGGCGCCGAGGACGACTTGCTGACCCGCTTTGGTATAAGCCGCCCGACGCTGCGCCAGGCCGCGAAGCTCGTCGAGCGCGACCGCCTCATCAGCATCCGCCGCGGCGCGCAGGGCGGCTATTATGCCGAACGCCCCGACGCGCGCGACGCGATCCAGTCGCTGGCGCGGTTCCTGCGCATGAAGGGCGCGAACCTCGGCCATGTCATCCAGGTCACGCGCCCGGTCTCCGAAGAAGCGGCGGTCGCCGCCGCGCGTTTCCGCAGCATCGCCGACGTCGAGACGCTGCAAGCCTTTGTCGCCACGATCGACGCGCGCGATACACCGCGCGAGCTGATCGCGGCCGAGCTGCTGCTGGCGCGGCTGATCTCGGGCATGAGCGGCAATCCGGTCGTCGAGCTGATCCTCGAAATCGGCTACAGCTTTGGCCTCGACGAAAGGGGTAGCGACCTCTACGCCGATCCCGACCGGCGCGCGCGCACCCGCGCGATGCAGCACAGCCTGTGCCAGGCGATCATCGACGGCGATGCCGACATCGCGCGATTGATGATGCGGCGGCGGTCTGACCAGTTCGACGTATGGCTGCATCTGGGCAGCGCCGAGGAGAAGAAGCAGGCATGAGCATCGTCGAATATCGGGGTTTCGCGGGCGTCCGGCTCGAGGCCGAGGTGATCGGTGCGGAAAACGACCCGGCGGTGTTGCTCGTCCATGGCGCGGGCCAGACCCGCGGCGTATGGTCGGGGGTCGCCAATGCGCTCGAACAGGCGGGGCGCCGCGTCATCAGCCTCGACCTGCGCGGTCATGGCGGCAGCGAATGGCCCGAGGACGCACGCTATGATTTCGAGGCGCTCGTCGAGGATCTGCGCGCCGTGCTCGCGCAGATGGGCACGCGCCCCGTCGTCGTCGCCTCGACATTGGGCGGCTGGATCGCCAGCGCCGCGCTCGAACGCGACGCTGCGGTGCTCGCCTCGGGGCTCGTCCTCGTCGATTCGCCGGTGCAGGTCGATCCGGCGCTCGCGAAGCGCGTCGGCGACCGGATTCGCGAAGCCGCGACGCTCGCGCCCGGCCAGGCGCAATGGGACGTCCGCCTCTTCGACACGCTCGACACCTCGGCGATGGCCGACCGGCTGGACGGCGTCGCCGCAAAGATCGCGCTGCCGACGCTCTACGTGCGCGGTGCGATCAGCGAACTGGTGTCGAAGGACGATGCCGCCGCCTTCGTCGCACAGCTCCCCGACGGCGAACTGGTCGAGGTCGAGAATAGCGCGCTCGTCGTCACCGACGACCGCGCCGACGCGCTCGGCGGTTACCTGATCGACTTCCTCGAACGCCGCGCCCCGCGCGGCTCGCCAGAGTTTCGCGCGGGCAGCGACGCGCGCACCTTCCGCGACGCGCTCGGCTGCTTCGCGACCGGGGTCACCGTCGTTACCGCGATCTGCCCCGACGGCACGCCGGTCGGGCTCACCGCGAACAGCTTCACCTCGGTCTCGCTCGATCCGCCGCTGTTGCTCGTGTGCATCGCGAACAATGCCGGCAGCGCGCCATATCTGCGCGACGCCGAACGGTTCGCGGTCAATGTGCTGCAAATCGGCCAGCAGCCGACCTCGAATCGCTTCGCCGGCAAGACCGAGGATCGCTTCGGCGTCACGCCGTGGGAGATCGGCGAATATGGTACGCCGGTACTCACCGGATCGCTCTCCAGCTTCGAATGTTCGCGCGATGCGGTGCACGACGGCGGCGACCATTTCATCCTTGTCGGACGGGTGCTGAAGGCGATTTTCGAACCGCGCCGCGACCCCTTGCTCTACTTCCGCGGCAAATATCGCAAACTCCATTTCGCTTGACGACTGGACAAGCAGCCGCCAGCATCATATCCAACCTAGTTATATAACTAGAATCGGAGGAGAGGCGGATGGCCTGGGTCAATCAGGACAAATGCGCGATCGTGGGGATCGGGGCGACCGACTATTATGTGCGCGGCAAAAGCTGGCCGCGCACGATCAACGACATGGCGGCCGAGGCGATCATGAACGCCTGCGCCGACGCGGGGATCAGCCACAAGCAGATCGACGGCTTCTCCTATTATTCGACCGCGGGCGCGGGCTATCTCGACAAGTTCGACACCGCCAGCCTGATGGAAACATTAGGCATGCCGCACATCAGCTGGTCGGCGACGTTGACCAGCGGCGGCGGCGGTTGCCCCGGCGCGATCGGCCTCGCGACCGCGGGGCTGATGAACGAGGATTGCACCTACACCGTGACGTTGATGGCGCTGCAGCAATTGCCGCAGCATCGCCTCGGCGTCGTGTTCGGCGCCGCGGCGCCCAATCCCGAGAACAGCTTCCTCCAGCCCTCGGGCCTGGTCGGCCCCGGCCATCTGATGTCGGTGCTCGCGCGGCGCCACATGCATCTCTATGGCACGACGCAGGACGCGTTCGGCGAGGTCGTGATGGCGACGCGCGCCAACACGCACAACCGGCCCAAGGCCGTACGCAAGGAGCCGCTGAGCAAGGAGCAGTACGACGCCTCGGTGATGCTCGCCGATCCGCTGCGCCGCCTCGACTTCTGCCTCGAAACCGACGGCGCGGTCGCGGTCATCACGACGACGATGGACCGCGCGAAGGACTGCCGCCACAAGCCCGCCGTCGTCCACGCCGCGGCGCATGGCGGCCAGCGCGAATGGGGCCGCGCCTTCGCCTGGATGGGCATGCCCGACCCCTATTTCGCGAGTTCGGGCCACAAATTCACCGCCGACCGCGTCTGGGCGCAATCGGGGCTGACCGCGAAGGACATGGACGTCGCGCTGATCTACGATCATTTCAGCCCGATGGTGCTGATGCAGCTCGAGGATTATGGTTTTTGCGAGAAAGGCGAGGGCAATGACTATGTCCTCTCGGGCAAGCTGCGCTACGATCCCGCGACCGGCAAGGGCGTCAATGGCGGCGTTCCGGTGAACACCCACGGCGGCAATCTCAACGAAGCCTATATCATCGGCATGACCCACATCGTCGAGGGCGTCGAACAGGTGCGCGGCACCGCGATCAACCAGGTCAAGGACGCCGAATTCGCGCTCGTCTCGGGCGGCCCGGCGTCGCTCCCCGTCTCCAGCCTCATCCTGCGCAAGGACTGACCGACATGACCTATGGCCCCGCCCGCGCGCTTCCCGGCGACCAGATCCGCATCACCACCAACCCCGATACCGAGCCCTTCTGGCAGGCAGCGAAGGAGGGCAAGCTCACGGCGTGCCAGTGCGGCGAGTGCGGGCATTTCCGCATGCCGCCGACGGCGATCTGCCCCGAATGCGGCAGCCGCGCCAAGAACTGGCCGACCCTCCCCGGCACCGCGACGATCTTCAGCTATGCGATCTGCAACAAGAACCCGAAAAATGGCGAGGATTATGTCTACGTCCCCGTCGTCGTCGATCTCGACGGCGCCCCGGGCACGCGGTTGAATGCGAACGTGTCGGGCTGCGACGCCGAGGATGTGCATATCGGGATGAAGGTATCGGTCGACTGGACCCCGATCCAGGACGGCTGGGTCCTCCCCAACTTCAAGGCCTGAGCCGATGCTGGGCGACCTTCGCATCGTCGAGATCGGGCAGGGCATGGCGGTCCAGGTCGCCGGGCTGATGCTGTCCGAACTCGGTGCCGATGTGCTCAAGGTCGAGCGGCTTGGCGGCGACCCCGCGCGCGGCACTGCCCCGTTTGCAAATTGGAACCGCAACAAAAGGAGTCTCCTGCTCGACCTCGACACGTCCGAGGGGCTGGCCGCGCTCGACGAACGCCTTGCCGGCGCGGACGCCTTTCTCCACCAGTTCACCCCGGCGCGCGCCAAGGCGCTGGGCCTCGACGATGCGAGCCTCGCGGCGCGCCACCCGCACCTCGTCGTCACCGCGATCACCGGTTCGCCCGCCAACCATCCCGATGTCGAGCGCAGCGACGACGAACTGCTCGTCGCGGCACGCGTCGGCGCGATGTACGAGAATGACGGGCACCGCGCCGGCCCGATCGCCTATCGCTACCGGCAGGGTAGCTGGTCCGCCGCGCATCTCGCCGCCGCGGGGCTGCTCGCGCGGCTCGTGATGCGGTTGCAGACGGGGCAGGGCGGCGCCGCGCACACGTCGATCTTCCAGGGCTTCCTCGCAACACTCCCGCTCGTCTGGGCGCGCAACAGCGAAGGGCCGATGCCGAACCCGGTGACTTATCCGCTTGGGCCCCGCCCGATCGCGCAGCAATTGTTTCAGTGCGCGGGCGACGACTGGCTCCAGATCATGGATCCGACGCGTCAGTTCGATTACGCCACCATGCCGACGATGTGGGACGTCATGGCCGAGACCGAGGTCGATCTTGAGACAGAGGCCGGGCAGGCCGAAGCCTTCAAGCTGCGCCCGCTCGAGAATTGGCTCGCCGACCTCCGCGCCGCCGACATCGCCGCCGAGCCTGCTTTCCCGATGGGCGAGGTACTTCGCCATGAGGATGCCGAGGCGAACCTTTATGTGATCGAGGTCGATGACCCCGACCTCGGCAAGACACGGCAACCCAATACGCCCTTCCATAGCGACGCCGACTTGCCTCAGGGCCGCCCGGCTCCGCGCCTCGGCGAAGGCGGCGAAACTGCCTGGCTCGCAAAGCCCGCACCCGCGCCCGGCACCGCCCCCGCCGAAGTCCTCGAAGGCGTGCGCGTCCTCGACCTCGGCATGTTCCTCGCCGGGCCGATGGGGCCGTCGATGATGGGCGACATGGGCGCCAACGTCATCAAGGTCGAGGCGCTGACCGGCGATCGTATCCGCTTCATGCACCGCTATTATCAGGCCGCCGCGCGGAGCAAGCGCAGCCTCGCGCTCGACCTGACGCGGCCCGAGGCGCAGCCGATCCTCGAACGCCTCCTCAAATGGGCCGAGCTGGTCCACCACAATATGCGCTTCAAGGGCGCCGCGAAGCTCGGCCTCAGCGAAGAGGGCATCCGCAAATACAACCCCGACATCGCGTTCAACTATTCGAGCGCCTATGGCCAGCGCGGCGCGCGCGGCAACTGGCCGGGCTATGACTCGATCTTCAACGCGATCGCCGGCTGGGAATTCGAAAATGCGGGCGAGGGCAATCGCCCCGTCTTCAACCGCCCCGGCACGATGGATGTCTCGACCGCGCAAAGCTGCCTCGTCGAGCTGATGGCTTCGCTCTATGCGAAGCGCACGACGGGGCGGGGCTACACGACGCAAACGTCGCTGCTCGGCATGGCCGCCTTCACGCAGGGCGAGCGGCTGATCGGCGCTTACGGCGACCTCACCGACACTTATCACCTGACGAGCGACCAGACCGGCTTCTCACCGTACCACCGCATCTACGAATGCGGCGACGGTGCGTGGGTCGCGGTCGCCGCGCACCAGCCCGAGCAACAGGCCGCGCTCGGCAAGCTGCTCGGCGAGGATTTCGAAGCCGGAGCCAAGGCGAGGGCCGCCGCCGACCTGCTCGCCGACCTCGAAGTCGCAGGAATCCCCGCCGACGCGGTCAATTTCGAGGATGCGATGCACCGCTTCTTCGACGACCCGCAGAATCGCGAGCTGAACCTGATCTCGGTCCTGCCGCAGCCGCTGTACGGCATCGTCGAGCAGCCGGGCGCCTTCTGGAACTTCGGCGATACGCCAGTGGTCTTCAAGCGCTGCTGCCCCGCGGTCGGCGAGCATAGCGACGAAATCCTGCGCGAAATCGGCTATTCGGACGAAGAGATCGCTGCTTTCCGCGAGGCGAAGATCGTCGGATGAACCCGCACGACCTCCTTCCCACCGGACTAGCCGCAGCCGTCGAAACCGCGAGCGGCGCGCGCGTCGTCGCGGTCCGTCCGCGCGGCGGCGGCGGCGCCTCGCGCGAAGGCGCCGAGCTCGACCTGGCTTGGCCCGACGGCCGGGCTGCCAGCGCCTATATGAATTACGACGTCCACAAGGCAGGCGCAGGCGACGACGCCGCGTTCCTGCGCGAAGCCGCCGTGCTTCGCGCGCTCTCAGGGCCGCTTGCGGACGCCGGCGTGCGCGTCGCGCCGTTTTTCGCCTCGGTCCCCGACCAGCGTGCGCTCGTTTGCGGTATGGTCGCGGGAAAGGACCGCTTTGGCGGCCTGACCGACGCCGCACAGCGCGACACGCTCGCCAGCGATTTCATGGCGCAGCTCGCCGCACTCCACCGTATCGACGTCGCGGCAAGCCCGGTCGAGGGCATGGGGCCGGTCGAACCCGCCGAGACCTTCATCCGCCGCCGCATTGCCGAACTGCGCGCGGGCAACAGCGGCAGGGGGTGGGACCCGCTGATCCACTTGTCGCTGAACTGGCTCGAGGCGAATATCCCCACGACCATGCCCGCGCCGGTCATCGTCCATGGCGACGCCGGCCCCGGCAATTTCCTCTATGACGGCGACCGGGTCACCGCGCTGCTCGACTGGGAACTCGTCCATTATGGTGACCCGATGGCCGATCTCGCGATGCTCGCGATCCGCATGCTGTTCCAGGGCTTCGTGCCGCTGCCGCAGGCCTTCGCCGCCTATGAAGCCGCGGGCGGGCAAGAGGTCGACCTGCCGCGCCTGATCTACTGGCGTCTGCTGTTCCAGACCAGCTTCGCACGCCGCTCGCGCTACGACGATCCCGACGCGCCGCCGCCGCCCAATCTCGGCATGAACCTCGTCTATTCGACGATCCACCGCCGCGTGCTTTCGTCGGCGCTCGCCGACGCTGCGGGCATCGCCCTGCCGCCCGTTGCGCTGCCCGATGCGCCCCTCGGCGCGCACGACAAGAGCTTCGCGATCGCCCTCGACGACATCCGCGACACCATCGTCCCGCGCCTCGCCGACCAGCAGGCGGCGGTGAAGGCGAAGGGCATGGCGCGCCTCATCAAATGGTGGCGCGCGATCGAGCGTTTCGAACCCGGGTTCCACGCCGCCGAAAAGGCCGAGATCGAAACCGCGCTCGGGCTCCAATTCGCCGATTATCGCACCGCTTGGGCCGCTTTCCGCGATGCCGTCGCGGGCGATCGCATCGCCACCGATGCCGCGATCATCCTCTGCAACGCCCACGAAACGCGCGAGGCGGCACTGATGGCCGACGCGATGGGCGGCCTCGCCGACACGAAATTCGCACCGCTGCAATAGATTCAGGAAGGGTAGAGACCATGTCGAAGGACATATTGGGATATAAAGGCAAGCGCGTCGTCGTCATGGGCTGCTTCTCGGGCACCGGCGAGGCTTGCGCCCGCGCGCTCGTCGATCTCGGCGCCGAAGTGCATGGCGCCGATATCAAACCCTCGCCCGTGAACCTCGCGAGCTTCACCGAGGTCGATCTCAAGAACCCCGATGCCATCGCCGCGGGCATCGCCAGCATCGGCGGCAAGATCGATGCCGTGTTCAACGTCTCCGGCCTGCCGCAGACCTTTCCCGGCGAGGATGTCGTCACGGTCAATTTCCTCGGTATCCGCGCCTGGACCGAAGGCTGGATTCCGCACCTCAACCCCGGCGCTGCGATCGTCTCGGTCTCGTCGCTCGGCGGCATGAAATGGCTGATGCGCCAGCCGCTGCTGCGCGAATTCCTCGCCATCGAGGATTTCGCCGAGGCACGGCAATGGTATCTGGATCGCGCCGAAGAGGTCGGCGACCCCTACAGCCTCGCCAAGGAAGCGATCAATACCTGGACTCAGGTGCGTGCGCCCGACCTGATCGGCCGCGACATCCGCATCAACTGCACGATGCCGAGCCCGATCGACACCCCGATGCTCGGCGAGTTCCGGAAAGTGGCGGGCGACGCTGTGCTTGGCGCCTTCGCCAAGGCGAAGGGCCGTTATTCGACCGCCGAGGAACAGGCGCTGCCGCTGATCCTGCTCAACAGCGATGCCGCGAGCTTCATCAGCGGCGTGTGCCTGCCCGTCGACGCCGGCCTCGCGGGCGGCTTGGCGACGGGCGTGCTCGACATCCAGAAAATGATCGCCGAGGCGGCGGGGGCCTGATCAGCCCCGCGCGCCCAGCATCATCGCAATACTATGCGCCGCCGCCGCCTTCAGATCGTCGTAACCGACGCCGTCGCTATGGCTGCTCATCGGGCCGATCGCCGACAGGCGCTCGAGGATCATGAGGACGGTGCCGGCGCACGATCGCGGCGACAGGTGCGCGGGCGTGCGCCCGGCCGCCTGCGCGCGCTCGACCTGCTTGCTGATCGCGTCCATCATCGGCCGCGCCTGCGTCATCCGCGCCTCGTAGAAGCGCGTGTCGCCTTCCTCGGCAGCGAGGTTGCGCACGACGAAGATCGTGCGGTTGCGGTTCCAGATGCCGGTATATTCCTCGACGAACGCCGCTGCGGACTCCTCCGCGCCCGGCGCCAGCCAGTCGCGCGCAACGATTTCTTCCAGCGCGGGCGAGGTCTGGCTCGCATGTTCGAGCGCCGCGAGCACGACCTCGGGCACGCCCCTGAAATAGACATAGAAGGTCGCGGGCGAGGTCTGCGCCGCGCGCGCAACGTCGACCACCGACACGTCGCGCAGCCCATGCGTTTCGAGCAGGTCGACCGTCGCGTCGATCAATTGCTGCCGCGTCCGCTGTCCCTTCGCGCCCAGCTTGCGCTCGGGCGGGGTGTCCGCCGGGATGATGGCTTGTGTCTGCGTCAAATAGGTGATCCTGCCCCGAAATTTTGCCGCCATTCTAACAGCGGGGTTGCGATATGGCAAAAAATTGACGTATCGTCAAAAATGAAGCCCGAAACACGAAAATCAGGGGAAATGGGATGGAGAGGCTAGCCGGCAAGGTCGCCGTCGTGACCGGCGCATCGAAAGGCATGGGGCGGCATTTCGTCGCCGCGCTTGTCGCAGCGGGGGTGAAGGTCGCCTGCTTCGCGCGTCCTTCCGACGAGTTCGACACGCTCGCCGCCGAGTTCGGCGATGCGGTGCTGCCGATCGCCTGCGACGTCGCCTCGTCGGAGGCGGTAAACGCCGCCGTCGCGCAGACCGTCACGCATTTTGGCCGCATCGACGTCGTCGTCGCCAATGCTGCCATCTTCCACCCCTTCGCCTTCGAAAATGGCAGCGACGAGATGATCCGCAGCCATATCGACATCAACATTCTCGGCGTGTCGTGGCTGGTCCGCGCCGCGATCCCGCATTTGCGCGCCACCAAGGGCCAGATCGTCGCGATCAGCAGCGAGTCGGTGAACATGCCTTTCCCGATGCTGGCGCTCTACGCCGCGACCAAGGCGGCGGTCGAAACCCTCTGTCACGGCCTCCGCGATGAGTTGCGCAGCGACGACATCCGCGTCACCGTGCTGCGTTCGGGGTCGGTCAAGGGCGGCTCGGGGGGCAAGAGCTGGTCGCAGGAAACGGTGGCTGCCTTCTACAAGAAGATCGTCGAAACCGGGCACGCGTCGATGACGGGCGAGGGCGCGACCCCCGAATCGATGGCAAAGGCTTTGCTGTCGGTGATCGGGCTGCCCGCCGACATCGGCGTCGACCTGATCGAGGTCCGCGCCGCGCAAGTGGGCGTGCCCGAAGGCGCGAAGGCGGTCGCGAACTGACGTGACCGACCGCCGCAACCTCCCGCTGATCATCGGTGCGCTGTGGATCGCCGAGGTCACCGGCTCGTTCGAGACCGCGATGATCCTCGCGGCGCTCAAGGAGCTGATCGAGGATTTCGGCAACCCCGCTATGGTCGGCTGGCTGATCACCGGCTACCTCATTGTGGGCGCCGCGATCGCTGCGATCGTCGGGCGTCTCGGCGACCTGTTCGGGCGGCGGCAGGTGCTGGTCGTCGTGCTGATCATCGGCGCGGTGGGTTCGCTGATCAGCGCGCTGTCGACCAATTTTCCCGTGCTGCTCGCGGGCCGTCTAATGCAGGGTGTCACGGGCGCGATCCTGCCGCTCTGCATCGGCCTCGTCCACGAAAACGCCGGCAAGGAGCGCGCGCCGATGGCGATCGGGCTGATGATCTCGGGCGCCTCGATCGGGACCGCGGCGGGACTCGTCGTCGGCGGCATGATCGTCGACAATTTCAGCTGGCACGGCGTCTTTTTCGCGAGCGCGGGCCTTTGCACGGTCTCGGCCGTCGCGATCACCGGCCTGCTGCCGCGCTCACCGCGCCAGCCCGCATCCGAACCCGTCGACTGGCTCTCGGGCCTCGCTTTTGCGCCGGGCGTCGCGCTCGTCCTCGTCTATTTCTCAATGGGCAAGGATTGGGGCTGGGCCGCGCCGCTGCCGCTCGCCGCGCTCGCCATCGGCGTGCTGCTCACCCTCTGGTGGTGGCGCGCCAGTCTCGCCAGCCCCAACCCGCTGATCGCGGTGCGCAGCTTCTCCGACCGCACCATCGCGATCGGCGGCGCAGTCACCGCGCTGGTGGCGATGAGCACACTCCAGATCACCGTCTTCTTCTCGTTGCTGATGCAGGCACCGCTATGGACCATCGCCGGCCTCGGCTTCACCGCGACGCTCGCGGGTATTGCCAAGCTGCCCTCGAATATCAGCTCGGTCTTTGCGGGCCCCCTCGGCGGATGGCTCGCAGCGCGCGGGGGCGGGCGTTTTGCCCTGATCGCGGGCGGCGTTGTCACCGTCGCTGGCTGGCTGCTCTGGTTCGTCATGGACCTCGACAGCTTTCCGAAGGTTGTCGCGCAGTTGATCGTCATCAGCTTCGGGACGACGATGCTCTTTTCGGTCGCTCCGACGATCATCGCGCAAGCCTCGCCGCCCGAGCGGATCAGCGAAATCTCGGGCCTGCTCACAGTCATCCGCCAGCTCTTCATGGGCATCGGCGCGCAGATGGTGACGACCTTGCTCGCCGCCGACATCGTGCGCCGCGGCGACGAAAGCTACCCGTCGCCCTTCGCCTACGACATCACCGTCGCGGTCATCGCCGCGCTCTGCACCGCAGCCGTGCTCACTGCGCTTGCGCTGCCTCGCCAACATCCATCGCAGGAACAGCCATGAGACCACTTCCCGAACTTACCCCCGAAAATAGCGCCTTCTGGACCGGCGGCGCCGAGGACAGGCTGATGATCGCCTTCTGCGGCGATTGCGCCCATGCGATCCATCCGCCGCAGCTGATCTGTCCAAAGTGCTGGTCAGAAGCCATTGATTTCAAACCCGTTCCTGGAACGGGAACGGTCTACACCTACACCGTCAACCACCAGCCTTGGATGCCCGACATGTCCATCCCCTTCGCGCTCGCGGTCGTCGATCTCGACGGAGCCCCCGGCGTCCGCGTCACCGCCGAAGTGGTGGGCATACCCCCCGAAGAGGTCACCATCGGTCAGACGCTACGCGTCACTTTCGCCAACATCGAAGACATCTGGTTCCCGCAGTGGGAGCCTGCGAAATGACGCTCAACGCCGCCATCACCGGCGTCGGCATGTCCGACATCGGCCGCAAGACGAACCGCCCCGCGATGATCCACCTCGCCGAGGCCGCGCGGCGCGCGCTCGAATGTGCGGGGCTGACCAGGGACGATATCGACGGCATCTCGACCTATCCGGGGAAGGCCGACAATTCGCCGGGCATGTCGCCGCTCGGCACCGGCGAGGTCCGCAACGCGCTCGGCCTCAAGACGCGCTGGCACAGTGCGGTGCCCGACGGCCCGTCGCAGATGGCGCCGATACAAGTGGCGGCGATGGCGGTCGCGACGGGGCAGGCGCGGCACGTTCTCTGCTTTCGTGCGCTTACCGAAAGCTCGTCGCAGACCGCGACCCAGCGCGCGAGTATTCCCGGCGCGGGCCGCGCGCGGCTTGGGGGTTGGTACTCCTATCTCGTTCCTGCCAACGCCATGTCGGCGTCGAACTGGGCGGGCTGGATGGCGCAGCGCTATTTCCACGAATATGGCATGACGCGCGAACATCTCGGCCTCGTTGCGACCGGGCAGCGCGCCTTCGCGCAAGCTAACCCCTCGGCCGTGATGCGCACGCCGCTGACGATGGACGATTATCTCGGCGCGCGCATGATCTCGTCGCCGCTCGGGCTGTTCGACTGCGACGTGCCGATCGACGGCGCCTGCGTCGTGATTGTTTCGGCTGCTGACGCCGCGAAGGATTGCGCCAGGGCGCCGCTGACGATCGAGGCGATGGGCGCCGCGCTCGGCTCGCAGGAGACATGGGATCAGCGCGCCGACCTGACCACCATGGGGGCGCATGACAGTGCGGCCGACATGTGGAAGCGCACTGATCTGAAGTCCACCGACGTCGATGTCCTCGGCCTCTACGACGGCTTCAGCATCTTCGTGCCCTATTGGCTCGAAGCCATGGGCTTCTGCGGCCATGGCGAGGCTAAGGATTTCATCGCGGAAGGGAATATCGGCCCCGGCGGACGCTTTCCGGTGAACACGGGCGGCGGGCAATTGTCGGGCGGGCGGCTGCACGGTTTCGGTCTGCTCCACGAGGTCTGCACCCAGCTATGGGGGCAGGCCGGTGGACGTCAGGTCGAGGGCGCCAAGGTCGGCGCCTGCGGCATGGGCGGCGGCTTTATCGCGGGATCGATGCTGCTGCGACGAGATTAAAGGTCGATCCACCGCCGCTCGTTCGACGCCGTCACCGCCGCCTCGACGACCTCATGCACATGCAGCGCCTGTGCGAAATCGGGCGCGGGCGTTCCCGCACCGCTGATCGCATCGCGCATCCTGGCAAAGATCGACGCCAGCGCGAGCAACCCCGTCTCCGGCCGATCGGCGACCGCGTGGCATCCCGGCACCGCGAGATATGCGGGCTCGATGGGAATTGCGGCCAGCACCGCGCTCCCCAGCGCCGCATCCCTTGTCCCGAACAGCCGCGTATCATGCGCCATCGGAAACACCGGCGCGCGCGCTTCGAGACGGCCCTTCGATCCCCACACCGAAAAGCGAAAGCCGTCGCCGCCAATCTTGCACCAGTTTGCCTCCAGCCGTGTCGGCAGTCCCGAGGCGTGGCGCAGCAGAATCGACGCGCGGTCGGGCACCGCCGGGCGGACCGTTTCGCCCTCCAGCGGCCATGCCTTCAATGCCAGCGACTGGTCCGACGTCAGCGACGCCACCGGCCCGAAAAAATGCACCAGCAGGTGCAGCATATGGCTGCCGAGATTGCGTCCCGCGCTCGCGCCATTGGCCGGGTCTGCGAACCAGACATAGCCGGGGACATTGGTCTGCGCTGCGCTGAACAACGGGACCTCGAACGCGACATCGGCGCCGAACACGTCGCCGATCCAGCCGGCGTCCAGCATCGCCTTCATCTGCACCATCGCCGGCACCGCCTGCATGAAGGCGTCGACCACCGCGACCGTACCGGCTTCTCGCCACGCAGCCGTCATCGCCCTCGCGTCGGCCAGATCCTTGGCGAAGGGAATGCCGTTATACACATGCTTGCCCACGCCGAGCGCCGCCATCACCATGTCGTAGCGCAGCGGCGGCCGCGTTCCGCAATCGACGATGTCGATTGCGGGATCCGCCGCCATCGCCCGGAAATCGTGGAAAGCGCGCGCGACCTTGAAATCCTCCGCTGCCTTCGCTGCCGTCTCGGGCCGCGAGGTGCAGATCGCGGTCACCTCGACCCCGTCGAGGCTGCGCCAGGCGGGCAAATGCGCCTTCGCGCCCCAGGCGGCGCTGATGATGCCCACGCGAAGGGGAGGAGACATCGCTACGCCCTCAGGCGATCGCCTTCCGGTTCTTGAGATCTTCGATCCGGTCCCATTCGAGCCCCAATTCCATCAGGAACAGCTCGGTATGCTCCGACGCCTCGGGCGCGCGGCTGTTCTGGACGCCTTCATGGTTGAACTGCACCGGGTTGGCGACCAGCCGGATCGGCGGCCCGCCGTCGGCGCTCTCGACTTCGAAGATCAGGTCGTTCGCCAGTACCTGTTCGTCGCTGCCGACGTCGGCGGGCGACTGATAGACCGCCCATTGCCCGCGCATCGTCTTCAGATGCTGGGTCCAGTAAGCGAAGCTCTGTTTCGCTATCGCCTCCTTGACCAGCGCATGCGCCGCCGGCGCATTTTCCATCAGCCGCTCGACGACCGAGAAGCGCTCGTCCTGCGCATATTCGGCAAGGCCGAGGTGCGTGAAGGTGTCTTCGATCAGCGGCCCCGGCGACAACACGGTCAGGTTGATGAAACCCCCGTCGCTCGTCTTGAACACCCCCATGAACGGGTTGGTGCCGACCGCATCCTGCCCCGGCAGCGGGTTCTTGAACGGGTTGGTGCCAAGATCCATGCACACGTCGATGCTGCACGCGGTCGCCCAGATGCCCGACGACAGCAACGACACATCGACCTCGGTCGCCTCGCCGGTGCGCTCGCGGTGGAACAAGGCCGCGGCGATGCCGCCCGCGATGTTCATGCCGCCGATCGTGTCGCCATAGGCCGGTCCCGGCTGGGTCAGCGGCCCTTCGAGTTCGGTCGGCGTGACCAGCATCGCCGACCCGCCGCGCGCCCAATAGGCCGTGCTGTCGAACCCGCCCTTGTCGCGCTCGGGCCCCTTGTCGCCGAAGGCGCTGCCGCGGACATAGATGATGTCGGGGTTTGCGGCGCGGATATGCTCGATGTCGATCTTGAGCTTCTGCCGCGCCGAGGGCAGATAATTGGTCAGGAAGACGTCGGCGGTCTTCGCGATCTCGTAGAGCAGTTCGCGGCCTTCCTCGGTCGAGATGTCGATCCCGACGCTGCGTTTCCCACGGTTCGGATGCTGCATCAGCGATGAGCGCTGCGGATTGACCGCGAGCCGTTGCAGCATCTGGATGCCGCGCTGCGCGTCGCCGCGCACCGGATGCTCGATCTTGATCACATCGGCGCCCCAGTCGGTCATCACGCCGCCCGCAGCAGGAACGAAGGTGAATTGCGCAACCTCGAGGACGCGGATGCCCTCCATGACCTTTGTCATCGCCGTGTCTCTCCCTTTTGGCCCTTATTCGGCGTGAAAGCTGATCACCTTTTGATAGGTGAATTCGTTGAGGCCATCCTCGCCATATTCGCGGCCGTAACCCGAGCGTTTGATGCCGCCGAAGGGGGCGTCGGACTGCATCGTGCCCGCGCCGCCGTTGATCGACACGCCGCCGGTGCGGATCTTGAGCGCCATGCGATAGGCGAGGCCCGCATCGGCCGAATAGATCGCGCCCGACAGGCCGAAATCGCTGTCATTCGCGAGTCCGATCGCCTCGGCATCGTCGTCGAAGCCGATGACTGCGCCGATCGGCCCGAACACCTCTTCCTGCGCGATGCGGCTGTCGTTCTTCACATTGTCGAACAGGGTGGGCTCGTAATAATAGCCCTTGTCGAAACCTTCGGGCCGCTTGCCGCCCGCGACCAGGGTCGCACCCTCGTCCTGTGCGATCGCGACATAATCCTCGGTGCGCCGCCGCGCGACTTCGCGGATCAGCGGACCGTAGTTGACGCTGGGATCAATGGGATTGCCGATCTTGAGATGCCCGAGCATCGCCTTCATCGCCTCGACGAATTGCGGGCGGACGCTGTTGTGGACGATGTGGCGCGTCGTGAGCGCGCAGCCTTGGCCGCCATGCGTCGTGAACCCCATGATCCCCGCCGCCGCGGCCTTGGCGACATCGGCGTCGGCGCGCACGATCAGCGCCGATTTGCCGCCGAGCTCCATCACGATACGCTTCAGCGTCGGCGCCGCCTGTGCCTGGATCATCGATCCGACCTTGTCCGACCCGGTGAAGTGGACGAGGTCGACGCGCGGGTCGGTGGTCAGCAATTTCCCCGTCTCGATATCGCCGGTGACGATGCTCAACACGCCCTTGGGCAGCCCGACCTCGTCGGCGATCTCGCCGAGGATCAGTGCCTGCATCGGCGTATAAGGCGAGGGTTTCAGCACCACGGTGCAACCGACCGCGAGCGCGGGGATCACCTTGCCGATATTGAGGAAGAAGGGGAAATTGTACGGCGAGATCGCCGCGACCACCCCGATCGGTTCGCGGCTCACCACGCCGGTGCCCAGCGTCGTGCGGCCGAGCGCATTGGGGGTCAATTCGACCGGCAGCGACGATATCGCGGGACGCGAGGCGACCTCGATCGTCCGCCGCGCATGTTTCATCGGAATGCCATATTGCAGGAATTCGGCGAGCATCCGCGTCGCGCCGGCTTCGGCGACGATCATGTCGACGATTTCGCTTTTGCGCGCGTCGAGTGCGTCGAGGAAGCGCGTCAATATCGCCTGCCGTTGGGTCACGGGCATAGTGGCCCAATCGCCTTGGTCGAATGCCGCCCGCGCCGCGCCGATGGCTGCGTCGACCTGCGCTGCGCTGCCGACGGGTGCCTCGATGAGAAGGCTTTCGTCGGCGGGGTTGATCACCGCCTCGCGCTGGTCGGTCTTCTGCCATTCGCCGCCCACATAGATGGCGTCGTCATATTTCAAAAAAGCCATGGTATATCCTTATGAAGCGGCTTTGGCGTCCCAGACGATCGGCAGGTTGCGGATCGACAGCAGTCCGGGGATTACGGTGGTATCGGCGCCCGGCTTCAGGTGGAAGGGCGGTACGCGCGACAGCCATTCGGCGAGCAGGACGCGCAGCTCGCGCCGTGCCAGATGCGCGCCAAGGCAGATATGCACCCCACCGATCAGCGTGAAATGGCGGTTGTTCTTGCGCTCGGGGTCGAAATCGCGCGGACAGGCGAACTGCTTTTCGTCGAAATTGCCCGAACTGTTGATGCAGGCAATCCAGTCGCCTTCCTTGAGGTCGACGCCGTGCCAGGTGAAATCCTTCTTGATCCGGCGCCCCGAATTGACGAGCGGCTGGACGCGCAGGAACTCCTCGACCGCGCTGTTGATGATCTCCGGATTGGCGCGGATGCGTGCCTGCAACTCGGTATCGAGCGCCATGCGGCGGAACATCTGGCTGATCGTCGAGGCGACGGTGTCGAGTCCGCCGAGCCACAGGAACCAGGTCATGCCGATCGTCTCGTCGGGGGTCAGCGGCTGGCCGTCCATCTGGCCATTGGCGATATAGCTGCCCAGCGTCTCGTCAGGGTTCGCCTGCTTCTCAGCGATGAAACCGCGGAGGTAGGCGAGGATGCCCTTTACCGCCTCGGCCTTGGCGCCGATGTCGGGGTTGTGCAGGATCGCATATTCCCATTCGAGGAACTGGTCGAACATGCTGAAGGGGAAGCCCATCAGGTTCAGGAAGACGCGGACCGGATAGATGCGCCCGAAGTCATAGGCGATATCGACCTCGCCGTCCTTGACCACGGCGTCGATCATCTCGGTGACGATCGCGCGGATCTTGGGCTCCATGTCGTTCATCGCTACGGGCGTGAACCAGGGGTTCAGGAAGCGGCGATAGCGCCCATGGTCCGGCGGATCGATGCCGAGCGGAATCGACGGGAAGGTCTCGCCCGCCAGCGCCTGGAACTGCGCCGCACCCTCGGTCGAGAAGATTTCGTTGTCCTCATAGACGCGGCGGATGTCCTCATAATGCGACACCGTCCACGCGCCATGCTGGCGCCCGCTCGTCGGCCAGGGATAGTATAGGATCCGCGGCACTTCGGGGTCGCGCATCACGTCCGACGGCAGATAGGGGTCGGGAAGGTCATAGGCGATCTGGCCCTGCGCGAAGCGCGTGTCGAGCACCCGGTCGGCCGGGACATGCGCGGGCACCGGCGGGGCGTCCGCCGGGGCATGCGCGATCGGACAGCGGGAGAGCGTCGTCTCGGTCATAGGTCCTCCGTTCAGGCCGAAGCGAACATGCGTTCGATGTCGCCCGACGTCACGGGACGCCGCGCCTTGCCGATCGCATCCATGCTGTCGGTCTTGAGCCCGCCGAGGTTGTGGCGCGGGCTGACGTCGACGTCCTTGCCCAGTTCGCGCAGATGCGCGACGGTGCAATTCTCGCGCCCGCCGTTCAGCGCGAAGGCGTCGAAGCTGTATTCGCGCATCACGTTGAGGTGCGTGATCTTGTCGATGATGGTCTTGTCGAGCCCGTTGACCGATGCCCACAGATATTCGGGGACATTGGGCCACACCGTGTCCGAATGCGGATAATCGCATTCATAGGCGACCATGTCGGTGTTCATATAGTCGAGGTTCTTCACCCCGAACTGGTCGTCGATGAAGCAGCAGATGATGTGCCGCTTGAACAGGTCCGAAGGCCGTTCGCCGCCGAAATCGGTGAAGGTCCATTCGTGGTGATGTTCGTGGGTGAAATCGGCGCGCTCGAGGAAATAGGGGATCCAGCCGATGCCGCCCTCGCTCAGCGCCATGCGCAAATCCGGATAGCGCTGCCAGAATTTGGCGAAGGTCCAGTCGGCCGCCGAATTGGCGATCGAGATCGGCATCGCGGTGATCCACGCATCGATCGGGCTTTCGGGCGACGGATGCATCGCGCGCGCGCCGGTGCCGATATGGCAGTTGATCACCATCTTGTAGTCGCTGCACGCCTTCCAGAAGGGCTCCCAATATTCATTGTGGATGCTCGGCAGGCCGATGTTCGACGGATTGTCGGAGAAGCTGACGGCATGGACGCCGAGGTCGCTCATCCGCTTCAGCTCGGCGAGCGTGTCGTCCATGTTCCACATCGGGATCAGGCACATCGGGATGAAGCGGCCGGGCGCGGACGCGCACCATTCCTGCACATGCCAGTCGTTCCATGCGCGGCACGCGAGCAGGGCTTCCTCGGGGTCCTTTTGTGCCATCGAGACGAAAGTGCCGCCGGCAAAGCTCGGCATCGTCGGGAAGTTCAAGGATGCGAGCACGCCATTGGCGTTCATGTCGTCGACGCGCAGCTTGGGGTCATAGGTACCGGGGCGGAGCTGCTCGAACGCGCTCGGCTCCATGCCATATTCGCTGCGCGGCCGGCCGACGACGGCGTTGAGGCCGATCGTCGGGAAACGCTGGCCGTTCCACGACCAGATATCCTTGCCATTGTCCTGCACGATGCGCGGGGCGCGGTCCTTCTTCCCTTCGGGATAATGGCGGATGAAGGCCTCGGGCGGTTCGACCGCATGATCGTCGACGCTGATGATCACCATGTCGTCCATCTGCATGGCGACTCTCCTCTCAAATGGTTTGTTGTTGCGATCATCATCGCAAAAATTGACGATGTGTCAACTCTTGGTTTATGACATAGTGTAATAAGTGGGAGGTGCAGATGGTCGCGCGAACGCTGCCGGTGATCGACCGGGACAATGAAGCCTATTGGACGTGGGGCCGCGAGGGAAAGCTTGCGATCCATCGCTGCGCCGCCTGCGAATATTTCGTCCATCCGCCGGCACCCTTCTGCCCGCGCTGCGAAAGCCGCGACGTCGCACCGCAGGCGGTATCGGGGCGGGGCAGGGTGGTGACCTTCACCGTCAACCACAAGGCTTGGGTGCCCGATCTGGCCGATCCCTATGTCCTCGCGCTCGTCGCGCTCGCCGAGCAAGACGACGTCCGCATCCCCTGCAACATCGTCGAATGCGACGCCGACAAGGTCGATTTCAACATGGAGGTCGAGGTCGTTTTCGAGCCGGTCGAAGATTTGTGGGTCCCGCTCTTCCGTCCGGTGGCCGCATGACCCGCTTTGCCGAGAAAAACACCGCGATCACCGGCGTCGGCATGTCCGACGTCTCGCGCGGCGCCGACAGATCCGCGCTCGCGCTCACCGTCGACGCCGCGCTCGAAGCGATCGCCGATGCCGGGCTGACCCGCGCCGACATCGACGGCATCGCGACCTGGCCCGGCGAGCGCGCCGACGGCTCGGGTTTCTCGCCCGTCGGCTGCGCGGCGTTGCAGGATGCGTTGCGGCTCGAGGTCGGCTGGTATGGCGGCGGTGGCGAAGCGCCCGGCCAATATGGCGCGGTGTTCAACGCGATCGGTGCGATCGCGGCGGGGCTGTGCAGGAACGTCCTGATCTTCCGCACCATGTACGAGGCGACCGCGCGCAAGACCGCCTACGCCAATTCGCTGCTCCGCGAAGGCCAGCGGCAGGCGGGGCCGTTTTCGTGGTATGCGCCCTATTACACCTATGCCGCCGCGCTCCAGCAGGCGCTCTTCTTCAACCTCTATGTCCACAAGAGCGGCATCCGTCCCGAGCAGGTGGGCCAGATCGCGGTCAACCAGCGCCGCAACGCCGCGCTCAATCCGAAGGCGATCTACAAGAGCCCGATCAGCATCGACGACTATCTGGCCTCGTCGCTGATCGCGACGCCGCTGCGCATCTATGACTGCGACGTCCCGATCGACGGTGCGGCCGCGATCATCGTTTCGCGCATGGACGTCGCGCGCACGCTGAAGAATCCGCCGATCCGGATCGAAGCGATCGGCTCGTCGATGCGCTACCGCAACAGCTGGACCCAGCTCGCCGAACTCGACACGCAGGCGCAGCCCAAGGTCGCCGAAATGATGTGGAGCCGCACCGACCTCAAACCCGCCGACGTCGACATTGCGCAGCTCTACGACGGCTTCAGCTTCCACACGATTAACTGGCTCGAAAATTTCGGCTTCTGCGAGCGCTATGGTGCGAAGGACTTCATCGACGGCGGTCACCGCATCGCGCTCGACGGCGAGCTACCCGTCAATACCGGCGGCGGCGCGATGTCGGGGGGGCGTCTTCACGCCTATGGCGCGGTCCACGAAGCCTGCACCCAGCTATGGGGCCGGGCCAGCGCGCGGCAGGTCAGGGGCGACCCGCAAATTTGCGCCACCTCGACCTCCGGTGGCCCGCTCGCGGGAGCGATGCTGCTGGTGCGCGACTAGGCCTGCCAGACGATCTCGCCCCCGATCATGGTGAGCGCCACGGTGCCGAGCGCATCGCCATCCTCGGGCCAGTCGTACAGGATCAGGTCCGCTGACGCGCCGATTGCGAGTGGTTTTTGGTACAGCGCCAAAGCCTCGGCGCGGCTCACCGCCTCGTCGCCGCCGATCATATCGCCGCCGCGCGTCCGCCGATCGGTCGCGGCGCGCAGCGCGACCCACGGGTTCGCATCGCCATAGGGCGCATCCGATCCGCCGAGCACCCGCACCCCGCCGCGCGTCAGCGATCCGAGCCGATAGAGATCGGCCAGATCGTCCGCATCCATCTGCGCGCGATAGCGATCGCCCCGGTCGTGGATGAAATTGGGCTGCGTCACAACCGTCAGCCCTGCCGCCGCGATATCGCCGATCAGGCTTTCGGCGATCATCCCGCCATGCTCGATCCGGTCGCCGGGCTTCGCGCCGCCCGCAATCTCCAAGGCTTCCAGATAGAAGACCAGCTCGCCGAGCGTCACACAATGCGCCGCGACGTTCCGGTTCAGCATCCGGGCCGCCGTGATCCGCCCCGCCACGGCCTCAACCGGCGGCAGGTCATTTTCGTCGAGCAGCAGCTTCACGGGACCAAGCGCATAACCGTCGCCGGCCGGCAGATCCTCGGTCCCCATGACCACCAGCCGTTGCGGCATCGCCCCCGCCAGCAGCGCCGCCTCGACCGCACCATTCGATGCCCCGGCATCGGTGACCCCGGTCACGCCCCACTCGGCGAATCTTGCGCCCAGCGCCGCCAGCGACGGTGGCGCTCCGCCGATCCGTTCGCGCAGCCAGGCGTCGCCGCGCCAGATGCGGCCATTGGGCCGCCCCTCGACGTCCAACTCGACGCAGGAAGGGAAGGCGCCTTCGCCGAGTTGGGCCAGTCCCGAGCTGTTGAGCAACCAATAGCCGCCGGTGCGGTCCTGCACGCGGAGCGGCCGGTCGGGAAGCCAGTCGTCGAGCATCGCGCGGTCGGGAAGCCCCGCGACGCGCTCGTCATAACCGATCGCACGCACCCACCCTCCGGGGCCCCCAGCGCCCGCGCGCAATCTCGCAATCACCGCATCGACACGGCGGCAGTCGGTCAGGTCGACCGACTGCATCCGCGCCGCCGTCGCCAGCAGGTGAAGGTGATGATCGTGCAATCCACCGCCAAGCGTCAGCCCGCGTGCATCATATTCGGAGCCTTGACCTGCCACTACGGCGCCCATCGCAGCAATGCGTCCACCGCGTACCCCGACGGCCAAGGGAATGCCGTCGGTTCCGCGCGCGTTCCTCAGGATCAGGTCGAACTTTTCGCTCACGCCATCGCTTTTGCGAAAGTCGCGGCGGTCCGTGCAAGCGAAACGTCGATCACCCCGCATTGCTGCTTCGCCAGCGCTTCTAGCGCGAGCGTCGCTGCGGTCAGCCCGGTCAGCGGGTCGGCGAGCGCGTCGCCGACAAACTGCGGCCGATCCTCGTCCCACCGGACCAGTCCGCCCGCCGCGGCGCAATCGTCGCCGAACCCCACGCGCATCGCCGCGTCGCCGCGCCAGCCCTGCGCGGTGATCGCGATCCACAAGAGGTCGGGGTTGATCTGGAACAGATGCTCTTCATCGAGCCCCAGCCGCGCGAGCGCATGCGGCCGCGCCGAGGTGATCAGCACCCGCGCCTCGCCGATCATCGCGAGCAGCTCGGCGCCGTCGAGGTCGGCGCGCACCCGCCTCTTGTCGCCGTTTAACCGGCCATCGAGCTTGGGCGTATGGAGCCGGGTCGGGTCGGGCCGCCCATCGCTCTCGACCTTCACGACCGCATGACCGGCCTCGGCGAGCAGCGCCCCGCAATAAGGGCCCGCCCACAGCGCCGAAAGGTCGACGACGATCCCGTCGCAGGGCGCGCAGGTGGCGAGTTCGGACTGTGCCAGCGGTTCGGCCTCCCCGACCCGCGCCACCGGCATATGCAGTTCGGCCGCCGTCGTCACCATCGCTTCCGCCGGGCGCGCGTCTGCCGCGCGCAGGATCGCCCGCCATGGCTCCTCATCGACCGCCGTGCCCGTCCATGCAGGCACCAACTCGCGGTCTTCTTCTCGCGCCAGCGACACCGCCATCCATCTGTCGCGGCACTTCACCATCCGGCAATGGCGGTTCGGCGACCACTCGCCCGGCTCGGCGAGCGTCAGGTCGTCATGCCGCGACAGCGCACGGCGCGGATCGAAGGCGATGCGTCCGCCCGATGCCGCGACCAGCCGTTCGCCCGCCGCCGCAACCGCATCGAGCAGCGCGGTCAAGGCGCATCCCCGATCGCGTGCACCAGTCCCCAGTCGAGCGCCTGCGCGGCGCCGATGCGCTTGCCCGAAAGCAGCATCCACATCGTCCGGTGCCGCCCGATCGCCCGCGCGATCGTCACCGTTCCGCCCGCACCCGGGATCAGGCCCATCGTCAGTTCCGGAAGCTGGAACCAGGCGTCGGGCGCGGCGATCCGGCGATGCGCGGCGGCGGGAATCTCGATCCCCGAACCGACACAGGCGCCGTGAAGATAGGCGCTTGCCCGCGCGCCCAAGGCATCGAGCGCGCGCGCGCAGCTGTGAAGCGTCCGCACCGCATGCGCTTCGGCCAGATCGTGCGCCGTTCCGAACTCCGCCAGCGCGCCGCCGGTCGAAAAGCACCGCCCGGCACCGCGCAGCAGCACGTCGGGCGCGCTCGGGTCGTCGAGCGCATTGACCAGCGCTTCATAGAGCGCGTCGCGCATCGCCGCTGACATCGCGTTGTAAGTATCGGCGTCGTCCAGCGTTAAAGTGAGGCGGTCGCCATTGCGTTCGATCCGCACGGGATCGACTGGGGCCGGCGGCGGGGAGGCGTCATTGTCGGGGCCATGCCAGCGGGCGAACTCCGATCCGCCGAGCAACGCCGAATAGGCCAGCGATTCGACCGTCAGCGCATCGTCGAACGCGAGCTTCGCCGTCAGCCGGAGCACGCGCGCGGCGAACGTTGCCGCCAGCGGGTTTTCGCGCGCCGCATCGGCAAGACGGTCGGCCAGGGCGGCGTTGCGGATCGTCACCCAAGGGGCGGACGCCTCGCGTGCGGTGGTCAGCAACAGGTCGAAATCATCGGCGACCATAGCGGGCAACAGGCCCCCGCGGTCGACCCCGATCACCACCGCCTGGATCGGCATATGCGGCCGCACCCAACGCGCGGCGTCGACGACCAGCACCGGCTCGCCGCCCGGCGCGGACAGGCGGTCGGCGCCGAGATGGTCGATATGGCCGGTCATTGCGCCGTCCTACCCGGCGCAGACCTCTTCCGCCAGTTCGGCCTTGAGGATGCGGCGGAGCAGCTTTCCGGTCTCGTTATAAGGAAGCTCATCGCGCACAAACCATTGTTCCGGGGTCTTTGTCGAACGCAGCTTGGCCTTGATCGTTGCCGCCATCGCCTCGGTGTCGGGCGCGCCCGAGCGCGACACGATCACCGCGACGACCTTCTCGCCCCATTTCTCGCAGGGGATGCCGAGTATGGCGCAGTCGGCGATATCGGCGAAACCGCGCAGCACATCCTCGATCTCGCCGGGCGAGATATTCTCGCCCCCGCGCACGATCACATCGTCGAGCCGTCCCTCGACGAACAGATAGCCGCCCTCGTCGAGCCAGCCGGCGTCGTTCGTCGCGAACCAGCCGTCGTCGGCGATCGCGCGTCTGTGCAGATATTCGCCCGACACCTGCTCGCCGCGGACATGGATCTCGCCATGCTCGCCGACGTCGCAGCGACTGCCGTCTTCGCGCCGTATCTCGAGTTCCAGGCTCGGGAGCGGTTGGCCGACCGACGCGATGCGGCGCCGGACGACGGGATCGTCGGAAGCAAAGGCGGCGCGATGGTCCTCCGCACCGAGCAGCGCGATCGTCGAACCCGTTTCGGTCAGCCCATAGGCGTTGACGAAGGCGACGTGCGGCAACATGGCCAGCGCGCGCGCGATCACCGGCTCGGGCATCTTGCCGCCGCCATAGGACAGCGCGCGCAGGGCAGGGAGCGTCTCGCCCGTCGCCGCCATCACGTCGAGGATGCGATCGAGCATCGTCGGGACCACCATCGCATGGGTGATGCCCTCGCGCGCTGCCGTCGCGACCCAATCCTCGGCGGTGAAGGCGGGCAGGTACACGATCCGCCGTCCACCATAGGCGGCGGTCAAAATCGCCGAGATGCCCGCGATATGGTAACTCGGAACGCTCACCAGCGCCGCCTCGTCCTCGTCGGCGCCGAGGAATTCGACCGTCGACATCACATAAGAGGTGAGGTTGCCGTGGCGCAGCACCGCCGCCTTGGGCTCGCCCGTCGTGCCGCTGGTGAACAGCAGCACGGCAATGTCGTTCTCGGCCTCAGGCAGGTCGAGCTTGTCGGGCGTTTCACCCGACAGAAATTCGGTTTCGAAATCGCTCCGCGCGATCAGTTCAACACCCTCGACCGGTGCGATCCGCGCCAGCATGTCGTCGTCTGCGATCAGCACCGCCGGAGCACTGCGCGCGACCAGCTTGTTCAGATCGGCATCCGCGAGGCGATAGTTCAGTGGCACGAAGGGCGTGCCCGCCATCCCGCTCGCGAACAGAAGCACGGGCAGCGCGTCGCCGTTCATGCCGAGGAAGGCGGTGTTCGCCTTGCCCTTGCCGGCCAGCCAGGCCCCGACGCGGCTGGCGCGCGCGCGATAGGCGGCGAAATCGAGCCCATCCGCGCGGCCGCCGACCGCCGGGCGGTCGCTGCAGGCGTCGGCGGCAATGTCGAGGAGCAGCGGCGTGCGCATCGTGGTCAGTCCGAGGCGGGAAGCGGCTTTGCGCCCTTGATCGTCATGGCGACGCCGTTGAACGCCAGCGATCCCTTGCCCGCCTTCGCGCCCAGCACCTCGATGCCGCTCGCCTCGTCGGTGTAGCGCTTGCCGATCATCACGCCCTCGGCGAAATCGGCGCTGACGTCGCCGCCCGGCGCGCTTGCATCGTCGATCGGCAGCACCGGCGCCCCGCCGCACTGCAATTCGCCGGCGGCGCTCGGCGGCCGCACGACCACCAGCTGCGCATCGCATACCGCGGATTTCCAGCGCGAACCCGGCTTCAGTTCCATGTCACTCGATCCTTTCCCGTGGCGCCCGTCTGTCGCCTTTGCTCCGCCAATATGTCAATCGACATAGAAAGTAAACGTAGTTATATAACTCAAAAGAGCAAAGGGAGAGCGATGCATCCACGGCATTTTGCGCAGGCGGCCGCCGATCGCCCGGCGATCGTCATGGCGGCGGACGGAGCGGCGACAAGCTACGCCGAACTCGAAGCCGTCGCAAATCGCGGCGCGCAATTGTTCCGCTCGCTCGGTATCGGCACCGGCGACACGGTGGCCGTCTGGCTCAAGAATGTCCGCGAATATTTCGAGATCTACTGGGCCGCGCAGCGTGCCGGGCTGTACCTGTGTCCGATCTCGAGCCAACTCACGCCCGACGAAGCCGCGTACATCCTGAACGACAGCGGCTCGAAATTGCTCGTCACCCACGCCGATGTGCCCGCCGCCGCTGCGCTCGTCGCGGCGCGTGCCGAACTGATCCCGGGTGTCGCCCATATCTTCGACCTCGGCACCGGCCTCGCACCCTCCTGGCAGGCCGCCATCGCAGCGCAGCCCGCAATCCGCATCGCCGACGAATCGGCGGGCTATCATCTCGTCTATTCGTCGGGAACCACGGGACGGCCCAAGGGCATCCGCCTGCCGCTGTCGGGCGAGCCGGCCGACGCGCCGCATATGCTCGCCGAACGCATGGCGGCGCGTTACGGTATCGGCCCCGACGCCGTCCTCCTCTCGCCCGCGCCGCTCTACCACACCGCTCCGCTCGCTTACGGCATGTCAGCGCACCGCCTCGGCGCGACGGTGGTCATCATGGAAAAGTTCGACGCCGAGGAAGTGCTGCGCCTGATCGAGAAGCACCGCGTCACCTTCATGCAGATGGTGCCGACGATGTTCATCCGGCTGCTCGCGCTTCCCGATGCAGTCCGGCTGAAATATGACATTTCATCGCTCGAAAAGATCGTTCACGCCGCGGCGCCTTGCCCGGTCGAGGTCAAGCGCCGGATGATCGAATGGCTCGGCCCGATCGTCTATGAATATTATGGCGGGTCGGAGGGCAATGGCTCGACCTTCATCACGCCGCAGGAATGGCTTGAGCAACCCGGTTCGGTCGGCCGCGCCGACTGGGGCACGCTCCACATCTGCGGCGAGGATGGTGCGGAGGTCGGCCCGGGCGTCGACGGGCTCGTCTATTTCGAGGGCGGCTGGGATTTCCAGTACCTCAACGACCCCGGCAAGACCCGCGACGCACGTCATCCACAGCATCCCGGCTGGTCGACGCTCGGCGACATCGGCCATGTCGACGCCGACGGCTATCTCTACCTCACCGACCGCAAGAGCTTCATGATCATCTCGGGCGGGGTGAACATCTATCCGCAGGAGGCTGAGAATCTCCTCATTCAGCACCCCGAGGTCGCCGACGTCGCAGTCATCGGCGTGCCGCATGCCGAGATGGGCGAGGAGGTGAAAGCGGTGGTCCAGCCCAAGGACTGGAGCGCCGCCGGCCCCGACCTCGCGGCGCGATTGATCGCCTATTGCCGCGAGCATCTCAGCCCGATCAAATGTCCGCGCTCGGTCGATTTCGACCCCGCGCTGCCGCGCCACGACACGGGCAAGCTCTACAAGCAGGCGGTGCGCAAACGCTATTGGCCCTAGCTGCGTCCCGGTCCCGCCGGATCAACGCCCCGCCGGGCGCGTCCAGGGGAGCCGGGGCAGGTTCGGTCTCTCGATCGCCGCGATCATGACGTGGCTCGCCTTCAGGGGCACCTTTGACGTCTTGCGCCAGACGTACAGCAAATTCGCGACTGCCTGTGCTGGCCTGCAAAAATCACAGCCCCGCCCTCAACCCGGCTGGTTGTACATTTCGGTCGGCCCCGGATATTCTCGGCCATCGTCGAGCCCGACGCCGATCTCGCGGTCGGCGAGCGCATTGACCATCGCGTTGAGCCGGAGCACCTCCTTGCGGTGCTTCGGATCGTTGGCGAGGTTGACCATCTCTTTGGGGTCGGCGTGCGTGTCGTACAGCTCGAGGTCGTTGCGCGCGCTCAGCGTTTTCCAGTCCCTGGGCTGGTGATGATGCGCCGGCGCGAAATAGCGCGCGAATTTCCAGCGACCGTCGTGGACGCCGCGATGCAGGCGGCGCTTTTCGAGGTCATAGATCTTGCTGTAATCGGCGACCTGCTCGCCGGGCGGCCGCGGTCCGACGACCTTGGTCGAATTGGGCTCCCACATATGCGCGACCGCATAGTTGAAGAAATGGCCGCGCTTGTCGCGCTCGGTCGGCGCGGTGGGCGACGACAGCAGGCCCGACACATCGACCCCCGGCAGGTTCGGGAAACGGCTCCTGCCTTCGTCCGCCGACAGGCCGGCGATCGTCATCAGCGTCGGCGCGATGTCGATTGACCCCATCAGGCCCTTGGTGGTCTGTCCGCCCTTCACATCGGGATGCGCGATGATCATCGGGATGTTGGTTTCCTCGCGGTACATCGTGCCTGCCTTCTGGCGCAGCCCGTGCGCCCCGGCGCGCTCGCCATGGTCGCTGGTGTACATGATGATCGTGTTGTCGATCTGGCCGCTCTCCTTGAGCGCCCACAGCAATTGCCCCAGCCGCCGGTCGACGTCGCGCAGGCAGTTGTAATAATAATTGTTGAAGCGGTGCCAGCTGTCGAGGTCGTCAAGCGGCATCGGGCCATAGAAGAGATCGTTGAGCCGCTGGATGCCCTTGTGCGCCTCGGGCTTGGTGCTGAGGTCGTCCTTGTAGAAGCTCTCGGGCAGGTCGAACTTGTTATCGACCTCGTAGATCGGGTCGCCCGGTTCGCGGCGCAGCGGCGCGAGCAGGTCGGGATGGACGCGATGCTTCGCTTGTTCCCCGGTCGCGTCATAGAACATGATGTCGTGCGGGTTGATCAGCCCGACGACCATGAACCATGGCTTGCCGCCCGCCTTGTCGCGTCGCACGAAGTCGAAGATGCTGCGCGCCGCATCGCCCGCGACGAACATGTCGGCGCGATAGCCGTCCCAGGTCAGCCCCAGTTCCTCGCCGTCGAAGCCGTAATCGTGGAAACCGTATTTCTCCATCGCACGCTCGGTGCTCGGATAGACGCCGCCGGGCACGCGGTTCCAGTTGCGCTCGAAATTCATCCGGCTGAGGTGCCACTTGCCCTTGTAGCTCGTGTAGTAACCCGCAGCCTGCATCATATGGCCCAGCGTTGGCATATCCTCGGCCGCGACCGGGTTGGGCGCATTGTCGCTGTTCAGGAACAGGCCGGTCTGCTGGGTGTGATGGCCCTGGAAAATCGTCGAGCGCGACGGCGTGCAGGGGGTTGTGTGGACATGGTAATTTTCGACCAGCATCCCGCGTTCCATCAGTTCGCGGTGATGCGGCAGCTTTTCGAGCAGCCCGGCGGGATAGCTCGCGACGCTCTGTTCCTGATCGGTGACGATCATCAGCACGTTGAGCTTCTTGCCGTTCTTCGCGAGCGCGGGCATCGCCAGCCCCGCCGCCGCCATCGCGCCCATGCCGCCGACGAAGGTCCGCCGATTCACATCCCAGCCCATGTCTCTCTCCCGAACATTATCGGCCCGCGGCGCGCATCACGCACCGCGGGCACAGGATTTTAGAACTTCACCGCAAAGTCGACCCCGAATTCGCGCGGCGCCTGATAGAATTGGCTGATCGGCGTCGCGCCGGCGTTGGTCGCGCCCGACATCACCTTCTTGTCGGTCAGGTTCGTGCCATAAAGGGTGACCTTCCACCGCTCGTCGTCGCCCGCCACCGCGATGCTCGCATTCACCAGCACCACTTCGTCGCGGTAATAGCCGGGAAGGTTGCTGCGGCCCCAGGTGTTGAAGCGCGACGAATAACGCGCGTCGCTGTGCAGCTTAACCTCGCCAAACGAGGTCGGGATTGCATAGTCGAGCGACAGGCTGCCGCTCCACTTCGGCGCGTTGGCAAGGTCGAGCCCGGACGAATCGACCGGAACCGCAAAGGTGCCGTTCGGGACGCCGTTGAGCAGGACGGGCACCGCCGGTCCGCACTGGCCGGGCTCGGGCGCGCCGTTGGTGAAGACGCCGTTGGTGTCGGCGCAGAAGTCGGTGTAGCGCGCGTGGAGATAGGCGAGGTTGGCGCCGATCGTGAACCCCTGCGCCGGCCGCAGCACGCTCTCGATCTCGAAGCCATAGATTTTCGCGGCCGCGATATTGGTCGTGACATTTTCGGCGCGGACCGACCCCATCTTGGTCACAGAGCTTTGCAGGTCGCTGTAATTGTTGAGGAAGCCCGCAACGTTCAGGCGCAGAAGCCGGTCGAACAGGTCGCTCTTGACCCCGAGTTCATAGGCGGTGACGCGCTCGGGATCATAGGGACCGACATTTTCAGGGACGGTGCCGCGCGAATTATAGCCGCCCGCCTTATAGCCCTGCGAATAATTGGCATAGACCATGACGTCGGGAGTGATTTCGTAATTCACCGTCAGCCGCGGCGTGAACTCGGCCCACGAGGCTTCGAGGCTGCTCGCAAAGGACGAGATGCGGTTCCCGTTGACGAAGGCCTGCGACGCGATGTCGTATTTCTTGCGGTCGTTGCTGTAGCGGCCGCCGATCGACAGCGTCAGCCCGTCGGCGGGATGCGCGTTGACCAGCGCGAACAGCGCATAGCTTTCGGTATCCTGATATAGCTGCGCGAGCGTCGTCGTCGTCGGATTGGCGAGCACGGTGTTGAACTGGCGCCACTTATCCGCCTGATAATAGAGGCCGACGACGAAATCGACCGGCTCGCCGGCGGGCGAGACGTAGCGCAGTTCGGCGCTCTTCGACTCGCCCGAGAAATCGCGCGTCACATCGAGTTGCGGGGCGGGGGTGATCAGCCCGTCGAAGTCGCCGCGCGTGACATAGGTCAGGTGGCGATACCCGAGCACCGAGCTGATCGTGCCCCAACCCACATCGAGGTTCGAGTTCCACGACCCGCCATAGCTTTCGGTCTTGGCAAAGGGATCGAACAGCACCGCCGCCTTATAGACGTCGGTCTTCACGGCGTCGGGCAGCAGGTCCCAATTGGGATCGCCATTGTCGAGCACATGCGGCGCCGGGCCGATGGTCTTCTGCTTCAGCCAGTCGACGATCAGCGTCGAATCGAACGCGCCGCCCTGATCATATTCGAGCGCGCCGCGGACCGACTTCACATTCGCGCCGTTGAGGCGATTGCCGGTGATGACGTTGCGCGCATAGCCGTTGTAGTCGCGGAAATTGACCGCGATCTTGGCTGCGAGCGCGTCGTTCGCGAAACGGCCCGAGTTGATCTTGCCGCGGAACTGCTTGAGCCCGTAGGAGCCGAGCGACACCCGCGCCTCGCCGCCGAAATCGTCGGTCGGGCGCGCGCTGATGACGTTGATCGTGCCGGCGAGGTTGTTCTTGCCGAACAGCACGCCCTGCGGGCCTTTGAGGATTTCGATGCGCTCGACGTCGAACAGGTCGAGCATCGTGCTCGACACGAAGGGGATATAGACGCCGTCGATGATCGTGCTGACCTTGGGGTCGGCGTTCGGATCGGGATCGGCGGTGCTCATGCCGCGGATCGAGATCATCGGGACGTTGGCGACCAGTCCCTGCGTCTGCAGCACGACATTGGGGGCGAGGCCGTTGAGGCTGGTGATATTGGTGCTGCCGCTGCCTTCGACCATGTCGCTGTTGAACGCTGAAATCGCGATCGGTACATCCTGTACGCTTTCAGAGCGGCGCTGTGCGGTGACGAGGATCTCGCCATAGGTTTCGTCGGTGCCCGTGGTGTCGTCGGTCGCAGTATCGGCCGCGGCATCCTGGGCATGCGCCGGGGCGGCCGAAAGCGCGATCGCGGCGGTCGAAAGCAATAGCAAAGCGGTCTTCATCTGATCCTCCCGTTTGCCGGGGCGCGCAGTGTCCGCTTCCGCACGCATCGACGCGTGCGGAATTGCGGCGTGCGCATCCGGCTCATTGTCCAAGGAACGGGTGTGACGGCTTGTGCCGCGTTATCGCCGGTCGGGGATTATCATCCTCGGTTCGTACCGTCGGTCTATCCTCATTCCCGCGGCCCTCATATCACGCCGGAAAAATACTTCAACTACTAAGTATTTCACTATTGTGAAATGCGGCGCGGGCGGAAAAGCGCTTGATGCGGATGGCAGGCACGTCCTATAAGTTAGATATCTAAGTATTATCGCGCCTCTCAGAACGGCGCCGACGGGGCGAGGCTGCATGACGGATCCGGCGAAGGCACGAACGCTGTACGACAAGATTTGGGACGCGCATGTCGTCGCCGACGACGAGGGCGAATCGATCCTCTACATCGACCTGCACCTGCTCCACGAAGTCACCTCGCCGCAGGCCTTCGCCGCGCTCGCCGCCGCCGGTCGCCCGGTCCGCCGTCCCGAACGCGCGCTCGCGCTGTCCGACCATAATGTCCCGACCGAGGGGCAGGCGGCGGGCACCGCCGCGGTCGCCGATGCGCAGGCGCGCGCGCAACTCCTGGCGCTCGAGGCCAATGCCGACCATGCGGGCATCGAGCGTTTCGCGATGGGCGATCCGCGGGGTGGCATCGTCCATGTCGTCGGCCCCGAACAGGGGCGCTCGCAACCCGGCATGACGATCGTCTGCGGCGACAGCCACACCTCGACCCATGGCGCGTTCGGTGCGCTCGCCTTCGGCATCGGGACCAGCGAGGTCGAACATGTGCTCGCGACGCAGACGATCCGCCAGCGCAAGTCGCGGGGCATGCGGATCACCATCGACGGCGCGCTTCCCGATCATGTCTCGGCGAAGGACCTCGCGCTGCACCTGCTGCGCGCGGTCGGCGTCGATGGCGCGACGGGCCATGTCATCGAATATGCCGGCCCCGCTATTCGCGCGCTGTCGATGGAGGCGCGGATGACGCTCTGCAACCTCAGTATCGAAATGGGCGCGCGCGCCGGGCTGGTCGCGCCCGACGATGTGACCTTTGCCTATCTCGCGGGCCGGCCCTCGGCGCCGTCGGGCGAGGCGTGGGGCAGGGCCGTGGCCCGCTGGCGCGCGCTTGCAAGCGACGCTGACGCAGTTTTCGACCGCGAATTGCGCATCGATGCCGCCGATGTCGCCCCGATGGTGACCTGGGGCACCAACCCGTCGCAGGCGGTCGCCATCGGTGAGGACGTGCCCGATCCGTCGGACCTGCCGGACCTCGATGCGCGGGCGAGCGCCGAACGCGCGCTCGCCTATATGAACCTTGCGCCGGGGATGCCGATCGCGGGCCTGCGCCTCGACCGCGTCTTCATCGGCAGCTGCACCAACAGCCGGATCGAAGATTTGCGCGTCGCCGCCGCGATCGCGCGGGGCCGCCATGTCGCGCCGCATGTCCGCGCGATGGTCGTGCCGGGATCGGGGCTCGTGAAGCGCCAGGCCGAGGCCGAGGGACTCGACGTCATCTTCACCGCCGCAGGCTTCGACTGGCGCGAACCCGGCTGCTCGCTCTGCGTCGGCATGAATCCCGACCGGCTCGCTCCCGGCGAACGCTGCGCCTCGACCTCGAACCGCAATTTCGAAAACCGCCAGGGCCGCGGTGGGCGCACCCATCTGATGAGCCCGGCGCTGGCGGCAGCGAGCGCGATCGCCGGGGCGATCGCCTCGCCCGACATGCTGGACTAGGCCGCCGTCTCGAACCGCGCGATCGCGTCTTCGTGGCGCAGCGTCCGCCCGATATCGTCGAGCCCCTCCATCAGCACCCGCCGGTCGTCGGGATCGACCGCGAAGGCCACCACCTCGCCCGAGGCGAGGCGGATTTCCTGCGCTGCCAGGTCGATTTCGACCGGCGCAAATTGCGCGAGCGCGATCTCCTCGCGCAATCGCTCGCACAGCGCCTCGGGCAGCCGGATCAACAGCAGCCCGTTCTTGCGCGCGTTGCCGGCGAAAATATCGCCGAAACTTGGCGCGATGACGCAGCGGATGCCGAAATCGTCGAGCGCCCACACCGCATGTTCGCGCGACGATCCGCAGCCGAAATTGCGGTCGGCGATCAATATCTGCGCGTCGCGGCACGCCGGGCGGTTAAGGATGAACTCCTCGCGCTCGCTGCCATCGGCCGCGAAGCGAAGCTCCTCGAACAGGTGCGCGCCGAGGCCGTCGCGGGTCAGCGCCTTCATGAAACCTGCGGGGATGATCATGTCGGTGTCGACATTGGCGAGCGGCAGCGGCGCCGCCACTCCGCGCACCCGGACAAACTGCTGCACCACGGCCTCCGGCTAATAACTTAGCAATCTAAGTAAATGCTATTATCCGCTTTGTCCAATCCTATCGTATGGTTGCGTCGGACTGGCGACGATAGAGGTTGCCGCCCGATTCTTCGGCCTCTAAGAATCGCGTAAGACACAAGGCCGTGATCGGCCACAGGGGAGCAGTGCATTGGCCAAGACAGACAAGAGCTTTCGGCATCCGGCCGAATATTACACCGATCCCGAAAACAGTATCGGCTATCTCGCACGCGTCGTCTTCCGCTCCTTCTCGCGGCTGCTCGAACGCCGCACGCTGACGCACGATGTCTCGGCGGGCCAATGGCGCTTCCTGCGCCAGTTGTGGCGCGAGGACGGCATTACCCAGCGCGAACTCAGCGAACGTGTCGGCATGCGTGAACCGACGACGGTCGTTGCCTTGAAGGGCCTCGAAAAGGCGGGTTTCATCACCCGCAAGAAGACCGAGGACGATCGCCGCAAGACCTTCATCTTTCTGACCCCGCACGCGCGCAAGCTCGAACTGGTGCTCGCGCCGATGAATGCCGAGATCCACGAGATCGCGACGCGCGGGATGAGCGACGAGGAGGTCGAGGTGCTGCAATCGCTGATGCGCCGCGTGATCGGCAATCTCGCCGACGAAACGCAAAAGCTGTCGGTGCTGTCCGACGTCAAGGCTTGATCCTGCGCACCTAAGTTGCGATGCCCGCTGCGAATCGGTTAGTATTCTAACCATATCGGGCGGGAGAGATTATGACGAAGATTGCGGTGATCGTGGGCAGCACGCGCGACGGCTCGTTCAACCGGGCGCTCGGCGCGCTCGCGGCGGTGCAGCTTGCCGCGCATGGTGCCGAGGTGATTATCGTCGATCTCGCGGCGCTCGACCTGCCGATCTACACGGCCGCGCTTGAGGCCGATGCCTTTCCGGCGGACGCCTTGAAGCTCAAGAAAATCCTCGCCGCGCAGGACGGGCTGCTCGTCGTTTCGCCCGAATATAATGGCTCGATCCCGGCGCTGCTCAAAAACGCCATCGACTGGGCGTCGCGCCCGACCGAGGGCGAGGGTCCGCTCGCGCTGACCGCCTTTCGCGGCAAGGCGGCGGCGATCATGGGCGCGTCGGTCAGCCCCTTTGGCGGTATCCGCGCGCTTGCGCATTTGCGCCAGATCCTCGGCACCATTCAGATGCTCGTGATCCCCGACCAGGTGCTCGTCCCCAATGCGCACGCGGCCTTCGGCGAGGACGGCCAGCTCAAGGAGGCGCTGCCCGCGTCGCTCGTCGACATGACCGCCGCGCGCCTCGTCGCGGTGGCCAAGGCGCTCGCGGTCTAGTCCCGCTTCTTTTTCGCCGGCGCCGGATCACGCTCGATATTGTCGCCCCAGTCGGCCTCGAGCGAAGCGAGCAGCGCATCGAAGCGATCCTGCCCCAGCACTTCGGCGATCTGCGCGGTCAGCGCGTCCATCGCGCGCTGGGCGTCCTGCCGCATCCGCGCGCCCGTTTCGGTCAGCGACACGATCATGTGCCGCCGGTCGTCGGGATCGGTGTCGAGCTTGACCATGTCGAGCTTGATCATCTGGTTGATCGTGCTGTGAATCGCCTGGCGCGAAACCCCCAGGTTGCGCGCGATGTCCGAGGGGCGGACGACACCGCTGACGACATTGGTCATCACCATCGATTGCGGGCGGCTGACGTCGGGCCAGCCGCGATCGTGCAGCCGCGCCTGCAGCCCTTCGTCCATCCAGCAAAAGCGCTGAAAAAGTGCGATGATCAATTGGTTGGTGCGCATATGATGCTGCGGTCGGCCCCCTTTGCCTTTGGTCCGTGCTAGAAGAAGGGCAGGGGGGACGCAAGGCAGCGCGGCGTTGCATATCCGAAATACTTAGTATACTATCCTTTTAACCGGCGCCAGGCGCCATGACGATGGGAGCGACAACGGCCATGATGGGATTGATGCAGGATGTTCCGCTGACGGTGGATCGCATCCTCGATCATGCCGCGAACTGGCATGCGGCCCGCGAAATCGTGTCGCGCGATGCCGAGGGGCGTGTCACCCGTTCGACCTATGCGGCGGTCCATGCCGACGCGAAACGAGTCTCGAACGCGCTCGCTGCCGAAGGAATCGGCCCGGGGGACCGCGTCGCGACGATGGGCTGGAACAGCGCGCGCCATCTGGCGGCCTGGTATGGCGCGGCGGGCATGGGCGTCGTACTCCACACGCTCAACCCGCGCCTGTTTCTCGAACAGATCGCCTATATCGCGAACCATGCCGGCGACCGGCTGCTGATCGCCGATCCGGCGACCGCCGACCTCGTCGAAGAGTTGCTGCCGCAGGTGCCGAGCATCGAGAAGGTGATCTTCTTCTGCGATGCCGCCTCGCTGCCCGAGACCAGCTTTCCTGCCGTCGCCTTCGACGACTGGATCGCCGGCCATCCCGCCGAATATCAATGGGGCGGGTTCGACGAAAATGCCGCCTGCGGCCTCTGCTACACCAGTGGCACCACGGGCAATCCCAAGGGTGTGCTCTATTCGCACCGCTCCAACTATATCCACGCTTTGATGACGCTCCAGCGCGACGCGCTGGGCCTCTCGGCGCGTGACACGGTGCTGCTCGTCGTCCCGATGTATCACGCTAATGCCTGGGGCGTCGTCTATTCGGCGCCCGCGGTCGGCGCGAAGCTCGTGCTGCCCGGCCAGCGGATGGACGGCGAATCGATCTATAATCTGATCGAAGAGGAGGGCGTCACCTACTCGGCCGCGGTCCCGACCGTGTGGCAGATGCTGCTCACCTACATGCAGGGGAATGGCAAGCGCTTCACCACGCTCGAACGCGTCACCATCGGCGGCTCGGCGTGCCCCGAATCGATCATCCGCACCTTCCGCGACGATTATGGCGTCGACGTCATTCAGGGCTGGGGCATGACCGAAACCTCGCCGCTCGGGACCGTGTCGGTGCCCAATGCGTCGATCGCGGCGAAGTCCGAACCCGAACAGATGGCCTACAAGCTCAAGCAGGGACGCCTGCTCTGCGGGCTCGAAATGAAGCTCGTCGACGACGCCGGAAATCGCCTGCCGCACGACGGCAAGACCCCGGGCCGGCTGATGATCAAGGGCCCGACGATCGCCGGCGCCTATTTCGGCAATGAAGGCGGCGATGTTCTCGATGCCGAGGGCTTTTTCGATACCGGCGACGTCAGCACGATCGACGCCGAAGGCTATATGCAGATCACCGATCGCGCCAAGGATGTCGTCAAGTCGGGCGGCGAATGGATCAGCTCGATCGAGATCGAGAATATCGCGATGGGGCATGAAGCGGTAGCCAATGCCGCCGTTGTGGGCGTGTCGCACCCCAAATGGGACGAGCGCCCGATCCTGCTCTGCCAGCTCAAGCCCGGCGCCAGCGCTCAGGCGGCGGATCTCACCGCCTATCTCGACGGCAAGATCGCCAAATGGTGGATGCCCGACGATGTCCTCTTCGTCGACGACATCCCGCTCGGCCCCACAGGCAAGATCGACAAGAAGGCGATCCGCGCCGGGCTGGAGGGCTATAAATTGCCCTTCGAGGTCAGCCGCTAGAACAACTGCAGAAACAGGAGAGAGACATATGGATCCCAATGGCATCGAGGGCCTCGACGCGACCTTCATCGGCCGCGCGCCGCCGACCGCGCCGCGCATCCAGGCGGGCGGCCATCCGTGCCAGGGTATCTACTGGACCGAGGCGGGCAAGCGCCCCAAGGTTGCGATCATCGCCACCCATTACAACGTCGATTTCTCCGAACATTATATCGCGCCCTATTTTGCGCGACAGGGTTTCGGCTTCCTCGGCTGGAACACGCGCTATCGCGGGTTCGAGGACCAGTTCCTGCTCGAACATGCGGTGCTCGACATCGGCGTCGGCATGAAATGGCTCAAGGAAGAGGCCGGAGTCGAGCAGATCGTCATTCTGGGCAATTCGGGCGGCGGTTCGCTGATGGGTGCCTATCAGGCCGAAGCCATTGCGCCGACGCTCACCGACCGGCTGCCGCCCGTTGGGCAGGATGCGCTTGCGCAGCTGGTGAAGGGCGATCTTTACATCAGCTTCAACGCGCATCAGGGCCGCCCCGAAGTTCTCACCGACTGGATGGATGCGTCGGTGATCGACGAGAATGATCCGACGCTGACCGACCCCGAACTCGACCCGTTCAACCCCGACAACGGTCCGCCCTATTCGGACGCATTCATCGAAAAATATCGCGCCGGCCAGCGCGCGCGCAACCAGCGGATCACCGACTGGGCGAAGGCCGAACTCGCGCGGCTCAACGCGGCGGGCATCCCCGACCGCATCTTCCCGCTTTTCCGCTGCTGGGGCGACATTCGATGCGTCGATCCGGCGATCGATCCGTCGGAGCGCAAGCCCAACTGGTGCTATCGCGGCGACCCCGCGATCGCCAACCGCACCCCCAGCATCGGCCGCGCCAACACGCTCAAGACCTGGCTCAACATGTGGAGCCTCGAAACCTCGCCGTGCCAGGGCCAGCCGCATCTCGCGAAGCACGACACCCCGGCGCTGGTCGTGCAGGGGCTCGCCGACACCGGCGTCTTTCCGAGCGATGCGCGCAAGATCTTCGATTTCCTCGGCTCGACCGACAAAAAGATCGAACTGATCCCTGGCGCGCATTATTTCGAGGATTCGATCAAGGAACGGCAGGACGCCGCCGACCTCGTCGGTGCATGGATCCGGGAGAAGCTGTGACGTGACGGCCGACGCCGATATTGTCGAGGCACTGCGTACAGCCGGGCTGGCGGGGGAGGGCGAGGTCGTCCTCCAGCCGCTGACCGGCGGCGTGTCGTGCGACGTGTGGAGGGTCGACAGTCCGGCCGGCCCGATCGTCGTCAAGCGCCCGCTGCCGCAACTGCGCGTCGCCGCTGAATGGCTCGCCCCCGTCGAGCGCGGGACCAGCGAGGTGCGCTGGCTGCGCCGCGCGCGCGGCGTCGATCCATATATCGCGCCCGAGGTTCTCGCCGAGCTGCCGGGCTTTGCCTTTGTGATGCGCTTCCTCCCTGGCTGCCCGGTGTGGAAGGACGAGCTGATGGCGGGTCGCGTCGATGCGGCTTTCGCCGCGCAGGTGGGGAAGGGCATCGCCGCGGTCCACGCCGCCACCGCCTATAACGACGGCGACCGAACCGACTTCCCCAACGACGACATGTTCCGCGCGCTGCGCGTCGATCCCTTCCTGCTCTATGTTGCGCAGCATGACGCCGAACTCGCGCCGGCGCTCACCGCGCTCGCCGAGGATCTTTCGGGCCGCAAGATCGCGCTCGTCCATGGCGATGTCAGTCCCAAGAATATCCTCGTCAGCGCCGACGGCCCCGTATTCCTCGACGCCGAATGCGCGGTCTATGGCGACCCTGCGTTCGACCTGGCCTTCTGCACCACGCATCTGCTGCTGAAAGCGGTGTGGTCGGGCGATGCGCGGATGAATGAAGCCGCTGCGGCGCTGGTCGCCGCTTACCGCGCCGGCATCGACTGGGAGGAAGCCGACGGCCTGCTCCTCCGCGCGGGCAAGCTCACCGCAGCGCTGCTTCTCGCGCGCGTCGAGGGCAAGTCGCCCGCGCCCTATCTTACCGACCGCGAACACAAGACCATCGTACGCGATCAGGCGCGCGCGCTGGTCCGCGCGCCGCGACCGATCGACGCGCTCGTCGCACACTGGAAAAGGACTTCTGAATGACTTCGCCCATCGCCTCCGTCACCGGCCGCCAGCTCTGGGACTCGCGCGGCCGCCCCACGGTCGAGGCCGAAGTCACGCTTGCCTCGGGCGCGGTTGGCCGCGCGATCGCTCCTGCGGGCGCTTCGCGCGGCGCGCATGAGGCGATCGACCTGCGCGACGGCGGCACGGCCTTCGGCGGCTTCGGCGTCGATCGCGCGGTGGCGGGCATCGGGTCGGAGATCGCGCGAGCGATCACGGGCATGGATGCGCATGATCAGGCGGCGGTCGACGCCGCGCTCTGCGCGCTCGACGGCACGTCAAACAAGGCGCGGCTCGGCGCCAACGCTGTCGTTGCAGTGTCGATGGCGGTGCTGCACGCCGCCGCCGCCGATGCGCGGCAGCCGCTGTGGCGCTACCTCGCGGGCGATACGAAAGTCCGCATTCCGCTCCCCGAAATCCAGATTTTCGGCGGCGGCGCGCACGCCGGGCGGCGCACCGACGTGCAGGACTTCATGATCATGTGCCCCACGGCGGGCAGCTTCCGCCGCGCGCTCGAGATCACCGACGATGTCTACCGCGCGGCGGGCAGGCTGATGGAAGCGAAAGGCCCGCTCAGCGGCGTCGCCGACGAGGGCGGCTGGTGGCCCAATTTCGCGTCGAACGAGGATGCGCTCGACACGCTGACGAAAGCGATCGAGGCGAGCGGCCACCGCGCGGGCGAGGAGGTTTTCATCTCGCTCGACATCGCCGCCAACGAACTCGGCGACGCTTCGGGCTACAGCCTCGCGCTCGATGACGGACGCCTGACGAGCGAAGCGATGGCGGCGCGGATCATCGAATGGGCGGGCCGTTATCCGATCCTGTCGATCGAGGATCCCGCCGGGCAGGACGACTGGGCCGCGATGGCCGCCGTCACCGCCGCGATCGGCGACCGCGTCCAGATCATCGGCGACGATGTGCTCGTCACCAATGCCGAGCGCGTCGCGCGCGCCGGCGACGAAGGGGTGTGCAACGCCGCGCTGATCAAGGTCAACCAGGTCGGCACCGTCACCGAGGCGAAGGCCGCGCTCGACGCCGCCGTCGCGCGCGGCTGGGGCGCGATCGTCTCGGCACGTTCGGGCGAGAGCGAGGACGTCACCATCGCGCATCTCGCGACCGGCTGGAACGCGGGGCAGCTCAAGGTCGGCAGTTTCACTCGCTCCGAACGCATGGCGAAGTGGAACGAGATGCTGCGCATCGAGGAAGCGATGGGCGATGATGCGGTGTTCGCGGGCTTCTCGGCCTTCGCCGGCAGCATCGGCGCGGTGGCGGCATGATCGTCCTCCACGCGCGGCCGAGCCCGGGATTTCGCGAGGCGGTCGACGCGATCTTCGGGCCGGGCGTCGTGACGCATGTCGACGAGGCTGCACCGCTCGACGATGTCGCGCCCGACATCACCGCGCTGCTCCATGTGCTCACCCCGGTGACCCCCGAATTCATCGCCTCGGCGCCCAAATTGAAGCTGGTCCAGAAACTCGGCGTCGGGGTGAACACCATCGCGCTCGATGCCGCCCGCGACCATGGCGTCGCCGTATGCAACATGCCCGGCACCAACAGTCAGGCGGTCGCCGAAATGGCGCTGTCGCTGATGATGGCGGTATTGCGCCGCACCTGCTTTTTCGACGCGCGCACCCGCGCCGGGCAGGGTTGGACCGCCGACCCGTCCGAGCTCGATCAGGTCGGCGAAATCGGCGGGCGCACGATCGGCCTCGTCGGCTTCGGAAATTCGGCCCAATTGCTCGCGCCCGCGCTCGCGGCGCTCGGCGCGAAGATCGTCTATACCGCGCGCAGCCCGCGCGACGTGCCTTATACTTTCCTGCCGCTCGACGACCTGCTCGCGACCAGCGACATCGTCTCGCTGCACATCCCGCTCACCGACGAGACGCGCGCGAGCATCGATCCCTTCGCGATGAAGCAGGGCGCGGTGCTGGTGAACACCGCGCGCGGCGAACTGGTCGACGAAGCCAGACTGGTCGAGGCGCTGACCAGCGGCCATCTGCGCGGCGCCGGCCTCGACGTCTTCGCCGAGGAACCATTGCCGCGCGGCAATCCGCTGCTGGGCCTGCCGAACGCGGTCCTCGCCCCGCATATCGCCTGGCTCACCCCCGAAACGCTCGTGCGCAGCCTGACGGTCGCGCATGAGAATTGCCGCCGCCTCGCCGCCGGCGAACCCCCCCTGCATCAGGTCATATGAAACACTTCGTCATTGCGAGCGAAGCGAAGCAATCCAGGGCGGTTTACGGCACTCTGGATTGCCGCGTCGCTTCGCTCCTCGCAACGACGAAGCTTAAGGATTGAACCCATGACTCTCCCTGTCGTCCTCATCACCGGCCAGCTCCTGACCGACGCCGTCTGGCAACCTTTGCTCGACGCCTGGCCCGACCGCGACGTCATCGTCGCCGACAACCAAAACAACGACAGCATCGAGGGCTTCGCCCAGCGCCTCCTCGACAACGCCCCGCCCAAATTCGCACTTATTGCCCACGCCATGGGCGGTTTCGTCGCCTTCGAGGTGATGCGCCGCGCGCCCGAACGCGTCGCCAAGCTTGCGCTGATCTCAACGCTCGCTTCGGCTGACGGCCCTGCGCAGACCGCGCGGCGGCAGGGCTATATCGACCTCGTCGAAGCCGGGAAGTTCGATCAGGTCGTCGAGGAACGTATCCCGATCCTCTTCCCCGAGGAAAAGCGGAATGACACCCGCCTGCTCGGCATCGCGCGGCAGATGGCGGCCGACACCGGCGCCGACACTTTCCTCGCGCAGCAGCGCGCGATCATGGCGCGCATCGACAGCCGCCCGCGCCTCGGCGAGATCGCGGTTCCGACCTTGCTGATCTGGGGCGAAAAGGACGGCATCACCAGCCGCGCGCATCATGACGAAATATTGGATGCGGTCCCCGGCGCGAAGCTCGAGGTCATCGCGGGGGCCGGGCATCTGCCGACTGTCGAGGCGCCCGAGGTGGTCGTGCCGTTGCTGAGCGAGTTTATCGACGCTTGAGCCTGTGTGTTCCCCGGCGGAAGCCGGGGTCCATGGAGCGTCGTCTGGACCCCGGCTTGCGCCGGGGAACAGCATTGCTACTTCAGCTCCGCCCGTACCAGTGCCGCGCCGTCGACCATTGCCTTCAGCTTCGCCTGGCTATGCTCGCGGCTGTGATACTTCATTCCGCAATCGGGCGCGATCCATAGCCGCTCCGCATCCACATAGCGCAAAGCCTCGCGAATGCGCCCCGCGACCACTTCGGGCCTCTCGACGTCGGGGATCGACAGGTCGAGCACGCCGTACATGATCGTCTTGGTCGGCAGTTCGGCGAGGATCGCGGGATCGAGCCCGGGCTGTGCCGCCTCGATCGAAATCACGTCGATGTTGGAGGCTTCCAGCTCGGCGAGGAAGTCATAGGCCTTGGGCTTCGGCCCCGTCGCGCCCGCGCCGTGATGCACCATCGCATAGCCGAAGCAGATGTGCAGCGCGGTCGTGCCGCCAACGCCGTCGAGCGCGCGGTTGATCGCCTCGATCGCATAGGCATTGGCCTCGGCGGCGCGCGCCTGCAGATAGGGTTCGTCGAGCTGGACGACATCGATCCCCGCCGCGAACAGATCCTTGATCTCGGCATTGACCGCGTCGGCATAGTCCATCGCCAGCGATCGCAGGTCCGGATAATAGCCATTCTCAGCCTGCTGCGTCATCGTGAAGGGGCCGGGCAGGGTGAGCTTCACCGGCCTGGTCGAATGGCGGCGCAGGAACGCCGCATCCTGCGCCTCGATCGGCGCCACGCGGCGGATCGGACCCGAGACGAGCGGCACCGGATTGGCGTTGCCGGTGCGGTCGATCGCGGTGCCATGCTTTTCGGTGTCGATCCCCGACAGCGCGGTCGCGAGCCGGTTCGAATAGCTTTCGCGCCGCATCTCGCCGTCGCCGACAATGTCGATGCCCAGCTCTTCCTGATCGCGGATCGCCATCAGCGTCGCCGCTTCCTGTGCGTCGGCCAGCCAGGGTTCGGGGATGCGCCACAGCGTCTCGGCGCGCACGCGCGGCGGCAGGCTCGCCTTCAATCTTTCGCGGTCGATCAGCCAGTCGGGCTGGGGGTAGCTTCCGACGATGGTTGTCGGCAATATGGGAAGGTTCTGCAACGCTTGTCCTCTCGATTTTTCGCTGGCCAAGCATTTGCTTAGTATTCTATCTAATTCAAGAAAAATTGACCGAAATCGACCTTGGGGAGAGTGAAATGATCGATCTGGATGCCATCCGGACCCTGGCCCATATCCCGGGCGCGCAGGCCCGCGCGCGCGGCGACGCGATCGCCGTCAAATATGGCGACCGCGAAACGAGCTTCGCCGATCTCGACCGGCAGTCGAACCGTGTCGCCAATGCGCTGATCGCCGCGGGCATTCAGCCCGGCGACCGTGTTTCGGCGCTGACCAAGAACCATGACGCCTGGTATCCGCTCTTCTTCGGCACCGCGCTCGCCCGCGCCTGTTTCGCGCCGATCAACAACCGGCTCGTTCCCGCCGAGGTCGGCTTCATTATCGGCGACGCCGCCCCCGAATATCTGTTCGTCGGCGAGGATTTCTTCGACTGCGCGCTCGCTGCGGTCGCCGGACTCGCCAACCCGCCGCGCCTCGTCGCGCTCTATGGCGCGCATCCGCAGTTCACGCCGTTCGACGAATGGCTCGGCGACGCCTCCGACGCCGCGCTGCCGGGTCCCGACCTCGCCGACGATGTGCTGCAACTCTACACCAGCGGCACCACCGGCCTGCCCAAGGGCGTCGTGCTGACGCACCGCAATTACCGCACTTTCCTCGAGGCCGCGACCGAGGTCGATGGTTTCGCCTATGGCGAGGACGAGACGGTCATCATCGTCATGCCGCTCTTCCATGTCGCGGGCACCAACGTCAGCTTCTCGGGTCTGGCGCAGGGCGGCCGCCTTTTGCTCGTCAAGGATTTCACCCCCGCCGACGCGATCCGTATGATGCGCGAGGAGAATGTCGCGCACGCCTTCCTTGCCCCCGCGATGATCCAGATGATGCTGATGCAGCCCGCGGCGGGCGAGGGACCCTATCCGGCGCTGCAATCGATCGCCTATGGCGCCTCGCCGATCGCCGAGGATGTGCTGCGCCGTGCGCGCGCGACCTTCGGCTGCGACTTCGTGCAATTCTACGGCATGACCGAGTCCGCCGGCGGCGGCTCCTATCTTTCGCCGAGCGCGCACGACATTCCGGGCAAGCTCACCTCGTGCGGCAAGCCCTGGCCGGGCGTCGCGATGGCGATCCTCGACGGCGAGGGCAAGGAACTCGGCGACGGCGAGATCGGCGAGATCGCGATCCGCGGCGGCATCGTGATGAAGGAATATTGGAACCGCGGTCCCGCGACCGAGGAAACGCTCGCGGGCGGCTGGCTCCACACCGGCGACGTCGGCTACCGCGACGCCGACGGCTTCTACTTCGTCCACGACCGAATCAAGGACATGATCGTGTCGGGCGGCGAGAATATCTATCCGGCCGAGGTCGAAAGCGCGATCATGGGCTGCCCCGGCGTCGCTGACGTCGCGGTGATCGGGGTGCCCGACGACAAATGGGGCGAGGCCGCGAAGGCGTTGATCGTCGCGTCGCCCGATGGCGCGCCCGATCCCGCCGCGGTCATCGCCTGGGCGCGCGAGCGCATCGCCGCCTACAAGACCCCCAAGAGCGTTGAATTCATCGAAGCGCTGCCGCGCAACCCCTCGGGCAAGGTACTCCGCCGCGAACTGCGCGCGCCTTATTGGGAAGGCAAGGACAGGGCGGTCGGCTAAGGGCGGCGAGCCGCGTCTTATCGCAGCAATAGCGGCTGTCAGGCGTTTGCAGACGTAAAGATCCTCCCTGTGGCCGAAGGCCATGGGGAGGGGGACCGCTCGCGAAGCGAGCGGTGGAGGGGCCGACAGCTTGCACGACGCCTGACGGCGTCGGCCCCTCCGTCAGCCCTGCGGGCTGCCACCTCCCCATCGCTTCGCGACAGGGAGGATTTGGGGAATGTCCACTCCCACCTCGGAACCGGCCCAAAAAAACGGCCCGGTGCTCGCACACCGGGCCAAGAGGAGTAGCTGAGGAGGAACTGGCTTATTCGGCCGGCACCGGCGTGCGGCCCGTGATCATTCCCGTGGCGCGCGTGCCATCGGCGCGGGCCGGGTCGTGCGCGACGTCGCTGGCGTCGAATTCCTTGGTCCATGCCGCGAATTCCAGGCACACGCCATCGGGGTCGAAGAAATAGATCGAGCGCACGAACACGCCGGGGTGCATCTTTTCGGCGAGGTTCGTGTCGCTGTCGTCATGGTTCAGCACGCCCGAAACCTTGACGCCCTTTTCCTTGAGCCGGTCGCAATAGGCGTCGAACTTGTCGGCGGCGACGTTGATCGCGATATGGTTCATCGAGCCGTGCGCCGAGGTGAAATTGCCCTCGCCGGGCAGCGCCTCGGGCGCCGAGATGCCGGGGACCGCTTCGGGAGCATCGGCAAACCAGAAAAAGGCGATGCTGTCGCCATTGCCGCAGTCGAAGAAGAAATGCTGGCCGCGTCCGCCGGGCAGGTCGAGCGTCTTGATCAACGGCATGCCTAGGATGTCGCGGTAAAACTCGACCGTCTTGGCCATGTCCTTGCACACCAGCGCCAGATGATTGACGCCGCGGAATTCGAACTCGCTATTGGTTGCAGCCATTATCCGTCTCCTTGGGCTTATGCGGGATTGGTGCTGGGGCGGCTTTTCATCCGCTCGTACCAGCCGGTAATATTGGTGAAGGCCGGGTCGATCGGCTGGCCGACACCGGCGCCGAAATCGAGGAAGGCGAAGAGCATCAGGTCGGCGAGCGTCAGCCGGTTGCCGACCACGAACTCGCGTCCGCCGATCAATCCGTCGACCCACTTGATGCCGTCCTGCGCGGTCGCCTTCAACCCGGCCGCCGCTTCGGGCAGGCAGCGCAGCCGCGGTTCGAAGAGCGGCAGCCCCTCGGCAAAGCGAAAGCCGTTGGTCAGCGGCTCGCAGATCTTGAGATCGATGCGGCGCACCCACATGCGCGTGACCGCGCGCTCCTCCGCCGTCGATCCGATCAGCGTCGGTTCGGGAAATTTCTCGTCTAGATATTCGCAGATGGGGACGATCTCGGTCAGCACCGACCCGTCGTCGAGCGCGAGCGCCGGGGTCTGCCCCGCCGGATTGACCTCGACATTATAGGGCGCCCGCCGATTCTCGCCGCCGCGCAGGTCGATCATGACCTGCGGCAGTTCGATGCCCTTTTCGGCCATGAACATGTTCACGACGCGCGGGTTGGGGCCGATGGAGTTATAATATTTCATGCCCATCCTCTCTTGGTCTGTTTATCACACGCGCCGATAACCGTCAAGTTAATTGACGGTTATCGGCATCGCGCTCATTGCCCCGCGGGACGCGGCGCGCTGAGGAAGTCGGCGGCGCTGAAGCCCTCGGGCGCCGCGACCTCGACGATCGGGTCTTCGCGCGCATCATATTCCATGCGCAGCGCGCGGGTGATCACCGCATGCATGTCGTAAAGGCAGGTGATGTAGGTAAATTCGAAGATCTGCTCGTCGTTCCAGAAGGTCTTGAGCTTGTCGAACACCTCCAGCGGCACGCGCCCGCTCGCCTGCGCGAGGCAATCGGCATAGGCGAGCACGGTGCGCTCCTGCTCGTTATAGCAGTCGGCGACCTGCCAGTGCGCGATCGCGGCGATCTTCTCGTCGCTGACGCCGAGCCCGCGCAGCGACTTGCAATGCTGCGAAAAGACGAACTGGCTGCCCTTGACCCAGCCGGCGCGCGTCTGACCGAGCTCGCGCAGTACCGGGTCGATCGTGCGCGCGGGATTGCGGTACACGGCAAAGCCCTTGACCGCATGTTCGAAAATGTCGGGCGACAGCGCGAACACCGTCCACCAGTCGCCCGGTGTGCCGGTCGCGGTGCCGGGTTCGGCCACGGGATCGCGGTCGCCGAACAGGCGGTTGTAATAGGCGAGGACGGTCTCGTCGGTGACTTCGGACCGGGGAACCTGGCGCAATACGGGCATGATTTACTCCTTAGGCGTTCGCAAATTTGCGGAATTCGGCGACATGGGCGCTGTCGAAATATTCGTCGAGACGGGTGATCTTGCCGTCCACGACCTTGCAGATGATCGCACAGGGCAGGCGCACGGCGCCCTCGTCATGGGTGCGCACGCCCTTCAGGACGTGCTGCTGGACGAAGCCGCCGGGAAAGGCGGTCAACCGGCGTTCGGCATATTCGCGGTCCTTGATCCGCGTGACCATCGCGGTCAGCACCACCGCGGTCTGCTCGGGCGTGCCGACCAGTTCGTCGGTGTTGTGCCAGATCTCGGCACCGGGCGCGAAACTGTTCTTCATCGTGTCGATGTCGCCTTCCTCGATCGCGTCGAAGAAACGCGTCGCCATCGTGCGGATATCGTCCATTTCACTCATCGCAGTCTCCATTCTCAGGCGGCGAAGTCCCCGGGCTGCAAGTCCTCAGGCCGCGAAATCCTTGTCCAGGTGGCGCATCATGGCCAGTTGCACCGCGCACGCCGCGAGTGCGAAGGGGATCAGCGCCATCAGGCCCCAGCGCAGGCTGTCGACGCCATATTCGGGCTTCAGCATGTCGCTGATAAAGCCGACGAACAGCGGGCCCAGGCCCAGGCCGATGATGTTGAACATCAGCATCAGGATCGATGTTGCGGTCGCGCGGGCGCGCGGCGGGGCCAAATTCTGCACCAGCGCCAGCGACGGCGCGATATAGAAGGTGCAGGCGGTCAGCGGCACCACCATTAGCGCAAGCACTGCGGGCCAGCCGTCGAGCATCAGTGCCGCGATCAGCGAGGGGATCAGGATCGCGGTGGCGATCGCGGGAACCAGGCCATAGGCGCGGGGCGAGTTTCGCGACAGCCGCGCCACCAGCCATCCGCCGCCCAGCGTGCCGGCGGCAAAGGTGATGCCCGCCACCGGCGCGAACCAGGTTCCCATCGCGGCGAGCGGCATGCCCTGCACGCGCATCAGATAGGCGGGGATCCAGTTGAGCATCCCATAGCTGGTGAACGCCGCGAACGCGGTCGCCGGCAGGATCAGCATCAGCGAACGGCGTTCGGCGAACAGCGCCAGCGCGCGCGAAAAGGGAACGGGCTCGACGCTGGCGCCCTTGTCCATCTGGCCGCGTATGGGCTCGCGGACCAGCCAGATCAGCAGCGGCCCGAGCAGGATGCCGACAGCGCCGATCAGCAGGAAGGCGTTGCGCCAGCCGATCGTCGAGGCCGCCCAGGCGCCGAAGGCTGCGCCCACGAACACGCCGAACGGCCCGTTGCAGGTGAACAGCGCCATCGCGATCGGGCGCCGCTCGGGCGGATAATAGTCGGCAAGCACCGAAACCGAGGGTGCGGTCCCGCCGGCTTCGCCGGCACCGACGCCAAAGCGCATCAGTGCGAGTTGCCAGAAATTGGAGACCAGTCCGCACGCCGCGGTAAAGCCGCTCCACACGACGCAGGCGATGGCGACCAGCTTCACGCGGTTCCACCGGTCGGCGAGGATCGCCACCGGCACGCCCATGCCGGCATAGAAGAGCGCGAAGGCGAGGCCGGTGAGCAACCCGAACTGGGTATCGCTGAGCGGGATATCGGCGCGGATCGGTTCGATCAGCATCGCGAGCAATTGCCGATCGACGAAGTTGATCGTGCCGATCAGGAACAGCATCGCCAAGGCGACATTACGGTGCAAGGCCAAGCCGTTGCCGGGCGCCGCAGCGCCGCTCTGGAGGGTGGTGGCCTCGGTCATATCGCTCCCAAACGCACGAGTCTTCTCGGTTGGAAAAAATACTTAGGTATTTAAGTTTATCTGTCAATGCGCTTTACGATAGGCCGCGGGGCCCGTCGCCGCCAGACGGCAAGAAGCCCCCTGCCGGCGTGGCAGGGGGCTCCAAACCCCAAAGATCGAATCTTCGGCGCCGCCGGAGCAAAGCCCCGGCGGCGGGGACGTCAGAAGCTCGCGCCGAGCGTCAGGCCAAAGGTCCGCGGCGCGTTGTAGAAGCGCTGGGTGAAGAAGTTCGCGGTCGGGGTCAGCGCTGCGACATAGGTCTTGTCGGTCAGGTTCTTGCCCCAGACCATCGCGCGGAAACGTCCGTCTTCGCTCTCCCAGCCGATCGACCCGTCGACCAGCGTGAAGTCGCCGGTCTTGCCCGCCAGATCGTTGGCGACGGTCGAATAATAGGTGCTGCGATAGGTCATCGCCGCGCGCAGGTTGATCGTTCCGGCGCTGCCCAGCGGAATGCTGTAGTCGGCCGAAAGATTGGTTTGCCACTTCGGTGCGCGGACCAGCTTGTTCCCCGTCAGGTCGACGTCGACCAGATAGGTTCCGTTGGGCAACCGCGTCACGTCGCCGCAGGTCGAGGTCGGCGGGGTCGCAAAGGCCGACGGGCCGTCGATATCGGCGCAGAAGCTGGTGTATTTCGCGTCGAGATAGCCGACATTGGCCGACAGGCGGAAATTCTGCGTCGGTTTCAGCGTCGCTTCGAACTCGAGCCCCTTGGTCGTCGCCGCGCCGATGTTGAGCTGCGCGGTTTCCTGTCCCGATGCGACATTGGGGTTGGGGAAGAAGACCCCGAATTCGAGCTGCTTGAACTTGGTATAGAAGCCTGTGACGTTGAGGCGAAGGAGATTGTCGAAGAAATCGCCCTTGAAGCCGAGCTCGTACAGGTCGGCGGTATTGTCCTCGGTCGGACCCGCGGTCGTCGTGGTCGCCGAACGCGCGCCGAAGCCGCCGCCCTTATAGCCCTGGCTGAAATTGGCATAGACCATCAGATCGTCGGTCACGCGATAGTCGAGCCCGGCCTTAAAGGTCGTGCGGTCGCGGTCGTAACCCAGCTTGAACGCCTTTCCGGCGGCAAGGTTGGTGTTGGCGATCGCCTCCATTTCGGCGAGCGACTTCACAAGATCCCGCGAGGTGAAGCGCGACGGGCTGATCAACACCCCGGTCGGATCGCGGAAATAATCCTTCGATTCCCAGCTCTGCCGCACGCCGAGCGTGATGTTGAGCCGGTCGGTGATGCCATAGATCGCCTGCGCGAAGAGCGCCTTGGCCGTATTGTCCTGCGCGACGAAATCCTGGCTGCCGAAATTCAGCGCGGGTGCCAGCAGGACGGGCAGCGTCGGGAAGGCCTGCGCCAGCTCGAAGCTCTGCTTCAGATAATAGCCGCCGACGACGAGGTTGAGCCGCGATAGGGCATCGGTGCGATCCGAAAAATCGGTCTGCAGGCGCAGTTCCTGGCTGAACTGGCGGTGCGACTGCAGGCGGAAGGTCGGGAAGAAGAAGATTTCCGACTGGTCGAAGTCGCTGTCGTTGAAATCGTCGGTCTCGATATAGCCGGTGACCGACTTGAGCTGCAACGAACCGAGATCGACGCCGATGTTGCTGATCAGGCCGAGCTGGTCGGTGTCGTGATCGGCAGGGAAGTCGCGGCCGATCGTATAGGCGCCGTCGTTCGGCTCCTCGAAGCGGAAGACCTGCCACAAGAGCTGGTTGCGGTTCGGTGCGGCGTCGCCGCCCGGCGCGCTCGAGCGGTCGCGGACGAGGAAGCCCTTGAGGTTGATGTCGATATTGTCGGTCGGGGTGAAGACCACGGTGCCGCGGAGCGTCAGCCGATCCTGTCCGCCGACTTTCTTGCCGTTTAAGCGGTTGGTGAAATAACCGTCATAGGTTTCCTTGTTGAGGACAAGGCGAACCGCCAGCGTGTCTTGGATCAGCGGCATGTCGACCGCCGCGCGGGCGTCCATGCGGCCGTAATTGCCGACGGTGACTTCGGCCTGCACGCCCCAATCGCGACCGGGGTTCTTCGAGTAGGCGGCGATACCGCCGGCGAGGGAATTCTTGCCGAACGAGGTGCCCTGCGGGCCGCGCAGCACCTCGATGCGGTCGAGGTCGAAGGTGTCGAGCATCGTGGCGACGGGGCGCGTGACATAGACGCCGTCGATCGACACGCCGACCGGGCTTTCCTCGGTCGATTCGATGCCCTGCGCGCCAAGGCCGCGGATGAAGATCGCCGCCGAGTTGGAGAAGGTCGCGACCGGCTGGATGCTGATGTTCGGGGTCGAGGGGGCGAGATCCGTGATGTCGCGCGCCGCGATCTTGGTCAGCGTTTCCTCGCCGAATGCCGAGATCGCCTGCGGGACGTCCTGCAGCGTCTCGTTACGGAAACGCGCGGTGACGATGATCTCGTCGGTTCCGGCATCATCGGCCGCCGCGGTGTCGTTCGCCGGATCGGCCTCCTGCGCCATCGCCGGCGCCGCGCAGCCGATCATTGCCGCAAAGGCGACACCCGACAGCAGAAATTGATTGAAACCCTTCATGCGCACCCTCCCTTGAGTGATTATGCCGACGGTTGCCGGGGCGCGGTTTTGCGCGTCCGATCCGTCAATCTGATTGACCCTTAGTATACTAATGGTCTTATGCTTGTCCAGAGCCTCAGCAGAAGGAGTGGCACTATGGAGCAGGATTTTTCCGTCGACGGTCCGAACGGCCTTTCGAGCCGCATTTTATGCACCGTCGAGTTCGAAGTCGGGGGCGGAATCTTCGGCATCGGCGCTTCGCCTTTCGGCGACCAGCGCATCGGATATATCAGTGGCGGGCGCTTTTTTGGACCCCGAATCAACGGTATCGTCCTCCCCGGCGGCGGCAACTGGTCGCGCGGCGGTCGCCTTGCCTCGGGCGCCGCGGTCGGCACCTTCGATGCGCGCGCGGTGTGGCAGACCGATGACGGCGCGCTCATCCAGCTGAGCTATTCGGGACGCAGCGTCGTCCCCGACGACGTCCGCGCGCTATTCGCCGACCCCGCCGCGCCGCCCGTCGATCCGTCGCGTTACTATCTGCGAATCGCCCCGGTGTTTGAAACCGCGAGCGCAAAATATGACTGGCTCAATGGCCTGCTTGCCGTCGGCGTCGGCGAACGGACCGACTTCGGCGTCCGCCACCAGATCTATGAGGTGCTGTGATGATCGACCTTCATTATTCGGCCACCCCAAACGGACAGAAGATTGCGATCATGCTCGAGGAGATAGGCGCCGACTATCGCGTCATCCCCTATGACATCTTCAACGGCGACCAGCTCACCGCCAAATTCGGCCGGATCAACCCTAACCACCGGCTCCCCGCGATCGTTGATCAAGCGCCAGCAGAGGGTGGCGATTCGGTCACCGTCTTCGAATCGGGCGCGATCCTGCAATATCTTGCCGAAAAGAGCGGGCGCTTCCTCGCCCCCGCAGGCGCCCCGCGCGCAGCGACGCTGTCCTGGCTGACCTGGCAGGTCGCCGGCCTCGGCCCGATGGGCGGGCAGGCAAGCCATTTCCTGCGCTACGCCCCGCCGGGACAGGATTATGCGATCGAACGCTATACGAAGGAGGTCGAGCGCCTGCTCACCGTCCTCGAAAAGCGGCTGCTGGCCAGCGCCTATGTTGGCGGCAACGATTATAGCATCGCCGACATGGCGATCTGGCCGGGCCGCGCCTCGGCCTTCGTCATGGGCATGGGCCTCGACGACTGGCCCGCGACAAGCGGCTGGTTCGAACGCATCCGCGAGCGGCCCGCCGTCGTGCGTGCCATGGAACGCTCGGATCTGAAAGCTCCCGCCAAATATCTCGGCCGTCACCAGAAACTCGATGCGCAGGAATGGTCGAACATGTTCGGCGATGCCAATCGTGCCGCAGTGAAGCGAGACTAGCGCGCGTTCGTCACTTCGCGACGCTCTGCCGCACACCGTCCCAGTCCGCCGCCGGCGGCGCGGCGCGAAAGGCGCGGACCCGTTCGGCGAAGACGCGCGCCGGCCCATCGTCCGGCACGATCGCGAGGCAGTGGGCAAACGCCTTCCGCCCGGTCCCAATCGCGCGCGCAATAATCGGATAGGCCGGTTTCGAACGTCTCGCGCAATTCGGGCCGTGGTTTCGCGACGCCGCATCGGCGCGTCTTCGGCCGAGCCGACTCGGTCCTCGGCTACAATATCGATCGCATTCCCCCTGCTCGCCGCGAAATACAGCAGGAGCGCTAATCTTTCGACGCCAAATAACCGTTTTGACGCTCGTGACCCTGGTCATCGGGGGTGTAAATGGCGACTTTGCGAAATACTGTCCTATGTTAGCGCTTTATGCGCTTTCATGCTAACCCGGGTGCTAAATCGACGGGGGAGGTGACCGATGCGGGGTTCCGGACCATTGTGGGGGCTGCTCAACGCGGCGCGGCTGGCCAATCTGGTCGACGAGGGCGCACCGCCGCCGGTCGCCGTTGCCGGCGGGATCACCCGGCGCCGCGTCCTCGCAGCGCTCGGCGCCACTGCCGCGCTGCCGCTCGCGGGCTGCTTTGCCCCTTCGTCCGATAAACGGGTCGGCCGCGTTGCGATCATTGGCGGCGGCCTCGCGGGCCTCGTGGCGCTCGACGCGCTCACGACCGCCGGGGTCAAGGCGCATCTCTATGAAGCGCGCGGGCGGCTCGGCGGGCGCGTGTTGACCACCGATTTCTTTCCGGGGTTCGATATCGAGGATGGCGGCAACCTCATCAACACCGACCATGCGGACATGCTCGCGCTCGCCAAACGCTTCGCCATCCCGCTCATCGACCGCAAGCCGATGGCGGCGCACAGCCGCTATGTCGCCGACGGCCGCTTGCTCGGCGACGCCGAACTGATCGAGGATTTGCGCGCGATCGCGGCGCAGATCGCCAGGGATGCCGCGGCGCTCGACGCCGATTACGACGCGGTGGCGCCGAAACTCGATGCCATGTCGGTCACCGCCTATCTCGACCAATATGCCGCACTGGTGAAGCCGCACGTTCGCGCGCTGCTCGACGCGACGATCCGCACCGAATTTGGCGCCGAACCCGGCGACGCCTCGGCGATCGAACTGCTCTTCAACCTGCCCGTTGTCGATGGCAAGCAGGCCGAGCTGATTTCGCTTAGCGACGAGCGCTTCATCCTCACCGGCGGCTCGTCGAGCGTCGTCAAGGCGCTCTCCGAACCACTGATGGCGAAAATCTCGACCGGCCACGCCCTCGCATCGATCGCGAAGTCGGGCGACGCGCTCAACCTCAAATTCGCCAATGGCAAGGCCGATCGCGTCGACCGCGTCATCGTCACCGTCCCCGCGCCGCTGATGCGCACGATCGACTATGGCGGACTGCTGCCCAAGCAGTGGGCCGCGCTGGTCGCCGAGATCGACAGCGGCCGCAACGACAAGATCAACGCCGGCTATGCGACGCGCGTCTGGGAGGACCGGACCGGTCCTGCCGGCGCCGCCTGGGCGGTCGACACCAAGGGCCCTGGCGTCTTTTCCGAATTCTGGGACGCCAGTTCGGGCCAGCCCGGTCCGGCCGGGGTACTCACCTGGTTCTTCGGCGGCGATCAGGTCGACGAACTGCAAGCGGCCGCGCCCGAAACCACGCTGAGCCGTGCGGAATCCGCCATCGCACCCGCCGTCCCCGGCCTCAAGGCGACCGCCATGCGCCGCACCGCATGGGTCAAGGATCCCTTCTCGCGCGGCGCTTACTCGACCTTCAAGCCCGGCCAGCTCACCCGCTTTGCGCCGCATTTCTGGCTCGAAGAGGATGGCAAGACGACCCAGCAGGCGGTCGTCGGCCCGATCGTCTTTGCCGGCGAGCATCTGTCCGACGCCTTTCCCGGCTATATGAACGGCGGCGCGCAAACCGGCCGCCTCGCGGCCGAGGCGATATTGGCGGAGATCAAGGTCGCGGGTTAGAAACCGCCGGAGCCTGGCGCGCCTGATGCTGGCGGTCGCCCCACAGGATCGCGCGATGCTCGTCGGTAAAGCCCGTCAGCCCGCCCTCGATCGTTTCGGCGCGCGCGACGCCGACGGTCATGCCCTCGGCGACCGCGGGCCGTTCGAGCATCGCGGCGCCCCAGCGGTCGACGTTCGGAAAGCGCCCCGCCTTGTCGATCAGCTGGCGCCGCAGATAGGGCAGGGTGGCCATGTCGGCGATCGTATATTCGTCGCCCGCCAGCCACGCCGCTTCGCCGAGCCTTTTGTCGAGCACCATCATCAGCCGGTCGACCTCGCGCGAATAGCGCTCGATCGCATAATCGTGCCGGTCCTTGGCATAATGGGAGAAATGCGCCTCCTGCCCGAACATCGGGCCGACGCCCGACACCTGGAACATCAGCCATTGCCAGCAGGTCGCGCGCCCGACCGGATCCGCGGGTACGAAGCGGCCGGTCTTTTCGGCGAGATAGAGCAGGATCGCGCCCGTCTCCCAAAGCACGAAACGCTCGCCTTCGGGGCCGTGCTCGTCGACGATCACCGGCGTCTTGTTGTTCGGGTTGAGCGCGAGGAATTCGGGGGTCAGCTGGTCGCCCGCGAGGATGTCGATATATTCGAGCCGCCAGTCGAGCCCCATTTCGAGCAGCGCGATCGCGATCTTGCGCGCATTGGGGGTGGGGCCGCCGTAGAGCGTAATCATCGGTCTAGCCCTCCCGGCCGAGCCAGCGCTTCAGCACCTCGTTCGTATCCTGCCCGACGACCAGCGGGGCGGGGCGGCGGACGGTGCCCGGCGTGTTCGACAGTTTCGGGAAGACGCCCTGCATGCGGATTTCGCCCAGCTCGGCGTCGGGGACGGTCACCAGCGCATCGCGCGCCGCAAAATGCGGGTCGACCATCATGTCCTCGGCGTCGAAGACGCGGCCGGCAGGGACCGCCGCCTCGACCATCTTCGCCTCAAGTTCGTCGATCGTCAGCGTCCTGGTCCATTCGCCGATCAGCGCGTCGAGTTCCTCCTGCCGCACCCCGCGCGCGCGGTGCGTCGCATAGCGCTCGTCGCTCGCCAGTTCGGGCCGTCCCATCGCTGCCGCGAGCCGCGCGAAGACGCCGTCCTGGTTCGCGCCGATCAGATATTCGCCGTCCTTGCACGGGTAGACGTTCGACGGCGCGATCGCGGGCAGCGTCGATCCGGTGCGGCGACGCTTGGTGCCGCTCGCCGAATAGTCCGACACGGTCGATTCCATCACCTGCAGCACCGCTTCATACAGCGCCGAATCGACGATCTGGCCTTCGCCGGTCTTGCTGCGGTGGTGCAGCGCCGCGAGCGCGCCCATGCAGCCATAAGTGGCGGCGAGCGTGTCGCCGATCGACACCCCCATGCGCGCGGGCGGCAGCTCGGGATAGCCGACGATGCCGCGCCACCCGCCCATCGCCTCGCCGATGCCGCCGAAGCCGGCGCGCGACGAATAGGGGCCGGTCTGGCCGTAACCCGATACGCGCACGACGATCAGCCCGGGGTTGGTCTTGCGCAACTCCTTCGGATCGAGGTTCCATTTCTCGAGCGTGCCGGGACGGAAATTCTCGATCAGGATATCGGCCTTGGCGATCAGCTCGCGCGCCAGCTGCTGGCCTTCTTCGCTGCGCAGGTCGACCGCGACCGAATATTTGTTGCGCGCGATGACGCGCCACCAGCTGGGCTTGTCGCCCTGGCCCCAGTTGCGCATCTGGTCGCCGCCACCCGGTGGCTCGAGCTTGACGATCTCGGCGCCCATGTCGCCGAGCAGCTGGCCGCAAAAGGGGCCGGCGATCAGCTGCCCCATCTCGACGACCTTCAACCCCTCCAGCGCGCCCGCGCTGTTCGCTTCCGTCATATCATTCCCTTCGGGCGTCTATCTGGCGTAGGAAGGGGCCGCGCGCGGCCCGACATCCTCATCCCTGTGGCCATGATATACTTAGAATGCTATGCAATTATCAACTCGAATCTCGGATATGCGCGAAGATAGGCAAGATCGTGAAGCAAAAGACCATCGAAATCGTCGAGGTAGGCCCGCGCGACGGCCTGCAAAATGAAGCGCTTGCGGTCGCCACCACCGACAAGCTCGCGCTGATCGAACGCGCGATAGTCTATGGCGCGCGCCGCATCGAGGTCACCAGCTTCGTCAATCCCAAGAAGGTTCCGCAACTCGCCGATGCGGAAGAACTGGTCGCTTTGCTTCCGCACCGCGACGACGTCACCTACATCGGTCTCGTCCTCAACCGCCGCGGCGCCGAACGCGCCATCGCGACCGCCCGCATCGACGAACTCGGCGCGGTGTGCGTGACGAGCGACAGCTTCGGTATCCGCAACCAGGGCCAGACCTCCGACGAATCGCTCGCCGCCGCGATGGAGATCGTCGCGCTCGCGAGATCGGCGGGTCGCAGCGGCCAGATCACCATCGCCACCGCCTTTGGCTGCCCGTTCGAGGGCGAAGTCGCGATCGACCGCGTCGTCGACATGGCAAAGCGCGCCGCCGAGGTGTCTCCTCGCGAAATCGCGCTCGCCGACACGATCGGCGTCGGTGTCCCTTCGCAGGTCAGCGAAATGGTCGGCCGCGTCCGCGAAGCCGTCGCCGGTCTCCCGGTCCGCGTCCATTTCCACAACACGCGCAACACCGGCCTCGCCAATGTCTGGGCGGCGGTCGCCGAAGGGGCAGCGACGGTCGATGCCTCGCTCGGAGGCCTCGGCGGCTGCCCCTTCGCACCGGGCGCCGCGGGAAATGTCCCGACCGAGGATGTCGTCTATATGCTCGAGCGCGGTGGCGTCGCGACCGGGCTGGAACTGCCCGCCATCGTCGACGCGGCGACATGGTTCACCGATGTCATGGGTCGTCCCTTGCCCGCGATGGTCAGCAAGGCGCCGGCCTTTCCGAACTGAGGCCCGAAAGCAAAAAGGCGACCCCGAAAGGCCGCCAGTTTGTCTGAAAGGAGACGACTCTCCCCCCTGGGTCGTCTGGACTGAATATCGCGTGTTTTCGCCGCCCGCATTGATGCAGGTTAGTCGGCGCGATATTTTCGGAAGTCGAGATGTGGTGAGCCCTGCTGGGTTCGAACCAGCGACCTACTGATTAAAAGTCAGTTGCTCTACCGACTGAGCTAAGGGCCCCAGCGCGGTGCCGCATGGGGGCGCCGCGAAGTGAGCCGCCGCCCTAGTGCGCCGATGCGCCCCGGTCAACCGGCTTTGCCCGCACCAGCTTCGCCGCGAGCTGGCGGACGCTGCGGCCGAGCAGCGGGTGGTGCCAGTCGGGGGCGACCGCGCGCAGCGGGCCGAGGACGAAGGCGCGGCTGGTCATCGCGGGGTGGGGGATGGTCAGCGCGGCGTCGCTCCACGCGCCGCCCGACCAGAGCAATATGTCGAGGTCGAGCGTCCGTGCACTCCAGCGCTGGCCGGTGCGGCGACCGAAATCGGCCTCGATCGCCTGCAGCCGCTCGAGCATCTCCGGCGGGCTCAGCGCAGAGGCCACGAGCGCGACGGCATTGGCATAGCGCCGCCGCGATGGGCCTAGCGGCTCGCTCGCGATGATCGGGCTGGCATCGACGGGTTCGATATCGTCGCTTTCGAGCGCCGCGAGCGCCGCCATCAGCACCCCGCGCGGATCGCCGAAGCGGGCATGGCGCCGGTTCGAGCCGAGGCCGATGGCATAAAGAGGCAGGGGCGTTGCGTTGGCCATGGCCGAGCGCCTAACGCAGCGGCGTGGAGATTGTAAGCCCCTTGCCCGGCACCGAGCCGCCGCGCGACTGCCCACGCTGCCCGCGCCTCGTCGCCTTTCGCGAACAATGCCGCGCCGACTATCCCGACTGGTGGAACGCGCCGGTCTATGCGTTCGGCGATCCCGACGCCTGGCTGGCCTTTGCCGGGCTCGCCCCGGGCAAGCATGGCGCCAACCGCACCGGGCGGCCCTTCACCGGCGATTATGCCGGCGACCTGCTCTTCGCGACGCTGGCGCAATTCGGGCTGAGCCGCGGCACTTATGGGGCGCGCGTCGACGACGGGCTGACGCTTGACGGTGCAATCATCGTCAACAGCGTCAAATGCCTGCCGCCGCAGAACAAGCCGACGCCCGCCGAGATCGCGCAATGCCGCCCCTATTTCGAGACGCAGATGGCGGCGCTGCCCAAGGTCCGGGTGGTGATCGCGCTCGGCAAGATCGCCCATGACGCCGCGGTGCGTGCCGCCGGCGGCCGGATCGCCGCCTTTCCTTTCGCGCATGGCGCCGTCCACCTGCTCCCGGACGGCCGCCATCTCGTCGATAGCTATCATTGCTCGCGCTACAACACGAACACCGGCCGGCTCACTCCCGCGATGTTCGCCGATGTCTTCCGGACCGCGCTCGCGCTCGGCGATCAGACCAAAGGCCCGAATTCCTCGACCAGTCCGCGATAAAGCGCGCGCTTGAATGGCACGATCAGTTTCTCGATCTCGTTCAGCTCGGACCAGCGCCAGGCGCGAAATTCCTGGTGCATGGTCGCGATATCGATGTCGCTGTCCTCGCCCATGAAGCGCATCAGGAACCAGTGCTGGCGCTGCCCGCGATATTTGCCGCCCCACATCTTGCCGATCAGATGGTCGGGCAGGTCATAGAAATATTCCTCGCGGCTGCGCGCGATGATCTCGACCAGCCCGCCATGGACGCCGGTTTCCTCGCCCAGTTCGCGGATCGCGGCCTCTTCGGCCTCCTCGCCGGGGTCGATCCCGCCCTGCGGCATCTGCCAGGCCTCGCTCGACGTATCGAGCCGCTGGCCGACGAAGACCCGGCCTTCGCGGTTCGCGAGCATCACCCCGGCGCAGGGGCGATAGGGAAGTTTGCTATGGTCGATCATGCGGCGCCGGTAGCTTCGACGACCAGCGCTTTCAAGACGGTCAGCGCGCCCCGGATATCGTCCTTCGCGCTCGGGATCGCCTGCGACAGGTTGATGTAGCCGTGGATCGTACCCGCGCCCTCGCGATAGACCGTCGTCACCCCCGCCTCGACCAGCTTCGCGGCATAGGCACGGCCCTGGTCGCGCAACGGATCGAGTCCCGCGGTGGTCAGCACCGTCGGCGGCAGTCCTTCGGCCGGGAAATCGAGCGGCGATGCGCGATAATCGGCCGGATCGGCGGCATAGCTGTTGCCGAACCAGGTCATGCTGCCCTGCGTCAACAGATAGCCTTCGCCGAAATCGCGGTAGCTTTGCCAGTCGTCGTGCGTCGTCACCGCGGGGTAAATGGGGTGGATCGCCAGCACCGGCTTCGACGCCGACCTGTCGCGCAGCGTCAGCGCGGTCGCGATGGTCAAATTGCCGCCGGCGCTCTCGCCCGCCAGCACCAGCCCGGTGCAGGGGATATTGTCGGCCACCCAGCGCGTTGCGGCCTCGCAATCCTCGGGCGCGGCGGGGAAAGGATGTTCGGGCGCGAGCCGGTAGTCGACCGCAATCACCGGCATGTCGAGCTGGCGTGCCGCCTCGGCGCACCAGCCGTCATGCGTGTCGAGATCGCCGATCACCCAGCCGCCGCCATGATAGAAGACGAGCACCGGGCCGACGTCGCGGTCTGGGCGGCTGTCGTACAGGCGGATCGGAATGTCGCCGGCCGGGCCGGGGATCGTGCGATCCTCGACCTTCGCGATCTCGCCGCGCGGGCTGTCGGCCATCTGCGTCATCGCCCGGAACATCTCGCGCGCGGCATCAGCCGGCAATTCTTCCATCTTCGGGCCTTCCTGTGCATTCAGAAAGGCAAGGAAGCCTGCCACGTCGGGGCGGGTGAAATGGGTCGTGCCGTCGGTCATCCTGATCATCCCTCTTTTATGTTGTCCGGCGCAGCTATTCGGCATCGCCGCCGATAATTCAATGGCAATTGGCAACTGATCTGGCACGTCGGCGCGCGCATTCGCTTTGCAGCGCACAATTTTTTCTGAATTGCGGCTTGCCGCCGACGGGCCTAGGCCAAAGTTACAGGTTCGCAAGATTCAAAGGCAGACAAGAAAAATGGCGACAGCGGTAGAGGACAAGCCCGGCGAGCGGCAGTCCCCCCTTTCCGACGCAGTGGTGGTTCGATTTGCAGGCGATAGCGGCGACGGGATGCAGCTGACCGGTGGTCAGTTCACCCTCTCGTCGGCGCTCGCGGGCAACGACTTCGCGACCTTCCCCGACTTTCCCGCCGAAATCCGCGCGCCGCAGGGCACGCTGTTCGGTGTGTCGGCCTTCCAGATCAACTTCGGCTCCTCGGCGATCGAGACCGCGGGCGATGCGCCTGACGTTCTCGTCGCGATGAACCCCGCCGCGCTCAAGACCAATGTCCCGCAATTGAAGCAGGGCGGCCTGATCATCGCCGACGAGGGCGAGTTCAATGACCGCAACCTCGTAAAAGCGAAATATGCGGCCAATCCGCTGGAGGACGGCAGCCTCGCCAAATGGCAATTGCTGAAACTCAATATCAGCCAGTTGACGATGGACGCGGTCAAGCCCTTTGGCCTTGGCAACAAGGAAGCCCTGCGCTGCAAGAATATGTGGACGCTGGGGCTGGCGCTGTGGATGTTCGATCGCGACCGTCAGCCGCTGATTGACTGGCTGAACGGCAAATTCGCGAAGGATCCGAATCTCGCCGCCGCCAACGTCGCGGCGCTCAACGCCGGTCATGCCTATGGCGAGACCGCCGAACTCGCGGGTCCGCTCAAACAGCACCATGTCGATCCCGCGCCGGTTGCGCCGGGGCTTTATCGCACGCTGACCGGCGCCGAGGGCATCGCGCTCGGCCTTGTCGCGGGGGCACAGCTTGCCAAGCTGCCGATGTTTTTCGGCGGCTATCCGATCACCCCGGCGTCGGCGATCCTGCACCACCTGTCGCGGCTCAAGGAATATGACGTCACGACATTTCAGGCGGAGGACGAGATCGCGGCCATCTGCTCGGCGATCGGCGCCAGCTATGGCGGTTCGCTGGGCGTCACCAGTTCGTCTGGGCCGGGCATCGCGCTGAAGGGTGAGGCGATGGGCCTTGCCATCATGACCGAGTTGCCGCTGGTCATCGTCAATTCGCAGCGCGGCGGCCCCTCCACCGGCCTGCCGACCAAGACCGAGCAGTCCGACCTCTATCAGGCGGTCTATGGCCGCAACGGCGACGCGCCGATGCCCGTCATTTCAGCGCGATCGCCCGGCGATGCGTTTGAATGCGCGATCGAGGCGGTGCGGATCGCGGTGCAACATATGACCCCGGTCATGTTGCTGACCGATGGTTATATCGCCAATGCGGCGGAGCCATGGGCGGTCCCCGACCTCACGACTTATGAGGCGTTCCCGGTCGAATTTCTGACCGAGGTGCCAGAGGGCGGTTTCAAGCCCTATGGCCGCGACGAAAAGCTCAAGCGCCCGTGGGTCAAGCCCGGCACCCCCGGCCTGCTCCACCGCATCGGCGGCATCGAGAAGGAAGTCGACACGGGGCATATCAATTATGCGCCGGACAACCATCAGGCGATGACCGACATCCGCAAGGACAAGATCGACGGCATCAAGGTTCCCGACCAGGTCGTCGAACTCGGCGCCGAGGGCGGCAAGCTCGCGGTCGTCGGCTGGGGCTCGACCTTCGGCCCGATCCACCAGGCGGTCCGCCGCAAGCGCGCCGAGGGCAGGGACGTCAGCCATATCCACATCCGCCACATCTGGCCGCTGCCCGCGAACCTCGGCGAACTGCTCAAGAGCTATGACAAGGTGATCGTGCCCGAAATGAACACCGGGCAATTGAAGACCGTGCTGCGGGACCAGTATCTGGTCGACGCCAAGCCGGTGAACAAGGTATCGGGCCAGCCCTTCACCATCGCCGAAATCGAAGCCGCGATCGAGGAGGCCTTGAGCTAATGTCCATCGAGGACTCATCCGTTGTTGACGGTATGGGGACGGAAGTGGCCACGGGAACAACCGTCCTCACCATCTCCGATCATCTCGATTGGACGGATGAGAAGCGTCATCTTCAAGCGATCCAAGAAAAGCTCAACGCCTATCTGGATTTTGTAGATAGCGGTCAGTTGTTCGAACGCAGGCCAGAAGCGCGCGAGACGTCGATCAGAATTGATATTATTGCCCAACACGCCGCGCCAGAAACTGTCGGGTGGTTTTTTGAACGAGCCGAGCAGGCTGCTGCGTCAAACAATGTTGGGCTGGTTTATAAGCAACTGCCTACGGGCTACTAGGATATTGAGGGTTATTCGATGAATGAAATGACCACCATCGCGCGCACCACGACGCTCAAGGATTGGGAGACCGATCAGGAAGTCCGCTGGTGCCCCGGCTGCGGCGACTATGCGATCCTCAAGGCGGTGCAGCGCACCATGCCCGAAATCGGCACCGCGCCCGAAAACACCGTGTTCATCAGCGGCATCGGCTGCTCGTCGCGCTTTCCCTATTATATGGAAACCTATGGCTTCCACACGATCCACGGCCGCGCGCCGGCCTTTGCGACGGGATTGAAGCTCGCCAATCCGAACCTCGACATCTGGATCGTCACCGGCGACGGCGACGGCCTGTCGATCGGCGGCAACCACACGATGCACCTGATCCGCCGCAATCTCGATTGCCAGATCATGCTGTTCAACAACGAGATCTATGGCCTCACCAAGGGTCAGTACTCGCCGACGAGCCGCGTCGGCACCTCGAGCCCGTCGACGCCCTATGGCTCGGTCGATCGCCCCGCACAGCCCGCGGCCTTCGCGCTCGGCGCCGGCGCGCGCTTCGTTGCGCGCGGTTTCGACGTGTCGAAGAAGCTGCCCGAAGTGCTCAAGGCGGCGCACGTCCACAAGGGCGCGGCGTTCATCGAGATTTTCCAGAACTGCATCGTCTACAACAAGGATGTGTTCGAGGATTTTGCCGCCCCGAAGGGCGCCGAGGACCGCCAGCTCTGGCTCGAGAATGGCGAACCGATGCTGTTTGCGAAAGGCACCAAGGGCATCGCGCTCAATAGCGAAGAACTGCACCTCAAGGTCGTCGACGTCGTCGATGGCGACTGGCAGTCGGCGGGGGTGATCGTCCATGACGTCACCAACCGCAGCGTCGCGCACATGCTCGTCGAAATGCGCTTCGGCGAATTTCCGATGGCATTGGGCGTCCTCTACGACGACCCGCGCCCGACCTTCGAGGCTGACGTCTGGCGTCAGAACAAGGCGGCGTCGGAAGGCAAGAAGGCCGACCTGCAAAGCCTGCTCAAAAAGGGCCAGACCTGGACGGTAACCGAGGGCGGTCCGGAACTTTAACGCATTGCGATAACACTGTGGGTCGGGTCTATAGGCCGCTATGGATAACCTGACTCACAGCCTTTTCGGCGCCGTGCTCGGCCAGATGGGGCTCAAGAAGAAGACCGGGCTCGCGATGCCCACGCTGGTGATCGCGGCGAATATTCCCGATATCGACGCCGCCTGCACCGTCTACGGCCAGCTTTCGCTGTCGATGCGCCGCGGCATCACCCACGGCCCGATCGCGCTGGTCCTGCTACCGATCCTGCTATGGGCGCTGATGATCGGCTTCGACGCTTGGCAGACGAAACGCGGCAAACGCCCCGAAAACCGCCTGCCGATCCACAAGGGCTGGCTGCTCGCGCTCGCCTATATCGGCTGCCTCAGTCACCCCGCGCTCGACTGGCTCAACAATTACGGCATCCGCCTGCTCGAACCGTTCAGCTATCGCTGGTTCTACGGCGACAGCATCTTCATCATCGACCTGTGGATATGGATCGCGCTCGGCCTGTCGGTGTGGCTCTCGCTGCGCCGTGAGCGCCGCAAGGTCGCCGCCTGGACGCGCCCCGCGTGGGTCGGCTTTACCTCAGTCTGTGCCTATATCCTGTTCAACGGTGCGATCACCGGCACCGCCGAGCGCGAGATTTCGGCGGTGCTGAAGGGAGCAGGGCGGCCGGGCGCTTTGGTCGTCGCGAGCCCGCCGCCGCTGATGTTCTGGAAACGCGACGTTTTCTGGCGCAGCGGCGACCGCTACGGGAGCGCCAGCTTCGATCTCGGGTCGGGCGGCGAGGTCGATATCAGCGGTACGTCCACCGGCATGAACGATCCGCGTGTCGCGCCGATGGTGGCGACCAGCCCGGTCGCGCAGGCCTTTCTCTTCTGGTCGCGCATGCCCGTCGCGAAGTTCGATGCCAAAGGCCGCCTGATCCTGAGCGACCAGCGTTTCGGGAACCCGCTGAGCCGCGGACAGTTTGAGGTTGTCGTAGACCCTCAACCGGGACCCAAGCCCTGACCGCACCCTCGATCGTCTGGTTTCGCCGCGACCTCCGTCTCTCGGACCAGGCCGCGCTGCTCGCCGCTGCGTCGGCGGGGCCGGTAATCCCCGTCTACATCCTCGACGACCAGACGCCCAAGCATCGCAAGATGGGTGCCGCCTCGCGCTGGTGGCTTCACCACAGCCTTGCCAGTCTCGATGCGGCGCTGCGCGAGAAGGGCTCGCGCCTGATATTGCGCCGCGGCAAGAGCGACGAACAACTCGCTCAAATCGCGGATGAAACGGGGGCAAGGCAGGTCCACTGCCTGCGCCATTACGAGCCTTGGTGGCGCAACGCCGAACGTGCCGTCGCCAAGCGCCTTGATCTGGTCTGCCACGACGGCAATTTTCTCGCACCCCCGGGTTCGGTCACCACCGGCACCGGCGGTCTCTACAAGATCTACACCCCCTTCTGGCGCGCGCTCAAGGAACGCATGCCACCCCCGCCGCCGGCCAACCGCCCGCGCGACATCCCGGCGCCGCCGAAGTGGCCGGCGTCGGACGAACTCGCCGACTGGGACCTGCTGCCGACCAATCCCGACTGGGCAATGGGCTTTGCAAGGGAATGGACGCCGGGCGAGGAGGGCGCGCGTGTGCGCGTCGCCGATTTCATCGACGAAGCCGCCGATTACGACCGCCGCCGCAATCTGCCTTCGGAGGAGGGGAGCTCGCGCCTCTCGCCGCATCTCCACTTCGGCGAGGTGTCCCCGGGCTATGTCTGGCACCGGCTTGCTGACGCGGGCGGTTCGGTCGATGTCTTCCTCTCCGAGGTCGGCTGGCGCGATTATGCGCAGAATGTGATCTTGCAGTTCCCGGACTATGGTGGTCGCAACGCCCGCGAGGCCTTCGACGATTTTCCCTGGCGTAGCGGAAAAGCTGCCGATGCCGACCTCAAGGCCTGGCAGCAGGGGCGCACCGGCTATCCGATCGTCGATGCCGGGATGCGGCAGCTTTGGGCGACCGGCTGGATGCACAACCGCGTGCGGATGATCGCTGCCAGCTTCCTCATCAAGCATCTGCTCATCGACTGGCGCCGCGGCGAGCAATGGTTCTGGGACACGCTGGTCGATGCCGATTACGGCAACAATAACGTCAACTGGCAATGGACCGCGGGGACGGGCGTCGATTCCAACATGTTCCCGCGGATCATGGCGCCGCTGACGCAGTCGGAGAAGTTCGACGCGGCGGGCTATATTCGCGAGTGGGTGCCGGAATTGGACGATCTTCGCGCACATCTCGTCCATGACCCCGATGAACATGGGGTGCGGCCGCGGGATTATCCGGCGAAGATCATCGGGCATCGCGAGGCGCGGGCGCGGGCGCTGGCGGCATATGACGCCATGAAGGCGCGCGACATTTGATTGTCAGGCGCACCGCTTTGCGGCAGTGATGGCCTTATGAACACGCATGTCAGGACGGGGCGGGGCCGACAATTGCTGCAGGCGGATCGCGCCTTTCGGTCGGGCGGGCTGGTCGCCTGGGCGATGGCGCGCGCGCCCGCAGCCTTTTTCCACGGTCGGCTCGACAAGATCGATGCGGGGCTGGAGCATGGGACGCTCGAGGGGCATCTGCCCGACGGCAGCGTGCGTATCCTCGGCGGTCGCGGCAGCGGCCCGGTCGCGGTCGTCCACCTGCACAATTGGGCGGCGCTGGTGCGGCTCGCGCTATCGGGATCGGTCGGCTGGTACCGCGCCTGGGACAAGGGCGAATGGTCGTCGCCCGACCCGGTGCCGCTGTTCGACCTGTTCATGCGCAACGGCGAGTCGCTGGGCAATGCCGCGCGATCGCGCGGGCCGTGGCGCTGGATCAATCGGCTGGCCCATTTCTTCAACCGCAACAGCCGCAGCGGGTCGAAGCGCAACATTCACGCCCACTATGATTTAGGTAATGATTTCTATCGCTTGTGGCTCGATTCTGGAATGAATTATTCGAGCGCGTTGTTCACCGATACATCGCAGTCGCTCGAGGAAGCGCAGGCCGAAAAGCTCGACGCGATCCTCGACCGGCTCGATCTGCGCTCGGGCAGCCGACTGCTCGAAATCGGCTGCGGCTGGGGCGCACTCGCCGAGCGCGCGGTCGAGCGGCACGACGTGCTCTATACGGGGATCACTTTGTCGCCGGCGCAGGCCGAGATCGCCGACGCGCGGCTCGCCGCGATCGACCTGTCGGGACGCAGCACGGTCGAACTATGCGATTATCGCGATGCCAAGGGGCCTTATGACGCGATCGCCAGCGTCGAGATGGTCGAGGCGGTCGGACAGGCCTATTGGCCCGCCTATCTCGACGCGATCGCCCGGCTGCTGCGCCCGGGCGGCCGCGCGGCAATCCAGTATATCCTGATCAGCGACGCGCTGTTCGAACGTTATGCGGCGAGCAGCGACTTCATCCAGGCCTATGTATTCCCGGGCGGCTGCCTGATGTCCGAGAGCCGGTTCCGCGCGCTTGCGGAAGAGCGCGGGCTTGCCTGGCGCGACGTGCGGCGGTTCGGGCGCGACTATGCCGAGACGCTGCGCCAGTGGCGCGAGCGGTTCGACGCCGCCGTCGATGAAGGACGGCTGCCGCCCGGCTTCGACGAGCGCTTCGTCCGGCTGTGGCGCTATTATCTGCAATATTGCGAGGGCGGCTTTCGCGGCGGCGGGATCGACGTCGCGCAGGTCACGCTCGAAAAAACGGCCTGAAAAAAGGGCCTGAAAACAAAAGAGGGAGGATGGTATGCGAAGATTTCTGGCGGCGGCACTGCTGTGTACGGTGGCCGGGGGCACGGCCTTTGCCCAAACCACGACCGAAACTCTGCCAAAGGATCTGAATGTGCTGTTCTGGACCCAGGATCAACGCGACACCGCCTTCCGCACGATGGAGACGGTGCCCAAGGTCGTCGTCAATACGGTGCAGGCGGGCGGCAAGGTGTATCCGCTGCCGCAGGGCGCGCCGCTCGATGTCGGCACCGACGTCGACGCCTATATGGCAAAGCAGCGCAACGCCGGGCTGATCATCGTGCAGGACGGCAAGATCCGGCTCGAGAAATATGCGCTCGGCTATGACGCCGCGGGCCGCTGGACGAGTTTCTCGGTCGCCAAGAGCTTCACCTCGACGCTGGTCGGTGCGGCGGTGAAGGACGGCTATATCAAGAGCCTGGACGACAAGGTGACGACCTATATCCCGACGCTCAAGGGCTCGGCCTATGACGATGTGTCGGTGTGCCAGTTGCTTACCATGACCTCGGGCGTCAAATGGAACGAGGATTATACCGATCCCAAATCCGACGTGGCGCAGTTCAACCTGCAGCAGCCGGTCGCGGGCGAGGACATCACCGTCAGCTATATGAAGAAACTGCCGCGCGAGGCGCCGGCGGGGTCGAAATGGGTCTACAAGACCGGCGAAACCAATTTGATCGGCGTGCTGGTGTCGAGCGCGACGGGCAAGACGCTGTCGGCCTATCTGTCGGAGAAGGTCTGGAAGCCCTTTGGCATGGAGCAGGATGCGGTGTGGATGCTCGGCGCGACCGGACATGAGATCAGCGGTTGCTGCATATCGGCGAGCCTCAAGGATTATGCGCGTTTCGGCCAGTTCATCCTGAACGGCGGCGTTGCGGGCGGACAAAAAGTTCTGCCCGATGACTGGCTGGCGGCGGGCACGACGAAGCAGGCCGACATCGATTTCCCCGGTCGCGGCTATGGCTATCAATGGTGGACCAATGACGACGGCAGTTTCGCGGCGCAGGGCATATTCGGGCAGGGGATTTTCATCGACCCCAAGCGCAAGCTGGTGATCGCGTCGAACGGCAACTGGCCGACCGCGACCGATCCCGAAGGCGTCGGCGCCGTCCGCCAGGCCTTTTACATGGCGGTACAGGACGCTGTTGATCGCGAGGCCGGCGAAAAATGATCGCTGCCCCCGCCGGTGCGGGGGCGACGGTTACGCGGTGGCCGGTGCGGCAAAGCCCGTGGCTCGCTGTGCGAGCCATGCGGCGGCGGCGGGGACGAGGACGGCCAGTGCAAAGATCCACCATTCGTCGACGGGCGATGAGGCGCGGTAGATGGCGGCGCCCATGACCGCGCCGGCGACGACCCAGCCGGCGCCGCTGCCGCCCGAGGCGCGCATCGCGAGCCAGCCGCCGGCGAAGGTGCCGACGAACCAGCCGATGATCAGCGCGATGGTGGTACCGAGGGGTGCCTCGATCTCTTCGGCCGCGACATCATAGACCGCGGCGTCATAGCCCGCCGGAAACAGGTTCGCGCTGGCATATTGGAACAGGAGGATCAGGCCGAATGCCACGACGATGCCGACGATCGTCGCCACCACCGATCGAATAAGTCCGCTCGTCATTCCAAAGCCCTCAATCAAAATCCGTATCGAACGGATCGTCTAGGGCAGGAAAGCAAAGATCGCGTTAAGCCTCTGCCATCACCTTGGGCAGCGCGTGGAAGGCGGTGCTGTCGAAGCCGTCGGCCATCAACTGCGCGACGAAGGCGCCGACCGCTGCGGGATCCTTGATCCTCTGCGGGTCTTCGCCCGGATAGGCACGCGCCCGCATCTGGGTGCGGGTGCCGCCCGGATCGAGGATCGCGGTGCGCACGGTCGAGATATTGCGCATTTCGGCGCCATAGCTGGTGACCAGCGTCTCGAGCGCCGCCTTGGTCGCGGCATAGGCGCCCCAATAGGCGCGCGGTTCGCGCGCGACGCTGCTCGACAGCGCGACCAGCCGGCCGCTCGCGGCGCGGCGCAGCAGCGGGTCGAAATTGGCGATCAGCGCCTGCTGTGCGATCAGGTTCAGCGTCAGCAGCTTGTTGAATTCCTTGCCGTCGATCGCGCCGACCGGGGTCAGCGTGCCGAGCATCGCCGCATTCAACACAAGCATGTCGAGCTTTTGCCAACGTTCGGCCATCGCACTGGCGAGACGGGCGATGCTGTCGCCGTCGGTGAGGTCGAGCGGCGCGATCGTCGCGCTGCCGCCGGCATTGTGGATGCGGTCCTCGAGCTCTTCGAGCCCGCCTGCGGTGCGCGCGGTGATGACGACATGCGCACCGCGCGCCGCCAAGGCTTCGGCAATCGCTTCGCCGATGCCGCGGCTCGCCCCGGTGACGAGCGCGACCTGCCCCGCCAGTTCTTCAGACTGTTTGTACATGGTGTCAGACAACTCGTTCGGCGAGCAGGGAAAATTGATCTTCGAGCCCATGCTCGTCGAAGTCGGTGAGCGTGGTCGGATAGTCGCCGGTAAAACAGGCATCGCAATATTGCGGCGCACCGTCGCTGCGCTCGGCCTCGCCCAGCGCGCGGTACAGGCCGTCGATGGTCAGGAAAGCGAGGCTGTCGGCGTTGATGAAATTCGCCATCTGACCGACCGTCATTTGCGCGGCGAGCAGCTTGGCGCGCTCGGGCGTGTCGACGCCATAGAAGCAGCTGTGCTGAGTCGGCGGGCTGGCGATGCGCATATGCACCTCGGCGGCGCCGGCATCGCGCATCATCTGTACGATCTTGAGGCTCGTCGTGCCGCGCACGATCGAATCGTCGATCAGCACGACGCGCTTGCCCGCGATCAGCGCCTTGTTGGCATTGTGCTTCAGCTTGACGCCGAGGTGGCGGACCTTGTCGCCCGGCTGGATAAAAGTGCGCCCGACATAATGCGAGCGGATGATCCCGAGCTCGAAGGGGATGCCCGATTCCTGCGCATAGCCGAGCGCCGCCGGGGTCCCCGAATCGGGAACGGGAATGACGAGGTCGGCATCGACCTGGTTTTCGCGCGCCAGTTCGGCGCCGATCGCCTTGCGCACCGAATAGACGCTGGTGCCGTCGACGATCGAATCGGGGCGCGAGAAATAGACATATTCGAAGATGCACGGGCGCGCGGGGCGCTCGGCGAAGGGGCGATGCGAGGTCAGTTGGCCGTCGCGGATGATCACCAGTTCGCCCGGATCGACCGAGCGCACGAATTCGGCGCCGACGACATCGAGCGCGACGGTTTCGGATGCGAGAATGAAGGCGTCGCCGAGTTTGCCGATGACGAGCGGGCGGATGCCGAGCGGGTCGCGGCAGCCGATCATGCCCTCGGCGGTCAGGCAGATCAGCGAATAGGCGCCCTCGACCTGTTTCAGCGCGTCGATGAAGCGGTCGAGCAGGGTGCGATAGTTCGACGTCGCGACGAGGTGGATGATGACCTCGGTATCGCTGGTCGACTGGAAGATCGAGCCGCGGCGGACGAGAATCTTCTTCAGCGCGGTCGCGTTGGAAATATTGCCGTTATGCGCGACCGCGAAACCGCCCGTCGACAAATCGGCATAGAGCGGCTGGACGTTGCGCAGCGCGGTTTCGCCGGTCGTCGAATAGCGGACATGGCCGACCGCCGAGGCACCCGCGAGCTGGCGCATGATGTCGTCGCGGTCGAAATTGCCCGCAACATGGCCCATCGCGCGGTGGGTATGGAATTCCTTGCCGTCGAAGCCGGTGATGCCCGCCGCCTCCTGGCCGCGATGCTGGAGCGCGTGGAGGCCGAGCGCGACCACGGCGGCGGCGCTTTCGGCGCCATGAATACCAAAGACGCCGCACTCCTCGCGGAGTTTGTCGTCATCGAACGGGTGGGTGGTGAGCATTTTTGTCCAGCTGTGCGGGGCAGTGACTGCGGCGCATATAGGGAGCGGAATCGATATTGTCGCCCCCCCAATTTGGACTCTTGCGTGACAGCGGCATTTGTCCTGCTCTAAGGCGGCTTTCATGACCGATATTCGCGACAGCATCGACCGTTTCGACCCCCGTTTCGACGCCTCCGGACTGGTGACCGCCATCGTCACCGACGCGGGCAGCGGCGTCCTGCTGATGGTCGCGCATATGAATGCCGAGGCGATCCGGCTGACGCAGGAGACGGGGCAGGCGCATTTCTGGTCGCGGTCGCGGCAGGCGTTGTGGCGCAAGGGCGAGACGTCGGGCAACGGACTGACGATGGTCGAGATGCGCGTCGATTGCGACCAGGACGCCCTGCTGCTGCGCGTAACCCCGGCGGGTCCCGCGTGCCACACCGGGCGGCGGTCGTGCTTCTATCGCCGCGTCGAGGCCGACGGGCGGCTGATTTTCCTCGATGACGATGCGTAAATTCGTCGGCGTCCTGTTGCTGCTGCTCGCGGCGTGCAGCCGCCCGGCGCCCGACGCAGGCGAGGGGGTGGACAGCGGCAATCCGCTCGAGGTCGCGGCGCGCGAGCGCGGCATCGTGCGCCCCGAGGCGGCCGAGCTGACCGGGGCGTTCGAGCGTCGCCACGACCTCGGCCGCGATGCGATGTGCGTCGTGCCCGACGGCGCCGATCGCTGGCGCTTCGCGCTCACCGCATCCTATGGCCCCGGCCTGTCGTGCGCGGCTCGGGGAACGGTGATGCGCGACGGCGAGCGCTGGCGGCTCGATTTCGCCGGTGTGGAAGGGTGCAGCGCGCTCGTCCATGAGGAAGAGGACGAGCTGCGCCTGCCCGGCAGCCTGCCGCCGCAGTGCGACAGTCTTTGCCCCGCGCGCGCCTCCCTGTCGGGATTACGGCTGCCGCGCGCGAGTTGGGCTGCGGAGGACGCGAAACGCTTGCAGATGAAGGACGAACGCGGCAATATCGTCACACCGTGCGGCCCCTGATCCACCGGTTTCCTTAGCCGCTGCCAGCCTTGACGTTCACGTCAACGGAAACTATTCTGCTCCGATGACCGACGACTACGGCCACGCCCATATCGATACGCCCGACCACCTTGGTCGCGAACAGTTCAGCATCACCGACCTGTCGTCGGAGTTCGGCGTCACCGCGCGTGCGCTGCGCTTCTACGAGGATGAGGGGCTGATCAGCCCGTCGCGCAAGGGATTGTCGCGTATCTATTCGAAGCGCGATCGCGCGCGGCTCGCGTGGATATTGCGCGCCAAGCGCACGGGTTTCAGCCTCGCCGACATCCGCGAGATGATCGACCTCTACGACGTTGGCGACGGGCGCAAGACCCAGCGCCAGGTGACGATCGAAAAATGCCAGGAGCGCATCGCGCTGCTCCGCGGCCAGCGCGACGACATCGACAGTGCCGTCGACGAACTGTCACGCTTCATCGACATGGTGAAAAAGGTCGACGCCCGCCAGAAGGCGAACTGACCCTCGACATCCCTGCCTCCCCGGGCAAGACACCGTATCAAACCCTGTTTTTCAGAGAGATTTCGCATGCCCGCTTATCGCGCTCCCGTCCAAGACACGCTGTTCCTTATCAACGAGGTGCTCGGCATCGAGCGCTATGCGAACTTGCCGGGCTTTGCCAACGCCAGCCCCGATATGATCGAGGCGGTGCTGACCGAGGCAGGGAAATTCTGCGAGGAAGTGCTGTTCCCGATCAACCTGTCGGGCGACCAGGAGGGTTGCACGCGCCATGACGACGGCAGCGTGACGACGCCGAAGGGGTTCAAGGAGGCGTACAAGGCCTATTGCGACGCGGGCTGGACCTTGCTGACCCAGCCCGAGCAATTCGGCGGGCAGGGCCTGCCGCACGTCGTCGGTTTCTCGGTCGAGGAGTTCCGCAACGCCGCCAATCAGGCGTTCGCGATGTACCCCGGCCTGTCGCAGGGCGCGACTGCCGCGATCCTCGTCAAGGGATCGCCCGAACTGCAGGCGACCTATCTGCCCAAGATGGTGTCGGGCGAATGGACGGGGACGATGAACCTGACCGAACCGCATTGCGGTACCGACCTCGGCCTGATCCGCACGCGTGCGGTGCCGAACGGCGACGGCAGCCATGCGATTACCGGCACCAAGATCTTCATATCGTCGGGCGAGCATGACCTTGCCGAGAATATCATCCACCTCGTGCTCGCGAAGACCCCCGACGCGCCCGACAGCGTCAAGGGCATTTCGCTGTTCATCGTGCCGAAGTTCATCCTCAACGACGACGGCACCCTCGGCGAGCGCAACACGCTGTCGTGCGGGTCGATCGAGCACAAGATGGGCATCCACGCCAACGCCACCTGCGTGATGAATTACGACGGCGCGAAGGGCTGGATGGTCGGCGAGGAGAATAAGGGGCTTGCCGCGATGTTCATCATGATGAACGCCGCGCGGCTCGGCGTCGGTATCCAGGGGCTGGGGCAGGCCGATGTCGCCTTCCAGAACGCCGTCCAATATGCGCAGGACCGCCGCCAGGGCCGCGCGCTGACCGGTCCGCAGGACCCGCAGGAAAAGGCCGATCCGCTGTTCGTCCACCCCGATGTGCGCCGCATGCTGATGGATGCCAAGGCGACAGTCGAGGGGCTGCGCGCCCTGTGCCTGTGGGGCGCATTGCAGGTCGACCTGACGCACGCCGCCGAGAGCGAAGAAGAGCGGCAGATGGCCGACGACCTCGTCAGCCTGCTAACCCCGGTGATCAAGGGCTATGGCACCGACAAGGGCTATGACGTCGCGACCAATGCGCAGCAGGTGTTCGGCGGCCATGGCTACATCGAGGAACATGGCATGAGCCAGTATGTCCGCGATGCCCGCATCACGATGATCTATGAAGGCGCCAATGGCGTCCAGGCGATGGACCTTGTCGGGCGCAAGCTGGCGCAGAACGGCGGCCGTGCGATCCAGGCCTTTTTCACGGTCGTCGATAGCGAAGCCGCGGCGGCGAAGGACAAGCCGGCGTTCGCCGATCTCGCCGGTCGTCTCGAAAAGGCGAACGGCGAACTCAAGGCCGCGACGATGTGGTTCATGGCGAACGGCATGACCAATCCGAACAATGTCGGCGCGGGCGCGCATCATTATATGCATTTGACCGGCATCGTCGCGCTGGGGCTGATGTGGCTGCGCATGGCCGAAGCCGCGCAGAAGGCGCTCGACGAAGGCCGCGGCAACAAGGCGTTCCTCGAAGCCAAGCTGGTAACCGCGCGCCATTTCGGCGAGCGTTTCCTGCCCGACGCGGGCGCGCTGCGCCGCAAGATCGAGGCGGGCAGCGAGGCGATGATGGCGCTGACCCCCGAACAATTCCACGCGGCCTGATCGCGCGGTAATGACGCGCTGCAACCAATTCGGCAGCAGCGCGTCTCAGCGGTCATGAGCGAGGGTGCGCTTTCCCCTATTGTCGTCGAAGGCCGCAATTGCTGGCGGATCGAACGCGCCGACAAGGCGCGGATGATCGTCGATGCCGCCGACTATTATGCGCTGCTCAAAGAGCTGATGGCGGGGGCGAAGGAGCGCATCCTGCTGATCGGATGGGACTTCGACCCGCGCATCGCCCTGTGTCCCGACGAGAAGGGCGAGGGCGAGGCGCTCGGCCATTATCTGCTGCGGCTCGCGCACGAGGCGCCCGACCGCGATATCGACATCCTGCGCTGGAACTTCGGCGGGCTGAAGCAATATTTCTCGCCGGCGATCATGACGATGATCGCACGCTGGAAACTGACGCGCTCGATCAGTTTCCGCATGGACAGCGCGCATCCCTTCGGGTGCAGCCATCATCAGAAGGTCGCAGTGTTCGACGATCATCTGGCGGTTTGCGGCGGCATCGACGTCGCGGCGCGGCGCTGGGACACGCGTGACCATCCCGATGAAGATGCGCGTCGCACCGATCCCGATAACAAGCCCTATATGCCCTGGCACGATTCGACGATGATCCTCGCCGGGCCGGTCGGCAATGCGCTGGCCGAACTCGGCAACGAACGCTGGCAGCGTGCGACCAAGAAGCCGCTGCGCGAGGTCAAGGGCGACGGGGAGAACTGGCCCGAGACGCTCGACGCCGATTTCTTCGGGGTCGATGTCGCCATCTCGCGCACCCGCGCCGAATATGACGGCTATGAGGAAATCCGCGAGATCGAGCAGCTCTATCTCGACATGATCGCGGCCGCGAAGCGCTTCATCTATTTCGAGAATCAATATTTCACGAGTGCCAAGATCGCCGCGGCGATCGCCGAGCGGCTGAACGAGGACGATCCGCCCGAATTCGTGATGGTGATGCCCAAGACCGCCGACGGCTTGCTCGAACAGATGGCGATGGATGCGGCGCGGGTGCAACTGGTACGCGAAATCGCCAAGGCGAAGCATGGCGACCGGCTGCGCGTCTATGTCCCGCATACCAAGGGCGGCGACCCCATTTATGTCCATGCCAAGACCGCGATCGTCGACGATCGGATGATCCGCGTCGGGTCGGCGAACATGAACAATCGCTCGATGGGCCTCGACAGCGAGTGTGACGTGACGATCGACGCCGCGCTGCCCGCAAACATCGGGGTCGAACCGACGATCGGGCGCCTGCGCGAATCCCTGATCGCCGAGCATCTCGGCGTCGAACCGGCGGAGGTGGCCCGCCAGTTCGAAGCCAGCGGGTCGCTCGTCGCGGCGATCGAGGCGCTGCGCGCGAGCGAGGGGCGGACGCTCGAACTGCTCGACCTGACCAAGCCGGGGCCGTTCGACCAATATATCGCCGAACATGAGCTGCTCGACCCTGAGAGCCCCGACGCGATGTTCGACGCCATCCCCGAGCGCGGGATGCGCAAGAACTGGAACAAGGGCAAGGCGTGGATCCGGCGACACCGGCCCTTTGGCAAGCGGGCTGGCTGAGGCCTCTCTTAATCCGCCAGTGACAGGATATGCCGCGCCTGCTTGAGGTGCGGGGCGTCGACCATCTTGCCGTCGACCTGGAGCACTCCGACGTCGGGATTGGCGGCAAAGGCGTCGACGATCGCCTGCGCCCGCGCGACTTCTTCGGCGGCGGGGGTGAAGGCGGCGTTGATCGGGCCGACCTGTGACGGGTGGATCGCCATCATGCCGGTGAAGCCGTCACGTCGCGCGCGCGCGGCATAGGCAGCGAGCCCGCTTTCGTCCTTGATCGCGGGGAAGACGGTGTCGATGGCGGCGGTGGCCGCGGCATGCGCCGCGAACAATGTCATCGCGCGCGCGACTTCATAGGGCGACGTATAGCCGCCGTCGGCTTCGCGGCTGGTCGTCGCGCCAATCGCGGCGGGCAGGTCTTCGGCGCCCCAGGTCAGCCCGACGAGCCGGTCCTTCACTTCGCGGTAGCTGCCGAGGGTGAAGATCGCCGCGGGGGTTTCGGTCGCGATCGGCAGGATCGCGGGCAGCGACGCGTCGTCGTCGGATTCGCTGCGCAGGATCGTATCGAGTTGCAGGATGCTCGGCGCGCCCTCCGCCTTGGGCAGCATGATCGCATCGGGGCGTGCGGCGATGATCGCGGCGACGTCGGCGGCGGTCAGATGGCCGTCGAGCGGGTTGACGCGGACGAGGGTGATGACTTCGCGCGATCCCGCCAGATAATCGGCGATCGCGTGGCGCGCGGCGTCCTTGTTCGCGAGGCTGACCGAGTCCTCGAGGTCGAGGATGATCGCATCGGCGCCCGACGCGGCGGCCTTGGCGAAGCGTTCGGGGCGGTCGCCGGGGACGAAGAGGAGGGAGCGAAGGCGCATGTCTGTTTTCCGTTGTGCTGAGCTAGTCGATGCAGGCTTATCGACCGGGAGGCGCCCTTCGACAAGCGCAGCGCTCCCGTAAAGCCGTCAGGCGGTGCTTTTCTTGAGCAGCGCCGACCGTTCGCACTGGCACACCGTCTCGCCGCGCTGGTTGATCGCCTTGTGCAGGAAGGTCACGATTCCGGCACCCGGCCGCGACTTGCTCTCCTTCAGCCCCACGACCTCGCTCGTCGCGTAGAGCGTGTCGCCGATGAACACCGGTTTGGGCATGACGAGCTTGTCGTAACCGAGGTTCGCGACGAGCGTGCCGAGCGTCGTGTCGCCGACCG